>ENA-OQAR01000435-OQAR01000435.1-human-gut-metagenome-genome-assembly--contig:-NODE-435-length-12686-cov-3.278685_pt1 | contig 12686 bp, 16 predicted proteins | sample MGYA00242738_ERZ504533 | MGnify/ENA primary metagenome ERZ504533 (study PRJEB26092, sample SAMD00036276) | human gut metagenome | host: Homo sapiens | study: EMG produced TPA metagenomics assembly of... | reverse complement strand
TTCACACACCACTAGCCCGCGAGGTGTTTTGGCATGAATATGCCAAAATCCCCGAGACATACAAGCAAAATTCCATTGCCGCAGGCAATCTAGTACATCGTTTTCGAAATAACTATACCACTCACTTGTCTGCGAATCCGATTGCACAGGTCTAAAAGCCTCAGCGTAGCCCGCTACGCCTGCGTTTTTTATACCAGCACACTCGAATCCGCATCCTACGCGATTGGTATAGTTATTTACGAAACGATGTACTAGGATGTTTCTGGTTACTGTTCATATCTACTATCCCGCGAGGTGTGTGAACAGTAACAACAGTAACTGTTTCTGTGCGTCCAATGTAGATAAATAGATGACAAACCCTTCCCCCATATGTTATAATACAAAATTAGCAAACCCATCAATTATAGTATATAAGAAAGAACTCAGGAGGGAATTCCTTAATGATAGACCAGAGCAAAATCAGAAATTTCTGTATTATTGCACACATAGACCACGGCAAATCCACTCTTGCGACCGAATCATCGAAAATGACCGGCACTCTGACAGAACGTGAAATGCAGTCACAGGTACTGGACAACATGGAACTTGAAAGAGAACGTGGAATCACCATTAAATCTCAGGCAGTACGAATCGTATACAAAGCCAAAGACGGCGAAGAATACATCTTCAACCTGATCGACACCCCCGGCCATGTAGACTTCAATTACGAAGTATCCCGAAGCCTTGCAGCCTGCGACGGTGCAATCCTGGTAGTAGATGCAGCTCAGGGAATCGAAGCCCAGACACTGGCAAATGTATATCTTGCCCTTGACCATGACCTGGATGTCCTTCCGGTCATCAACAAAATCGACCTGCCAAGCGCAGAACCGGATCGTGTGGTAAATGAAATCGAAGATGTCATCGGCCTTGAAGCCCATGACGCACCAAGGATTTCTGCCAAAACAGGACTTAATGTAGAAGAAGTCCTGGAACAGATCGTAACAAAGATCCCCGGCACCTCATGGCGATGTAGATGCACCATTAAAAAGCTGATCTTTTGACTCCATTTATGATGCATACAAAAGGCGTTATCGTATTCTGCCGTGTCATGGATGGCCGTGTGAAAGAGGCACCCAGATCCATATGATGGCAACAGGCTTCACCACAGAAGTTGTGGAAGTCGGATACTTTGGTGCAGGACAGTTCATTCCATGCGAGGAACTGACAGCAGGCATGGTAGGATACATCACTGCGAGTATTAAAAACCTTGGTGACACTCGTGTAGGTGATACAGTTACAGATAAGGAAAGACCATGTGCAGAAGCACTTCCGGGCTATAAGAAAGTAAATCCTATGGTATACTGCGGATTATACCCGGCAGATGGTGCCAAATACGGTGATCTGAGAGATGCTCTTGAGAAGCTTCAGCTCAATGACGCCTCTCTGTTCTATGAACCGGAGACATCTGTAGCCCTTGGCTTTGGTTTCCGATGTGGTTTTCTGGGATTGCTCCATCTTGAGATTATTCAGGAGCGTCTGGAAAGAGAATACAACCTTGATCTTGTGACCACAGCTCCCGGTGTTATTTATAAAGTATACAAAACTAACGGCGAAGTTATCAATCTGACAAACCCAAGCAATCTGCCGGATCCATCAGAGATTGAATACATGGAAGAACCAATGGTAAATGCCGAGATCATGGTAACAACTGAATTTATCGGTGCAATTATGGATCTTTGCCAGGAACGAAGAGGGCAGTATCTGGGAATGGATTATATGGAAGAAACACGTGCGCTTCTGAAATATAAGCTGCCGTTAAAATGAGATTATCTATGATTTCTTCGATGCCCTCAAATCCCGCTCAAGAGGCTATGCTTCTCTGGATTACGAGCTCTGCGGATATGAGCGCAGTGAGCTTGTGAAACTGGATATTCTGGTAAACAAAGAAGAGGTGGATGCTCTTTCCTTTATTGTGCATGCAGATACAGCATATGAGAGAGGCCGTAAGATGTGCGAGAAATTAAAAGACGAGATTCCCCGCCAGCTTTTTGAGATTCCGATCCAGGCAGCTGTCGGAAGCAAGATTATTGCCAGAGAGACAGTCAGAGCCATGCGTAAGGATGTACTTGCCAAATGTTACGGCGGTGATATTTCCCGTAAGAAGAAACTTCTGGAGAAACAGAAGGAAGGTAAGAAACGTATGCGTCAGGTAGGCAATGTGGAGATTCCGCAGAAAGCATTTATGAGTGTATTGAAACTGGATGATAAATAAAGTATGAATGGTAACTGTGAAGGTACTGAACAGTTATCTGTGAATAGTGCTCATCTCAACAGAAGGTTAAAATATTGAAGAAAATGATTAAGCGAAAAACAGTTATACTATGTATGTTATTGCTTGGAATTTCTGTCTCCGGATGTGGGAAAACCAGGGAGGTAGATGAAGCGTCCTCCAAAGTGATCCAGATCAGTGTTGCGCCGGAAGAGACAAGTCCCACTCCGGCACCGGATCAGGTAGCTTCCGCAGCAGTTACCACCAATGGTAATCTGACAATGGTAAATACGTATCTGGCAGAGCAGGATGCAGCAGGTATCTCATCTGCGGAAAGTTCAGACAGCCAAAGTGATGCCGACAGTACAGATAACAGTGTCGACTCAGCAGATAACAATGAGCAAGACAGCAGTACATCAGATACTGAGGAATAGAAAACAGGTCATAACAGGAGCAGATTACAATGGAGAGAAGGAATATCACAGATTCTCCCATGGAAATCTATGTCCACATTCCATTTGCATAAAAAAAAATGTGATTACTGTGATTTCCTTTCCGGTCCGTCAGGTCCAAAGGAGCAGGCTGATTATGTAGATGCTCTGCTTGAAGAAATCAATGCAGCAGAAGAAGGAAAAGGAAGGAGTGTATCCTCTGTATTTATTGGAGGGGGCACTCCTTCTGTTTTGGATGAGAGATTCATAGGAGAAATTTTAAATCATATAAGACGAAATTTTCAGATTGGGGATCATGCTGAGATCACCATAGAAGTAAACCCGGGGACTGCAGACAGAAACAAACTGCAGACATACAGAACATATGGAATCAACCGCCTGAGTATAGGCTTACAGTCGCCGGATGACAGGGAATTGAAAATACTTGGAAGGATCCACAATTATGAGCAGTTTCTGGAGACCTACAGAAGTGCAAGAGAGGCAGGGTTCGACAATATCAATATTGATCTGATGAGTGCGATCCCGGATCAGACTTATGAAGGATGGATCCACAATCTTCGCACTGTTGCAGGACTGGATCCGGAACATATTTCCGCATACAGCCTGATCATTGAGGAGGGCACACCTTTTGCATCGCGGACGTGAAGCTGCCGGATGAAGATACGGAGTACAATATGTATGAGGCAACAGCCCAGATTCTGGGAGAATATGGCTTTGAGCAGTATGAGATTTCCAATTACGCAAAGAAAGGCAGAGAATGCAGACATAACGTGGGCTATTGGATCCGACAGGATTATCTGGGGTTTGGCCTGGGAGCTTCCTCCCTTTATGGAAAGGAACGTTTTTGCCAATACACAGGATATGAAAAAATATCTGGAAAACAGCAGAACTCCGGAAAAAATAAGAGAAAAAAGAGCCGCTTCTCACCAGGGAGGATGAGATGGCGGAGTTTATGTTCCTGGGACTCCGAATGACCAGAGGAATCTCAAAAGCTGAGTTTGAGCGGCAGTTTGGCAGTGAGACAGATGCAATATACGGGGATGTTCTGAGAAAATATAAGTCAATGGGACTGCTTTTGGAAGAAAACGGAAGGATTTTTCTGAGCAGAGAGGGAATCCACGTAAGTAATTCCGTTATGGCGGATTTTTTGCCGTAAACGCCTTGACGAACAAATGTTCCTGTATTATACTGATGCCATGAGGATTGCGGGGCAGCGAAACTGCGCACAATCCATGAATATCATAACATACGAAAAAGGTGTAACTGTCAAGGTAAGAAACAGTTATTATTTATAAATGAGAAACAGGAGGCCCACAATGGCAGCAGATACAACGAAGAAGCACTTTATCAGGATCAGAGGTGCCAATGTTAATAACCTTAAGAATTTAAGTGTGGATATTCCCAGAGATAAGTTTGTGGTATTTACAGGACTGAGCGGCTCCGGTAAATCTTCACTGGCTTTTGATACCATCTATGCAGAGGGACAGCGCCGTTATATGGAATCTCTCTCTTCCTATGCAAGACAGTTCCTGGGACAGATGGAGAAGCCGGATGTGGAGAGCATCGAAGGTCTGCCGCCGGCCATTTCCATTGATCAGAAATCTACCAACCGCAATCCCCGTTCCACAGTAGGAACAGTGACAGAAATCTATGATTATTTCCGACTTCTGTATGCCAGAGTGGGAATCCCTCATTGTCCGAAGTGCGGAAGAGAGATTAAGAAGCAGACAGTTGACCAGATGGTAGACAGTATCATGTCTTTTCCGGAGAGAACGAAGATCCAGCTTCTGGCGCCTGTTGTGCGGGGGCGCAAGGGAACTCATGCAAAGCTTCTGGAGCAGGCAAAGAGAAGCGGATATGTACGTGTGCAGATTGACGGAAACCTGTATGAGCTTTCCGAGGAGATCAGTCTGGACAAGAATATCAAGCATAATATAGAGATTGTGGTAGACCGTCTGATCGTGAAGCCCGGGATTGAGAAAAGACTCTCAGATTCCATTGAGACAGTGCTGGATCTGGCAGAGGGCCTCTGATGGTAGATACTATGGATGGAAATATCCACAATTTCAGCCAGAGCTTCTCCTGTCCTGACTGTGGTATCAGTGTAGATGAGATCGAACCGAGAAGCTTTTCTTTCAATAATCCTTTTGGCGCCTGTCCGGACTGTCTGGGACTTGGGTATAAAATGGAATTTGATATTGATCTGATGATCCCGGATAGATCTCTGAGTATCCTGGATGGTGCCATTGTGGTCACAGGATGGCAGTCCTGCACAAATGAGGGAAGCTTTTCCAGGGCAATCCTGGATGCTCTTGCCAGAGAATATGATTTCAGCCTGGCAACACCTTTTGAGGAGTATCCGGAGAAGATACAGGACATTCTGATCAACGGAACTAATGGACATTCTGTAAAGGTTTACTATAAAGGGCAGCGCGGAGAGGGCGTTTACGATGTGGCGTTTCCGGGGCTGATCCGAAATGTGGAGCAGCGTTACAGAGAGACAGGCTCTGATGCCATGAAGCAGGAGTATGAATCTTTCATGCGCATTACTCCATGTAAAACCTGTAAAGGTCAGAGACTGAAGAAGGAATCACTGGCTGTGACTGTGGCGGATAAGAATATTTATGAGGTCACCAATCTTTCCATAGAGAAGCTGAAAGCCTTTCTGGCGGATATGCAGCTCTCCGAGCAACAGCAGCTTATCGGCAGACAGATTCTGAAAGAAATCAGGGCAAGGGTAAGTTTCCTGTCAGATGTAGGACTGGATTATCTTTCATTGGGACGTGCGACAGGAACTCTTTCCGGCGGCGAGGCGCAGAGAATCCGTCTGGCTACCCAGATTGGTTCCGGGCTGGTAGGAGTTGCCTATATTCTGGATGAACCGAGTATCGGACTTCACCAGAGGGATAATGACAGACTTCTTGGTTCTCTGATGAAACTGCGTGATCTTGGAAACAGCCTGATCGTTGTGGAGCATGATGAAGATACCATGCGTGCCGCAGACTGTATTGTAGATATAGGTCCCGGTGCAGGGGAGCATGGCGGACAACTGGTTGCCATGGGAACTGCAGAGGATCTGATGAAGAACGAGGATTCCATCACAGGAGCTTATCTGAGCGGAAAATTAAAAATTCCGGTACCTTTGGAGAGACGGAAGCCAACTGGTTTTCTTACTATCAAGGGAGCGGCAGAGAATAATCTCAAGAATATTGATGTGAAAATTCCCCTTGGGATCATGACCTGTATCACAGGAGTTTCCGGTTCCGGAAAGAGCTCTCTGATCAATGAGATTCTTTATAAACGTCTGGCAAGAGATCTGAACCGGGCAAGAGTGATTCCGGGAAAACATAAGGATATTCTGGGAACAAACCAACTGGATAAGGTTATCAATATTGACCAGTCACCTATTGGCCGTACTCCACGTTCCAATCCTGCGACTTATACCGGGGTATTTGACCAGATCAGAGATCTTTTTGCAGCAACAGCAGATGCCAAGGCAAAAGGATATAAGAAAGGACGATTCAGTTTTAATGTAAAGGGCGGAAGATGTGAGGCATGCAGCGGTGACGGTATTATCAAAATTGAGATGCATTTCCTTCCGGACGTATATGTACCATGCGAGGTCTGCAAAGGTAAGAGATATAACAGAGAAACCCTGGAAGTAAAGTATAAGGATAAGAATATTTACGATGTGCTGAATATGACGGTGGAGGAAGCACTGACTTTTTTTGAGAATGTTCCTTCTGTTAAAAGAAAGATACAGACTCTTTATGATGTAGGACTTTCCTATATCCGGCTGGGACAGCCGTCCACAGAGCTTTCCGGAGGAGAGGCACAGAGGATCAAGCTTGCCACAGAGCTGAGCAAGCGCAGCACAGGTAAGACTATCTACATTCTGGATGAGCCTACCACAGGTCTGCATTTTGCGGATGTGCATAAGCTGGTGGAGATTCTGAAACGATTATCGGAGGGCGGTAATACAGTAGTTGTGATCGAGCATAATCTGGATGTGATTAAGACCGCAGATTATATCATTGATATCGGACCGGAGGGCGGAGACAAAGGAGGTACCGTAGTTGCTCAGGGAACTCCTGAGGAGGTGGCACAGTCACCGGTTTCCTATACCGGAAAATATGTAAAGAAATATCTGAAATAATCTTGAAATCATATTGCAGGACTTTCTTTTTAAATGGAAGTTGTATATAATAGAAGAGATTATTTATAGCAATTCTCGTAAATAATATATTTTTGATCCGGCTTATCAGGATGTGAAGCCCTGTTGGACTGTTTTTGATCGCATTATTTTATGGAGTTGTTATAACTAAACCGGATAAGTCCCCGGTAGAGACTGTAAAAAGTAATGATCAGTTGAAGGGGATGAGGAGAACGTAAGAACAGAAAGGGGATTTCCATGCCGACAAGTGATATTGGAATTGACCTGGGAACCAGGAACAGTCTGGCTTATTCTACAGGAAAGGGGCTTGTGCTAAATGAGCCTTCGATCGTAGTTTATGATAAAAATACAGAGAAGATACGTGCGATCGGTGAAGAAGCCCGTCTGATGGAAGGGCGCATTACTTCAGATATGGAGATCATCCGTCCCATCAGACAGGGCGTGATCGTTGATTATACAGTTACAGAGAAGATGTTGAAATACTTTATATCCAGAGCAATAGGAAGAAGAGCTTTCCGCAAGCCCAGGATCAGTATCTGTGTTCCCAGTGGAATTACAGAGATTGAGAAAAAGGCAGTGGAGGAAGCAACCTATCAGGCTGGTGCCAGAGATGTCTATATGGTGGAGGAACCTATAGCTGCGGCAATCGGAGCCGGGGTGGATGTGACCAAGCCCTTTGGAAATCTGGTCGTAGACATTGGAGCCGGAACTTCGGATGTTGCGGTTATCTCTCTTGCGGGGGTTGTGGTTTCCGCTTCTGTGAAAGTTGCAGGGGACACTTTTAATCAGGCTATACTGAACTATGTGAGAAAGAATCATGGACTTTTTATCGGAGAAGATATGGCAGAGAAGATCAAAATTCAGATTGGTACGGCTATAGAGGAATCAAATCCGAGAACAATGGAAGTAAAGGGGAGAAATGTGATCACCGGTCTGCCGAAGACAGTGACACTTACCTCAGAAGAAATACGTGTGGCGTTAAAGGATGCTACAAGCCAGATTGTGGAGACTGTTCATGGAATTCTGGAAAAGACACCGCCGGAACTGGCTGCGGATATTGTAGACAGAGGAATCGTACTTACAGGCGGCGGTGCCCTTCTTCATGGGATGGATACACTGATCGAGCAGAGAACCGGAGTAAGTACACTGACTGTGCAGGATGCAATGAGCGTGGTCGCAGTGGGAACCGGTAAGTATGCAGAGGTAATGGCACGTTTTTTGACGGATAAAAGCAGGAGGTACTGCGCAGTGCAGTGCCTTTTTTGCGTTGTCAGAGGGTCAAAGAAGCAGGAGGTGTGGAGAAAAGCACATGAGTGAAACTGTCACAGGATACATAGATCATGTTATTTTCAGAAATGAAGATAACGGATATACAGTTATGGTACTGAAAGGTACAAAAAAAGAGGAAGAGCTGACCTGCGTGGGAAGTTTCCCTGCGATCACACAGGGGGCATCTATTGAAGCAACCGGAGTATATATCCATCATCCGGTATATGGCAAACAGTTTCAGATCAGTTCTTTTACAGAGAAGATGCCGGAGGATACATATGGAATAGAACGTTATCTGGGTTCGGGCGCCATCAGGGGAATCGGTGCTGCACTGGCTGCCAGGATCGTGCGGAAGTTTGGAGATGACACACTCCGTATCGTAGAAGAAGAGCCAGAGCGGCTTGCAGAGGTAAAGGGGATCAGTGAGAAAAGCCCGGGAGATCGCTGCGCAGGTAAGTGAGAAGGCAGAGATGCGAAAAGTAATGATCTTTCTGCAGAAATATGGGATTTCCCTGAACCTGGGCGCAAAGATTTATCAGAAATATAAGGAATCTGTCTATACGATCCTTCAGGAGAATCCTTACAGACTTGCGGAAGATATTTCCGGTGTGGGATTTAAGATTGCTGATGAGATTGCTGCCAGAGTCGGTATTCACGCAGACTCAGATTACAGAATCCGCAGCGGAATGCTGTATACTCTTCTGCAGGCTTCGGGAGAAGGACATACTTATCTTCCGAGGGAACAGTTATTTACAAGATGTGCCAGACTTCTGGGAGTAGATGAATCCTATATGGAGAAACATCTTATGGATATGGTTATTGACAGGAGCTGGTGCTGAAAGAAAAAAGCGGAGAACTATCGTTTATCCGGCACAGTATTATTATCTGGAACTGAACACTGCCAGGATGCTTAATGAACTGAATATTGTGTGTCCTGAGGATAAAGAGCTTGTCAGGCACAGAATTGAGCTGATCGAGAAAGAGACAGGAACTGTTCTGGATGAAATGCAGAAGAAAGCAATCACTGAAGCAGCGGATCATGGACTCTTTATTCTTACAGGAGGCCCCGGTACAGGTAAAACGACAACGATCAATGCGATCATCCGCTTTTTTTGAGGGAGAAGGTGCAGAGATTCGGCTGGCTGCACCTACCGGACGTGCTGCAAAGAGAATGACAGAGACTACCGGATATGAGGCGCAGACAATTCACCGTCTGCTGGAACTGAATGGAATGCCGGAGGAAGAGAGGGACGGGCATTCAGCTAAATTCGAGAGGAATGCACAGAATCCGCTGGAGGCAGATGTGATCATTATTGATGAAATGTCTATGGTGGATATTCATCTGATGCATTCTCTTCTTCTTGCAGTGGTAGCAGGAACCAGACTGATCCTTGTGGGGGATGAGAATCAGCTTCCGAGTGTAGGCCCGGGCAATGTGCTGAGAGATATTATCCGAAGCAGATGTTTCCCTGTAGTGGAACTGACTAAGATATTCAGACAGGCATCAGAGAGTGATATTGTTGTAAATGCTCATAAGATAAATAAGGGAGAACAGGTTCAGATCAATAATAAGAGCAGGGATTTCTTTTTTCTGAAGAGATATGATGCAGATATCATTATAAGAGTAGTGATCGCGCTGATCCAGGAGAAACTGCCGCGCTATGTAGATGCCAAACCCTTTGAGATACAGGTACTGACACCTATGAGAAAGGGACTTCTGGGAGTAGAGCGGCTGAATCAGATCCTGCAGAGATACCTGAATCCGCCGGAAGACGGGAAATCCGAGAGGGCGGTTGGAGACCGGCTGTTCCGCACAGGGGACAAGGTCATGCAGATCAGAAATAATTATCAGATGGAATGGGAAATCCGGGGACGATATGGGGTTGTCATTGAGAAAGGCGTGGGAGTATTTAACGGAGACACCGGAATCCTCAGGGAAATCAATGAATTTGCTGAGACAGCAGAAGTGGAATTTGAGGATGGACGTCAGGCGCAATACTCCTTTAAACAGCTGGAAGAACTGGAACTTGCCTATGCAGTGACCATACATAAATCACAGGCTCGGAATATCCTGCGGTTATTTTACCGATTCTTTCAGGTCCAAGAATGCTGATGAACCGAAATCTTTTGTATACAGCTGTGACAAGGGCACGTAAATGTGTCACAGTAGTAGGAAGTGAAAATACCTTTGCGGAAATGATCCGTAATGAGAAACAGCAGCAGAGATACAGTTCACTGGACAGGAGAATACGGGAACTGGATGAAGCTGAGATCAACTAGTATAGCTACTAGTACAGCGAATATCCGCTTGGCTGTACTATAAGGAGAGTGCTATCGGGGAGAAAGGACTTTCTTGAAAAAAACAGCTGAAATTTTTCTGAATATGCTCTATCCGAAAAAAATGTCCCATGTGTCATCAGATCCTGAAACAGAAGAACAGCCTGATCTGTTCCGGGTGCGCCGGAAAGATCCGGCCAAATGTGGAACCATTGTGCAAAAAGTGTGGCCGTCCCGTAAAAACAGAAGAGGAATATTGTCAGGACTGCCGTAGGGAACAGCATTATTTTTCGGAAGGCAGAAGTATATTTTCATACGGAGAGATGTGGCGGCAGTCTCTGGTACGGTTCAAATATTACGGGTGTCGGGAATACGGAGATTTCTACGCAAAAGCCATGAGTATTTATGGAAAGAAATATCTGGAACGCTGGAGACCGCAGCTTATCGTTCCTGTTCCGCTCCACCCCAGAAAGAAAAGAAACAGAGGATTTAACCAGGCAGCGTATCTGGCAGAACGGCTCAGTGGTTTCTGCGGGATACCCTGGAGGGAGGATGTGGTACGAAAAGTACGAAATACAAGATCGCAAAAAGAAAACTCAAATGCCGCAAAACGGCGGCAAAAATCTTTAAAAAATGCATATCAGGTAACTGCAGATATAACTGGATTATCGGTGCTGGTGGTGGACGATGTCTATACAACGGGCAGTACCATGGATGCCATGGCACAGTGCCTTCTGGAGGCAGGTGCAAAGGAAGTTTATTTCCTTACAGTATGCGCCGGAAGGGCGTGAAAGCCTGAAAAAACACTTTTCATAGGTAGGGAACTATGCTACAATAAATTTGATTGCAGTTAAACAGTATAGCTGCATAAAGTGCGAAATACGAACTATATATCAGGAGTTCCTGATAAGAAAGCTTATGAGGAGTTATTTATGGTAAATGAAGAAAAGGTGAAGGTCATGAACCGCCTTGCCATGTATGAACATGGAGAAGGCAGGAAATATCTTCCGGTGAGCAGATATTACCGGAGCGATTATATCGGCCTTGCACTGATCAAAAATTTCTTTCTGGTAACCATTGGCTATGTGCTTCTGCTTGCCGGAATTGCTGCGTATTTCAGTGAATATCTTATGGATAATGTGAATAAGATCAACCTGGTCGCAGTGGGGATTTATATCATAGTCGGATATCTGGGCATGCTGATCGTGTATTCTGTGCTGACTTATATTCAGTATTCTGTGAAATATCACCGCGCCAAGAAGAGTGTGAAGGAATATTATCAGGATCTTACCAGACTGGAAAAAAATCTACGGACGGGGGAGAAAAAGAGAACACCGGTCCGGAGAAAATCGGGGAGGACATAGAAAAATGACAGCTTTACTTGAGATTAAAACAGAATATCAAGAGGTTTTATGGAGAATATGAAGTATATATACTGCCGGTTCTGAAGTTCGCTCTGGCATTTGTCTATTTCCTCTGGATCAACAGTAATATGGGATATATGAAGCAGCTGGATAATATATTTGTAATTCTTGTACTGGCACTGGTGTGTGCTATTTTACCTGTATCCGTGATGATGTTCATCGGATTTGCCATGATGATCGGTCATTGTTATGCGGTGGGACCGGAAGTGGCCGGATTTATGCTGGTACTGATCCTGTTTATGATGATCCTGTTTCTTCGGTTCAGCGGATCTCAGAATCTTACATTGATCCTGACACCTCTTTCTTTTGGATTCAGTGTTCCTACACTCCTTCCACTGGGAGCAGGTTTACTTGGCAGTGCGGTTTCAGCACTTCCGGCAGGATGTGGTGTGGTGATCTATTATTTTATCCGTTTTGTACATGCACAGTCCGCGGCACTCAGCGATCAGGGAACAGAAATTGCCGAGAAGCTGAAACTGCTTTCGGACGGACTGGTCCAGAACTGGGCTATGTGGATCACAGTGATTGCTTTTGTGGTTGTTGTATTACTGGTGAATCTTCTCAGAACACGCTCTTTTGACTACGCGTGGAGAATTGCGATCATTGCAGGTGGTGTGGCCTATATTCTGGTTATTCTTGCGGGAGATTTTTGCCTGGATGTGACGGTATCAATGGTTCCGATGATCATATCTACAGTAGTTTCAGTTCTGATCGGGTTTGTACTGGAATTCCTTGTCTATGGCGGAGATTACAGCAGGACAGAACGGTTGGAGTATGAAGATGATGAATATTACTACTATGTAAAAGCGGTTCCGAAAGCATCAGTGGCAACTTCAGAGAGA
>ENA-OQAR01000434-OQAR01000434.1-human-gut-metagenome-genome-assembly--contig:-NODE-434-length-12707-cov-4.962560_pt1 | contig 12707 bp, 17 predicted proteins | sample MGYA00242738_ERZ504533 | MGnify/ENA primary metagenome ERZ504533 (study PRJEB26092, sample SAMD00036276) | human gut metagenome | host: Homo sapiens | study: EMG produced TPA metagenomics assembly of... | reverse complement strand
CGGGGATTTTCAGTCCCCTGCTCTACCGACTGAGCTACAGAGGCATAATGCGACCCGGATCAGGCTCGAACTGACGACCTCTAGCGTGACAGGCTAGCGTTCTAACCAACTGAACTACCGGGCCACATGTGGAAGTTAACGGGCTCGAACCGCTGACCCTCTGCTTGTAAGGCAGATGCTCTCCCAGCTGAGCTAAACTTCCACATGGAGCGGCCGACGAGGCTCGAACTCGCTACCTCCACCTTGGCAAGGTGGCGCTCTACCAGATGAGCTACGGCCGCACATGTTTCAATCGCTTCAAGCGACGTTTGTTATTATAACCGACCTTTCCCAAAAAGTCAAGGGTTTTCTTGCATTTTGTTCCACATTTTTCAAGGCAATACCGCATAATTCTAGTGCCGATACGGCGAGCGAGGCGCGGCAGATGCCAAGCCAAAAGCGCAGATAATACTGGATGTCTTATCGAGCATTTTGGCAACGCAGATGCGTGCCGCAGCTGCCGGAGCGGTGCTTAAGCCGCAAGGCGGGAATTGTGCGGTGTTGCCTAAAATCTTTTTTCCTTCCCGATATCCAACTCGCGGGCTTTTCCAGTTACGTTTTCCCCCTCGTTTTGTTGCCTGGGCCTCGCAGCGGATTCCTACATTTGCATCGCTATTCTTATTATGTTGCATCCTATGTTCTTTTCCTGCATCCCCGGAAGCAAATAAACCATTGCTTTCTCTATTCCCTTTTTAGATTTTTTCTCCTTTTCAAAAAACAGCTTGGCAACATGAAGCAGGAAGATACCAAACAGCGTATCCTGGAAAAATCACTGGAGCTTTTTGCCTCAAAGGGGTATGATGCCGTCAGCGTGGGGGAAATTGCAAAGGCCGTTGGCGTCAAGGCACCCTCGCTCTACAACCACTTTGCCAGCAAACAGGCCATTTTTGATGCCATTGTGGAGAGCACTGCTGCCCATTACGAAAAAGACACGGATGAAATTTCCATCCATGTGCAGGATGTCAAACAGGACTTTGCACTGTTCGCCCATATTTCAGAGGATGCGTTGGTTGAAAAGGTTCGTCAGATTTTCTTTTACTCCCTGCACGATCATACCGTCAGCCAATTTCGCCAGATGATGACGCTAGAGCAGTTTCGTTCCCCAGAGCTGGCTGAACTGTATTCCCAGCGATATGTGGACCGAATGATCGACTATCATGCGGATATCTTCCGCACCCTTATTTCACTGGGTATTCTGCGGGCAGAAGATCCCGACACGTTGGCGCTTCAATACGTCTCCCCTGTCATTACCCTTCTCAGCGTTTGTGACCGCCAGCCGGAACGTGAGGCCGAATGCCTGGAAAAGCTGGACGCCCATGTAAGGCTGTTTTTCCGTACCTTTAATATAAAGCGAAGTGAACCATGAATTCAAACAAAGAACATTGGATTTTGTGCCCCGCCTGCGGCTCCAAAACGCGGGCACGGCTGCTGCCGGATACTGTGTCTGTTGGATCCTTCAATTCGGTCTTGAAGAATTCTGGATACATCTTAATGTCCTCATCGAGCGAAGCCCATACCAAATGTTCTTTGCTGTTATCCTCCATAAAGCTTTCACTGATCGGCGCAAAAGCATCAGGCACTTTCATATAGAAGAAAAGCGAAATCTCATAAATCAGCTTGTTCCGATTGGAAGGCATGTCGCCATAGAAATAGTTTTCATGCACAAAGCCAAGGCGGTCAATTTCCATCTGAACGCCTGTTTCCTCCAACACCTCACGGACGACAGCCTCTTCTGCTGTTTCACCGAATTTTACCCTGCCGCCAACGGAGTAGAGATAGTCTCTGTCATTGCCAACCATCAAAATCTTTCCATCCTTCATGATGATTGCGCCGACACGGATATTCAAAATTCCATCGTCACAGGCTACGCACATATCTTTGTTCATTGTTTTTCCACCTTATCACCGTTTTGCTATTTCAAGACATACTTCCATGCACTGCTTTCTTGATAGTAGAAGAACTCGCTCAGATTTTCTTCTTTGAAAACCCGTAGCATATCACGCATATCCAAAGACAACTTGAGATTAGGCAGATTGGCAATATCTTCCCACCAAACCCGACCTTCGGAGCTGGAATGTAATTCGCCATCAAACAAGTTGTCTTATAAAGCAGCACAACAACCTGCACTGATTTTCACACCAGTCTTTGATACCGCAGAGCTGGGGAGAACGGATATGCAGTCCAGTTTCCTCCTGCACCTCACGAATCACGGCATCCGTAAAGGATTCTCCCGGCTCTATATGACCTCCGGGGAAGGTGATGCCCGGCCAGTCCCGTTTTTTCCGGTCGATCACGACAACTCGGCTGCCATCACAGATCATGCACATATTTGTAAATTCAACCGTTTCGGTTCTTGCCATTATGTTAAAACTCCTTCATCAAAAAAGTAAAACGGATTTACAATGCTCTCCGCCCCGAACACTTTTTATCCCCATTTCGATACTGGGCTCTTGCGTGGATACGGTCATGCCAGATAAAACGGCGCAGGACTTTACGCAGTGACCAATCCTCGCCATAGCTGCCTTTTCTGACGGTATTTTGCAGAAAATCAGGGTTAGATTCAAGCGATTCAAATCCCCGCTTGCGGCATTCGTATATGTTGCCGTCATGATCGGCATCCACAGCAATCTCCGCAAAATAATATGTATTCACATTCTTTGTATGCTCGTACATTTCATTTGCCGTGCGGGGAACTTGTCCGTAAAAGGTCTTGCGTTCGGGAGCAGCCGTTGCATTCTTATCGGGAACAGAATCATACAAGGCAAGAAAATCCTGCGCTGATTTCAGCGCAAGTGCCTTTAACTTTATATATTCTTCTGCTGTCAGCGGTGCTTTTTCACTTTCAAAAAGCACATCAGAGTCCGCGTCGCAGATCGCAAGCTCGGAAACCTTTTCTTCGATGATGACGATATCCATGCTTGTTACTGCTTTTTTGCCGCACCATTGAGATAAGAGCATATTTCTGCTTGCATTTTCCGGACAGCGGCTTCCAATGTTTCTCCGCGGGTGTATGCACCTACAAAATCCACCGCATAAAGCAAGGTGTCTCTGCCGTTATGCTCCCATACACAGTTGATCGTCATATGGTATCTCTCCAATCGTCTGCTTCATGATAATAATTGAGCCTGATCTAAAGGCTGATATTCCGTGACCACTTCGAGATGCGCCTTTGAATCGCCATTCAAAACGATGACGGCATACGTAGCAGGTCATTGTAGATCAGATCGTCAAACGTGCCCACTCGTTCGTGTGTACACACAGTATGACACAGCAATCATTCTATTTTCAATAGGCGCGACGGAAGTTATCGCCATTTAGCAACATTATTTTGTGCTAAAATCTGATTTTTCGATTCTAACAGTGTCAATCATACTCTGCATCGAAATACCTATCTATCGACTTTACAGTTTTGAGGGGTATTTTGCTTGACCGCAAATATACGCACTCCCCAGCGAACGGTATCCGCTATGCAGCGATTCGCTGTTTCACAAAAGAACCGCACAGAGGCGATAACTATTTCACCCTTTTCGCTATCCTGCTTTTCAGCGCAAAAAACAGGTGATTCGCAACCCTTAGATGTACAAAAACAGGCAGCACCCAACCGACGTTGAGTGCCGCCTGTTTTGTTGTCCAATCCTGCTTGGCAGATGCCGATTTTGTAGTTTTCTCAAATTACTGTCTTATCGGCACACGGCATATGTTTGTCCGTTTTTTGTGGATGCTCCAAACAGTTAAATATCCGCAGCGTTCCAAGCTCCCGACTTTTCACACTTTATCGAAAGTTTTGAAGTTACACATGAGTTTCAATACTGTCCCAATCCTTTGGCTTGAAGGATGTGCAGGAATGGTTAGGGCATCCTGATATAAAGATGACGGCGAATATTTACGGACATTTGGATACCAAAAGAAAGCAAGGCATTGCAGCAAATATGCAGCGACCTTTGCCTGCTGGATAAAATCGGTTAGAACTGGCCCTATTTTCACCGCAAAAAAGCAAAAAAATAAAACCGCCAAGTTCTTTCAAACTTAGCGTTCCGCGTTGAAAAACTCAACTCACTGTTTGGTCCGAGTGGCGAGAGTCGAACTCACGGCCTCTTGAACCCCCATTCAAGCGCGCTACCAAAACTGCGCTACACCCGGTCGAACGTGGGCTGCTGTCATCAACAGGTATTATTATAACAGGCTTTTAAAGAAAGTCAAGCTTTTTTCTAAAAAATTTTTGATTTTTTTTTTCGTATTTTTTCTTTTTCAGTTTTATTTTCATCGTTCTGCCATACTTTTTGCCTGCTGGCAGCAGCTCACCTGTTTATAGTGGCTGCGTTTTTCATGCGATTAGTGCCTGCATCAGGCCTTTTGTGTTCTCCTGCTGCAGCTGGCTCTGCGTTTTTTTCGGGCAGCAGGTTCGTCATACTCTTCAGGCTGATGCCGATGGTGGAAAGATTATGCAGCATAGCCGAGGTTGCCGGCTGCAAAATGCCCAGTGCGCCCAGAATGATCAGGGCAGAGTTAAAGCTCAGCACAAAGCGATAGTTGCTCGCCACACGGCGCTGCATGGCGTTGGCAATGCTCTTGAGCTGCACCAACTCTTCCAAGCTGTCGGCTTTGATGGTAATATCGGCAATTTCGCGTGCAATGGCTGCGCCAGAGTTGATGGCGATGCCAACATCGGCAGCAGACAAAGCCGGTGAATCGTTGATGCCGTCGCCGATCATGACAACGGTATGCCCTTCTGCCTTTGCTTTTTGGACATACTCTGCCTTATCTTCCGGCAGAACCTCCGAGAAATACTGATCAATGCCTACCTGGCGGGCAATCGCGGCTGCGGTGCGGTCACTGTCACCGGTCATCATCACAGTGTTGGTGACACCGATGGCGCGCAGCTGGCGCAGCACATGGCGTGCTTCGGGGCGCAGCGGGTCCGCAATGCAGATAACGCCCACCAGCTGGCCGCAGGCAGCCAGATACAGATGCGAATGTTCCGGTTCCAGATCGTCAAACTTCTGCTGTTCCGCAGCGGGAATGACGCACTTTTCATCCTCGAACACAAAGTGATGGCTGCCGATCACAACGCGCTCCCCGCGCACGCGGCTTGCAATGCCGTGGGCCACAATGTACTCTACCTCGGTATGCATCTCCTCGTGGGTAATGCGCGCGCCTTGGCAGCACGCACCACGGCGTTTGCCATGGAATGCGGGAAGTGCTCTTCCAGGCAGGCGGCCAGCTTGAGAACTTCCTCCTCATCACACCCGGAGAACGGCACAACCTTGACCACTTTAGGACTTGCATGGGTCAGGGTACCGGTCTTATCAAACACAATCGTATCCGCCTTGGACAGGGCTTCCAGATACTTGCCTCCCTTGACGGTGATGTGGTAGGAACCGCATTCACGCATAGCAGACAGCACGGCCAGCGGCATGGAAAGTTTAAGTGCGCAAGAGAAATCGACCATCAGAATCGAGATTGCGCGGGTTACGTTGCGGGTGAGCGCATAGGTCACGACCGTACCAGCCAGACACCACGGCACCAGGCGATCCGCCAGCTCCAGGGCGTGGTTTTCCGTGCCGGACTTGAGCTTTTCGGACTCTTCGATCATAGATACGATCTTATCGTAACGGCTGGCACCATCCACGGCGTTTGCAGCAAAAACGCATTCGCCTTCCTCAACAACAGTACCTGCATAAACTGTCGCACCCGCAATCTTGCGTACCGGCATCGACTCACCGGTCAGGGCCGCCTGGTTGACCATAGCTTCGCCCTCGATCACGGTGCCATCCAGCGGCACCATGTTGCCAGAACGCACAATGATCTCGTCCCCCGCCTTGACCTTGGTGATGGGCATCAGAACTTCGGTCCCCTGACTGCGCACCCAAACACGGTCAACGTTCAGGGACATGCTGCGAGCCAGATCATCCAGCTCTTTTTGCGTGTCCATTCTTCCAGCAAAGCGCCCACATTGAGCAGGAACATAACGGAAGCGGCGGTATTAAAGTCACCGCGCAGCAACGATACACCGATAGAAAGTGCATCCAGCACTTCCACTTCCAGCTTGCGATGCCACAGGCAGACCAGACCACGGCGGACAAATTCAATTGCTTTGAACACCGTGATAACGGCCCGCACCGGAGCAGGCAGAAACAGCTTGCGGAACGCACGGAACACCACCAAGTTGACAAAACGTTCCTGGTATTCCTGGTTGATCTTACGGCTGTCAGCCGAAGTAACCAGTGAATCCAGTTCCGGGTTATCAAACTTATAATGGCTCAGCACCGTTACTGCACCCGCACGGCTGCCCTTATATTTGATCAGAACATCGCCGGTGCGTTCATACACTTTGGCATGTTCAATGACTTCCGAATGGTTCAGGTATGCTTCCAAAACATCTGCACGGTGCAGGGTCATACGCACGGCATTTACATGCACACGCATACGGCCGCGGCTTTCATGTAAAATTGTACATTTCATAGTTGTATTTCCTTATTCAGCTTTCCCAACTGCCAATTCTGGCACAGCGATAAAGGCATCATCGTTCAGCCGCTGTGCCCCACCACATAAAAAGGGCCGCCTGCAGGCGGCCCAAAAGAAGCAATTATTCTGCGGCGCTTTCAGCAGCGTCATCAGCGATAACTTCCTGTTCAGCTGCGGCTGCGCGGGCTTCGTTGATGGCCTTTGCATCTGCCAGAATGTCGCCAGCCTCTTCCTGAACGCGGCTGACCGTCTCCATAGTGCAGTCCTTCATACGCAGAACAGCTGCGGTGGTCTGGGTATAGACCTTCTTAGCGTCCTTGCTGGCCAGGATTTTGAAACCAGCGGAGCCAAACAGCATACCACCAACAAAAATTGCTACCTTCTTTACGTTCACCATAATACGTTGAACTCCTCTCTATTGATTCGACATTCCCAGGGGGTGCAAGCTGCTGCATACATCCCCCGGCTGCAATTGGCGATGTTTCACAAGATCAACTTCTTGCAAAAATCTTTATTCGCAAGTATAACGTATTTTACGCTTTTTGCAAGTGCATTTTGGATAAAAAATGTGCCGTCTGGTTTTATTTTTGAAAATTCTATGTTCCATGTTCCACCATTTCGCCCAGTTTCAGCCCACCGCTGCTGTGCGTTTTGCTGCGCTGTAATTCCACATCAGGCAATCGTTTTTTCTTCCGGCAGCTGGTCGGTGCGCACGCGGCGGCATTCCCGCGGGGCAATTGCCTTTTTCGCGCTTAAACATTGCCGCAAAACGGCTGGGGCTGTCGTACCCAACCCGCTGTGCGATCTCCAAAATGCTCAAATCCGTTGTGAAAAGCAGCTGTTCCGCATGCTGCACACGGCAGCGGCGCAGGTAAGTATTGATTGGCAAGCCGTACACCTGTTTGAACGCCCCTTTCAGCGAAGTAAGAGAGATATGATACCGCTGCGCCAGTTCCGCCTGGGTTACGCGGCTATCGAGATGTTCCACCAGATACTGGTGCACCTGTTGCACACACTCGGCCTGTTCTTTGTACAGATAGGCCGAAGCTGTGGACATGGTTTCCGGTTCATTCACTTTCTGGCTGCGGCTCATTTTCTTCCACCTCCGTTTCGGCAAAGAGCGCACCAAAATGTTCCCTGTAATCCCGGTCAGGAAGCGCTGCAATCAACGCCAGCGCCGCATTGCGCCGTTCATCTGCACTGACCGGGAACGGATATTCCGGCATAGCGGCAAGGGTTGCATCCAGCAAGCGGCCGTAGTAGTTTACGGTAAACGCACCGCGGTCCGTCAGATAAATTTTGCCATAGTGCCGTTTTACCACCATACCATCCCGCATGAGAATGTTCAGGATATGCACAACCGAGGGTTTGGTAACCCCCAGTGCACTGGCAATCTGACGGGAAGATACATCCGGGGTTGCTGCAGCTGCATTGCTGATTGCAAACAGATATCGCAGGTGGGCATCGCTCAATGCCATGTTCATCACTCCATATCAAGCAGCCCGCACCATAGTGCAGCTGATAAAAAATGCGGCGGACCGCGGGCATTGCTGCCTGCGGCCCGCCGCGCTGGGATTCAGGAAAATTTTAATTTCCTTAATCTTTAATGTACCTGACTTGCGTTAGCCTTTGCCTTTTCTTCGGCAATCCGTTTGAACTTTGCAAGCTCTTCTGCATTTTCTTTGCAGGAGCCATTGCAGCCACCGGAGCAGCCACACTCACCGTGGCAGCTGCCACCGCAGTCGCAGCCAACGCCGCCATGCTTGTGAGAGTGCCACACAATCAGGCCCGTGCCCCCAAACACAATAACCGCACCAATAATGGTAGGCAGATTAAAATTTGTGGCCAAGAAATCCATCATAGCGAAACACCTCTCTTATAAAAGGAACATCAAATTGTCAGTGATTACTTGGAAGCAGCAACCTTCTTGACATCAATCTTAACTTCGTTATCATTCAGGTACTTGTTGGGGCGAACCAGCATGTAGATGGTAAACACAATGATAGCGACAGCAACGATGGTGAAGATGTTGAAGCCAACTTCGCCGGTGATCAGGCCGCCGATCTGGTAAACAACCAGAGATGCACAGTAGGCCAGCAGGCACATATAACCAATGGCGATAGCAGTCCACTTGCCGTTGTTCATTTCACGCTTGATAGCGCCCATAGCTGCGAAGCACGGTGCGCACAGCAGGTTGAAGATCATGAAGCTGTAAGCAGAGATTGCGGTGTAGTCGTTTGCAACTTCGCCCCAAATTTCGTCGCCGTTCTCAGACAGCTCGCCGCCGAAGTGATACAGAACGCCAAGGGTACCAACAACGTTCTCTTTTGCGATCAGGCCGGAGATGGAAGCAACGGTTGCACGCCAGTTTCCGAAGCCCTGAGGAGCAAAGATCCAGGCGATTGCACTTGCAACGGCTGCCAGGATGGAGTTGTCCTGATCTTCAACCATGCCGAAGACGCCATCCTCAAAGCCGAAGCCCTGCAGGAACCACAGAACGATGGTGGAAGCCAGAATGATGGTGCCGGCACGCTTGATGAAGGACCAGCCACGTTCCCAGGTTGCACGCAGAACGTTGCCCCATGCAGGTACGTGATAAGCAGGCAGCTCCATAACAAACGGAGCAGGATCACCAGCAAACAACTTGGTCTTCTTCAGGATGATACCAGAGATGATGATGCTGCAAAGCCGATAAAGTAAGCAGAAACAGCAACCAGGCTGCTGCCGCCGAACAGGGCACCTGCAAACAGGCCGATGATGGGCATCTTAGCGCCGCAGGGGATGAAGCAGGTAGTCATGATGGTCATACGACGGTCACGCTCGTTCTCGATGGTACGGGAAGCCATAACACCCGGAACGCCGCAGCCGGTGCCAACCAGCATGGGGATGAAGCTCTTGCCGGACAGGCCGAACTTGCGGAAGATACGGTCCATGATGAAAGCAACACGGGCCATGTAACCAATGTCTTCCAGGATGGAAAGCAGGAAGAACAGAACCAACATCTGAGGAACGAAGCCCAGAACCGCGCCGACACCGGCGACGATGCCGTCCATGATCAAGCCGTACAGCCAGCCAGCAACGCCAACGCTCTCCAGGAAACCGCCCAGTGCATTGGGAACGATCTCGCCGAACAGAACATCGTTGGTCCAGTCAGTTGCGAAGCTGCCGATGGAGATACCGCCATCTGCAATGGAAGTACCCATGGACAGCGCGTACATGAAGAACATGATCAAGGCAAAGATTGGCAGAGCGAAGATACGGTTGGTAACAACCTGGTCGATCTTATCGGAAACAGTCAGGTGCTCAACGCGAGCTTTCTTTCTGACAGCCTTCTCAACAACAGTGTTGATGTAAGCATAACGCTGGTTGGTGATGATGCTCTCGGCGTCATCGTCCATTTCCTTCTCGCAGTCTGCGATGTGCTGGTCAATGTGGTCAACCAGCGCCTTGTCCAGCTTCAGCTCCTGCTGAACCTTGTCATCACGCTCGAACAGCTTGACGGCGTACCAACGCAGGAAGCGGTCATCAACCTTGCCCTGGATGGACTCTTCGATATGAGCGATGGCATGCTCAACGCTGCCAGTGAACACATGGGGCAGCTCGCCAGCTTGCCAGACTTTGCAGCGGCAACAGCCATCTCAGCAGCCTTCATGCTGCCTTCGCCCTTCAGTGCGCTGATCTCAACAGCCTGGCAGCCCAGCTCTGCGCTAAGCTTCTTCAGGTCGATCTTATCACCATTCTTGCGGACCAGGTCGATCATGTTGACGGCCATAACCACAGGAATGCCCAGCTCAATCAGCTGGGTGGTCAGGTACAGGTTACGTTCAATGTTGGTACCATCAATGATATTCAGGATGGCATCAGGCTTTTCATTGACCAGGTAACCACGGGCACAACTTCCTCCAGGGTGTAGGGGGACAGGGAGTAGATACCGGGCAAGTCCTGAATGACAACGTCCTTCTGACCTTTCAGGCGGCCTTCCTTCTTTTCAACCGTAACGCCGGGCCAGTTGCCGACATACTGGTTAGAACCGGTTAAGTCATTGAACAGGGTAGTTTTACCACAGTTCGGGTTACCGGCTAGTGCAATTTTAATGCTCATTGCGTTACCCTCTCTTCTCTAGTTGGAATCAAACCAATTCGATCATTTCTGCGTCAGCCTTGCGCACGCTCAACTCGTAGTTGCGCACGGTCAGCTCCATGGGGTCACCCAGGGGGGCAACCTTGCGGACATAGATCTGAACACCTTTGGTGATGCCCATATCCATGATGCGGCGCTTGACAGGGCCTTCGCCGTGCAGCTTGGCAACGGTGACAGTCTCGCCGACTTTCGCGTCTTTCAGAGTTTTCATTTTTATCCTCCTCACAATATCTCTATCGGGAAGCCGCTGGATAAGCCGCAGCCTCCAAAACAGCGGATTGGCGCTGTTTTAACCAATCATAATGCGGTTTGCCATGGTTTTGTCCAGTGCAATGCGGCTCTCTTTTACCTGAATGATCAGGTTGCCCGCAATCTCGTTCACAACGGTAACCGTTGCGTCCACAACAAACCCCAACTCAGCCAGGTGCTGGCGAACTTCGTCTTTTACCAGTGATTTTTTGATGGTGACAGTTTCGCCTGCTTTTGCCATCGTAATCGGCATCATCGTTTCATCCCCCCACGTCCAAATTGCTTTTACGCTTATAACTTTCCGTTCTGCTTTTTTCTGCATCTTGCACAGGCGCAAAAAAAAAAAAGCCGGAGTTTGACCCTTAATCCCCTGTCGATCTGCCGCTTCCCGGCACCCGCAGAAGATTAGCAGGTGCTAACTCCTTTGAACATTTGCAGTTTACCACTGCTAACCTGCAATGTCAATAGTTTTGAAGTCGTCCAAAATTAGTTTGTGCTAACCGATAAGTCTCGGCTAACTTCTTCACACTTTTTAAGGCAATTTGCACAAAGGGCGCTGCGTCATTCAGGCATTTTATGCCCTTTACCCCTTCTTTTGAGAGGAATATGCTGTATTCTCTCCGCTTGACAAATACCCATTGGGTTGGTATGATGAAGCCGTTATGAATTGCCGCCTGCCTTTTGGGTCAGTCTGGTTTAGGATACGTAACCTATTGCAGAAAGGATGAGTTTAATGGTTCAAATCACTGTTGGGGTAGATGGAATGGCATGCAGCATGTGTGAAGCACATGTTTCTGACGCAATCCGCAAGGCATTCCCCGTCAAAAAGGTAACCGCCAGCCACACCAAGGGCCAGGCTGTTATTGTAGCCGAAAACGAAATTGCTGAGGCTGACATCGCTAAAGCGCTGGAACCGACTGGCTACCGCATGGTCAGCTACAGCTGCGCGCCTTACCAGAAGAAAAAGCTGTTTGGTATTTTTGGCTGATTGCCCAATCCGTGCGCTTCATCATCCGGCAGAGCCGCTACCCGGTGTTCTGCCGGATTTTTGTTTGTCTTTTCTATCTTATAACAGCCCTGATGATAAACTGTAAAAAGCAAACGCAGTGAGCCGATGCCTTTTTCTCGGTATCGGTTCCCCGCCGTCATAATGCTATTTGCTCAAGGTGTAGTGAGCACCTCAGGACACTTTGCTCAGCAGACTGCCAGCTTTGCGCCCAGAGCGTTGCAGGCTGCAATTGCATCGTCGTCCGGTGCTTCGTTTGCCATAACGCCAGGTTCTTCCTGCATCACAGCGCCGTCTTCCTTGCAGCGTGCGCACCAGTCTTCCAGCCACTGGCCAGAGCCCCAGCCGTAAGAACCGAACAGAGCAACCTTCACACCAGACAGGCTGCCTTCCAGGTCAGCGAACATGGGTTCAAATTCGCCTTCCTCCAGCTGCTCTGCGCCCATAGCGGGGCAGCCGAAAGCAACTGCGCCGTAATCGGCCAGCTTTGCGCTATCAAATTCTGCGCAGGTCAGCACATCGCTTCGCCGCCAGCATTCTTAACGCCCTCTGCCACAGCCTGGGCCATCTGCTCAGTATTGCCTGTGCCACTCCAATAAACGATTGCTACCTTGTTCATAATCAAACAGCTCCTTTATTATATTTTAAGGCAATACCGCATAATTCTAAGTGCCGATACGGTGAGCGAGGTGCGGCAGATGCTAAGCCAAAAGCGCAGATAATACTGGATGTCTTATCGAACATTTTGGCAACGCAGATGCCGTGCCGCAGCCGCCGGAGCGGTGCCTTAAGCCGTCAGGCGGGAATT
>ENA-OQAR01000433-OQAR01000433.1-human-gut-metagenome-genome-assembly--contig:-NODE-433-length-12713-cov-2.218179_pt1 | contig 12713 bp, 15 predicted proteins | sample MGYA00242738_ERZ504533 | MGnify/ENA primary metagenome ERZ504533 (study PRJEB26092, sample SAMD00036276) | human gut metagenome | host: Homo sapiens | study: EMG produced TPA metagenomics assembly of... | reverse complement strand
CTGCAAACCGACTTTCATATGGAAGTAGTCGGCACGTTGGCTTAGCTGGTAGCCGGCGTTTTCGCTATGTTCGCCGATGCCGACGCGGCCGGAGCCGATGAAAGATCTGTCGGGAGACGAAGTGCGTGGTCATGAGGCGTGTCACCAGGTCGAACGGTACCGACCGCAGCATCATGTAGTTTTCGTGCGTGCCCCAGCTGGCTCCTTTGCCGTCGACGTTGTTGCGGTGCAGCACGATTTTCCGTCCCGTCGTCTCGCTTGCCTTGGCTGCGGCGGCGCGCATGATGAGATCGCCGGCACGGTCGTATCGCACCGCTTCGAAGGGGTCGGTTGTTTCCGGCGCGGAGTATTCGGGATGCGCGTGGTCGACGTAGATACGACCCCCGTTAGGGGCGATCACGTGGTGATGTTGAGCTGTGGGGCGTCGGTGAGCAGGTCCGGGTGGGCCGCCGCACGTTCCAGTCTGGTGCCGCGCGCGTCGTTGACGGGGTCTTCCTGCCGGTAGTCCCAGCGGATATGGCTGCGTGACGCATCCGAGGCGGCGCCCAACCACGCGAATGAGAGCTGCACCGGATTGTAGCGGCCTTGTCCTGGCGCGGAGACCGCGTATTCCGTTTCCGTGCCCATGACCCTGCGAACGCTCATCGCGCCGTTCCTTTCCGTATTTAGATTGCGTTCCATACCATACCGTCCAGCATTCATACGCCGGCCGCATTCATGCCACCGGTCTGATGCCGGTCACCGTCCGGGTTCAAGCCCGTTGATGCGGCTCCACTGTTCCGGATCCGCATCCAGCAGCGCGTCCCGGGTCTCACCGTATTCTTCGTCCACGGCTTTGGCCAGCAGATTGATGCCGATCGCCGCAGCCTGTCCGGTGGTGATGGACAGTTTCACCGCATAGGTTTTGGCACGGTCCACGATGTTCTTGAGCACCGCGCCGGACACCACGTCGGCGAGGTACACCGGACGCCACTGGCCATGGTCGTCGCAGATGTCGCAAAGGTGCCGATGCTCGTCCTGCGCGTAGATGTCGTTGACCAGCACGCCGATCACGCCTTCGCATCCACGTTCGGAGACAACGGCAGCTTGTCTGTCAGATAGTGGCGGACGATCTGGGTCGCCTGCTGGATGCCCGGACGGTCCACGCGGATCTTCACGTCGAGGCGTCCGGGGCGCAACACCGCCGGATCGATCATGTCGATGCGGTTGGAGGCTCCGATCACCATGACGTTGTCCAGCGATTCCACACCGTCCAGCTCGGTCAGGAACTGCGGCACGATGGTGGTCTCCACGTCGGACGAACGCCCGTGCCGCGGGTGCGCAGCAGCGAATCCATCTCGTCGATGAACACGATGACCGGTTTGCCGTCGGCCGCTCGTTCGCGGGCGCGTTTTGAAGATCATGCGGATCAGACGTTCCGATTCGCCCACGAATTTGTTAAGCAGCTCCGGTCCTTTGACCGACAGGAACACGCCACTTCCCGCGTCGGTGCCTTCGGCGAGCGCGTTCGCCACGGCTTTGGCGATCAGTGTCTTGCCGTTGCCTGGAGGACCGTACAGCAGCACGCCTTTCGGCGGTTTCAGGTCGTAGCGTTCGAACAGTTCGCGATGCTGGAACGGCATCTGCACGGCGTCGCGGATACGTTCTATCTGCTCGTCCAGTCCGCCGATGTCGGCGAAGGTGACGTCCGGCACTTCTTCCAGAACCAAATCGTCGTCGTTTTTCGGGGGGAACCAACGAAAGCGCGAACCGCAGAGATGCGTCGACGTCACGCGATCGCCCGCGCTGATGGCCTGTTTGGCAAGCGTTCCCGAGCATCGGACCAACGTCACGTTGCCGCCGCCATCCGCGACCAGCAGGCGGCCGTCATCGCACACCTGCCGTACCGAGCGCACCGCGCCCAGCGTGTCGGTGTCGAGCTGTGAGACCACCACCATGTTCTCGTTGAGCAGCACGGTACGTCCCGGTTCGAGCCTGGAAGCTTGCAGATTCGCCGCGATCGGCACGATCATGCGTCTCGCGCCGGCAGCCACTTCGGCGCTGGCATGCTGCACGCCCTGCTCGTCCGTTTTGGCTGAATGCACGCGGACCATGGTGGCGAAAGTCATGGGAGGCCCCGCCAGCTGGTTCAATTGGGCCTTGGTTTTCGTCATTTCCTGCGTGGCGCGGCTCAACGCCTTGACCAGCGCATGGTTCTTGGCCATGAGCTGGTCGTTGGCCTGCTGCAGCGACGCGAGCGTCTCTTCGTCATGATCGTTCATGTCGACCTCGCTTTCCAACACGTTCAACCCTCAAGAATACCCATTGTCCTAATGATTTCCGACAATCGGAACCATGCTTGAACAAGAAACGCCGAACATCGCATCCATGGCATCCCTGCCCACGCTGTCCGCTCCCGGACTGCTGGTGATGGATGTGGATTCCACGTTGATCGACGAAGAGGTCATCGACGAGCTCGGCGTGGCCGCGGGAGTCGGCGAGCAGATAGCGTCCGTCACCGCTCGAGCCATGAACGGCGAGCTTGATTTCCGCGAGGCGCTGCGCGCACGCGTGGCGTTATTGAAGGGTCTGCCGACCACGATTTTCGATGAGGTCTACCATCGCGTGCATTTCACGCATGGCGCGCTTGAACTGATTGACACGCTTCACGCGCATGATTGGAAGGTCGGCGTGGTCTCCGGTGGTTTTCACGAGGTTGTGGACCGTCTCGCGGCCGATGCGCATCTCGATTATTGGATTGCGAACCGTTTGGAGGCTGCCGATGGCAGGCTGACGGGACACGTGCTGGGCGATATCGTCACGAAGGATACGAAGCTGGAATCGTTGCGCGCGTGGGCCGCGCGGATGGGCATCGATATGGCGCAGACCGTTGCGGTTGGCGACGGCGCGAACGATCTGCCGATGATTCATGCGGCCGGTCTTGGCGTGGCGTTCTGCGCCAAACCGAAAGTGCAGGAGGATGCTCCGCACCGGCTCAATGAACGTGATCTGGCGAAAATCCTCGATTATCTCAAATAACTTTTCCGCACCTACGAGCGACCGGTGGGCGGCATGCGTTGTAAGACCGTAAAGACTTGGCCTGAGCGGCCCGGAGCGTGTCGCACGTTGGTATCCGCCGGCCCCACCGGACACAGCGAAAACGAAAATCACAGCGAAAACGGAAGACTGTATCAAAACCCGGAAATCACGAAGAAACCCGGAAATCACAGCGGAAATTCTCAGCGGAAAACCCTCAGCAGAAAATTCCCAGCAAAAAAGTCGTAGAAAACTACCGCAGAAAAGTCGCTGCCGATAAAAGTCACTGCAGCTTTGCCAGTCCGCTCGCGACCAGCGAAGCCACAACCGCCTTGATGCAATCGCCCACAATGAAGCCCATCGAAGCGATGGCCACCACCGGCATCGCCACGCCCGTAATGGCGGACTGCACGATGAAGCCGAGCAGATAGTCAAGCACGATGCAGCCGGCCACGCAGGCGGACAGATACCGTGCGGCGGTCAACGCAGCATGCTTCGGGGAATCGACACGCGCCTTGCCCTTGAGCAGCGAGGTGACGACGGCGGCCGGCAGGAAACCGATGAGGAAGCCGGCGCTCGGGCCGACCAAAGCCATGGTGGACGCGCCGCCGGCGAACACCGGCAGACCAGCCGCGCCCGCGGCCAGATACATGAGCACCGCGGCGCCCGCCTGCTTCCACGCAGCATCAGCGCGGCCAGCATGACCACGAAGGTCTGCAGGGTGATCGGAACCGGAGTGCCCGGAATCGGCACGGCGCCGCCCATGGAGGCGGCGGCGAGCAGCACGGCGAACAGCGTGGACTTCAAAACGGCGCCGAATTTGCCGCTGGTGGCCGTTTTGGCCGCGGATGAGATGGTCAGGATTGCGTTGCGCATGGTGATCCTCCTTTTGCGGATGTTACAGGATGCTACAAAAACTGACGAAAATGAGTCTTTCGTCAATCAATGCTCCCCATCGTAGGGTTGCTAAGTTTCGGTAACGTTTGTGGAGCCTTACAAAAAGATCGCGAATCTTTTGTAGGAAACGAGTTCGTCGAATCACGTCTCGACCGCCAAACTTGACATTATGCCTAAGAATGTCAACAAACTACTGGTGGCGAATCGCGGCGAAATCGCGCTTCGAGTCGTGCGCACCGCACGTGAGATGGGGATTCCCACGGTCGCGGTCTACGCCGAACAGGACCGTCACGCACAGTACGTGCAGATGGCCGATGACGCGTATCTGCTGTCTGGCGACACCTACAAGGACACGTATCTCAACGAGGATCTGCTCATCGACATCCTGCAGCGCAGCGGTGCCGACGCGGTGCACCCCGGCTATGGCTTCCTTTCCGAGTCGCAAGCTTCGCGCAGAAGGTACTCGCGCCGGCGCCACGTGGGTCGGCCCGAATCCGAGGCGCTCGTCGACCTGGGCGACAAGATCACGGCCCGCCGCGTGGCCACTTTCGCGAAGGTGCCGCCGGTTCCCGGCATTTCCCAGTCGATTTCCGACATGCGACTGCTGCTCGACTTCGCGCACACGCACGGCTATCCGCTGATGCTCAAGCGCACCGACGGCGGTGGCGGCCGCGGCATCACGCTCGTGCACAACGACGATGAGCTGCGTGGCTTCTACATGAACCACGATGCGCTGCAGGGCGGCGATTTGGACGAGTATTTCGTCGAACGGTTCATCGACAAGGGCCGTCACGTCGAAACGCAGTGCGGACGCGATTCGCACGGCAATTTCACCGTGTATTCCACCCGCGACTGCTCCGTGCAGCGCCGCAACCAGAAGCTTGTTGAGGAAGCTCCGGCGCCGTTCCTTTCCGACGGCGTGCTCGAACAGCTGGAAACCTATTCCCGCCGCCTGTTCGACGCGGTCGATTACGTAGGACTTGGCACCTGCGAATTCATGGTGACCGAGCAGGGCAAGGTGTATTTCCTGGAGGTCAATCCGCGTCTGCAGGTGGAACACACCGTCAGCGAAGAGGTCTGCGGCCTCGATTTGGTGCGAGAACAGCTCACCATCGCCAACGGCGGCGAGCTGACCGTCGACCACCCGCTGCGCGGACACAGCTTCGAGCTCCGGCTGACCTGCGAGGATCCGGCGAAGAATCTGGCGCCGAGCTCCGGCACGCTGACCAAGCTCGCATGGCCGTCCGGCCCTGGCATCCGCGTCGATTCCGGCGTGGTGGAAGGCGACACCGTCTCCCCGAAGTTCGATTCGATGATGGGCAAGCTCGTGGTCACCGCCTCCGACCGTGCGGCAGCCGTGGCACGTGTGCGCCGCGCGTGGAAGAGCTCAAGGTGGAAAGGCGTGCCGACCCCGGCAAGCCTGTTCGAGCAGATCTTCAACGACGACGAGTTCACCGCCGAGCATGGCGTGGCCTACGACGTGAGCACGAAATGGCTGGAACGCAAGTACCTGAACAAGGAAGCATCCTCCACCAAGGGCGGCCAGCGGCATCCATGGCCGGCGCTTCGGGTGCGAAGGAAGCCGAGCAGAAGGAATCCAGCGAAACCTTCGTCATCGAAGTCAACAACCATCGTGTGTCGCTGACCGTGCCGAACGACATCGTGGCCAACCTGACCGGCGGCGCCAAGGCGCGTGACGCCAAGCGCGCCATCCAGCCGCTGCGCGGACAGGGCCTGCACCACGTCGAAAAGAAGCAGCAGGGCAACGACGGCCAGTCCGGTGTGATCGCCAGCCCGATGCAGGCGGTCGTCACACGCATCAACGTCGCCGAAGGCCAGGACGTGGCCAAGGGCGACCTGCTCGTCGTGCTCGAATCCATGAAGATGGAGAACTACGTGTACGCGCCGGTCAAGGGCACCGTCACCAAGATCTTCGTCGGCCCGGCCGCAGGCATCGAAGCGGGCGAGACGTTGATGACCATCGACGTCAACGGCGCTTCCAAGGCGGCTGACGGCAAGCCGGCAACGGACGGTAATACGGAAACCAAGACGGAAGGCGGCGCGAAATGACCGACATCATCGCAAGCCCGGCCGTCAAAGAGGCCGTGAAGGTCGTCATGGAACAGCAGGAGCGACTGGGTGACGAAGCGGCTGCCGAAGCCCGCGAATCGCAGCCGATCCGTACGTCCGTGCTGCGTGCCGCGCAGCTCGCCGCCGAAGCCGAAGACCACGCCCGCGGTCGCCAGCACGTCAAAGGCAAGCTGACCGCGCGCGAACGTCTCGACCTGCTGCTTGATACCGGTTCCTTCGAGGAAATCGGCCGTTTCCGCGGCGGCGACATCAACGGTGGCCGCGCAGGCTCCGCCGTCATCACCGGCTTCGGCGAGGTGTTCGGCCGCAAAGTGGCCGTCTACGCGCAGGACTTCTCCGTCAAAGGCGGCACGCTTGGCGTGGCCGAAGGCCGCAAGATCTGCCATCTGATGGACAAGGCGCTCGACCTCAAGGTGCCGATCATCGCGCTCATCGACTCCGGTGGCGCGCGCATCCAGGAGGGTGTGGCCGCGCTGACCGAATACGGCCACCTGTTCCGCAAAACCTGCGACGCCAGCGGTTTCGTGCCGCAGCTATCGCTGATCCTCGGCCCCTGCGCCGGCGGTGCCGTCTACTGCCCGGCCCTGACCGACCTGATCATCATGACCCGCGAGAATTCCAACATGTTCGTCACCGGTCCCGACGTGGTCAAAGCGGCCACCGGCGAAGTGATCAGCATGGACGATCTGGGCGGCGGCTACGTGCACAACGCCACGTCCGGCGTGGCCCACTATCTCGGCGAGGACGAGGCGGATGCGATCGACTACGCGCGTACCGTGCTCGCCTATCTGCCGTCCAACTCCGACCAGCAGCCGCCGGTCTACGCGTACGCGGCGACCCGCGCCGACCGTGACGTGGCCAAACGCCTCGCCACCCTCGTGCCGGACAACGACCGCCAGCCGTATGACGTGCTCGACGTGATCCGCTGCATCGTGGACTACGGTGAATTCGTGCAGGTGCACGAACTGTTCGCCGCTTCAGCGGTGGTCGGCTTCGCCTGCATCGACGGCCATCCCGTCGGCATCGTGGCCAACCAGCCGAACGTCACGCCGGCATTCTCGCGTCGACTCATCCGAAAAAAGTGGCGCGATTCGTGCGCTTGTGCGACGCGTTCAACCTGCCGGTCGTCACCTTGGTGGACACCCCGGGCTACAAGCCGGGCGCCGAACAGGAACATGCGGGCATCATCCGCCGTGGCGCGAAGGTCATCTACGCCTACGCCAACGCGCAGGTGCCGCTCGTCACCATCATCCTGCGCAAGGCCTTCGGCGGCGCATACATCGTGATGGGTTCCAAATCCATTGGCGCGGACATGAACTTCGCCTGGCCATCCAGCCAGATCGCGGTGCTCGCGCGGCCGGCGCGGTCAACATCATCCACCGCAAGGACCTGCAGAAAGCCAAAGACAACGGCAAGGACGTCGAAGCGCTGCGCGCCAAGTACATCGCCGACTACGAACGCACCACCGTCAACGCGAACCTTTCGCTGGAAATGGGTGAGATCGACGCCATGATCGACCCCGAACAGACACGCGAGACCATCATCGAATCGCTCCGCCTGCTCGCCAGCAAGAAACGCGTGCGCCGAACCAGCAAACACCACGCAACCAGCCGCTGTGACGGACGCAACGCGACGCAACCAACGTAAGCAACCACAACAATCGCAAGAAATTTTGGAACAAGTAAGGAAGATTATGAACACCTTTTTTCTTGATCGACTGAACAGCGAGCCCCACGCGCTCGCCTTCGCCGGCCAATCCACCCCGTGGCCGGTGGCGCTCGCCGACCAGAGCGCGAACTCCGGCGCTCGACGAGGCCCTGCACACCCATGCGGCCGCTGCGCAGGCGCTGCTGTATCCGGTGTCCGCCGAGCTGCTTGCCACCACCGGACGTCCGGTCGATCTGTTCGGCTTCGAACCGAACCCGGCACGTCTGGGCGCCGCAGCCGCGGCTTCCGCAAGCGTTCCCGGCATCGCGCTGACCCAGCTGGGCGCGCTGCTCGACGCCGCCGCACTCGGCTACAATCCGGCCCAGGCCAAGCCGGTCGCGGTGCTCGGCCACTCCCAGGGCGTGCTTGCCGTGCATATGGTGCAGGCGATCTGCGAAGCCGGTTCCATCGACGCCGCCGCAGCCAAGATCGACGAGATTCTTGCGATCGCAACGCTGATCGGCGTCGCCGGCACCCGTCAGGCACGCCAGCTCGGTCTCGCCGCACGCCACGGCGAGGCGACCCCGATGCTGTCCGTCAAGGACATCACCCGCGCCCAGGTGGACGCGCTGATCGAACGCGTCGACGGCGCACGTGGCCCGATCGCCGTGGCCGTCACCAATTCCGCCACGCATTACGTGTTGTCCGGCTATCCGGAGGACCTGGCCGCATTCGGCGTGGAGGTCGCCAAGGAACACAAGCGTCAGGCCAAGCTGCGCGAAGAGAAGGTGCGTGGCGGCCGCGTGTTCGACCCGACGCTCGAATACCTCGACGTGACCCTGCCGTTCCACAGCCCGCTGATGGCCGATGCCGTCTCCCAGGCCGTCGCATGGGCCGAGGCCTGCGGCATCAACGCCGACCATGCCCGTGAGCTCGCCGCCGAAGTGCTGCTCAACCATGTGGATTGGGCCGCCCGCGTGCGCGCCCTGATGAAGTCCACCGATCCGAGCGCTGTGGGTGCTGGACTTCGGTCCGGGCAACACCGTCGGCAAACTGTTCTCCACCGTGGCCCAGGGCACCGGCGTCGGCGTGGTGGAAGCCTCCACCGTGGCCGATCGCGGCGCGCTCTCCACGCTTGAGACCCTGCCGGAACGCACCCAGAACTGGACGCGTTTCGCGCCGAGCATCATCCACACGTCCGCCGGAGACAAGGTGCGCACCGCGTTCACCGAACTTACCGGCAAGGCTCCGGTGCTGCTGGCCGGTATGACCCCGACCACCGTGGAGCCGGAGATCGTGGCGGCTGCCGCCAACGCCGGCTACTGGGCCGAGCTCGCAGGCGGCGGCCAGGTCACCGCCAGCGTGTTCGACCGTCACGTGGCCAAGCTCGAGGAAGACTCGAGGAAGGCCGCACCGTCGAATTCAATGCCATGTTCATGGACCGCTACCTGTGGAACCTGCAGTTCGGCTCCCAGCGCATCGTGCCGAAGAAGCGCGCCAGCGGCACGCCGATCGACGGCGTCGTCGTCTCCGCCGGCATTCCGGAATTCGACGAGGCCGTGGAACTCATCCACAACCTCACGCCGACGGCTTCCCGTACGTGAGCTTCAAGCCGGGCACCGTCGACCCAGATCCGCCAGGTGGTGCGCATCGCCAAGGCGTCGCGCCAACCAAGGTGCTCATCGAGGTCGAAGGCGGCTCCGCAGGCGGCCACCACTCTTGGGAATCGCTTGACGATCTGCTGCTGAGCACCTACGCCGAAGTGCGCGAGCAGTCCAACCTCGTGCTCGTGGTCGGCGGCGGCATCGGCACGCCGGAACGCGGCGCCGACTACATCACTGGCGAATGGGCCGCCGAATACGGCCGTCCGCTCATGCCTGTGGACGGCGTGCTTGTCGGCACCGCCGCCATGACCGCCAAGGAAGCCCACACCAGCCCCGAAGTCAAGCAGATGCTCGTCAACACCCCGGGCATTCCGGTCAAGGGCGATGGCAACGATCCGTTCGCCCCGCTGGGCGAGCAGTGGGTGCCGTCCGGCCAGGCCAAGGGCGGCGTCACCTCCGGTCTGAGCCACCTGCACGCCGACATCTACGAGCTGGAGAACTCCTCCGCCCGCTGCGGCCGCCTGCTGGTGCGCGTCATGAAGCACCCGGAGGAGCTGGAAAGCCGTCGCGACGAGATCATCGCGGCGCTGAACGCCACCGCCAAGCCGTATTTCGGCGATCTGAAGACCATGACCTACCTTGAGTGGGTCCAGCGTTTCGCCGACCTCTCCTTCCCGTGGGTGGACGAAACCTACGCCGATCGCTTCCTGCACCTGCTGCAGCGCATCGAAGCCCGCGTCACCACGCAGGAAAGCGGCGAATTCGCATCGCTGTTCGCTTCCCGCGCCGACGTCGAAGCCGATCCGAACGCCGCGATCGCCAAGCTTGCCGAAACCTACCCGCAGGCCGGCAAACTGACCGTCACCCCGATGGACGAGGCATGGTTCCCGGTGCTCGTACGCGAGTATCCGAAGCCGATGCCGTTCGTGCCGGTCATCGACAACGACCTGCTGCGTTGGTGGGGCCAGGACCAGCTGTGGCAGTCCGAGGACTCCCGCTATTCCGCCGATTCCGTGCGCATCATCCCCGGCCCGATCTCCGTGGCCGGCATCACCACCGTGGACGAGCCGGTGGCCGACATCCTCGGCCGCTTCGAAGCCGCCATGGTCAAGCGCGTGTCCGCCGAATCGGCGAGCGCCGACAAGACCGCCTTCGCCCAGTTGGGCACGGCCGTCTCCGCCGAGGATTCATCCGCAAATCCCCGAACATCTCCTGGGTCGGCCACCTCATGGCCAACCCCGGCGTACGGCACCGCCAACGGCGACGCCAACTACGAGATCCGCAAGGTGGCCGTTGAAGGCAGCGTCGAAAAGTACGACCTCGACATCCATCTCGACACCTTCTGGGACAACGATCCGGACGGCGGCGCCTCCAAGCACGCCGTACGCGACATCGTCATTCCGCTGAACGTGGACGGCAACGAATCCGGCCTGTTCCCGGTCGTGGACCGCGACCGTCTGCCGGAGCACGTCTACCGCATGCTCGCCGACACCGCGGGCATCGGCAACACCGCCATCACCGGCGACAAGCTCACCGCCATGCCGCAGATCGAGGAAGTGCCCGACAAGACCGCCTTCCCGTTCGGCCAGGCGCACACCGGCTACACGCTGTCCGCCAACCTCGGTTTCGACCATGAGGCCGCCACCGGCGCGCGCTGCCGAGCGACCTCGTGCCGTCCCGCATCGCCCCCGGACGCGCTCGTCGGACCGGCTTGGCCCGCCATCTACGCGGCCCTCGGCTCCGTGTACGTCAACGGCTTCCCGGTGATCGAAGGCCTGCTCAACGCCGTGCATCTCGACCACCTCATCGAACTCGAGGTGAGCGAGGACGAGCTGCTGAAGCACACCGGCGAGCGCATCGAGCTCACCAGCTGGGCCGACGACTACTTCGAATCCGCTTCCGGCCGTGTGGTGACCATCCACGTCACGCACACCGCTCAGGACGGTACGCTGCTTGCTAACGAAACCGAGCGTTTTCGCCATCCGCGGCCGCGCGTACTCCGACGCGCTGCCGCCGGAAGCGCCCGACTATGGTGGAATCGAAGCCGAAATCGAAAGTACTCCGCGCCGTCTGCTGCGTCGTGTGAAGGTCGTCGCTCCGCATGAGATGACCGCCTTCGCCCGTACTTCCGGCGATTTCAACCCGATTCACACCTCTCATCGCGGTGCCGCCGTCTCCGGTCTCGCCGCGCCGCTCGTGCACGGCATGTGGCTGTCCGCCACCGCCCAGTACGCGGTGCAGGCGCTCGACGAGAAGGGCGCGCATTACGAGATCGCAGGCTGGACGTACAACATGTACGGCATGGTGCAGCTCGACGACGAGGTGGAGATCTCCATCGAACGCGTCGGCCGTGTGGCCCACGCCGGCATGGTGCTGGAAGTGACCAGCCGCATCGACGGCAATATCGTGTCCCGTGGCACCGCCATCGTGCGTGCGCCGAAGTCCGCCTTCGTCTACCCGGGCCAGGGCATCCAGAAGCAGGGCATGGTGCTCGACGAGCGTGCCAAGTCCCCGGCCGCACGCGAGGTGTGGGAGCGCGCCGACAAGGTGACCCGCGAGAAGCTCGGCTTCTCCATCCTCGCCGTCGTGCGTGATAATCCGAAGGAACTGACCGCCAACGGCGTGACCTACCGTCATCCGGAAGGCCTGCTCAACCTGACCCAGTTCACGCAGGTGGCGCTCGCCACCGTGGCGTTCGCCCAGACCGCTCGTCTGTGTGAAGCCGGCGCGGACATCTGGCCCGCCTACTTCGCGGGCCACTCGGCTGGGCGAATACAACGCGCTGAGCTCCTTCGCAGGCGTGATTCCGCTGGAAACCGTGCTGGAGCTGGTGTTCCACCGTGGCTCCACCATGCACCACCTCATTCCGCGTGACGAGAAGGGCCGTTCCAACTACCGTATGGGCGCGCTGCGTCCGAACCAGTTCGGTGTGGGCGACGACGGCGTGCGCGAATACGTCGAATCCGTGTCGAAGGCTTCCGGCGAGTTCCTGGAGATCGTCAACTACAACCTTGCCGGACAGCAGTACGCCGTGGCCGGCACCATCGCCGGTCTGAAGGCGCTGAAGGCCGATTCCGCCCGCCGCGTCGCCGAATACGGCGGCAAGCCGGCGTTCATGCTGGTGCCGGGCATCGACGTGCCGTTCCACTCCACGCTGCTGCGCAAGGGTGTGCCGGAGTTCCGCGACAAGCTTGACGCGCTGCTGCCGAAGCACATCGACTACCGTGCCGTCTGGTGGGTCGTTACATTCCGAACCTGGTGGCCGTGCCGTTCGAGATGACCAAGGAATTCGCCGCGAAGATCCTCGAGGTCGTGCCGTCCGAGCGCATCAAGGCCGCGTTGGACGATCCGAAGGTGTGGGATTCCTACGCCGAAGGACGACCAGAAGCTCGGCCTCTGCTGCTCACCGAACTGCTGAGCTGGCAGTTCGCCTCCCCGGTGCGTTGGATCGAAACCCGG
>ENA-OQAR01000432-OQAR01000432.1-human-gut-metagenome-genome-assembly--contig:-NODE-432-length-12720-cov-4.340110_pt1 | contig 12720 bp, 13 predicted proteins | sample MGYA00242738_ERZ504533 | MGnify/ENA primary metagenome ERZ504533 (study PRJEB26092, sample SAMD00036276) | human gut metagenome | host: Homo sapiens | study: EMG produced TPA metagenomics assembly of... | reverse complement strand
AGCTGCTAAGCCAAAAGCGCAGATAATACTGGATGTCTTATCGAGCATTTTGGCAACGCAGATGCCGTGCCGCAGCCGCCGGAGCGGTGCTTGAGCCGTTAGGCGGGAATTGTGCGGTATTGCCTTAATTATTCGATTTTTACCCGTGTCCAGAAAACCGGGTACATATCAGTACGGGACGGCAGCTTTGCTTTTATTGGTTTGCTCTTTTTATAAAAAACTATGATTACAGCGGCATATAGTCAAAATCAATGCGGCCAAGGGCAACGTTGGCACCGGCCACCTGCACTTTGACGGGGTCGCCCAGCATCCAGCGTTTTCCGGTCAGCGGGTCCAGAATGCTGACGCCCTCCACCACAGTGGCTTCGCCCTTGCAGAGCTGTGCGGCAGGCACAAAGCCCTCTACGGTGTTTTCCAGCGCCACAAAAATACCGCGCGGTGTTACACCTGCCACGGTGCCGGTGTAGACTTCGCCCAGGTGGTTGTGCATATACTCGGCCTTGTACAGGTCCTCCACATCGCGCTCAATGCGCACGGCGGAAACTTCCTGGCGGCTGGACTGCTCGCTGGCGTGGGTGGCAAAACCGGTATAATCCTTGATGAGCTCCTGCTCCGGCTTGCCCACCAGCATATCCGTCAGGATGCGATGGATGGCAAGGTCTGGGTAACGGCGAATGGGGCTGGTAAAGTGGGCATAGTCTGCCAGCACCAGGCCGTAATGGCCTTTCGGCTCCGGAGAGTAGCGAGCTTTCTGCATGCTGCGCAGGATACCGGTGTGGACCGGGATCTGGATGGGCTGGCCGCGGGTTTCGTCCAGAATGGCAGAAAGCTCCAGCTGGGTGGGCACTTCCCCGGCAAAGTGGACGTTCAGGCCGCAGGCTTTCAGGGTGTTGCTCAGCTTTTCCATGCGCTCGGCATCGGGGGCTTCATGGATACGGTACACAAACGGCACATGATGGGTGCGGCCCGCATTGGCAGCGCACTGGTTGGCCAGCAGCATGAACTCTTCGATCATGCACTCCGACACACCGCGGGTGCGCTTGACGATATCCACGCAGCGGCCTTCCTCGTCCATGACCAACTTGGCTTCGTCGGATTCGATGTCCATCGCGCCGCGTGCTTTGCGCAGAGCCAGGCGCTTTTCGTACAGCTCGGTCATCGCAGGCAGCTGAGCCATAACGTCTTTATATTTTGTCACCAGAGCCGGGTCATTGGAGCCGTCCAACAGAGCGTTAATTTCTTTATAAACGCCCTTGACACGGCTGCGGATGACGCTCTTGACGAACTGATAGCTATGGATATTGCCGCTTTCATCCAGCTGCATCAGGCAGGAGAACGCCAGGCGCTCCTCCCCTTCATTGAGGCTGCAGATGCCGTTGGAAAGCTGGGTGGGCAGCATGGGGATGACTTTATCCGCGTAATAGATGGAAGTTGCACGCTCATAAGCTTCCTTATCCAGCGCGGTGTCCGGGCGGACATAGTGGCTGACATCCGCAATATGAACGCCCAGCTCATAGCCGCCGTTCTGGGTCTTCATCAGGCTGATGGCGTCGTCGATATCCTTGGTCTCGGCAGAGTCGATGGTAAAGATCGGCAGACCGCGCAGGTCGGCGCGGTGGGCAGCTTCGGCGGGGTCAATGAGAGCGTTATCATATGCGTGAGCTTCGGCCAATACCTCCTCCGGGAATTCCTGGCGGACATCACGGCCATACAGCACAGCCTTGGCGCACTCTGCTGCGCGGTCGGAAGTGCCGAAGCGCTCGGCAACAGCGCAGCGGTGGTCCATATGGCGCTGGCCGCGGTTGGTCAGGATAGCACCGACCTTATCCCCCAGCTGTGCGCCGTTGACGCCTTTTTTATCCAGCACAATGCGCACATCACGGCAGCCGTCCGGCTCCACGGCAAGGCGGCCGTCCTCAGTCAGCACAATGGTACCGGCAAAGGTGTTGTGCGGGGTGGTCACCTCCACCACTTCACCCTCGGCGCTGCCCTCCACACGGGGGTGGTCGAACAGTTTGATGATGATTTTATCCTGCGGCATAGCACCATGCAGGGCGCGGCCGGGAATAAAGATATCGCCGGTGCCGTCATCGCGGGACGCAAAGCCGAAGCGGGCCGCCAGCTTGACCAGTGTGCAGGGAATGCCAGCGGGAGCATCGGTATTTTCCATCACGGCAAAGCCGGAACATAGGTACCGTTGCGGGCGGACAGCATACCGGTAGCTACCATGCCGGTTACGGTGTTGCGCAGGCGGGAATTATCCACCTGCAAAGCATTCTGCAGTTCACGCAGGGTCTGGGGGCGGTGCTTGCACGCCGCAAGAATATTTTTCTGTAATGGTGTCATGTTTTCTCCTTTGGGTTGGGCACAGGCAGCGGCCCATGCCTTTGTTTTTACTCCTCGTTTACGTCACCCTGCCACCCGGCAGGGTCCTTCCATAGCAGGCGTGGCCTTTGGTTTCGCGGCAGCACCTGCACCATTGTGACCTTTTTATTTTTCCCATAAAAAACGACCCGCGGTATTGGGCGGGTCGTTGACGGTTCCTGAATAAGGGAAAGCGGAACGCCAACAAAATTGGCCAGACCGTTCTCCTTTCATTCAATTACAAGCGGGCACTCAGCACACCAACCAGCAGCGTAGCTACAAAGAAAACAGCGCCGCAGATTTTGGTCACTTTGGCCAGCTTGGCATCCAGGCCACGCTCGCGGCCGGCAGCCATAAAGCTGCTATCACCCATAATGGCAGCAGACAGGCCCTGCCCTTTCTGGGTCTGGGACAAAGTGAACACAACGATCAGAACCGAAACAATGATCAGCACAACGCCGAACGCGATTTCATAAGCGGTCATGGATTAACAGCAACTCCTTTTCAGGCCACAGCCAAAACGGATGTTTCGGCCTGCCCTAACTCTCATACAGGTTATAATATAACATACCAAAAAGCAAAATGCAAGAACTTTACCCTGCCTTGTGCAGAAAAAGATTGCATTGCCTTTTTTTGCTCCTTACAGACTCATCTGCTCGGTCGTGTCCTCCTGGCGGAGCAGCGCGCCGGCTGCGGGCAGGGTGCGCACGCGGTAGCGGTGCGGGTCTTCAGTTCCAGCCCCGCCGCCAGGCGCACTTTGGCGATTCGGGCGTCTTTTTTCAGCGTTACCATGTTGATACCGGCGGTATCGCGGGTAGCCTTTTCGGGAATCAGCGCACTGCCGACCAGGATCAAGCGTGGGCCACCGGTGCCGCCGCTGGTGAAGACGGCCAGCTCGGTTTCTTCCTCAATGTGCAGCATTGCGGCAAGTTCTTCCTTATCGCTATAGGCTTTCAGCAGCTTGCGGCGGTTCTGCTTGGTCATATAGCTGGCCAGCGGGATCTTTGCACACTTGCCGTTCTGGTAGAAGAACAGCATGTAACCACGGTAATCGACTGTGACCGTCATGAACAGTGGCACTTCGCCCTCTTCCATTTCCAGCTTGGAAGCGACATAATCACCCAGCACGCTGGCCTTGGTATCGGCAAATTCCGATGCGCGGGATTTGTACACCTGGGCATGGTTGGTAAAGAAGAGCAGCTCGGCGCTGTTGGTGGTCTCTTTGGTATAAACCACCTCGTCGCCGTCTTTCAGCTTCTGCTCGCCAGACATGCGCAGGCTCTGCGGGGTAATTTTTTTGAAGTAGCCTTCCCGCGTAAAGAACACCGTGACCGGGTAATCCGGGATCTCGTTCTGCTCATCGGCAGCAGAATCGTCCGGCAGGTCGTACAGAATTTCCGTTTTGCGGGGGCTGCCATACTTTTTGGCAACGTCGCCCAGCTCGGTCATAATGATCTTGCGGATGCGGGCGGGGCGTTGAGAACATCTTCCAAGTCTGCGATCGCCTTTTCCAGTTCCTCAATTTCCTCGGTGCGTTTGAGGATATACTCACGGTTGAGGTGGCGCAGCTTGATTTCCGCCACATACTCAGCCTGCACTTCGTCAATGCCAAAACCGATCATCAAGTTGGGCACAACCTCGGATTCTTCCGCAGTGTTGCGCACAATTTCAATTGCCTTATCAATATCCAGCAGGATAGCTTCCAGGCCGCGCAGCAGGTGCAGACGCTTTTGCTTGCCCTGCAGATCATAGTAGGTGCGGCGGCGCACGCATTCGGAGCGGAATGCGATCCACTCCAACAAAATCTGGCGCACGCCCAACACGCGGGGCTGGCCGCCGATCAGCACATTGAAGTTGCAGGCAAAACTATCCTCCAGCGGGGTTGCCTTGAACAGACGCGCCATCAGCTTGTCCGGGTCCTGGCCGCGCTTGAGGTCGATGGTCAGCTTCAAGCCGTTCAGGTCGGTTTCATCACGCATATCGCTGATCTCACGGATCTTGCCCAGTTTGACCAGCTCGGTGATCTTATCCATGATGGCTTCCACCGTTGTGGTCGGCGGAATGCGGGTGATGTCAATGCAGTTGTTCTCTTTATCGTAAGCCCACTGGGCGCGCACGCGGATGCTGCCGCGGCCTTTTTCCAGCACATTCTGCATCTCGGCGGCATCATACAGGATGGAACCGCCGCCGACAAAATCCGGCGCGGGCATCAGCTGGGCCAGGTCCGCCTGGTCGTCTTTCATCAGGGCGATGGTTGCATTGCAGAGCTCCACCAGGTTGAAGGAACAGATGTTGGACGCCATACCGACCGCAATGCCCAGTGTGTTGTTGGCCAGAATGGTCGGGAAGGTGACCGGCAGCATCGTCGGTTCGGTGGTGGTGCCGTCATAGTTGGGCACAAAATCCACGGTATCCTTGTCGATATCGCGGAACAGCTCTTCACACACGGGTTCCAGCTTTGCCTCGGTGTAACGAGCGGCGGCGTAAGCCATATCGCGGCTATACGCCTTGCCAAAGTTACCCTTGGAGTCCACAAAGGGCACCAGCAGGCTTTCGTTGGAACGGCCCATACGCACCATGGTGTCGTAAATGGCGGCATCGCGTGGGGGTTCAGGTGCATGGTGCTGCCCACGATGTTGGCGCTTTTGGTGCGGGCGCCTTTCAGCAGGCCCATGCCGTACATGGTATACAGCAGTTTGCGGTGGGCGGGCTTGAAGCCGTCAATTTCCGGCAGCGCGCGGGAAACAATAACGCTCATGGCGTAAGGCATGTAGTTTGTTTCCAGCGTATCGGTAATGGGGCTTTCGATGACCTCACCGGCAGAGAGGATCTCGACGTTATCGCCCAACTGCGGGCGGGCAGGGGCGGCTTTCTTTTTGGTTGCTTTTTTTGCCATTTTGCTCTCTCCTCCCCTGATTAAGATACATCCAGATCGTCCAGATATTCAGCGCCGTGCTCCGCAATGTGCTCCTTACGGCCCTGCAGATTGTCGCCCAGGAGCAGGTCAAACACCTCCGCCGTGCGCTGAACATCGGTGGGCAGAACTTTAATTAAGCGGCGGCTTTCGGGGCTCATGGTGGTCAGCCACATCATTTCGGGGTCGTTTTCGCCCAGACCTTTGGATCGCTGGATCGTAAACTTCTGGCCATCGATCCGCTTCATGATATCGGCCTTTTCCGGCTCGGTATAGGCAAAGTAGGTCTTATTTTTGGTGTTGATCTCATACAGCGGGGATTCCGCGATATACACATACCCCTGATTGATGAGGGTGGGGGTCAGGCGGTAGAGCATCGTCAGCACCAAGGTGCGGATCTGATAACCATCCACATCAGCATCGGTACAGATGACGATCTTGTTAAAGCGCAGGTTGTCCAGATTAAAGGTAGCCAGGTCCTTATTGTGGCTGCCGCCCAGCTCCACGCCGCAGCCCATCACGCGGATCAAGTCTGTGATAATGTCAGACTTGAAAATGCGGGCGTAATCGGCCTTCAGGCAGTTCAGGATCTTGCCGCGAATGGGCATGATAGCCTGGAACTCCGAATCGCGGCTCTGTTTGACCGCGCCCATAGCGGAATCGCCCTCCACGATGTACAGTTCGCGGCGGGTGGCATCCTTGGTGCGGCAGTCCACAAATTTCTGCACGCGGTTGGCCAGGTCCATCTGCTGGGTCATTGTTTTTTTGATGGACACACGCGCTTTTTTCGGCGTGCTCGCGGCTTTGCTTATTGATTAGCACCTGCTTGCAGGCTTTTTCGGCTTCGTCCGGGTGCTCCACAAAGTAGACTTCCAGCTGATGCTTGAGGAACTCCGTCATGGCCTGGGCCACAAACTTGTTGGTGATGGCCTTTTTGGTCTGGTTCTCGTAGCTGGTGCGGGTGGAGAAGCTGGAGGAAACCAGAATCAGGCAGTCCTGCACATCGTTGAAGGTGATGGAGCTTTCGTTTTTCTTGTACAGACCCTTATTTTTCAGCCAGTTGTTGATCTGGTTGACAAAGGCCAGGCGGACAGCGCGGTCCGGGCTGCCGCCGTGCTCCAGCCACGAAGAGTTGTGATAGTATTCCAGCGTTTGCACCGCGTTGGAAAAGCAGAACGCCACGTTCATTTTGACCTGATATTCCGGCTGATCATCACGGTCGCGGCCGATTGCGGAACCGGAGCAGAAATACACCGGGGTCAGGGTTCCCTCACCGGCGATCTCATTGGCATAGTCCTGAATGCCATGCTCATAGAAATATTCGATTTTTTCGGCACGTTCGCCCGTACGGTCGTTGAACACGAGAGTCACACCGTCATTGACAACGGCCTGGCGGCGCAGCATATCCTTGAAGGTATCCGCCGGAACATTGATGTCGGTAAACACATCGGTGTCCGGTTTCCAGCGGATGACGGAGCCGGTGCGGCGGCCGGTGAACGGCTCTTTTTTCAGCCCGCCGACATTCTCACCTTTTTTGAAATCCAGGTGATAGTGCATGCCATCGCGGTAAATATCCGCAGTCATCCATTCGCTGGAATACTGGGTGGCGCAAAGGCCAAGGCCGTTCAGGCCAAGGGAGAAGTCATAGTTGCCGCTACCCTCGCCATATTTGCCTCCCGCGTACAGTTCGCAGAACACAAGATCCCAGTTCCAGCGTTCTTCAGCTTTATTGTAATCGACGGGGATACCGCGGCCAAAGTCCTCTACTTCCACAGAGTGATCCGGGTAAAGGGTAACGTTGATTTTGTTGCCGTGGCCGTCACGCGCTTCGTCGATGGAGTTGGATACGATCTCAAAAATGGAATGGGCACAGCCTTCCACACCGTCAGAGCCAAAGATAACGGCCGGGCGCTTGCGCACACGGTCTGCACCTTTTAAGCTCTTGATGCTTTCGTTGCCGTATTCTTCCTTCTTTTTGCCATTCGGCAGTTCCCTCCCGTTTTTGGATGCAGGGAATCACGCTGCTGCGTACCCCTGTGCGCGCAGAATTTGCTTTTTCAGGCGCGTAAAGATAATTAAACCACAGGTTGACAGGAATTGTCAAATCCAATTTTGCGTTTTTGCTGCACAAAGTTCCCTGTTGTGGTTATTTTTTGTCTGCTTTTTTGCGTTTGCGCGGCGGCTGGGCGGAGGCTTTTTCCTCTGCGGGCGCCGGGCATCCCGGCTCTTCCGCACGGGGGCCGGAGCTGTGCCCTGCAGTTTCCAGGCGCGCTCCAGCACGGGTTTCAGGTACTGGCCGGTGAAGGAGTTCGGGTTCTGGGCCACCTGTTCCGGCGTACCGGTTGCCACAATGGTACCGCCGCCGCTGCGCCCTCCGGCCCCAGGTCGATGATATAGTCGGCACGCTTGATCACATCCAGGTTATGCTCGATCACGATCACGGTGTTGCCCGCATCGGCCAGCTTATCCAGCACCTTGACCAGGCGGTGCACATCGGCAATGTGCAGGCCGGTGGTAGGCTCGTCCAGAATATAGACGGTTTTGCCGGTATCGCGGCGGGCAAGCTCGTTGGCCAGCTTGACACGCTGGGCTTCGCCGCCGGAAAGTGTGGTGGCCGACTGGCCCAGCTGCACATAGCCAAGGCCGACTTCCTGCAGGGTTTGCAGTTTGCGCGCAATTTTGGGCTGGTTGGCAAAGAAATTGCAGGCTTCCTCCACCGTCATATCCAGCACATCGGAGATGTTTTTGTCTTTATATTTTACTTCCAGCGTTTCGCGGTTATAGCGCTTGCCCTTGCAGACATCGCAGGGGACGTAAATATCCGGCAGAAAGTGCATTTCGATCTGCACAATGCCGCCGCCCTCGCAGGCTTCGCAGCGGCCGCCCTTGACGTTGAAGCTGAACCGGCCGGGGCCGTAACCGCGCTGTTTGGCATCCTGGGTGTTGGAGAAGAGGGTGCGGATATCGCCGAACACACCGGTGTAGGTGGCCGGGTTGGAGCGCGGGGTGCGGCCAATGGGCGACTGGTCAATGCCGATGACCTTATCGATCCATTCCATACCCTGAACTTCGTCACACTGGCCGGGGCGGCTGCGGGCGCCGTTGAGCGCTGCGGCCAGCGACTTATACAAAATTTCATTGACCAGCGTGGACTTGCCGGAACCGGAAACACCGGTCACGCAGATCATTTTGCCAAGGGGAAAATCCACGGTAATGTTTTGCAAGTTGTTTTCCCGCGCTTTGACCACCGTGAGCATTTTACCGTTACCGGAGCGGTGGGCGGTGGGAACTTCCACAAATTTGCGGCCGGAAAGGTACTCGCCAGTCACACTGCGCGGGGCATTGCAGATGTCCTCCACACTGCCGGCGGCCACGATCTCGCCGCCATGCACACCGGCACCGGGGCCGACATCCACAATATAGTCCGCCTGGCGCATGGTGTCCTCGTCGTGCTCTACTACAATCAGGGTGTTGCCCAGGTCGCGCAGGCGCTTCATGGTGGCAATCAGCTTATCGTTATCGCGCTGATGCAGGCCGATGCTGGGTTCATCCAGCACATACAGCACGCCGGTCAGTGCGCTGCCGATCTGGGTCGCCAGGCGGATGCGCTGCTTTCGCCGCCGGAAAGGGACGATGCGCCGCGAGACAGGGTCAAGTACCCCAGACCCACGCTCTTCAAAAAGCCCAGACGTTCTTTAACCTCTTTGAAGATGGAGGCAGCGATGACTTCATCCCGCTCGGACACTTTTGCCGTCTGAATAAATTCCAGCTCCTCGTTCACGCTCATATCGCAGAACTGGGCAATATTGATGCCGCCCACCGTGACGGCGAGGCTGGTGGGCTTCAGGCGTTGGCCGTGGCAGGTGGGGCACTCCTCGCTGGACATGACAAGGGCGATTTCCTCCTTGACCCACTCGCTGCCTGTTTCACGGAAGCGGCGCTCCAGGTTGGGGATAATGCCCTCAAACGTGTTCATATAGGTGCCGGAGCCAAACATATTCTCGCGCTGCATCTCGATTTTTTCAGTTCCGGTGCCATACAGGATGGCGTGCACGGCTTCTTTGCTCATCTCCTTGATGGGGGTATCCAGCGTAAAGCCATAGCGCTTGCCCAGCGCTTTGTAATACATTTCAGAGATGGATCCCTCCGCATAATACCAGCCGCTGGCCTTGATGGCACTTTCGCGGATGGACTTGTGCGGATCCGGAATCACGCGTGCCGGGTCCACCTTCATAAAGGTGCCCAGGCCGGTGCAGGTTTCACAGGCGCCAAAGGGATTGTTAAAGCTGAACATGCGGGGGGAAAGTTCGTCAATGGAAACACCGTGCTCCGGGCAGGCATAGTTCTGGCTGAACTCCATCGGTTCGCCGCCGATAACATCAATGATGACAAGGCCGCCGGTCAGGGCAACGGCAGTCTCAATAGAATCGGCCAGGCGGCCGCGCACCGTATCATTGATGGACAGGCGGTCCACGACGATTTCAACGGTATGCTTGATATTCTTTTCCAGCTTGATCTCTTCGTCCAGATCATACATGTTGCCGTCAATGCGCACGCGGGCGTAACCGCCGCGGCGGGCAGCGTCCAGCTCCTTGGCCTGGGTGCCTTTGCGGCCCCGCACAACAGGGGCCAGCACCTGGAAGCGGGTGCGTTCCGGCAGTTTAAGCACCTCGTCTACCATCTCGTCCACCGTTTGCTGGCTGATGACGCGTCCGCAGACCGGGCAGTGCGGAACGCCGATGCGGGCATACATCAAACGGAGATAATCATAAATTTCCGTCACGGTGCCCACGGTGGAACGCGGGTTGTGGCTGGTGGTTTTCTGGTCAATGGAAACCGCCGGGGAAAGGCCGGTGATTTCGTCCACATCGGGCTTTTCCATCTGGCCCAGGAACATGCGGGCATAGCTGGAAAGGCTTTCCATATAGCGGCGCTGGCCGTCCGCAAAGATGGTATCAAAGGCCAGGCTGGACTTGCCGGAGCCGGAAAGGCCCGTCATAACAATCAGCTTGTTGCGCGGCAGAACCAGGTTGACGTTTTTTCAGGTTATGCTCCCGCGCGCCCTTGATCGTAATGCGGTTGTTGGCATCAATTTGAATGTTGCTCACTTTTTATAGCTCCTTCTCCCTTGCCCGTTTTGCGCTGTTTTTCAGCGGCGCGGCGGGTGCTGGTATCGGCGGTAGGGTCCTCCCCGCGCTGCAGCTTTTCAATCTCATCACGCAGGAATGCGGCGTGCTCAAACTGCAGCAGGCGGGCGGCTTCTTTCATCTCGTGGGTCAGGCGGGTAATGGTCTGTTCGCGTTCAGCGCGGCTCATACGGTGCTGGCGCATCTTTTTGTTTTCTTCGCTCATGCTGATTTCCAGCCCGCCGCCGATGGCTTTCACGATAGTTTTTGGTGTAATGCCGTGTTCTTTGTTGTAGGCATCCTGGATGGCACGGCGGCGCTCGGTTTCCATGATGGCGCGCTCCATGCTGGGGGGTTACTTCATCGGCGTACATCAGCACCACGCCGTTTGCGTTGCGGGCCGCGCGGCCAATGGTCTGAATCAGGCTGGTTTCGCTGCGCAGGAAGCCCTCTTTGTCGGCATCCAGAATGGCGATCAGCGAAACTTCCGGCAGGTCCAGGCCCTCGCGCAGAAGGTTGATGCCGACAATCACATCAATGGCACCGGTGCGCAGGTCCTTGATGATCTCCATGCGCTCAAAGGTATCCACCTCGTGGTGCATATACTTGGTGTGCACGCCGTGTTCTTCCAGGTAGTCGGTCAGGTCCTCGGCCATTTTGACAGTCAGGGTGGTAACTAGGGCACGCTCGCCGCGGTCGATGCGCTGCAAAATTTCGCCCAGCAGATTCTCGATCTGGCCTTCCACTGGGCGCACCATGATGACGGGGTCCAGCAGACCGGTGGGGCGGATGACCTGCTCGGCCACGCGGCTGGAATGTTCCCGTTCATAGGGGCCAGGGGTAGCGCTGACAAAGATCGTCTGGCCGACCTTGGATTCAAATTCCTCAAATTTCAGCGGGCGGTTGTCAAACGCCGAGGGCAGGCGGAAGCCATATTCCACCAGCGTTTTTTTTGCGGCTGTAGTCCCCGCCGAACATACCGCGGACCTGCGGCAGCATCACATGGCTTTCATCCACCATCAGGATAAAATCTTTGGGGAAGTAGTCCAGCAGCGTGGTGGGGGTGGAGCCGGGGGCACGGCCGGACAGCACGGCAGAGTAGTTCTCGATGCCCTTGCACATGCCAACTTCCTGTAGCATCTCCATATCGTACTGGGTGCGCTGCTGGATGCGCTGGGCTTCCAGCAGTTTGCCCTCTGCAGTAAAGGCCTGCACCTGCTGTTCCATCTCGGTCTGGATCTTGGCGAGACCTTCTTTCATTTTTTCAGGGCCGACGATATAGTGGCTGGCGGGAAAAATGGCCACATGGCGCACAATATTTTTTGCGCTCGCCGGTCAGGGGATCAAACTCGGAAATGCGGTCGATTTCATCGCCGAAGAATTCGACGCGGATGGCGTATTCATCATTATAAGCAAGGTGGATATCCACAATATCGCCGTGAACGCGGAACTTATTGCGGATAAAGTTCATATCGTTGCGTTCATATTGCAGCTTGACCAGGCGGCGGCAGAGCTCGTCCCGCTCCATCTGCATACCGGGGCGCAGGCTGATGACCATGCTGCGGTAATCGATAGGGTCGCCCAAGGAATAAATGCAGGAAACCGACGCCACAATGATAACATTGCGCCGCTCCGACAGTGCCGCCGTGGCCGAATGGCGCAGGCGGTCGATCTCATCATTGATGGCGCTGTCTTTTTCAATATAGGTATCGGTGGAGGGGATGTAGGCTTCCGGCTGGTAATAGTCGTAATAGCTCACAAAATATTCCACCGCATCATCGGGGAAAAATCCGCGCATCTCGGTGCAGATCTGACTGGCCAGGGTTTGTTTGGTTCCAGAATCAGTGTGGGGCGGTTGCACTGTGCAATGATATTGGCCATCGTAAAGGTTTTGCCGGAGCCGGTAACGCCCAGCAAAGTTTGACCTTTATCCCCTGCTTTCAGGCCCTGCTACCAGCGCTTCGAATCGCCTGGGGCTGGTCGCCAGTCGGTTTGAACGGTGCTTTGAGGTGGAACACCTCGGTTTGATTTTCCTGTTGCTCCAGCATAGCGGACCTCCCCTGCTGTTGGTCGTTTATTTACAACTTAAATTCGTCTTATACAACTTACTGTTGTTTCATTATAGTATAGATCTTTTTTAATTGTAAAGGCAATACCGCATAATTCTAGTGCCGATACGGCGAGCGAGGTGCGGCAGCTGCTAAGCCAAAAGCGCAGATAATACTTTGTGTATTATCGAGATTTTTGGCAACGCAGTTGCCGTGCCGCAGCGCCGGAGCGGTGCTTAAGCCGTCAGGCGGGAATTGTGCGGTATTG
>ENA-OQAR01000431-OQAR01000431.1-human-gut-metagenome-genome-assembly--contig:-NODE-431-length-12738-cov-4.818730_pt1 | contig 12738 bp, 19 predicted proteins | sample MGYA00242738_ERZ504533 | MGnify/ENA primary metagenome ERZ504533 (study PRJEB26092, sample SAMD00036276) | human gut metagenome | host: Homo sapiens | study: EMG produced TPA metagenomics assembly of... | reverse complement strand
GCCAGTGGCGGAAACAGCGAACCGAAGCAGGGGCAGCGGTCGCAGAGTGCGAGGGGCTTTTGCCCCGAAGCACGATGCGGGTACCGCAACCCGACATTATCGAGCATTTTGGCAACGCAGATGCCGTACCGCAGCTGCCGGAGCGGTGCTTAAGCCGCAAGGCGGGAATTGTGCGGTGTTGCCTGTGTTCACGCCGGATTGCGTCAGCTTTTGTGAAGTATCCTCACATGCAGCAAATAGCAAAGGCCGGCGGCTCCGTTTTTTGGGCAGCCACCGGCGTATTGTCATGTTGTTTTACTTGATTTTATTTGCCCCAGACAGTTTTCGCAATCTCTTTAACCAGCTTGAGCTTGTTCCACTGTTGCAGCCCGGTCAGCTTGTTGCCGATCTCGCAGGAGACAAAACCACACTGCGGGCTCAGGCAGAGGCGGTCCACTTTTCTGCTTCGTGGATGCGGGCAATCACGGTGTCCTTATGCAGAAAACGGCCTAATTTTGAGCAGCGAGGTTGTTTCCACCAACGGGCAGGGCCATGGTGCGCTGGTAGGCTTCCTGGTTCAGCATCAGGTCAATGTGGTTTTATGCGGCGGGATTGGTGCCGGTGCCCAGGCCGCCCTTGCGCAGGCTGGCATCCAGCTGTTTGGCGGTATTTCCGGCAGTGCGGATGCCGCTGCCGCAGATTATCTGGCTGGTCGGCTTGTTTTTGACCCCCAACGCCCACTGCAATCATCATGCCCACGAAGCAGAGCACGCCTGCGGCTCCCATTCCTGCCACGAGGACAAAGGCGGCTGTGCCGGGAGCTGCCACTGACCAAAAGAGTTAAAAAAGTGCCGCGTCCCGAGAGAAAAAATCGAGATGCAGCACTCATTTGTATCTTCATTTTTGATTGTTGAAGAAAACCAAAAATCCGAACCCTCTCCCCTGTCGAGAAAAGGTTCGGATTTTTATTATTCAGTGCGGATAACAGGACTTGAACCTGCACGTCGTAGACACTGGACCCTAAAACCAGCGCGTCTGCCAATTCCGCCATATCCGCTCAAAATACCTTTGTATTTTAGCAGGTATCACGCTTTTTGTCAATGCAGGCAGACGGGTCATATTAGGTTTCGTATCAGGTCAGGCTTTGCAGGTATGCCTGCGGGCCGGACTGGTACAGGTCGCCGCCATGGGCATCCAGCAGAACGGTAAGGGGCATATCCACCACTTCCAGGCGGCGGACAGCCTCGCACCCAAGGTCCGGCCAGGCGATGATCTCGCAGCTTTTTACGCTGCCAGCCATCAGGCACCTGCCCCGCCAATGGCTGCCAGGTACACAGCACCGTTGCGCACAACGGCGGCCTTTACGGCTTCATCCCGCTTGCCCTTGCCGATCATACAGGCAAGGCCCAGGTCCAGCAGCGCGGGGTAAACTTATCCATGCGGCCGGATGTCGTGGGACCCGCCGCACCAATGGCACAGCGGGGCGCTCCGGTGTGGGGCCGACATAATAGATGGCCGCGCCTTTGATATCGAACGGCAGCGGTTCCCCACGGTCCAGCGCTTCGTTCATACGGGCGTGGGCGGCATCGCGGGCGGTATATACGGTGCCGGTCAGCAGCACGGTATCCCCCGCGTGCAGCGGGGCAAGCTCCTGCCGTGTAAGCGGCGTTGTTAAACGTACCTGCATATAAAAATTACCCTTCCTGCTGCACGCGCGCGCGGCGGTGCTGCTCCTTGACTTCCTCATGGTGGCGGTTTACAATTTCCATTTCAGTTTGCAAAATCTGCCCCGGTGCCGGGTCCGGCTGCAGCTTGGGCGGCTGGTCGTCATCCAAGGAGATATCGATTTTACTGCCCGGTTTATGCTGATCCGGTTCCCCCAGTGGGATATCAATTTTGCGGTTTGTTTGCCAATTTGATCTCTTCCTTAAAAATTTGTGTCTTGGGCAGCATGTTATGATGCTGTTTCCCCTGTTTTGGGTTTTGGTGGCTTAGCTCACATCGCATTTCGCAGTTGATGTTGCCTATATTTCATTGTTTCGCAGTTCTTTCCCACCGTTTATTCCTATATTGCTCAAAATTTCTGCTTCCTTCTTTTCAAAGAAGGGACAACAATGCCCGTAAAAAGTCCTTACACCTCAGCGCTGGCGCGGCGGGTAACGTGGCAGCTTACGTTGACTGCCACCGGCAGGGCAGGCCACATGGGTGGGCAGCTGTTCAATGCAGACGCCCAGGCAGGTGGTTGCACCGCCAAAGCCTGCGGGCCAAAGCCGGTTGCATTGATGGCATCCAACAGCTCCTTTTCCAGCGCGGCATAATAGGGGTCCGCGTTGGGCTGGTCCAGCGGGCGCAGCAGTGCCTTTTTGGCCAGAGCTGCGCATTTATCAAAGCTGCCGCCAATGCCAATGCCCAGCACAATGGGCGGGCAGGGGTTGGCCCCCGCCTGCTTGACGGTTTCCATCACAAAGTCTTTTACGCCCTGCACGCCATCGGCAGGTTTGAGCATGGTCAGGCGGCTCATATTCTCGCTGCCTGCACCCTTGGGGGCTACGGTAATTTTGCAGACATCCCCCGGCACAAGATGTACCGTTAAAAACGCCGGGGTGTTATCCCCCGTGTTCACGCGCTGCAAGGGGTCCGCGGTGATGGACTTGCGCAGGTAGGCTTTCTCATACCCGCGGCGCACGCCCTCGTTCACAGCTTCGTCCAGATTGCCGTTGATGTGCACATCCTGGCCCAGCTCAATGAACACACAGGCCATGCCGGTATCCTGGCAGATCGGCAGGTCTTTTTCTGCAGCAACGCAAAGGTTCTGCTGCAGCAGTTCCAGCGTCTGGCGAGCCAGCGGCCAGGGTTCGGCGGCATGGGCGTTATCCAGCGCCTGCTTCACATCCGGCGGCAGCTGGGTGTTGGCGCGGATGCACAGTTCTTCCACCGCATCGGTAATGGCGACGGCGTTTACTTCCCGGATGCTCATACCCGCGCCACGCCGCTTTCCCGTGCAGCTTGCGCCACAGCGTCAGCCACAGCCGGTGCCACACGCGGGTCAAAGGCCTTGGGCAGAATGTTTTCCTCGTTCAGCTCGTTTTCCGGGATCAGGCCGGCGATGGCCTTCGCGGCGGCCATCTTCATCTGGGGGTTGATGTCCCGTGCGCGGACGGAAAGTGCGCCCTTGAAGATGCCGGGAAACGCCAGAACATTATTGACCTGGTTGGGGAAATCGCTGCGGCCGGTGCCGATGACCCGCACACCGGCTGCTTGGCGGCATCGGGCATGATCTCCGGGTTGGGGTTGGCCATGGCGAACACAATGGCATCCGGTGCCATGGTGGCGGCCATCTCGGTGGTCAGCGCACCGGCAACGGAGGTGCCGATAAAGACATCTGCACCGCGCACGGCATCGGCCAGGGTGCCGGTCAGGTGTTCGGGGTTGGTCACGGTTGCCAGCCATTCCTTATGGTCGGCAAGGCCCGCCGGGCGGCCGGGGTACAGGATACCATGTTCATCCACAGCAACAATGTTTTTGGCACCGGCAACCTGCAGCATCTTGATGATGGCCGTACCGGCAGCGCCGGGGCCGTTCTGCACGATCTTGACATCTTCCAGCCGCTTGCCAACAACCTTGAGGGCGTTGAGCACGCCGGCCAACACGATAATCGCGGTGCCGTGCTGGTCGTCATGGAATACAGGGATATCCAGGTCGCGCTCCAGCTCCGCTTCAATATCAAAGCACTCCGGGCTGCGGATATCCTCCAGGTTGATGCCGCCAAAAGTCGGAGCGATGGCCTTGACAGCGGCAATAACTTCCTCGCGGGTGGAAGCATTCAGGCAGATGGGGAACGCATCGACACCGCCGAACTCCTTAAACAGAACGCACTTGCCTTCCATGACCGGCAGACCAGCTTCGGGGCCGATGTTGCCCAGGCCCAGCACAGCAGTACCGTTTGTGACAACTGCCACGGTGCGGCCCTTGAAGGTGTATTTATACACATCGTCCGGGTTCGCCTTGATCTGGCGGCAGGGCTCCGCAACGCCGGGGGTGTAGGCAGTGGACAGGGCGTCACGGTCCTTGACTTCAAACAGGCTGTTGACCGTCAGCTTGCCGGGGTATTTTGCATGCATTTCAAGTGCGGCGGCATTGTAATCCATGGTAGTTGCTCCTTTGTTCGTATTCCTGTATTGATTTTGTTTTTATTTCAGTTTTGCATAAATCGGTTCCAGCTGGATCACGCAGAAATGGTCCGGCCAGCGGTCCGATACCGCTTTGCGCAAAGCAGCCGGGATTTTGTTGGCGCGGTGGTCCTTGGCGGCCAGCCAGTCTGCGGGCACAGCACAATCAAAAATCACATTGGTATGGGTGGGGCCGGGCACAATGCGCAGGTCATGGATATCCGCTTCCGGCGCAATTTCAGCCAGCTGTTCTTTCAAGAATTTCCGCAGTTCGTTGATATGCGGGTCATCCGTCACAACAGGGTCAAAGTGGATCGTGACCAGCAGATGGTCATGCACCTGAAAATCCCGCTCGATAGATCGATCAGGTCATGGCTTTTCATCACATCACTGTCGGCGGAAAGCTCAATATGGAAGCTGACCAGCTTGCTGCCGGGCCCGTAATCATGCACCATCAAATCATGGATGCCCAGCACACCGGGGTAACTCAGGGCTTTTTTCTCAATGTAATCGATCAGTTCCGGGTCAGGGGCCGCGCCCAGCAGCGGGCTGATGGTATCCCGCACCAGGCCGACGCCGCTCCACAGGATAAACAGCGCCACGCCAACACCCATCAGGCCATCAATGCGGTCAATGCCAGTCAGGTGAGCCAGAATGGTAGCGGCCAGAACCGCGGCAGTGGTAACCACATCGTTGCGGGCATCCGCCGCAGTGGCCATGAGCGTTTCGGACTTGATGCAGCTGCCAACGCTGCGATTGAAGCTGCTCATCCACAGTTTGACCAGGATGGACACCACCAGCACCGCTATGGTCAGCGCGCTAAGGGTGACCGGCGTGGGGTGCAGCACCTTGAGGAAGCTTTCTTTCAGCAGCTCAATGCCAATGACCAGTATCATGACCGAAACCGCCAGCCCCGCCAGGTATTCGTACCGTGCATGGCCGTAAGGGTGCTCATCATCGGCAGGTTTTGACCCCAGGCGGAAGCCACCAGGCTGACCACGTTGGAGCTTGCATCGGACAGGTTGTTCAATGCGTCCGCCGCAATGGCCATACTGCCAAACAGGGTGCCCACCGTAAACTTGCCCGCAAACAGCAGCACATTGCACACAATCCCCACCATGCAGGCCAGGTTGCCGTAAGCAGTGCGCACGGTGCGGTCCTGGATATTGGCCGGATCACGGATAAAAAGTCTGATCAGAAGTTTTGTCAAGAATTGCTCTTCCCTTCCCCTACAGATATGGATATTCGGAATTGAAGTTTCCTGCTGGGGCGTTGTATCCGACAAAACCCACAGACAGATAATTTACAAAAATGGCGGACCGATGGGGGTCCGCCATTTATCATTTCAGGTTCAAGCAGCGTTCCTGCTGACCATCTTATGCAGATCAGTCACGAATGATGCAGGCATCGCGCTCCGGGCCAACGGAGATATACTTGATCTTGCAGCCAACGGCCTTTTCCAGATATTCCACATAGCCGCGGGCAGCTTCCGGCAGGTCCTCGTACTTGCGCACGGAGGTGATATCGCAGTGCCAGCCCGGCAGCTTGACGACAACCGGCTGTGCATCGTCCAAAGTCTTGCCGGTCGGGAAGCGGTCGGTCACAGTGCCGTCAGCCAGCTTGTACTGGGCAACAACGGGAACTTCTTCCATATAATCCAGAACGTCAAACAGGGTCAGGGCCAGCTCGTCACAGCCCTGGCACTGAACGCCGTAACGGGAAGCAACCACATCAAACGGGCCAACGCGGCGCGGGCGGCCGGTGGCAGCGCCGTATTCATGGCCGGCTTCACGCAGCAGGTGCTTTTCTTCCTCGGTCATAGCCAGCTCGGTGGTAAAGGGGCCGTCGCCCACGCAGGAAGAATAAGCCTTCATGATACCGATGGACTTGTTCAGCTTGCGGCCGGGGATGCCAGCGCCAATGGGTGCATAAGCGCCGATGGTGTTGGAGGAAGTGGTGTAGGGATAAATGCCGTAGTCGATATCACGCAGGCTCCCAGCTGGGCTTCAAACATGATCTTCTTGCCGGCATCGTCAGCATCTGCCAGGTACTGGCCGACATCGCAGATGTAAGCGCTGAACACTTCCTGGAAGTGCTTGCACCAGTTCCACATATCGTCCACGCTGACAGGCTTCTGGTTATAAATGTTGACCATGGTCAGGTTCTTGGATTCCACCAGGGTTTCCAGGCGCTTGCGCACACTGGCATCCATGTGGACCAAATCGCCCATGCGCAGGGTTTTCTTCATGTACTTATCACCATAGGTGTAAGCAATGCCGCGCTTGGTGGAACCAAACTGTGCGCCCGTTTTGGCAAGGCGGGCCTCCTCCAGGCCATCCTGTTCCACATGGAACGGCATGGTGATGGTAGCACGGTCAGAAATTTTCAGGTTGTCCGGGGTAATCTTAACACCCTGTTCGCGCAGGGCGGCGATCTCTTTTTCGAGATGTTCCGGGTCAATGACCATACCGCCGCCCATAACACAGACAATGTTGGGGTGCAGGATGCCGGAGGGCACCAGGTTCAGTACGAACTTGCCGCACTCGTTTTTGACGGTGTGGCCGGCGTTGTCGCCGCCCTGGTAACGGGCAACGATGTCATAATCGCGGCAGAGCAGGTCCACCATACGGCCCTTGCCCTCGTCGCCCCAGTTGATACCGGTAATTGCAGTAAGCATGAAAAATAACCTCGCTTTGGCAAAATGTACAGCCTTTTCCGTTCAGTCTGCCGGGTGGCTGACTGATTTCTTGTAGCCGGGATTCGCCGCCAGCTATATTATAGCAAACCCGCTTGCAAATTCCAATACCCCGGCACAATTTTGTGCAAACCACACAGCCCCGCGCCAGCCGGGCCGCCACTTTGAACAGGGGATCAGTGGCGCACCTGCAGCTTGCGGCGGGTGCCGTCCGGCTCAATCACCGTGGTGTGCTCCAGCTGGTCAATCATGGATGCGCGGATATCGGCCAGGTATTCCTGCCGCAGGGCGTCACGCTCCGCCAGTTCGGCTTCCGTCAGGCCAGAAGTTTTTGCTTTATGAGCCAGCGCATTGATGCGCGCGATTTTTTCTTTTTCCATAGGGTTCTGTTCCTTTCCTTATATAAGGATATCCGGGCAACAGGTCTGCCGCCCATGGCAGAGCATTGGGTGCTCTGCCACGGGTATTATAACACACCCGCTTCCCTTTTGTGAATGCAGGACTGTACTTTTTGCAAAAAAGCTGTATAATAGAAAAGTATCCGCTTTTGACGGGGGTATTTTTCCCTGCTGCGGTACGCGATGTATTTTTCAAAAAAGACAGGAGACAACCCATGAAAAACACCAACCTGACCCGCGCTGCTGCCAGCCTGCTGGCATGCGGCATGGTTTTGGCCTGACTGCCTGCAGTTCCAGCGCATCCTCCAGCGAAGCAACCGCCGAGAGCGCAGCTTCCAGCGAAGCTGCCAGTGAAAGCACTGTTCCTGACGACGCTACCGCAGAAAGCGCCGCCGATGATTATTCTTATCTGGCTGATTTTTCTTTCAGTGATGCCTATGACGAGAACGGCTACCTGAAAGGCATCACCGCGCTGGATTACGTCACGCTGCCGGATACTGAGAACTTTACCCTTTCGGACGATGCCACCACCGTGAGCGACAGTGATATTGACAATTACATTTCCAACAACATTCTCTCCAACTATAAGACCACCAACGAGATCACCAACCGCGCCGCCGAAAACGGTGACACTGTGAACATTGACTTTGCCGGTTCCATTGACGGCGTTGCCTTTGACGGCGGCACCGGCAGCGATTATGATCTGACCCTGGGCAGCGGCACCTTTATTGACGGCTTCGAGGATCAGATCGTTGGCCACATGCCCGGCGAAACCTTTGATGTGAATGTCACCTTCCCGGATGACTACCAGGCCACCAACCTGGCCGGCAAGGACGCAGTGTTCGCCACCACGCTGAACTACATCAACGAGGATGTGACCCCCGACCTGACTGATGATTGGGTCAGCAGCAACCTGGCCGAGTCCATGGGCATGAACAATGTGGCTGAGCTGAAAACTTTTGTCAGCAACAGCCTGCTGTTCAATCAGGAAGCCAATGAGCTGTACGGCCAGCTGTACGATGCTGCCGAAGTCAATACCGATACCCTGCCCGAAGATGTGCAGCAGTATTTCACCAATACCGTGCTGTACCAGCCGTACCTGTACGCCCAGATGCGCGGCGTTTCGCTGGAGACCATGCTGAGCCAGGCCGGTTACAGCAGTGTGGATGAATACCTGGAAAGCAGCGAAAGCTCCAAGCAGAGCATGATCAAGCAGATCCTGATCATGCAGGCTTTGGCGGAGAAGAACAACATTGTATGCGATACCGACATTCTGAACGCTGAGTTTTCCCGCTACTTTGGCTCCACCGATATGACCAGCTATGTGAACGCTTACGGCGAAAACTACGTGAAAACCAACATTCTGCATGACATTGTGATGCAGAACCAGATCGACAACGTTGCCTAAGCTGCTCAAGCTGTTTGGCTGCCCCCTGACCATTAAGTTTTAACCGTACCACCCGCGCCCGCTTGACAAAGCCGTGTGCGGGTGGTATATTAGGGCCATAATATTTAGACGTTTTATCTAAATATATAATTCTTGTGTTTTTCTGAAAGGATATATGGTATGAGCACGATGATTTCTTTGCAGACCATTTTGTGGAGCGCCTTGGCGCCGCAGCCGGTATCGGGCTGCCGGTTCTGGTTTTTTGGTATGGAAGTTCAAATTCTGCCGGGGTGCAAAGCTGTTTCCTGCTGTTGTCGGCGCGGTGACCTCGTTGTTTTCGCCCAGGTACTGGAAGGTGTGCCCAAGGCCATTTTCTTTGGCGGCGGCACCGGCGTTTTCGCAGTATGTGCTGACCCATGCGTGGGCTTACACCCTGATCGGCTGCCTGCTGGCGGGCGTGTTTGAGGAAGTCGGGCGCTATCTTGCGTTTCGTTTTCTGCTCAAGCGCTATACCAACCGGCGGGACGCCGTAACCTATGGCATCGGCCACGGCGGGATCGAGGCAATCCTGGTTCTGGGGCTCACCGCCATCAATAATATTGCGATTGCGCAGCTTGTCAACAGCGGCAGCATTGAAACCATAACCAATGGGCTGACCGCCGTGCAGCTGGACCAGGTACAGGCACAGATCGCCGCCGTTGCCAGCTTTGGGGCCGCCAACCTGCTGCTGGGGCTGGCTGAACGCGCGATTGCCATGACGCTGCACATTTCCCTCTCGGTGGTTGTATTCCGGGCTGTCCGGCAGCGCAAGGCCGGGTATCTGGGATTGGCGGTGGCGCTGCATGCGCTGTTCGATGTTCCCGCCGCTTTATTCCAGTGCGGCGTGCTGCACAGTACCTGGCTGGTGGAAGCACTGCTGCTGGTGCTCTGCCTGGGCTGCGCGGCTTACGCCAAAAAGCAGTATTGTGCATTGCAAAACCGGAACAGCAGACGTTATCAGATAAGGAGGAACGCTGACCTATGGTAGGCGATGCGTTTAAGGCTTTGGGGGACCCCACCCGGCGGCGCATTCTGGAACTGTTGAGCGAAGGCGAGATGAGTGCCGGTGATATTGCTGCGCACTTTGATATGGCAAAGCCATCCGTAAGCCACCACCTGAACATTTTGAAAAATGCCGGGCTGGTAACGGATGAGCGCCGCGGCCAGAACATTGTGTACTGCCTGAACCTGACCGTGTTCCAGGAAGCTGTTAAGTGGTTTTTCGATTTTGGCTTTGTGAAAGGTGGACCTGATGATGAAACGAAATAAACTGTTTTGGGGGCTGCTGATTTTTTGCGCCATCAACTTTGCGGCGCACCTCTGCTTTTATGGCTCCCTGCCGGATGTTGTGCCCACCCACTGGGGCGCGGACGGCCAGGCCAACGGCTGGGGGCCAAAATCCACTGTGCTGATTATGGCAGCCCTGCCCGCCCTGATGCTGATTTTGATGGCAGTGCTGCCCCGCATTGACCCCAAACACCAGAATTATGAAAAGTTCAAGGGCGTCTGGAACGCCTCCCTCACTGCCCTTACAATATTTATGTCAGCTATGAGCTGGTTTTCGGAGCTGAGCGTGTTCGGCTTGATTCCGGAGGGCAGCAGCCTGGTCGGTATTCTGGTCTGCGGCGGCTGCGGGGTGCTGTTCATCTTTTTGGGCAACTATATGCCGCGCATCAAGCAGAACTATATGTTCGGCTGCAAAACTCCCTGGGCGCTGAACAACGAACACAACTGGAACCGCACCCAGCGCATGGGCGGCATTGTGTTTGTTGTTATGGGTGCTGCTTTGATTGTAATTTCACTGCTGGCCACCATTTTGGGCGATGCCGCCACCATGATCCTGCTGCTGGCCGTTGTCTTTGGCGGCTCCGCCTGGATCTACCTCTACTCCTACCTCGTCTACATCGGCAAAATGAAGTAAGTAAACAGCGCCCACCCGGAGCGCACTCTTTATCCTGCATCGCGCCTAATATCCAAAAAAGGCGCGCAGCGCCCACCACCATTCTTCTTTATTATTTATTCTTTATTCATTACAAAATGCTCCCCTCTCCATGCAGTTCTCTTATGCACAGGGCGGGGAGCGTTTTTATTTTTATTCCTGGGTTTTCTTTCCAGCGCGTTCCGTTTTCATGCGGATACGCTCGCGCTGGGATTTTTCCAACTTTTTGTAGCGGGCATAGCTTTCGGGGCGCACGGTCTCAATGCAGCGGGCAAAGTTCCAATGCAGACCGTCGCGGCGGTTCAGCTTAAAGCGCAGGAACCACGGGCCGTGATCCGGGCAGGTGGCTTCGGTATAATAACCGGTGTTGCCGCGCTTGAGCCAGATATCGTTCAGCACCAGCGGCTTGCCGCAGAACGGGCAGCCCACCTGATACAGCGCAGGGTCATTTTTGTAGGCATCGTGGTCCAGGCGGTCAAAGTAGGTCTGGATATCGTACGTTTCGGTATCGGTATTGTTCAGCAGGGCGGCTGTCAGCTGGGCGGCGGGGTCCGGGTATTCGGCAATGCCCTGGGCCAGCGGCAGGCGGCGGCAGATTTTTGTGGTGTACAGGGCATCGTCCAGCGCATTGTGGAAATCGCCGTCATGCTCAATGCCAAGGCGGTCCACCACGCTTCCAGCGTCAGGCCCTCGCCTTCCCCGCGGGGGAAATTTTTCAAAAAGATCTGCTGCAGGTCATACCAGCGGGTGGGCCAGCTTTCGTCCATATTATAAAGGAACAGGTTCTGCTTCAGCACCGGCACATCGTCCAGGCCCCACTCGGCAAATTCGGCGTCGGGGCGGCCCATTCCTGGAACCGCCGCAGGCTTCGGCAATGGGCACCCCGGCTTCCAGATCGCCCTGGCTCAGGCCAGTCACCTCCGCAATGCGCCAATGCAGCTTGCGGAAAATGCGGGGGCGCAGGGTCATCTCAAAGGTATCCAGTACATCGCCATTCTCGTCCACCCGCACTGCACCGATCTGGATGATCTCACCCCGCAGGGTCAGCTCCGCCCCATGATAATTAAAGGTTTTGGGCGCATTGCCCATGTTCCATTCCAAGTCAAAAACGATCAGGTTCACTGCGGATCCTCCAAGATGAATTTTTCAACGGCCAGCCCTACCCCGTCATGCTCATTATCTGCGGTGACGTATTTGGCTGCCTGTTTTACTTCCGGCACAGCATTGCCCATGGCAACGCCCATGCCCGCATAGCGGATCATGGGCAGGTCGTTCCAGCCATCGCCGCAGGCATCAGGTTTTCGGGGCCAAGGCCCATGTTTTTCAGCAGCAGCGCCAGCGAGGCGGATTTTTCCACCCCCAGGGGCATCGTTTCAATAAAGAATGGCGCCGAGCGGTAGATGGAAAGCTTGCCCGCAAACTTTTGCTGCATCAGCTCCTCCACATGGGGCATATCCACGGGGTCGCCAACCAGCAGCAGCTTGTTGATGGGCCACTGGATCTCGGCGGGCAGGTTTTCCACCTGGCGGGCCGGGATTTTGTTGATGCGGGCTTCCTCGCCAACATAGGGGTTGGCGGCATCCTCGGTCACAATGCCTTTGGCATCATAGGTCAGCGGCATCACGTTCCAGTAGCGGGCAAAGATGCACACTGGTCGATCAGCTCCGGCGGGAACTCATGCTGCACCAGCGTTTCGCCGGTTTTGCAGTCAATGATCTTGCCGCCGTTATAGCTCAGGATGCAGCCGCCGCGGCGGTCCAGCTCCAGCTCTTTGGCAAGCGGCTCAATGCCCACGGTGGGGCGGCCGCTGGCCAGCACAATGCGCACGCCGCGGTCCGCCGCTGCCTGCAGGGCAGCTTTGGTGCGTGGGGTAATGACTTTGGCATTGTTGGTCAGTGTGCCATCCAGATCCAGTGCCAGAACTTTGTATTGCATAATATCCCCTGTTTCTTTGGGCAATACCGCATAATTCTAAGTGCCGATACGGCGAGCGAGGTGCGGCAGATGCTAAGCCAAAAGCGCAGATAATACTGGATGCTGCAAAGGTGAGCGCGCCAGTGGCGGAAACAGCGAACCGAAGCAGGGGCAGCGGTCGCAGAGTGCGAGGGGCTTTTGCCCCCGAAGCACGATGC
>ENA-OQAR01000430-OQAR01000430.1-human-gut-metagenome-genome-assembly--contig:-NODE-430-length-12740-cov-1.761040_pt1 | contig 12740 bp, 15 predicted proteins | sample MGYA00242738_ERZ504533 | MGnify/ENA primary metagenome ERZ504533 (study PRJEB26092, sample SAMD00036276) | human gut metagenome | host: Homo sapiens | study: EMG produced TPA metagenomics assembly of... | reverse complement strand
ATGCTTGTATTTTCTTTGTATTTTTTTATGATGGTATCTGTCGTGATGGTCACAATAGGAACAAATAGTGCTTATGCCAATATTTGCTATGAAAATCAATCTGTATAAAAAAGGATTGTAGTAATCGCTTCCCGGTCTGATACCAATTTCAATCAAGACACGATTCCATTTCCGATACGTTTATAATAATGGCAAATGTCACGCATGTGTTTGCCGGAAGTCCTTGCTATTTCAAGGGCTAAACCGACATTACCCCAGTCGCGTCCACATTGTCTGTAATAGTCATCCAGAAGACTGCCGCGCGTGTTATACTCCACGCACAATCGTTTCCGGTAGTCGGACAGTTCCACAGAGGCATATTTATTAGCTCTGCTGATGAACAAGGATAGCCTGTCTTGTGCAAAGATGGAACAAGAAACGGCCATGAGCAATAGTAAAAGATAAAATTTCCTCATAAAACAAATGATTGGTAAAATTATGGACAAAGGTACTATAAAATCATGAGATAATGCATTGCATCTGAAAAAAATACAATCATTTGTTGATTTTTTCGTCAAAAAGATTGTTTCAAAGCAGATTTTTGACAGATGATGGGTGAAATTAGCCAAGCAGTGCTTTTTTATAAGAACGGATAGCTGATTTCTAATTCTATTTGTTACCTTTGAGAATCATTGTAAAATATGGCTTATGGGAACCTTGGGATGCATCAATGACATGTTGCAACGCGATAAAGAAAATCGAGAGTTGCGCAAACGGAATCGGGAGAGGCTAACAGACACCTACCACCGGTTATTGGATACAGGAAAAGAGACTGACCTCTCTCAGATGACGGTGGAAAAGATGGAAGACATCCGCCGGAAAACGTTGGAAAAAGAAGAACTGGATAAGGCTGCCCATTTTAAGACGATGCTTTATTTAGCTTTGGGGATGGCATTGATTCTTCTCTTGGTATGGTTACTTATGGGATGTAGCGGTAAACCGTTCGGAAACAATCAGTCTACAATAAAGAGTGATTCAGCTTGATTACACAAGGTGCTCAAACAGTCTCCGTTCATACCCAAGATACAATCTGCCATCTTCCTGTAGCTACTCAGAGTGTAAAGGATTCTGTGTTTACAGAGCAAGAACTGCAAAAGATACAGAATGAACTACGAGAACGATATGCGCGTTCAGAAATAAAAAGGTACCCGATTGGACGGCAATATAATGGGATGGGGTATAAATGGCAATCATCTTGTCGTATATTTATGTCTAAACTCTCTGGAAGCCAGAGCCGTTTTCCGTAAGAAGGTCATGGATTCACCCGCTATCCGTTTTGAAGGACCATTGGAACTGTCTCCTAACAACAAACGATACACTTCCGATACCTTGGGCATCCATTTATATCCTGAATTTTCTGCATACCCATACACGGCTCATACCGCCACTTTTTGTACTATTCAATCAGAGCGACCATGAGATCCAGTTTGGAGAAGATTACCAAATTACCTATGAAGATAAACAAGGAGTATGGCGAGAACTTCCCATACATACGGTATTCAACGACATTCTCTATTTTATCGGACCAGGCAAACGATTTCTGTTTAAAGCAGACCTCAACCCGAATGTTCTGCCCAACCGACCTGGCAGATACCGATTCTTTTATAAGGTGAGACTGGCTAACAAGAATCAGGAAATCACGCTTATGACCGAATTCCGGTTGGCAGACATCAAAGAAGCTGTCCGTGATTCTTCCGATGTAATCAGCGTGGAATATGTAAATTACCCCCGATAAACGTTGATGTAAAACATCTTACGAATATGGTATATTTTCGAAAGAACTTTGTTTTCATAAATTGTTTTGCCTATGAGAATCAGTATTGTATTTTTTGATTGCCTTTTTGCCTTTTTATTTCACTCTTGTCATTTCGGTTTTTCCAAGAAAAAGACTCGGAGATAAAACAGATAGCATTCAGTTGCAAAAGGAATTATGCTCTATACAGCAACGTATAGACGGCATTCTTCAATCTAACACTACCCTGCAACAGCGTTTTCATTGTTTGGGGGCTGTATTGGGTGCGGAGAAAGTTCTATTTACTTTCAAAATATACCGGTAGATTCTTTTGAGGTTTTTTAAATCGGCATTTTAAAAAAGATATTTTTGATTCTCCGTTATTGGAATTTGATATTCTGACTTTTATGACATGATATTGATATTGAAATCATTTCAACAGATGAAGACTCTTTCGAACAGACTGTAAATAGAAAACTGAATCCGATGCTGTAGCCCATCCATTATCCGTCTTTCGTCAAAAATACGTATCTTTACCGAAAAAAATATTCCTATGCAGCCTATGAGAACGCGAATATCATTTTATCGTACAGTCTTATCAGCACTTCCGTCAATCGTGTTGATGCTTGCCATCGGACTTTTTATGGGTCGGATGTCAGCATAAGTCAATTGCAATCCACCGTGAAAACGGTTGGTATCCTGTAACGGGCGACTCCAATGACAGTCTTTCTTTGGAGCCTATCGTTAGACGAAAGATTTCAGTGTTTTACGGTTAGATTCAGATGCCTTTGGTAAATACGTAATTTTTGGACAGATACATCCGTATTATATGAACCTATGGGCGGAAGAAACAGAAAAAAACATTGGAAAACAAATTGCTTTTGTGTTTAATGATTCAGTGATAAGCAACCCCACTGTAAATATGAGAATTGAGAGTGGAAAATTTTGCCATAACCTCTTATTGTGACACTTTACTGCCGGGAATTTATGAGGAACTGAATAAGGAAATCAATCCTTCTTACTCGGACAGTTTAACAAGACTTGCTACTACCCGATTATGGAAGGAAGCGAGAAAATTTAAAAAGACGCTGACGGACAACGACCTTTTTGAAAACCAAGGGAATGATGTCTTATGCCGCTATAGATGTAATGAATGCCAACGGATTTAATCCGCATTATGCCTATAATCAAGTTGTTTATCTCAAAGCCTTGGATAGAGCTAGAAAGAAAATATCCATAAAGAACGGACATGTGATTTTCCCCTGTCAACGTGGTAAAGACCTGAATATATCAGATGACTTATTTCTGTTTATACAATCCTTATTTAAAGAGTGGAATCAATGGTTGGATACCGGCAAGTATCAGCTAGTCAAAGATGAAGATGGTTTGTATACTGTTGAGCCACTTCCTGAAAAGAAGGATAAGCCGGTCTCTGTTTCTCTTCCTTCCACCAAATCTGAGAAACAAACCTATAACGGAAGAACCAGTTGACCAAAAGAACCGGTCAGCAAGTAATAGAGGCTTTAAGTAAAGCATATGGTACGGACTCAACAGTAATCGGTGATTTCTTGGACAGTCCGCACTGTCCTGCATTCTTGGAAGGAATGTTTTTTGATGGTTCTACACTGGTCTTCCAAGTGAGAGGAGATACCACTGTAGCACGGCACACACTGGAAGCAGCCGCAAAAAAGCGGTGCTTTCCGGCTGGAGCCTGCTACGGCTGAAAGTTTTACCCAAAAGCAGCTGAAAGAGATTCTGAATATTATCGATAGTAAAAGAGATAAACTTACAGATGAATGCCTGAAGTCCAATTTGATGTCTTGGGGTATGGGTAGCCATTATATTCACGTAACTTTTATCTTGAACACTCCAGAAGCCCGAAAGGCTTTCCGGGAAAAGATTATCGATTCACCGGCGGTCATTTTTGAAGGACTCACTGAAAAAGCCCCCAACAATAGTATGGGTGTCAGTGATACTTTGGGCATTCTGCTGCAATCTGACTATCCGGTCTATTCCACTCAAAGTAAACGAGCCACTTTTGTTTTAGTCAATCACAGCCAAGTAACATTAGAATCCGGTGAATCTTATTACATCACTTATGAAGACGGACAAGGCGTATGGCGGGACTTGCCTATTCATACCATATTTAATAGTGTTGCCTATATCATTGGACCGGGAAAAAACAAACATTTATCCGGTTCTTTGTATCCGGAAATACATCACAACAAGCCGGGAAGATACCGTTTCTTCTATCCTGTTACTTTTACAGACACCGGAAGAAACATTACTCTGATGGCGGAATTCAAGCTGACAGACAATCCAAAAGAATTGGCAGAAGGACAGAAAGAAAAGAGACCTGCCGTACCCTCTACCCAAGATAACCGGCCAGTTGGAGCTATAACAACGTCTGTGCCGGAAGTTCCGACAGATGATAATCACCTTTTTTTTAGTAGTAGAATGCATGCCCGAATTTCCCGGAGGGATGCAAGGTTGTCTGGATTTCATACAGAAAGAAAATGCACTATCCTGAAGAAGCCAAAAATGCAGGCATTCAAGGACGGATAGTCTTGCAATTCATCATCGAGAAAGACGGCACGCCCGCCCAGCCTCGGATTGTACGTAGCGTTCACCCCTTGTTGGATAAAGAAGCCTTGCGAATTATCGACAAATGCCGAAGTGGACACCGGGAAAACAAGATGGGAGGCCTCAACGAGTCCTTTATACCATACCAATTCAGTTTCGGTTGCCTAAGTCATGAGCCATTGTTTGATTTAAATTCCATATACACATGAAACGCTTTTTTCTATCCTTCATACTGCTTGGGTGCTTCTTTCAACTTGAAGCACAAGAAAGAACAGCCAACGACACCATTCTGATGTTGGAAAACAAATCATTGAATGATGTTCGCGATTATAATTGGCTCATCAAAACACTGAGCAGAGAGTGTAAATATCCAGTTGCCCAGCAAAAAAGGAACAAGGGTTGTGTTTTACAGGTGGAATATACTGTGACCCCGGAAGGCTATATCAGCCATGCTACGGTACTCAACCAAGCACCCCGTGCATTCCGAAAGTCGGTGATGCAAGTTTTTCAATCGCTACGGAACGTACCCACTGTCTTACGCCCCGGGAAAAGCACTCTCAGCATCCAATTCTGGCTGGATAACATGACGAAAGGCCCTCACGCAGATGTTTTGATAATCGGCTACAGTTCTTGTAATACCCCTGTCCTGATGCGATATGATGCCGTGCTGACTGCCCATACTACAGAACCTCATCTAGAAGTGGGGGTACCGGTATGTTATCTGAATGAACGAGGCGATACCATTGTGCCTTACGGGAAATATCGGTATTGTCAGACGGATACTATCACGGAAATAGGCTTTGTGTATGAGAACCAACCGAAGAAAATCCCGTATTGTTTGCATCAATGATGCAGGCAAAGAACTATTTTACGTTTTTAAATGCGATAATGGACCGGATTATCTGAAAGAAGGACTATTCCGGATGATGGATGAACAAGAACGGATAGGCTTTGCCGATTCATCAGGCAATGTGGTTATCCACCCCCAATATCTGTATGCCACTCCGTTTGCGAACGGTTATGCCTATGTAACCGAACATGGAGGGGAGAGCAACGAGAGGGAGCACACGACCTGGCAGTCGGATGAATGGAAAATCATTAACCGGAACGGCAACAAATTGCTGGAATACACCGTCATCCGGGAAGACAAAAACGTCAAAGGATTGTTTATCCAATATTCCCATCCATCTGGAAGCATCCGGCCCCTTACCTATACCTATCCGGAAGATATTGCTCTCGCGGACAATTTTCACGCAGAGGTGACGCTTAAAGACTTGAACTTTGACGGACAGGATGACATTGCTATACCGTTAGGTAACTATGGAAATCAACGCATTCAATATGAAGACGGTTATTTGTGGGATAAGACACAAAAGACCTATGTCCCCGTCAAGCAGCTGAAGGAAATTGCCAATCCGCGGATTGACAAAGAAGAGCGGTGTCTGTTCTCCTTTTCCCGCGAATCGGCAGCCAGCTACCATTATGAGCGATATGAATATGTGGACGCTGAGCTTGTCAAGACCGCCGAACTCATCCAGACTTACCGTCAGGCAGGAGGAAAGTCTCTCTTCACCGAGAAGCATTATCAGAAAGGGAAAGGTATGAGGGTAGTTCATTCATCGGTTCCTATCCGCGAAAATTTTCTCATTATTGGTTGAAGATTGTGCAAAAATGAACTTTGGGCAGCATCAACTAAGGGAATGTTTTGTATTTTTGCTCAATAAAACCTTTATTCATCCTATTTTAAAGAGGAGGACGGATTATGAAAGTTACGGTTGTCGGCATGTTATGCTGTTTGCTGTCTCTTGCTTGCACGGATAAGCAGAAGACATTTTTTGCCGGAAGCGGTTCCCGCCTCGGCTATTGCCGTTATCGGAGGTTCAGAGCAGGATACGACTGCATTGACGGTAGAGGGGAATAAAGCCATTGCCCCACAGATACAAGACAGGGATACGGTCATTTATGAAATGCCCTCGTATTATCTGTGGTATAGAAAAGATTTGCCGAAATCTTATCGTAAGCAGGAACATCAGTTTTGGACAGAGCGTAAGGTGTATTGGCAAGATGTGAAGGTCATCAATGTCTTTCTGGCCAATTACACGGATGTACCTCTTGAATTTAACGGAGATTGGGAGCTTCAGCAATGGAATGGTCAAGATTGGGAACAGCCGCAATTGAAGCATTTGCCCGATACAGCAGAGACAGAGTGGATAAACGATGAACAAGCCCATTGCTTGTATTGCTTTCGCATTCCCGTAGGTGACTTTTATTATTTGCCGAAGGGACGTTATCGGATAAATAAGCTGGTTGCTCCCCATAATCAGCACGTCGTTTGTCTGTCTGCCCCATTTGAAATTCCCTAAAATCGGTTCGTAAAAAGATAACAGTTTGAACTAAAATCAAGTATTTGCGTATGAAAAAGTATGGACTAATTTTCATCATGAGCCTACTGGTTTGTGTTACGATGAAAGCGCAGGAGTGTGAGCGGTATATCGAAGTGACCGGAACGTCTGAAATGGCGGTTGTGCCGGATGAGATTCATTATCTCATTGAAATACAGGAGTATTTTGAGGAGGAATTTGATGGCGTATCGAAGCCTGAGCAATACAAGACGAAGGTACCTATTACCCGGATTGAGCAGGAATTGATGCAGGCTATCCATGATGCCGGAATCCCCGACTCAGCTGTACGCGTTCAAGAATATGGCAACAATTGGCGACATCAGGGGCATGATTTTTTGATCTCGAAACAGCTGGACATCACCCTGCAGGACTTCAAGCAGATTGACCGGATTGTCCAAAAGCTTACACCCGGGGCATTCACTCGATGCGTATCGGCAAGTTGGATAACAAGGATATACTGACCTACCACCAAAAGGCCAAGATTGAAGCCCTGAAAGCTGCCCAACGCAAAGCAGCTTATCTGGTAGAAGCTTTGGATAAGAAATTGGGTTCGGTGATACGCATCGTAGAAAATACCAATGCAAACTCAGGAATGTTCGGTGCTTTACAAAGAACGTGATGTCGATGAATGCCGGAGGATATGATAACTTCCGTACCATCCAACTGAAATATTCGATGACGGTACGCTTTGAAATAACGGACTGGATGAGTCGTTGATTCTATCACGTCAATTTGCCCGTCTGATGAGCTGACAAGCGTTTTTTTATCGAATGTATCTGACGAAAATAAAAAAGAAATGCTTACCTTGCGCCGTGCAGTCTCTGAAGGCTGTACGGCAAATAAAATACTAACCTTAAAAGAGAAGATTATGAACATTTTTTTGAAAGCGGTGCAACGCATCAACCCTTCGCACCCCGATGAACCCAAGAAGTGGTACCTCGTGCAATATACCACTAAGATGGTGGACGAAAGTGAAGTTGCCCGACCCTAGATTGCCGAGTTGGGCGACTCAGCAAACTGAGTTGGAGGCAACCTTTGGAAAAAGAAACTCAAGGCGAAATCAAAACGGAGTCAATCGTTGGAATGCTTCTCTTCTTGCCGCTTTTCTTCTTGCTCTTTCTCTGCCTGCATCTGCTGTCGCTCTTTTTTCTGAATCATACTCATAAAGGAGGAACTAATGATACCGGTAGGAATCGCTACCATGCTACACCGAACAGACAGATGATGCATCCCAATAATTTGCCCAATGGAGTGATGGGATAAATATCACCATAACCTACCGTTGCAAAGGTGATGATGGCCCACCAAATGCCGTCACCGATGTTTTTCAAACACATCGGGTTGGGCGTTCCGCTCGATGTAATACATGAGGATGGCCGAGAAACAGATAGTAATGAAAACTGGCTGTATAGGCCGTAACAAGTTCCTCTCTGACGGAATAAAGAGCTTTCCCAATCAAACGGAATGAACGTGAGTGCCGTATCAGCTTGAATATGATGAAAATATAAGGGAGGATAATGATGTGCACTACTTCTGTGTTCCAATAGATATAGGTCAGCACACAAGGTAGGATGGCTACAAAATCCACAAATCCGTAGAAAGAGAATGTATAATGCAGACGTGCCTTAATAGCACTTTTCGTCGGATGAAGGGCTGGCGCGGACAAGATACGAGCTGCATATTCGAGCAGGAATACGAACGAAGAAATATAGGTGATGCCGAATAAGGATAACCGATACCGGGACATCTCTTCAAAAGAACTGGCAATGACTGCCAGAATGGAAATCAAGATGAAGAAGAGTACAATATAATGCACCCAGTTCTTGTTCAGAAAACGTGGATAGCTACATATAATTTCATGATACGACAAACTTGGATTGGAAAAACAATAGGAAAATGTCTGCTGAGATACCTTTTCAACGGGCTGTAATTTTTTTGCTTGTCGGCAACCGGTACTTAGCTAAAACAAGGCTCTTTTCTCCATGATATGGGAAACCGGAGAAAAGTAGCCTTGTCTGTCATCATCACTATGTCATTGGAAAATATAGGAATCAGTTCTTTCTTTTGGCCAGTTCGAGCACCTGCACACTGCCTGCAGCAAACAGTCCCACGTGTCCGTTGGGTAACATGCCGAAAGTGGTTACTTCCTTCAGAGCGGCTAATACCTCAAATTCGGTTTCGATGTTCGGGCAAGTCATACGTGTGCTGGAAATAGGCAGGAACACCAATGAATTGGATGGTTCTCAAGGGTCTTGAACTTACCGTTCATCTGGTTGCATCCGGCATTTCCACTAAGTGTCTTTTCCGTTATGTCGAGTGAGAAGAAGGGGCGGTTCTCCATGATCCGGCAAAAACTTCGCCGTTCACTTTCACCACGTCCCATATACCCTGCAAATCAGACAGCGGCATCATGAAACAGCGTCTGTTCAATTTGGCCAATGGTTGATTGAGCGAATCACACAGCAGAATCTGATCGGTGTCTCCCCGTTTTACTTTCTTTGTCAGGGAAAGTGCGTGTGAAAGTGCCTTTTCCTGCTCCATATCCGGACATGCCATCATCGTGGAAGCCAGCTTATCCATCACCATCTGGGCTGACTCGTCCGACCATTCAAACGAACCCATCAGACGGTTGCAGCCTCCATATCCATACACCCTCATCTCACGGGTGTCAAAACCGATGAAAGGCTGTTGTTTCGTATTCACCGACTGACCTGCCAGTTCTACAACATTCCATTCCCCTTCAAGGTCAGACAAGGATACCGGATTTCCATTTCCCATACAAGATGCCAACGCAAACAGGGCTGTCAACATCCCATAAATCATTGTTTTATTCATTTTTCTCATACGTTTAATTATCAAATCAGGTGTTGAAGGCTATCTATATGCTACTGCGGAGCGCCTTCTGCTCCCTGGGCTTATTTCCTAAATCAGACGCAAAGGTAGCAAACCTTGTGATACGGATGTATCTTTTAGGCAAAAAATGCAAAGCCGAGCGGCATATTATTATTCCTTTTATAACCTATCCGTTGTGTGGAGTACGGAAGTAAGCCGTATCATGCCTTCAACCGCAGCGTAAAGCAACTGTTCTCCCAAAAGTTTTTTCAAGGAAGAGTTCAGATAATCTATTTTTTTGTGTTACTTTGCACACTCTATTGTAGGTCGGGAGTATACATTTTCCGACCGATACTCTATATATCTTCACAGAGGCTACAATCGTAAGTAGTCTCTGTTTCTTTTTAAAGTTGAATGCATGTTGTATTCCACTCTACGATTTTCCCATTTTTTTAGAATTCTGATTACTTCACGCACATACCTCGGATCTTCCGCGTAGCCAATCTTGTGCAGCCACAGCAGGTAGTTTCCTCCTTTATACTTATACTGCACCTTGGTATAGTAGGCCCGGACGCTTTCCGTCCAGTGTTGAACTCATAGTATTTCCCGGTTTTGGGATTCGTCAGTCCAAACAGGTTGTGCCGGTTCCGACAGAGCGGTGAACGGAACCAGCCCGTTTCCAGTATGGCTTGTGCCAGTACTATCTTCGGATGCCGGATGCCATTGCGGATGATTTCCCGGTAGAGATTAGGAATGGTGAGTGCAGGAAGTGCTTTTTTCACACAAACCGTAGTTCCTTCAGTTCCCTTATCAGACGCTTTTTCGTGGGACACCCTTGCGTAAACTTTTCGGGCATATAGCTCCGAAAGCGGTTTCATAGGCACCTCTGGGGCAAGTGAGTCCTTTTCTGCCTTTTTGCAAGACTCAAAAGCGTCCAAACCCCTCTGTAGGGTATCAGGAACCACTTTTTTGTTGCTTTTCAGGTAGGATTTCCGTCTCTTTCGTAATTGTATAGAACTGTGCCGATGCCGAAACGGAACCAAGAATCAGCAGCGCGGCGCAAAGAATGATGTTGTGCATTTCTTTTCAATGATAGGGTTGACAATACTTTTGCGGGTGTTCAAGGCGGTTCCGACCGCAAATATATCGTTTTACTTAAACAATACGAAAATGCACAACATCAATCATTCTGAAAGGCTGCCCTACGAGAAGTTGGCGGCATTGGGCATTGACCGGGAAAAGGCCGACAGTCTCCCTCAGGAAGTGAAGGAGAAGCTGGCATCCGGAGAGGTCACCCCGCTCATGCAGGTGTCCATCAGTGCCCGTAACGGAGACATCATCACGCTTCCCCTCAAACTTCAACTGACCACCGACCAGCAAGGTAATCCGGCGCTCATGGCTTATCCTGTCCGTGCCGTACTGGAGAAGGAACGCAACCAGGTGTTGCGCCTCACGGAACAGGAAGCCGAAAGGCTCAACAAGGGTGAGGTCATCCAGAAAGCCGTGGAAGTCAACGGCGAGAAGACTCAGCAGTATCTGCAACTCGATCCCGAAACCAAATCCGTCATTCATCGCCGAGTTACGGACGTCAGCTGGAACAGAAACTCAAGGACATGGAAAAGGTCAACGACATCGAACTGGGCATGCAGCAGAAGCAGCAGGTACGCGAGGGAAAACCCATTGAGCTGAATGTAGGTGGCGAGAAAGTGTCGGTCGGTGTGGATTTGAAAGAACCCCAGGGTTTCAAGGTCATCCAAGGTGATATGAAGGAATGGGAACGGCAGCAGAAACTCCGCTACGATGAGCAGCATCCCGAATACCTGGGACTGGTGATGACGGACAAGAACCGCTGGGAATACCAGCAGGTGGTGGACAAGCAGTCGCAGGAAAGGGCTTTGAAAACTTGGCAATCAGAAGGAAAAACATTCCCAAGGACTCAAACTCTAAATCATTACCCTTATGGTCAAGAAGAAAAATGCCGAACAGAATGTAGGTCTAGTACGGATGTTCAACGAAATGAAGAAGACGCATCCTGATGCGATGTTGCTCTTCCGTAACGGGAACTTCTACGAAATGTACAAGGAGGATGCGCTCAAGGCATCGGTGATACTGGCGCTGAAGGTATCAGATAAGATTCTTCCGCTGGAGAAAGACCCCATCAAAACTCCTGATTTTCCCCCATCATGAATTGGACAAGCATCTCCCCAAGCTGGTACGTTCCGGAGAACGGGTAGCTATCTGCGATTCACTGAAATCGCTGGTGCAGCAGAAGGAAGAAGACCGAAAAGAAAAAATCCAGTAAGGAAAAAGTACAAGAAACGAACACCTCTAACAAGAACACTATGGCGAAAAAAGAAGAAAGAACAGGCTTTGCAGGAAGAGCCTACCAAGACAGTCAAGACGGCTGCAGAGGAAAAACCTGCCAAGGAAAAGAAGACGGAAGCCAAAGCCGAAGTCAAGAGTGAACAACAGGTCGAGCAGAAAGCGGAAGCCAAGCAGGAATGCAAGCCACGTGAACCGCAGATGATTACTGCCAACGGCGAGAAAGTTAGCCACGGCCATGCGTTCCAGAGCACCACCAATCCGGCAGACTGGTACTTTACCGCCAAAATTGACGGAGTACAGTTGAAACCGCAGAAGATGGACGCCGCGGATTTGGCCGCTTACCAGAAGAAGGAAATGACGGTGCCGCAACTGATGGAACGCTATTATCCCACCAAGCTCATGCCGAAGGTATCGGAAGAAGCGTACCAAATGCCGAAGCAGTTGTCCGGCCCTGATGGTGCCATTACCATGACAAGTTCAATGTCTATAAAGAGAAGGATGAACAGCGACCGGATTACGGCAAGTACAAGTTCTATGTGCAGATGGGCGACACCAAGATGTCGGCCGTGGCTTCCCGTGAGGACCTGATGCCTACTTCGACCGTGTGGTCAGTCCCACACAGCTTGTTGAGAAGAATTTCGGGGAGCGACTGCATCTGCAGTCAGCCTACGAGAAGTACCAGCTTCCCCGAAGGAGTGGATCCCAAAGGAGTCCGTGTGGCCAAGGACCACTCCGACAACAATGGAAGGTGTCGATGGACCTGGGCGATAAGGGCAAGACCAGCAAGCATGAACTCTCCTTCGATGACGGCTACTCGCTTTTCAAGG
>ENA-OQAR01000429-OQAR01000429.1-human-gut-metagenome-genome-assembly--contig:-NODE-429-length-12746-cov-1.470402_pt1 | contig 12746 bp, 20 predicted proteins | sample MGYA00242738_ERZ504533 | MGnify/ENA primary metagenome ERZ504533 (study PRJEB26092, sample SAMD00036276) | human gut metagenome | host: Homo sapiens | study: EMG produced TPA metagenomics assembly of... | reverse complement strand
CCATTTCTTTAGGTATTGCTTATGCAGGCTATTTTATAAAATAACAATAATTTAATATTTAATTAAAAGAGGTATGAAAAAGTTTTTTAAGATTTCCCCTGTATGCTGCCATGGCAGCGATGATGACATTCAATTTTCAGTGCATGCAGCGATGATGACGACCCGGACGGCGGTGATACCGAATTATCTGAAAAAGATAAAAGATATCAGGCTATCGCTGATCAGTTTTACCAAGAATACAGTGATTGTTACATACACCGGTCTGGCTGACCAGACAGAAGCTTTGGTTGAAAAGCTGAAAGCACTGAAAGCCGATAAAACGGATGATAATGTGAAATCCGTGTGTGAGACATTCCTCAACGCACGTGCATGGTGGGAAAAGAGTGAAGCATTCCTGTTTGGAGCAGCTTCCGACTTTGGTATAGATCCGCACATCGATTCATGGCCGCTTGACTTGGATGGTCTGTTGGATGAAATGAAAAACACATCTCACATTACAGCCATGGAAGCTGAAGATGCCGATGTATGGGCAGGTGTAAAACTCGGTCCGGAATTGCTTGGATTTCACGGTATCGAATATATTATCTTTGAAGCCGGCAGCCCTAAAGCAGTCTCGAAAATTAAAGATAAAGAATTGACTTATGCCATTGCCGTGGCAGGCGACCTGCGCAACAAAATGTTATCAATTGCAGATATCATGGGCCGGTGCAGACAATGTGGACGCAAACCGTGTAACCAAAGTAGTAGACGAACTGGAATGGAATACGACTGTGGCAGGCGGTGAAAACTCGTATACACAGAACATGATGCTGGCCGGACAAGTGGGCAGTACTTACACCAGTTGGACAGGAGCTATGCAGGCCATCATCGACGGTTGCAAAACCATTGCCGACGAAGTAGGCACCTCTAAAATCGGAAAGCCTCACACCGGTGAAGACAAAAACTACATCGAATCTCCTTACAGCTACAACTCCATCACCGACTTTTTATGACAACATCATCAGCATACAGAATGCCTATATGGGTGGTATAGAAGGACAGCGTGATGAAAGTAAATCATTGCACAACTATATGGCATCTGTAAACGCCGACCTGGATACCAAAACGATCCATGCCATCACCAGTGCATTGACCAAAATAAAAAGCAATGAAAGCACCGTTTGTATTAAACTATACGGATGACTCTTGCCAAGAGGCAATGGATGCCTGCAAAGCCTTGGATGATGTCTTAACGGAAGTAAAGGCTGAACTTGCCAAATAAAAATAGCAACACCAATATATCTGAGAACAAACAAAGAAGAACATGAAAGGATTTTTTTATTCAAAATATTTCCTGATGGGACTGGCGGTACTCTCGTTCGCCGCTTGCAGCGATGAAGATGCTCCGCGGCAAATTAATCCGCCGATAGAACCGGTTACGGATGAGGAATGGTATGCCGGAGGATTGCTGGGTACTACCTTCAACAGTTCGGCTTCTGCTTACGAAGACCCCACCCCTGCTGTCGAGAATGCCGGTATGACCGACAAGTTCAAGTATGGAGAATATTTCTTTGAGCGTACCTACACACAAAACACGAAGCCGTTCAACGGTCTCGGTCCACTTTATGTACGCAACTCCTGTATGTCCTGCCATCGGGATATGGGCATGGGAAACGCATGGAACGGTATCGTGCCGATGATTGGGGAAACGGTTATCTGCTGGTAGTGACAGACCATACCGATACTTATCTTTCTTCACTGACCGGTATGCCCCAAACCAAAGCAACAGCTCCATTCAAGGCTCCCATTGATGAAGATAAAATCAATATAGAATGGCTCGATTACACAGATGAATGGGGTAATAAATTCCCTGACGGAGAGACCTACAGCCTGATTTATCCGGAAGTCACCATCCCTGAAGATGCCTATTATGTTCCATTGGAAGTGAATGGTAAGACGGTAGATTATGCCAATGTCAAGGTTCGTCTGGAGTCCACCATCGGCATTTATGGTACCGGATTGATAGATGCAATTCCCGATGATTCACTGAAAGCCGAGTATACCCGCCAGGAAAAAGCCGGTGTTTCACTGAATCCCAGCTTCTTTGCCAATGGCGAATGGGTGAAAACCTATAGCAACACCACTCACCCGTTCCGTTATACTTATGCACTGAGCCGTGGTCCGCTGCAAGATGCGGCAGGAGCCAATGCCATTTGGAATATTACCAATGTAACACGCAGCAACCGTCGTTATCATTATATGACACAGACTTATGCCAATACAGCGGCAAATGATCCTGAAGTGCAAAACAAATTCTATGAATATTTTCCGGATTGGAACAAAACCGGAAATGTAAAGGAAGATATCATAAACTATCTGATGAATCAAGAATTGCCAGTCGAAATGACAGATGATGATTATGTGGACTTTATGATCTGGCACAGAGGGCTTGCAGTGCCTGCGGCACGTAATCTGGATGATCCCGACGTGCAAAAGGGGCGTTCGCTCTTCCGCGAAATCGGTTGTGCCAGCTGTCACCGCCCATCATGGAAAACCGGCAAGGACAATTTACAGATCCAAGCGGATTCTTCAGTGACGGAGATGCACGCTTGCCCAGATATCCCCGATCAGACCATTTGGCCGTATAGCGATTTTGTACAACATCGACTGTATATGGAGAATGATATCCGCACCGGCTGGTGCCGCACCACCCGTTATGGGGACGTGGCTTATCTGCCATTTGCACCGGAGCCAGTGACCGTCTGCACGACTGTCGCGCACGCAATGTAATCGAAGCTATCATGTGGCATGGAAATGCACAAAGTGATGCCCGGTGGACAATTGAGAAGTTCCGTACGTTAAGCAAAGAAGACCGTGAAGCTGTCGTGAAATTCATTGAAGCAATCTAATTTTTTATCACAACAAGAGGCTGTGCCACAATCCGGCATGCAGACAGACCGAATCGTAAAGACAGCCTCTTGTGATACGTCATCAAAAACTGAAGCTACATGAAAACTATTGAAAAAGAAATTGCTTTCTGCTTATTGGGCATCCTGCTTTTTTGTCCTCACCATAGCTACAATACTGGAAAAAAAGTAAAACGGTACGGAGTTTGTGAACAATCATATTTACAGTTCCGTACCCTTTTATCATACTGTGGGGGAAGCACAGCCCCTTGCTTCCTTACTCTATATGATAAAAAGGAAACTCTACCGCCAATGGACCACATTCCTGCTCCACCTTTCTTTTATCCTGATATTGGTGGGAGCATTTGTCACATGGATAGATGGCGAACAAGGAACCTTACAACTGAAACTTGGAGAGAAAACAATGTCCTTCATAAAACAAAGGAGGAGAAAAAACGCACTCTTCCTTTCAGCATCTCACTGGAAGATTTTGAAATAATTTATTATAAAGGAACACGGGCGCTATGGATTATGTCAGCCGGATAATAGTTTCTGCCGAAAATAACAGTGAAAGTTTAGAAGGAGAAATATCTATGAACAAAATATTTTCATTCATGAATTATCGCTTTTACCAATCCGGGTATGATGCAAACGGACAAGGACCGTTCTCAGCGTCTCCCATGACCCCTATGGGATAGGGATTACTTACACCGGATATAGCATACTGCTGGTTTCCATCATTCTATTCTTTCTTAATCCTCAAAGCACATTCCGCCAATTAATGAAAAGCTATCGCAACAACAGTCAGGGCATAAAAAAGGGATGCAGCATTTTATTCCTGTTGTTTATCTCCACCTTTCCGATGGGAAGCCGGGCAATGGCTGCCGACCATCCCTTGCCGAAAACTCTCCCACGCGAAACAGCCGGACGCTTCGGTGACCTTTATATCTTGTACAACGACCGTATCTGCCCCCTGCAAACTTTCGCAAGAGATTTTACAATCAAGTTATATGGCAAACCGACATATCACGGCCTTACCTCTGAACAAGTTCTGACCGGCTGGCTATTCTATTATGACAGCTGGAAGAATGAACCTGTTATCCGCATCAAAAGCAATGAAGCCCGGCGCTTATTAGACATAAAGGGGCAATATGCCTCAGTGAAAGATTTTGTCGGTAACACCAATGAGTATAAAATTGGAAGATGCAATGCGGCAAATCCATTTTAGGACGACAGATAACAGACAGGAAAGGCATAGAAGAAGCCAATGAAAAATTCAATATCATCAGCATGGTATGTACCGGAGCGCTTATGAAAATATTTCCTATCGGGGATGCAAAAGGAAACACCTTGCAATGGTATGCGCAAAAGTGACCGGCTTCCCCCATGAAATGGGAAATGAGCAATGGACTTTTACCCGCAAGGCAATGAATTATGTCCATGAGCAAATCGTCATGAAAAGATTTGATGAAGTAAACCGTTTACTAAATAAAATCAAACAATACCAACAGAAAGAATGTGGAGAAGCACTTCCTTCAGCAAGTAGGTTCAAAGCAGAAAAACTATATAACCAATTCGATTACAGTAAACCTATTGCCATACTCTGCCTTTGTATCGGTTTATTTGCTTTTTATTTACTATTGCCGTTGCACGGTAACAGAGAAAAACATCTGTTGCAGTTTAGCATTTATCTTTAATCTGCTGCTCTGCTCCATCTTTATCTATTTATCCATGACCATTGTCCTGCGCGGTTTATGTAAGCAACCATCTTCCTCTGTCCAACGGTTTTGAAACAAATGCAGTTCATGGCTTGGTGCACAGTCTTGCTTACTTTTTTTTTTCTACAGCGTAAATTCACCCTGTCAGTACCATTTTGGTTTCCTGTTGTGCGGACTTACATTTATTAGTCTCCATGTTTTGGCGAACAGAAATCCTCAAAATCACCCCAAATTTAATGCCAGTCCTCCAATCTCCCCCTACTCAGCATTCATGTAGTAGCAATTATGACAGCCTATTCATTACTGGCTTTCATCATGCTGAACGGAATAACGGCAGTCGTTCTACATTACTCAACAGAAAATTGTGAGACAGCAATAGATTTTTTACAAAGAATCAGCCGGCTGATTCTTTACCCGGCCGTATTCCTGCTCACCATAGGCATCTTTATCGGAGCTGTCTGGGCCAATGTATCATGGGGGCGCTACTGGGGTTGGGACCCGAAAGAAGTGTGGGCACTTATCACCATGCTGGTTTACGCGCTGGCACTGCACCCGGCCTCTCTAAAATGGTTCCGCTATCCGATGTTCTTTCATGTATTTGGCATTGTGGCGTTCCTCACTGTATTAATCACCTATTTTGGAGTGAATTTTCTGCTCGGAGGCATGCACAGTTATGCCAATGGATAAAAAGAATGAAAAGAAGCATTGCCACAATGCCATAAAATTATAAATTTGCAATATTTAAAGCATCAACTATGATAAACTATAAAACCATAAATAAGAACGAGAACGTAATGGTCTGCTATTCTGAATTTACTCCTCCAAAAGGCGTTACCGAATATCAGGTCATGATCCAACTGACAAAACCCGGACAATCTTATGAAGAACAACTGAAATTGCTGTTGGATACCTATTCCGATTTGAAAGAGAATGAATTTAAAAAGGGTACTACTATTTTCAAGCGATACTTTCTGAGCGATGCCGCCAATCAGACCGACCTGCTTTTGGCAGCGGAAACGGAACACTCGGATTGTGCCTTATCCATCATAGAACAGGCGCCCTGCAATGGTACCAAGATTGCACTATGGGCTTTTCTGCAAACAGAAGTAAGTACCAAGGCGCTTCCTGAAGGACTCTTCGAGGTGGCACACAACGGCTATCGTCACCTTTGGAAAGGAAGAGATTTCAACCGTGCCTCTACTTCGGAATACCAGACGCGGCTGTTGCTGAATAACTATGTGATGCAGCTCAGTGAGCAGAATTGCAAACTGGCAGACAACTGTATCCGCACATGGTTTTTCGTACAAAATATAGATGTCAATTATGCAGGAATGGTAAAGGCACGAAATGAAGTGTTCCTCACACAAAGACCTTACGGAAAAGACACACTACATAGCCAGCACCGGCATCGGCGGACGTCATCCTGACCCGCAAGTGACAGTGCAGATGGATGCGTATGCCATCAACGGAATACAACCTGCCCAGATACAATTCCTGTATGCCACTACCCCATCTGAATCCCACATATGAAATACGGAGTGAGTTTTTGAAACGCGGGGACGTGTGTGAAAATATGGCGACCGCAGACAGGTATTCATTTCGGGGACTGCCAGCATAAACATAAAGGTGAAGTGGTGTACCCGGGTGATGTGCGTAAGCAAACCAACCAATGTGGGAAAATGTGGAAGCACTGCTTAAAGAAGCCGAAATGTAGCTTTGATGATGTATCACAAGCCATCATCTATTTGCGCGACCCAGCAGACTATACTATCGTTAAAGAATTGTTTGACAATAAATTCCCCCATCTGCCCCACGTCATGGTACATGCGCCGGTATGCCGTCCCAAATGGCTGATAGAAATGGAATGTATTGCTGTAAAGTCCGATAAAAATGAAGAGTTTAAGGACTTTTAATATGTAAAAAGCAAATTTTCATAAGGGGATGTCAATACTAAAAAAGGAAGTGTGTCAAAACGTGGATAATGCTGTCGTTTCGTTCGTAGGGGCGAGGTTCGCTCGCCCGAAAACAGTTTGCTTTGTGTATTACCCCCCTCAACCAAAAACCGTTATACTATTTCCCTATAAGGAAGCATACAGTTTCGGCATCCGGGCATGATGCCATATATAAGAAGCAGGATAAATATCTTCCTGTTCTTTATCAAGTATCTTCTTCAGAATACTGCATTTATTCTCACCCGCCACTAAGAAGCAAGTATGTTTTGCCTCTATCATCGGTTTTCCCGTCATGCAGATACGAACCGTTTTATTATAAGGATTGACTGATACAGCATAAGGCTCAGCAGCCGTCAACAAGTCTTTCCGGTCAGGAAAAACAGAAGAAGTATGCCCGTCCTCTCCCACTCCTAGCAACACAAAGTCAAAAATAGGCACATCATCCACCGTCGGCACGGTGGCCTTCACCAAGGAAGAATACAGTATGGCTTCCTCGCCGGGAGCGCCCTCGCCCACTATGCGGTAATAATGTGAAGCCGGCAGATTTATCTTGCTGAACAAAAGGCGGTCGGCAAGACCGAAGTTGCTTTGTGCATCGGTAGGCGGCACACAACGCTCGTCCACCCAGTAAAATAAAGGCGCGCCCACGGCGTGTATGCCGCAAACTCACGCTCCCACACCTCAAACAATACCGCCGGGGTCGTTCCTCCGGAAAGGGCAATGGTAAAAGGACGTTCGGGCTCTTTCTCCATTGCCTCCAATATATGAGTAATGAGGGTTTGTGATGCCTGTCGGGGCGATATATACAAATATTTATCAGGTATCATAACAAACAATACAGTTTAGAATGTGTCAGATTCTTACAAGGATTAGTCCATTCGGCATGGCTGCGCTCTATGAGCACGTCCGCCTCTTTCGGTCCCCATGTTCCGGCGGGATAACCATAAAGAGGGGTCTCCGGATATTTCTTCCAGTAATCCAGAATTTTGTCAAAATACGTCCAGCTCTCTTCCACGGCATCCGAACGGGTAAACAAGGTGGGGTCGCCCGCCAAGCTGTCTTCCAGCAAGCGAACGTAAGCATCACCCGTCTCCTGTGCATTCCGGTCATAACTGTAATCCATCTCCATTGTCCCCATATAAAACCCCGAACCCGGCGCTTTCATGGCGATACGCTGCAAGATACCCTCATCGGGTTGGATACGAAGAATCAGTTCTTCACCCCGATAGAACCCTTCCTTCATCTTAAACATCTGCATGGGAGCAGGTTTAAAGTGGACAACAATCTCAGTCACCTTTGGTCGGCATCTGCTTGCCGGTTCGGATATAAAAAGGCACACCTTGCCAACGCCAGTTGTCTATCTTGAGGCACATGGCAACGTAGGTATCCGTGCGCGAATCGGGATTTACATTCTTTTCTTCACGATAACCTGCCTGAGTCTCACCGGCGACATATTGACCACGGGATGACATTCTCTCGAATGTACTCATCGGTCAGCGGATGAAGCGATTGGTACACCTTAATGACCTCGTTTCGGAAACCGTCCTTATCGAACTTGGCAGGGGGTTCCATGACGGTAATGGCAAGCAACTGCATCAGGTGGTTCTGCACCATGTCGCGCAACGCACCCGAACCGTCATAATATCCGCCACGGGTTCCGATGCCCATATTCTCGACAGCGGTTATCTCTACATAGTCAATATAGTTACGGTTCCAGATAGGTTCGTAGATGGTGCTTCCGAAACGTGTCACCATGATGTTCTGCACCGTCTCTTTCCCAAGGAAATGATCGATGCGATAGATATCCTCCTCCTTGAAGTAGGTAGCGTAAATCTTATTCAACTTACGCGCCGATGCAAGGTCGTAGCCGAAAGGCTTCTCAACAATAATGCGCTTCAGCCCCGGCTTCTTGAGGATGCCGGCGTCATGAAGATATTTCGGAATCAGTTCGTAAAGCAACGGCGGAGTAGCCAGATAGAACAGGTAATTCCCATCATTCTCATATTGAGCGACAGAGCTTTCAACCGCTCGTTCAGCCGGGAATAAGTAAAAGCATCGGCAGGGTCCATCGACTGAATAGTAGACAGTGGAAAGAAAATCATCCAATGACGCTTTCTCCTTTTTCATCCAGAGAAGGAGACTTCGCCAGCTCCTCCTTCAGATAGCTGCGATAGGTTTCATCTGAATAGGCAGTGCGGGCACATCCCACAATGGCGAAGTGCGGAGGGAAACGTCCTTCGTTGTGAATCTTCACCAAGGCAGGCATCAGCTTGCGCCGGGTGAGGTCGCCCGATGCGCCGAATATAACTAAAAACAAACTATGTGGTAAACTCATAAATCAAATTCTTTTTATCGGTTCTTGTTATTTCTTCTCCTGCCATTGTTCATGGAAAAACTCGCCTCGCGGACTATCCACCCGCTCGAACGTGTGTGCCCCGAAGTAATCGCGCATCGCCTGAATCATGTTGGCTTGCGAATGATGGGTGGTCAGCCCCAGAAAATAATTCAATGCAGCAGAGAGTACGGGCACGGCCAGTCCTTCTTTCAGCATGATACTCACCGATTTCTTCCATACGGGAAGAGCCTCCGCCACTTCCAAACCGAAATGCCGGTCGAGCAACATGTGCGACAGTCCCGGTGCACGGTGATAAGCCTCGGCAATATCGTTCAGGAAAGCAGAGCGGATGATGCAGCCGGCACGCCACAGCAAAGCGATGGACGAAAGATTCAAGTTCCATTTATAGGTGTCACTCGCCGTGCGCATCAATGCAAATCCTTGTGCATACCCCACCAAACGAGCCGCATAAAGAGTGGCCTCCAGCGCAGCAACAGTATCCTGATAATTATAAACCGGATGATTCTCAACGTGCATATAATGTTTGGCCATCAACACACGCAAGCTCTTTTCCGCAGACAGATTACGTGCAAACACAGCCTCGGCAATTACATCGAGAGGAGTATTAAGCTGCAACGAATTGATAACGCTCCAACGCCCTGTACCCTTCTGTCCGGCAGCATCCAGTATGCTGTCTATCAGATAACCTCCGCCACACTCCTTATGACGGAGAATAGCTGCCGTTATCTCAATCAGGTAGCTCTTCAGACGACCTTGGTTCCAACGCTCGAACACGTCAGCCATCTGCTCATTCTTCAGAGCCAACAGATTCTTCAGCGCATAATAGGTCTCTGCTATCAATTCCATGTCACCATATTCTATACCGTTGTGCACCATCTTCACATAATGACCGGCACCGCCCGGACTACCCACTCGCAACACGGACTACCGTCTTCGGCACGGGCTGCAATACTCTTCAGCATCGGCTGTATGAAGGGCCATGCCTCCTGAGCACCGCCCGGCATGACGGATGCGCCATGCAATGCACCTTCTTCGCCTCCGGAAATGCCGCAACCTACAAAATACATTCCTTTCTCATACAGTTCCTTTACCCGGCGCTCCGTATCCTCAAAATTAGAGTTTCCACCATCGATTATAATATCACCTTTATGCAACAAGGGAAGCAATCTGCCTGTCATTTCGTCTACTGCAGACCCTGCCTGCACCATGAGAAATACGACTTTCGGAGTCTTCAGTGCATCCACAAATTCCTCCAAAGTCTGCGTACCGACAATGCTTTTGCCTTGCGCACGCTTAGCTATGAAATTATCAACTATATGTTCTTCTTTGCCGGGAACTGTGCGATTCCACACTGCTACTTTCCATCCTTTACCTGCCAGGTTCAGGGCCAGATTCTGCCCCATCACTCCCAGTCCGATCAATCCGATATCTGCCTTTTCCATAATTTAATCTTTTTATATTTAACAAACGGCAGATTTATTTGTTCAATAATTCTATCTTTGTGAATATATCAATCTTACATTATGATGAAAAAGATTAAAATAGGGTTATTACCCCGTATTATCCTTGCCATTGCATTAGGTATCGCATTCGGCAACATCCTCCCCGGAGGATTGGTAAGAATCTTTGTGACCTTCAACGGAATCTTCAGTGAGTTCCTCGGTTTTATCATCCCGCTGATTATCCTCGGGTTAGTAACACCCGCCATTGCCGACATCGGGAAAGAAGCGGGAAAAATGCTGGTAGTCACCACACTCATAGCGTATGGAGCAACCTTGTTTTCGGGATTCCTTTCCTACTTTACAGGCATCACATTTTTTTCCGTCGATGATTACTCCCGGCGCTTCTATCGAACAGATAAGCGAAGCCCATGATATCGTGCCTTTTTTCACGGTAGCCATTCCACCTGTCATGAATGTGATGACCTCACTCATTCTTGCTTTTACACTGGGACTGGGCATCGCCCACTTGAACACCACAGCACTCAAAGATGTATGTAATGACTTTAAGGATATTATCATTAAAACCATTCAAGTCATCATCCTGCCATTACTACCAATCTATATCTTCGGCATTTTCTTGAATATGACGCATTCGGGACAGGTTATGAATGTATTATCGGTCTTCATCAAGATTATCGGAGTTATCTTCCTGCTGCATATTTTCCTGCTCATTTTCCAATACTCCATTGCGGCTCTGTTTGTCCGCCGCAATCCGTTTCGTTTGTTGGGGAGAATGCTTCCGGCTTATTTCACTGCGTTGGGCACACAGTCGTCGGCAGCCACCATTCCTGTCACCCTGCGACAAAGCATCAAGAACGGAGTGAGTGAAGACATTGCCGGCTTTGTAATCCCGCTGTGCGCCACTATTCATTTATCGGGTAGTACACTGAAAATAGTGGCATGCGCACTGGCACTGATGATGATGCAGGGAATGCCCTTCGACTTCCCGATGTTTGCCGGGTTCATCTTCATGCTAGGCATCACAATGGTAGCTGCACCGGGTGTTCCGGGTGGCGCAATCATGGCTGCACTGGGCATCCTTTCCTCTATGCTGGGCTTCGGCGAAAGTGAACAAGCCCTGATGATAGCACTCTACATTGCAATGGATAGCTTCGGAACTGCATGTAATGTAACAGGCGATGGAGCGATAGCCCTGATCATCGATAAGTTTTTCGGAAAGAAATAACTATGATTTAAAAACACCGGCATCTGCCAAATAAAGCCCACAGACACTCGATTAGTCGAATAATTATCTTCTCCCAGTGCTTTAGCCCGGTCGGTAAATCGATAAGAACGACCGGTATAAGCCAGGAAGAAATGCAAATTGGTCTCCATCGGATAATACTCAATACCGCCTACATACCCCCATGCCGTACGGTATTTCCCTTTTTCCACCTCATCACTGCTTTTATAAACGGAAGCTGTTTCATACATACCTTTGGCAAACAGATTCCATTTCGGAGCAAATCGATAGTTGACATGAAGCACGTATGACATATATTCGGCGTTAAATACATTATGATTCAGGTCACCACCTATCATTCTTGTTATGATTCCCTTGCGGTCTACTCCTTCACGAGAATACATCCAGTCAAAATAAGCATGCCACTGAGGATTGAAATTGAACTCATTACCCAAAGCATAATAATACATTTTCTCGCCTTTTGTTTCGTTCATAACAGAGGCAGACCACCGGGTCTTGAATACATCCATGAAATTACCATTCCAGTTCAAGGTGTAAACCAACGGAAGCTTTGTCCGTTCCAAGTCACCATACATCTCTTTGGAAGGTCCATTCAGGCTGTTCAATACTTGAAACTGTATTTGCTGGTAAGGATTATAATTATAGGCCACATTCAATCCGGTCATGAAGTTGTTCATGTTCTCTATCATGTCGCTGTATTCGTAAATGTCAATCGGGTTGACATCAAACTCAATTCCTCCGTAAGCAGTGCATTGCTTGCCGGCAAAGAACGAAAACTTATCAAGTTTGACACCTATACCTGCATAGTCAATACTGGTAGGAACATTGTCAATATTACCCGATCCATCATTACCACGATTAAGACGCTGCCGATAACGATAGCTCAGCCAATCGTTGATATTACCCTTCATTTCGATGCGGAGCTGTTTCATCTCGAATGCCCCTTGATCGAAACCGGACTCATTCCATTTCATATTGAAGTCACCATGCATGTTGAGATAGAGATTGAACTTATCTGGTTTTCTTTTTTATACCGGTCACCTCTTCAAAGAGGCTTTTATCGTCCGACATAAAATCACTTTTTTGAAGATTGTGCATATAGCGAGTGTGAGCCTGACATGGCAATGGC
>ENA-OQAR01000428-OQAR01000428.1-human-gut-metagenome-genome-assembly--contig:-NODE-428-length-12749-cov-3.449770_pt1 | contig 12749 bp, 13 predicted proteins | sample MGYA00242738_ERZ504533 | MGnify/ENA primary metagenome ERZ504533 (study PRJEB26092, sample SAMD00036276) | human gut metagenome | host: Homo sapiens | study: EMG produced TPA metagenomics assembly of... | reverse complement strand
GTCGCGGTGATAGCGAACTACCCCACCCGCTTCGCGGGAGCCCCGCCGGCAGGGCATATGCATATGTAAGGAGTTCCATATCATGACCCAGATCAACCGAAGCGATCTGTATGACGTTGTTGTCATCGGTGGCGGCCCTGCGGGACTCACCGCCGGCCTGTATCTCGCTCGCGCCCGCTATCGCGTGCTGATTCTCGAAAGGATGATTTCGGCGGGCAGATCACCATCACCGACGAAGTCGTCAACTACCGGGCGTCGGCCGTACGTCGTCGTGCGCTCACACAGACCATGCGCAACCAGGCAAAGGATTTCGGCGCGGAATTCCTCTCAGCCGAGGCTACCGGCCTTGACGTGAACGGTGACATCAAGACCGTGCACACGTCGCGCGGTGACCTGAAAACGTTCGGCATCCTGATTGCCACCGGAGCCAGCCCACGCAAGCTTGGTTCGCCGGCGAGGCCGAGTACGCTGGCCGCGGCGTGGCCTACTGCGCCACATGCGACGGCGAATTCTTCACCGGCAGGGAGGTGCTGGTCGTCGGCGGCGGTTTCGCCGCGGCAGAGGAATCCGTGTTCCTGACCAAATACGCCTCCAAAGTCACCGTGCTCGTGCGCGAACCGGACTTCACCTGCGATGCCGCAGTGGCCGCCGAAGCCAAGAACAACCCGAAGATCGACGTGCGTTATCAGGTCGAGCTGAAGCGTCACCGCCGGCCAAGGAGGCTGCGAGAAGCCTCAATCCTGAACCTTGCCACCGGCCAGACCGAAACGTGGAAGCCCGCCGACGCCGGCACCTTCGGCGTCTTCGTGTTCGCCGGCTATGTGCCCGCCACCGATTTGGTGCGCGGCGTGGTGGAGCTGGACGATTATGGTTACGTGGTCACGCACGGCTATCTCGAAACCTCGGTGCCGGGCGTGTATGCAGCCGGTGATCTGCGGGCCAAGAACCTGCGGCAAGTGGTTACTGCCACCGCCGATGGCGCTATTGCCGCAGTGGAGTTGGAACGGTACGCCAAGCGGATGAGCGAGAAAACCGGTTTGACGCCACAGCGCCCGGTCTCTTGCGTCTACGAGCAGTCCACAACGAAGACAGATGCTGCCTCGTTGGACGCTACAGCGCCTACACCTACGCCTGCGCCCGCCACCAAACGCAACGCCGATGCCGCGGCGAACGCCGTTAGGAAGCCCGGCGAATTGTTCTCCGACGCACCAGACAGCAGCTCAACGTGGTCTTTGGCCGCATGTCTCGGCCGGTCACGCTTGCTCTGGAACTGGACGATACGCCGCTGTCCACGGAACTGCGGGGATTCATCGATGCGTTGGTCGCGCTGTCCGGTGGCAAGCTGAAATCGACGGTGGATGATGGTGAGTACGAGAAGGATGATACGGGTCGTGCGGTATTCGACGTCGACAGCGTGCTGCCGGCAGCGCGTCCATGCGTGCGCATGGTGGTGGATGGCGAGCCGACTGGTCTCGCCTTCCATGGCGTGCCTTCCGGTCATGAATTTAATTCGTTCGTGTTGGGCCTGTACAACGTGGCTGGTCCTGGTCAGCCGTTGGGCGATGATCTGATCGAACGGGCAAAGTCCATTGCAAGCCCGCTGAGTATCATGATTCTCGTCTCGCTCACCTGCACGATGTGCCCGGAGACAGTGCTCGCCTCCCAACGCCTCGCCTCGCTAAACCCTGCCGTGCACGCCGAGGCCTACGACGTTTCGCATTTTCCTGAGCTTAAGGACCAATACGGCGCAATGAGCGTGCCCTGCATCGTCATCAACCGTGGTGGCGAGCAGACCGTCGAATTCGGCAAGAAGAGCATTCCTCAGATGCTTGATCTCATCGGCGCGTGACAAGCGTGTGACAAACGGTGATAAGCGCGTGAGCACGCTTCGGCCCACGGGATTCCGTCGCCTGATTCTGTGAACCGAATGCCACGCGATGACGAATATGCCCGGAATCAGGTTTCGGCTTGATTCCGGGCATATTTATATGCGATGGCGCAGGCACCCAGTTCATGGGATTATCCGCTGTAATCCCACGAACTAGGAACCACGAACCTATGGGGGACTAGGCGACGGCGACGCGCTTGCCTGCGGCCTTGACCAGCGAAATACTGATCAGCGCGATTATGAACAGCACGATGAGTACCGGAATCAACGCGGCATAACGGTGCGCCTGATCGGGGGGCGTGCGTGACGACGAACGACGCCAGTTGATTGCCGGACAAGCCGGCGAATGCCAGGCGCTCAAGGTCAGCCCATGCGTGGTGGATACGTTTTCGTGCCGAAGTGCTGATCGAGCAGTACCGGCAGGGTGGAGAAGCCGCCGCCGTATCCGGCGTTGACGAGGAACAGCATCATCAACACGGCCCACAACAAAGCGCGGTCGATACTGTTAGTGCAAACCTGCAGCAGGCATACGGCGATCGATATCACGAAAATCACCTGATATACGGTTTCGCGGCGCTTGAGGTGATCGGACAGCGTGGAGAAGCCCACGCGGCCGGCGGTGTTGAACACGGAATCCACGGCGAGCACCAAACCGATAATGCCGGAAATGGCGGCCGCGAACGCGCTCGGGCTTAGCGGAGCGTACTGCGGGAACGCCTTCAGCACATCATGCAGGATGTCTTTCTCTTGGCTGATAAGAGCTAGACCACAGGTGATGTTGATGTAGAAGGCGAGCCAGATGCCCCAGAACACGGGTTTCTTAAGAATCGAGACGCGGCTGACATAGGAGGTCGCGGGATCATAGACCCAGCCGGCGGGGCGGCGTATGAGCAGGAATCCCACGAGCATCATTATCGCGTAAACCACGGCGAGCGTATAGAACATGTTCACCAGGCCGATCGAGCCGATCAGGTATTCCATCACCGGACTGGCAATGGCTTTGGCCAAGCCGAAACCGGCGACTGCGATACCGGTGGCGAGGCCCTTGTTGTCGGCGAACCACAGCATCAGGTTCTTGACCGGGGTCAGGTAGCCGATGCCCAGGCCGACACCCATGATCGCGCCGTAGCAGATGAACACGCCGGGCAGGAATCCCAAGGCGATGCTCACGCCCGTACCGGCGAAACCGACCACAAAGCAGACCATTGAGATAAGAGCAGATTTCTTGATGTTTTTCTCAACCATCGGCCCGGCGAATGCAGCGGACATGCCGAGAAAGAAGATGGCGAGAGAGAAGCCCCATTCCACGGAGGCGGGGCTGGCGTGAAGCTGGTCCGCGATCAACTGCTTGAACACGCTCCAGCAATAGACGGTGCCGATTGGGATATGGATCAATAGTGCGGGGATGATTGCGCTGGTCCAACGATTCTTGGTAAACCTTGCCATGTATAGGCGAATCCTTTCGCAACTGGCGTACGATGACCTGCCGGTTGGAACAAGAGGAGTTTCGTCGAGGAAACGGATGCACACCACATGTACTGCGAACAATTCGCTGAACATCTTTGGTGTTGTTTTCATCGGCGCCGCTGGTTCTTGTCGACGCCGACAAACAGCACTATAACGCCGTTACGGTGATTCCGTGGCCGATTATCGTGGGTTGCGACCGTGAGCTTATTCACATCGAAAACGGTTATGGAATGGTATCAATGTGAGTAAACTTGTGCTGCTGAACCATGAAAGCCTGACGGTTGAGTTTACAAGCGAGGCATCCCGACCTCAGATTGACGATGAGCTCGTGGACAACGTGGTGGCGTTGGCCAATACCGAAAAACGGGTCGTTGTACCTTGGCATCGAAGACAATGGCACGGTAACCGGTGTTAGCGGGGAACATCGCAGCGTTCACGGGCTGGCGGTGTTTATCTTCTTCAGCAAGACGGTGCCGCAGGTCGCGTGGTGCGTGCTGAAATCATCCATGCGGACAACGGGTTGCCGGTGGCGTGTATCGAGGCAGACCGCAACTTGCAGATTGTGTCCAGTATCCAGGGGGCGGGACAGCGCCGTCTGAAGGCGGATGGAACGCCCGAGGTGGTGCCGCTGTTCCCGAGCCGGTTCGTCAGTCGCCTATCCCAGTTGCGCAACTACGACTACAGCGCCCAGCCCGCGCGGAATCACGATTGGACGACTGGGATCCTGTCGCGTGCGAACGGTTGCGCGACAGGATTCGTCTCACCAATTCCGGCGATACATTGCTGCTGTTAGATGACGATGACCTCGACCATGCGTTGTTGATGGTGGTGGACGGTCCCTACGGTCCGCAACCATCGCTTGCCGGAGTGCTGACCATCGGCAAGGTGGATGCGATCCGACGTTCCATGCCCATGCATCGGAAGTGTTTCAAGTGATGAAAGGGGCGTCTTTGGCCGTCAACGCCGAGCCCTTCGCGGATGCCGTTGGTTGATATGTTCTCGCACATCAACGCATTGAAGCCTTGGAATCCGAATCACGAAATCATGAGCGGTCTGGTTCATGTCAATCTGCCTGATTTTGACCGTCAGGCGTTCCGTGAGGCAATGGCCAATGCGTTCTGCGATCCTCGTCGCCATTGAGCAATGGCATTGTCGGGAAGTTGGACGAAGTCGGCGAAGCGGATAGGTGGATTTGGGAACGGCTGGGGCATATATGGGAACGCCTCGGCTGCTGGACCGGTTCATCACAGCAGCGAGCGTTTGATAAAGACTCAAATCTTACTTGCTGAAACCTTCTTGAACAAGGTGTCGGTGGCGCCCTGTCGAACGGCATCGTCGGCTTCATCGCCGTTGCGGCAGGTATGACCGGTGACGCGACCGCCGCCGACATGACCGCCGCGAACATCCACACCTTCGAAGTCTGCGCCTTCTATGTGCCGCTCGACCTGATCGTGCTCAGCCTGCTGGTGTTCATGTTCAAGGTGAAGATCAACGAGAAGATGCACGCCGAAATCGTCGAGCAGCTCGAAGCCAAGCTCGCGGCCGGTGAGATCCCCGACGAGGAAGTCAAGACGGTCGAGACGGTTGAAGCGTCAACGAGAAGGCCAAGATTCTGACCGAATAAATAACCAATACTTGCCACTCCTTCCTTTCTCTCTGATGGAGGCCCCAATTTCGATTGGGGCCTCCATTGGTATATGCACTGTTTTATAGCCGTTCAAAGTTTGTCAAATGAACAAAACGACCGATGTCCCGGAGCATAATGCAACCAATGTTGTTTCGTTTTTTCGCTCAAGGCATATCTTGCCATGTTCCGAGGTGAACCATGTATTTTGGCGAATGACCAATCGAAGAATCGAATTAGATTTCATTGTTTCGGATGAGAAGGTCCCAGCTTCACAGGGGGTATTAATGACATTCATCTCACGGGCGGCGCGCTATGTGCTCAGAAAGCGAGTGCGCACCGCAGTGCTGTTCATTGTGCTGACCATCATAACGGCGAGTATGCTGTCCGCAACCGCAGTTTCTCGGGCAGCGCAACATGAGGCCGGACAGATTGAGAAACAGGCGGTCGGCGGATTCGTGCTGGCCAGTAACCTGCAAGGCAGCATGCTGACACCTCGCGGAGGCGGAATGGTTCGTCCCGCTGATGTGCAACGAATCTCGAAGCTGTCCGGTGTCGACTCGTACATGGTCAGGCAGAACGCCACCGCCGATCTCGTGGGAGCCAGCGTGGTGAAGGTCCCCGGCGGCGATGATTACGATGCGGAGAAAGAACAGCAGTTCGGCAATACGGCCAACGTCATAGGCACAAACGATTCGTCGAAACTCAATGTGTTCACGTCGCACACGCTCGGCATGGTCGACGGACGCCATCTCAAGGCATCCGATAAGCATATGTCGATGGTCCATGAGGATCTCGCCAAAACCAATGGGCTTAAAGTCGGCGATACCCTCACGCTCAAGGCCAATCCATATGATGCCGACAATGAGTCGCATTCGACGGCAACCGTCAAAACCACCATCGTTGGAATATTCAAAGGAGACAGCGACAGAAAGGTATCCAGCCGCGCGGAACTCACCTCCAACACTGTGTACACCGATTTGGACACTACAAGTACTCTGTACCAGTACAAGGCCGGCAAGGAAATATATCAGGATGCCACTTTCGTTCTGGACAAGGGTGTCGACGTGGAGAAAACCATGGAAGCGGCGAAGAAGCTTCCAGTGGATTGGAACAACTACCAGATCACACGCAATGACCAATATACGTCGAGCATGCTGAATGCCGCCCGAGGTGTGCGTTCCATGATGCTCGGCGCTTTGATCGGCGTGACCATTTCGGCCGTGATAGTTCTCAGTCTCATGCTCTTACTGTGGATGAACGACCGACGTCAGGAGATGGGCGTACTGGTGTCCCTTGGCATCGGCAAGCCATCCCTGATCGCCCAATATCTAACCGAGATGATTCTGATCGGTCTGCCGTCCCTGGTCCTCGGATGGTTGTGCGCACGAGGAGTGGCCCAATGGCTTGGCACTTCGGCCCTCCGTTCCGTGAACGCCTCCGCGGCGAAGGAGCTGAGCAGCATGGGACAGGTTGGCGGCGATCTCGAATCCAATATGTCGGTTCTACCTTGGATTCGCTCACGGTATCGATCGACACGACTGCCGTACTGTATGTGTCGCTCGGCCTGCTGGCGGTGATGCTGGTATGCGTCGCCATATCGTGCATACCGATGCTGCGCAAGTCGCCGCGAAGCCTGTCGGAGCTCCGATGACGGGCATGAACGTGTGGAATCGTGCCACGCTGGCAATCGTGCGTAAACCGGTACGCAGCGGAATCATCGGACTGCTGATGCTGATGGTTTTCACCAGTCTTGTGGCTCAGGTTGGAGTGTCAACGGCACTTCAGAAAATGTCCGACGATATCGGCAGAAGCATGGGAATAGGTTTTACCGTCGACACAGGCGAGAATCCTGCAAGTCTAAAGGAAGCGAGCCGGTTCTCGCGCATCCCCGGCGTAGGAAAAACCGTTTACGAGCGTAAGACCTTGGCAGGGGTGGATGGAGCGCATCCGGTTGTCCCCGAACATGGTCCTCGGCTGGATTCCGGTCTATCCACGCAGGTCAGCGTGCTGGGCACCACTGACTCCTCGTTGTCCGAAGAGTTCCAAAGCGGTCTGTACCGGTTGGAACAAGGACACCACATTTCAGGTAATGGCCGGAACGTACTGATTCACCGGGATTTCGCACGTGAGAATGGGCTATCGGTGGGATCAACACTCCGGCTCAGCCAGGAAGACCGCGATTCCACCGTTCGCGTGGCCGGAATCTTCTCTGGCAATGTGCAGGCACAGAGCCCTATGCCATCGGACGCATCGGAGAATCTTATCTATGCGGGTGCCCAAGTGGTTTCCGCGCTGACTGGAGAGGAACGGGTCGGCACGATCCGGTGTCTTTCGGATAATCCGCAGGCCCTCTCCGCCGCAGTGGCCCAAGCGAAAAAAATCGCTGGAAGCAAGTATGGTGTCATCGATGACTCGGCGCGGCTTTCCGGCGTGCTGCAGTCGGTGGAAACGGTGCGCGATCTGGTTCGTATGGCGCTGTTGTCCGTTTGCTTGGCTGATGTGTTGGTACTGGGCATGGCGCTTGTCTTCTGGATCCGCTCACGTATTCATGAGATAGGCACCCTTCTGGCTCTCGGCATCGGCAAGATGCAGATTATCGCCCAGTTCGCAATCGAAACCGGTCTCATGGCTGTGGTCGCAGCCCTGTGCTCGCTGGGCACGGGCTCCCTATTGTCTGGATACGTGTCCTCGCTTCTGCTGCACGATTCTGGAGTCGCGCCTCTTGAATCATTGCAGGTGGAAGCTCTGCCGCCAGAACAGACGCTGCTCATCCTGCTGCTCGGATGCGCGGTCATCGCGATTGCGCTTGCCGTGTCGTGCGCCGCAGTGCTGGCCAAATCCCCGAAATCCATTCTTTCCTCTATGCGTTAGGAGATATTAATCATGACTATCTGTCTGCAATTGGACCATGTCAATTACTCATATGGCGCGGCGAAGATCCGCGTTCTTTTCGGACGTGAACGCTGATTTCGAATCCGGAAAGATGTATGCGATAACCGGTCCATCGGGGAGCGGGAAAGAGCACACTGCTGTCCCTGTTGGCCGGTCTGGATGCCCCCTCTGATGGAGTGGTCCGTTTCGAGGGTGAAGATATAGCTACGACGGGTTATTCAAAGCACCGTCGCGAGCACGTGTCCTTGGTGTTCCAAGACCATAATCTGATCGACTATCTCACTCCCGAAGAGAATCTGCGTTTGGTCAATCCCAAGGCCGATATGAAGATCCTCGAGGATTTGGGACTGAGCCGTGAGGAATCGAAGCGCAACATCATGCACCTGTCGGGCGGACAACGTCAGCGAGTGGCGGTCGGCCGCGCCCTAGTGGCGCCCGGCCGCGCGATTCTGGCGGATGAACCGACTGGCAGCCTGGATCCGGAAATGACTGATGAAGTGATTGATCTTTTGCGGCATGCCGCTCATCAACTCGGTAAATGTGTCATTGTGGTGACGCATTCCAAGCGTGTCGCCGATTCCGCCGATGCTGTTTACACTCTCAGGCACAAGAAGCTAACCAAGGCGTAGCTCGTTCGCCTAAACCGTGTCTTCCGTCCGAACAGAGATCCACCATCAATGGCCTTTTCGGACTTCCATCGTGGTAGGGGCCCTCTTGATGTGTGGCTGCTGCGTCACGTAATGAATGCGTTGGACCGCGGCCTTACCGTTGCCTACGTGTCCATGAGAGGGGCGGTACGGGGCTTCTACTCACTGTTCGCGAACAACGTGGGCTGGGGCGACGTGCACGGCATCGTGGATGGTTCGTTATTACAACGGCAGTTCTCGATAAACCAAATCGTCACGGACTGCAAAGCCCTGCCGTTCCCAGAAATCGTTGCCGGCATCGTTGTCTGCGGGCACTCCGACAGCGACTTTCGGCAGACCGATCGCACGAAGCGTTTCAACCACACGGCCCACCAACATCGAGCCAATGCCCCTACCGCGTGCGTCGGGGTCGACCGCCGTGTGGTAGATGCGCGACCGTCTTCCGTCGTTGCCGGCAAGAATCGCGCCAATGATCCTTCCGTCATCGTCCTCAGTTACGAAACAGGTGTCGGGATTGCGTTTGAGAAACGTCTTTATCGCATCCTCGCAATCGTCTATATCCCTCATAGTGAAACCTGTGCATCGCGTCCACAGTCCGTATACCAGCGGATAATCCTCGATTTTCATATGGCGTATGGTCATTGCGATCGGTTCGGTCATATTTCCTTCTTTCCTTCTTAAACGCCAATTCCGATTCTCGCATCGTTCGCGGTACTTCCCGTGTGGGTATGCCATATTTGTGTTGCGCGGCCGTCTGCAGCGCGCGTGTCGGGGAAGCCCCCTGAAGGATAATCCTCGATTTTCGGGGGTACCTCGGATGTGAACATACGGCAACGGTATGGTGAACTGTGCTTAACTGAAATCATGCATATGAAGAACGGAAGCATCGCGAGAGCGGCGGCTGTGGTAATCGCAACCGCCATATTGTGCGGCATTGTGCCTATGATTGGCGTCGCACTGCGCAATTCGGCAATCGCGACAATGCGTGAAACCAATATTTTGCAGGCTTTAGCGGCGCTGCCAGAAGGGTTGCGCGACTGCTCTACGGTACTTGCGTATTTGTTTTCAACGGTAGGCTGCATCGCAATCGTCGCCGCGCTTGCCGCTGTCGATTTGCGTATTACCGGCAGCAGGCGCGTCGTCATCCGCGATGTCGTCGTGTCGGCGGCGCCGATACTGTACGTGACCGGTGTCAAATGGCTGGTCGAACGCCCCCGTCCGATTACTTCCGTCGGCAGTGATGTATTGCCAGGCGATCCAAGTTTCCCGAGTGGTCACACGGCAGCCGCGGTGATCGTATCGGTCATGATGATTCTTACCGTGCGTAATTTCGCGCGCAAATGCTTCCCCGACGGAGAAGATGACGGGCGTGCAAACGGAAGACAGGTGTTCCTCCGCAGGGCGGTCATCGGCGCTGTCGCGCTTGTCGCGGCGGTCGCCTGTTCGCGATTGCTGCTCGGCTTGCACTATCCGACCGACGTGATTATTTCCGCCACCATCTGTCCGCTCATTTCCTACGCCGTATGGTGTGTATGGAACGCATACGAAAGCGCGGCGGAGCGGTAAAAACGTATCTGCCATGTGAGTTTCTTTGATTCCGAAATCAGTTAAGGAATGTCCGATTGTGCGGGCAAAACGACAGGTTGTGTAATGGGGCGCAGGTTGGCGGCGAAAGGCTGGTTCAATCAAACTAGCGGCGGATGCTCACATGCGATGCAGCCAAGAACATCCGCAACAAGAACAGCGCAGGCTCAGGGAGGGCCAAGCGGGTTCGAGGAGTTAGTGCAAGGGAGAACCAATGGAACTCGAAGAACTTTCGGTCGTTGAAAAGGCCGCAATGCTTTCCGGTGGATCCGAATGGGATTCGCGAGGCAACGACCGCGCAGACATCCCCAGCTTCGTGATGAGCGACGGCCCCCATGGCGTGCGCCGCCAGCTCGGCGAAGGCGATCATCTCGGCATCGGCGCATCCAAGCCGGCCACCTGCTTCCCGACCGCAGGAACCGTGGCCAATTCTTGGGATCCGGCGCTCGCCGAAGAAATGGGCGAGGCCCTCGGCAACGAAGCGCACGATCTTGACGTGAACGTGTTGCTCGGCCCGGGTCTGAACATCAAGCGCAACCCGCTGTGCGGACGTAACTTCGAATACTATTCCGAAGATCCGATCGTCGCCGGACGTATGGCGGCAGGCCTGATCCGCGGCATCCAGAGCAACGGCATCTCCGCATGCCCGAAGCATTTCGCGGTCAACAGCCAGGAACTGCGCCGCCAGGCCAGCAACTCCGTGGTCGACGAACGTACCATGCGCGAACTGTATCTGACCGGTTTCGAAATCGCAGTACGTGAAGCCAAGCCGCTGACCATCATGACCTCCTACAACGAGATCAACGGCGTCTACGCGCACGAAAACAAGCATTTGCTCCAGGAGATTCTGCGCGACGAATGGGGCTTCGACGGCATGGTCGTCTCCGACTGGGGCGGATCCAACTCCGCGGTCGCAGCAGTCAAGGCAGGCGGATCGCTGGAAATGCCGTCTCCGGGCTTCACTTCCGTGCGTGAGCTGGAAGGCGCGGTCAAGGCGGGAACTCTGTCTGAAGCCGATATCAACGCGCGTGCCGCAGAAGTCGCAAAAATCGCGGCAGCGACCAAGCTGGTCGGTGTTGGACGTAACGATCTGCTCAAAGACGATATCGCAGCAGCGCATCACGACGTGGCACGCAAGGTGGCCGAAGGCTCCAGTGTGCTGTTGAAGAACGATAACGCGACCCTGCCATTCAAGGCCGGCACCCGCGTGGCGGTGATCGGCGATATGGCCGCAACCGCACGTTATCAGGGTTCCGGCTCCTCCAAGGTGAACGCCACCAAGGAAGAGAACATTCTTGAAGAGGTCAAGAACGCCGAAGGCCTCGTGCTTGCCGGCTATGAGCAGGGCTATGACCGCCAGGGCAAGGCTGACCGCGTGCTCGTGGAAGACGCAGTCGCGCTGGCTGGCAAGGAAAGCGTTGATGTGGTGCTTGCAGTCGTCGGTCTTGACGAACGCAGCGAATCCGAAGGCCTTGACCGTTCCACCATGGCGATTCCGCAGGTGCAGAACGATCTGGTCGAAGCGCTGAAGGGCGCGGGCAAGCCGATCGTGGTCGTGCTTGTCGCCGGCTCTCCGGTGGAACTGCCGTGGATTGACGACGTTGCCGCAGTGCTTTACGTGGGTCTGTCGGGTCAGGCCGGCGCTTCCGCGACCGTGCGCGCGCTGACCGGTGAGATCAATCCGTCCGGCCACTTGGCTGAAACCTGGCCGATGCATTACGAGGATTGCCCGAGCTCCGGTTGGTATCCGGCGATTGGTCGCGATGCGATCTATCGCGAAGGCCCGTTCGTTGGCTACCGTTATTACGAGACCGCCGGTGTGCCCGTGCGCTTCCCGTTCGGTTACGGCTTGAGCTACTCCACGTTCACCTACAGTGCCGCCACTGCTGGTGAGAACGGCATTGACGTGATGGTCAGCAACGATTCCGATGTTGCCGGTTCGACCGTTGTACAGCTGTACGTGCGCGGTCCGCAGGGTGGCGTGTTGCGTCCGGATCGCGAGCTCAAGGGCTTCGCCAAGGTTTCGCTTGCCGCACACGAAAGCAAGAGCGTGCACATCGATTTCGACCGTTACACCTTCCGTCACTTCGACGTTGCCAGCAACGAATGGAAGACGGAAACCGGCGAGTGGACGCTGATGGTGGGCGACAACGCCGAACACCTGCCGCTTACAATTCCGCACACCGTCGCAGGCGATGTCAATCCGGTTGCCGCGGATACTGCGCTCGGCCATTATCTCAGCGGCCACGTCAAGGAAGTGACCGACGCCGAAATGGCCGTGCTGTTCGGCCATGAGGTTGTGGCACCGGGCAAGCCGGTGACGTTCGGCGTGAACGATCCGATCATGTCGTGGGTGGATTCCAAGGGCTTCGTGGCACGTACCGTCGCCAAGACGCTCACCAAGCAGGAAGCCAAGATTCGTCAGAAGACCGGCGCTCCGGACCTCAACACCCTGTTCATCCTGAACATGCCGCCTCGCGCCATGAGCAAGATGACCCAAGGCATGGTCGATTCCGCGATGGTCGACGCATCGTCAAAATCGCCAACGGACACACCTTCCGCGGATTGGGCGGCGTCATCGCCGGCTTCTTCCGCAACCAATCCGCAAACAAGCGTACTGACAAAGGAGCTGAACAAATGACTG
>ENA-OQAR01000426-OQAR01000426.1-human-gut-metagenome-genome-assembly--contig:-NODE-426-length-12751-cov-2.383476_pt1 | contig 12751 bp, 21 predicted proteins | sample MGYA00242738_ERZ504533 | MGnify/ENA primary metagenome ERZ504533 (study PRJEB26092, sample SAMD00036276) | human gut metagenome | host: Homo sapiens | study: EMG produced TPA metagenomics assembly of... | reverse complement strand
TTTATTATCTAATATTTTTTTCTATTTTCAATATGAATGATTCCCTTCTCGTCTATATACAACAATTCAGAATTATTTTGAACTAGTACAATTGGCAGTAACCAATACCAACAGAAATAATACGATTATGAGCACTACGTGATTTTTCATATTTTAGACTTAATGTAAAGTTATATATATTTTCCAATACAACCACAGGGATATCTCAAATTTGCAAGATTAAAAAATATCCCTGTAAACTAAATATATTTATGCCGTTGGAGCGCCATGTTTATTACTATAGCTTCATTTGTTGTACGCCCTCTTCCTTCCGGAGTAGTTACGATAACACAATAACAAGTTTCACCACCAGGAGGAGGAGCGTCACCATCATTACCTCCACCACCTTTAATGACCGCTTGTTCAGTCAGCTCTAATTCAGATCTAACCAATTCATTTAATTTCAGACTATTTTTCTTCATAACAATCATTATTAATACCATTTACTTTTAATACAAATCTATTTCTCTCTTTATAAGTAATTCACTCTTAATTTGAAAGCTTTTTAATTTCCATGTTAACACCTCCTTACTATCTAAATTATAACAAATTAAGGGAAATTACATAAGAAAATCATTAATCATCACGTAACAATCAAGGTAACTATTCAAAAAGAATTTGATTACACCTGTATCTAGAAAAATAGAATACGGAGCTGACAGATATAATATTTCTAATAAAAAATACAAGTTTGGATGTATTTCCATAGAAAGTATTTCAAAAAAAGATTGTTTCTTATTTGCAATTCTCTCCTTAAATGATTTCCTTTGTTCAAAACACATTTCACACATTGCCTTAAAACATAAGCTATGGATACAATTAAAGTCCTGTTGGTTGATGACGATGTAATGCTGAGCAGCATTATAACGACAGCACTTAAAGACGAAGGGTATGAAGTACACTATCAAAGTTCTTTAACCGGCATCACCACCATCCTCAATGAATTCAAACCTGACATCATGATATTAGACGTTGAAATAGGAACAGGTGACAGTATTGACAATGCATCCGAATTAAAAATGGCAGCTCCTGGTACTCCCATTTTATACATATCGTCGCATACAGAAAGCCACGAAGTAGCAAGAGCACTAAAATCCGGTGCCGTAGCCTATTTGAAAAAACCTTTTAGCGTAGAAGAACTGATTGCTTATGTAGACAGACATGCTCATCCTGTTTCCAATGCCATTATAAAGATAGGCTCTTTGGAGTTGAACATTCAAACACGAACCATTTATCAAGCATCAAAAGAACTTAAAAGACTAAGCAAACTGGAATTTTCCTTACTCAAACTTTTATATAGTCATAAAGGTGAAATTGTAAGTTATGAAAAAATAGAAGAGCTATGGGAAGATGCTATTATGAATGAACACAGCCTTTACAATTACATCGTAAAATTACGAAAGATACTGGCTGCCGATCCCGATATATCTATTTCCACCATTGGAGGAAACGGATATATGCTGCTTGTCCCAATGTAACCAAAATAGTTCTATTTAGTTACTTGCTTATTACACCATCATTAACAATGATGCAAAAAGGTTTCTTTATTTTTTGCCTTCAGAGATCAAGAAACAATCATGAAAGTATGGTTATTATTTATATTCGGTATAGTTCCGATTATCTCTCAAGCACAAAATCGTATGATTTCAGGAGAAGTAACGGACAAAGAATACAACCCCATTGAGTTTGTAACCATATCCCTTTTATCGGCAAATGACTCTTCTTTAATAGCAGGAACCATCACAAACGAAAAAGGGAAATTCACACTTTCATGTGAAGAAAAAAAAGGATTACATTGTCCGCGCATCTCATATAGAATACACAACCACCTTCATTGCCACCGGTCAATCTACAAACAATATGGCATTCATACTGGAACCTTCCATTATCAGCATGGAAGAGGTAATAGTAAAAAGCAATTTCATCAGGCACGAGTATGACCGGATAATCGTAAATATGAAAGGAAATCCCATAGTGAAAGGAAGAACTATAAACGAGGCATTGGGAATGTTGCCCGGTGTCATAAACATCAACGATGAACTAAGGCTGAATGGGGGAACCGTATCTAAAATCTACATAAACGGCAGAGAACTTCATGACCGCACAGAATTGTCAAGTCTGCAAGCCACGGACATAGAAAATGTTGAAATTCTGCCGGAAGCCGATTTACAACATAATGCCACAACAAAAGGAGGAATCATATATATACTTTTGAAAAAAAAAATGCAGATGGCGGAGGCAATGGTTCACCCTCTTTGCTAGGAGAAATGAGAAAAAGAAATAGTCATTGGGAACGCTTGGGTCTTCCATTAAGCCTTCGGCTTGGGAAATGGAATTTTTACAACAATCTAGTTCTTTCTAATGCAGGAGATCCTTATATCACGGAAAATATAACCCATAACAGCCACCAGAATACCCATATTGTAAACCAGAATATAGACCGTAAAAATATAAGAAGAATCAATGAAACATTCAGTATGTTATATGATATAACTACCCTGCAAAGCATCGGACTTAACTGTATGGTAAAACAAGCTGGAAGCACACTAAAATCTTCTTCTTTTTCCGAAATACAAGAAACAGAAAAGGAATATACCTCTTCCTACCATAGTAAAGGGAAAGGGGATGACAAAATATATCAGGCTAGTTTGAACTATAATTGGAAATCAAAAAACGGAAAGCATACTTTGCGAACAGTTCTTGATTATTTGAGAAGTGATGAAACGAAAGAACTGAATCACCATTATCTTTATCAGTATCCGGAGAAAACGAAGAGGATAATAAATGTAGCAACACCGGAACTGTTTCTGATTTATGGAAAGCAGAAATAAATTATATCTTCTTGCTCAACAAACATTCCAGGTTGAAATGGGGTGGCGACTATTATAATAACCATACCAACAACCAAATGTATTACGCATATCAGAGTGGAGAAGGATGGCAGAAAGAAGATAAAAGCGGGCTATTTACTTATAAAGGTATAGGTTATGCAGGCTATGCAGAATATGTATGGCAATGGAAGAAATTTACATTAAATGGCGGTATACGGGTACAAGAGGATGAAGTGAAATGTATTTCCAATAACATAGCAGGTGACAAACGCACATATCGCAATCTGTTTCCCTCCATCAAGGTGGGTTACCTTTCTCTGAAAAGAACCAAGCCTCTTTATCCTATTCAAAAAGAATGGGAGATATCCCTTATAAGAGCATGAATCCGGCTATTGTCTATATCTCTGAATACTCTTATGCTAAAGGGAATCCGAAATTTAGTACCTACTACCGAACATCGTATCAGGCTATTGTTGAATCTGTCAAATACTTGGAGTATAAGCTACGTTTACGCAAAGTGCAAAGATGATTTATTTCCCCTGATCTATCAAGATAAAGACAATCCGATCATCACCTATACTATGCCGACCAATATAGGAAAGTCTTATCGACATGCTTTTTCAATAGGTTTCACTAAGACCTTGTTCAGCTGGTGGACTACCAATACCTCCCTTGATGGCGACTACACTAAAGAAGTGTCGCCCAAACAGACCTACCATATAGTCCATTGCTTATTCTTTTGTGACAACAGTCTTCGTTTCACAAATACTTTCGGTGGAAGTTTTAACTTTATGGCAGAAAGAAGAACACGTAGAAGCGAAACAATATATCACAGTGTATACAATATGAATGCCGGCCTTTACAAATATTTCCTGGATCAAAAAGTTCTGCATAAAATTTTATCAGTTTTACGCTATTTTTGAAATAAAAAGAAGAAATCTGACCACAATTACCAATAACAATCTAAGCAGAATAGAAGAAAATAATAAAACCCCTTATCAAGGAGCGTGCTTAAACCTTATATATAAGTTTGACTTTGGCAAGAAAGTAAAAGTAAAACGTGCGAAAAGCATACAGACAACAAGCGATAGTTATTTGCGCAAATAATAATAAGGAGTAGTCGAAAAGCCTTTAAGTGAGTAGAAAGCATTTAATACGTTACTATCATGAAAGAAAAACATTTTTTAAACCTATCAAAGTGAAATACCTAAAACTCTCAAAGAATGAAGCAGATCAATTAAAAGGAGGATTTAAAAAAGTAGCCACAAAACCGTCTGTTCAAATGAGCGGAGACATTAATAAAAACTGTCATGGAAACAGTGGGGATGCAGGTAGTGATGAAGACGGAGATGCTAATGTCAATTGCAAATTTTCATGTAAATGCAATTCATAGTGATGAAAATTTTAGTTCCATTAAGACTAAATTTACAATACTAGTACAAGTAATAACAAAACAATACATTATCATGAAATGGAGCTTATATAATTTTATAATTAGAAATGGTTCTGATTATTTATTGTATAATAGTTTAACTAATGAGTTGATGGCTTGCGTAGGAGGCATCAACTCATTATTAAACGAGTACAAAAATAATATGGATGGGCTTAAGCAAATACATTCTGAATTATATAATTATCTGGATGCGCAAAAGTTCATTGTATCGGACGAAACTGATGAAGCAAAACAATTCATAGAACATCAAAAAGCGACTGATACTTCGAATGATTCGTTACGGATCATTATTAATCCAACATTGGATTGCAATTTAAGATGTTGGTACTGCTATGAAAAACATAGAGAAGGTAGCACTATTCACAATGATGTAGACTTAGCCATAAAAAACGTTCATAAAAAAGGAAATAGAGGATAAGAGTTTAAAAATCACTCAGTTTTATCTTTCTTCGGTGGAGAACCTTTTAATGCATTTTTAGGAAACAAGTTTCTTTCCTCTTATTTTTATACACAAAAAGAACTTTGTATAACTCATAAAGTAAAATTAAAATGTAGCTTCACCACTAATGCTGTATTACTCACTCCCAATGTAACCGAACTCTTAGCTAATACAAAGTTAGAATATCATTTCCAAGTGCCTTTTGATGGAGATAGGGACTTTCACGATTCAATTAAAAAAGCATCCCAATGGAACCGGAACTTATGATACAGTTCTACAAAAATGTAAAATATGCAGCAAGCAAAAGGATTTGCTTTTACTATTAGATGTAACTATACAGACAAGAATATATTATCTTTCAAAAAAGCTATAGATGATTTATCAAATATAGATTCAAAAGAGAATTTAGTATTCTCATTACAAAGAATATGGCAAGAGGAGGATTCATCAGAGCTGGACAATAAAGAAAAGGAAATGTTATTATACCTCAGAAATAAAGGACTTACAAAACCAACTGAATATAAGGGAATATTTCAATGCTATGCTGATAAAGAGAATTGCATTGTCATCAACTATAATGGTGACATTTTATAAATGTACTGCAAATGATTTTCTACCGGAAAAGAAAGAAGGCATACTTAATTCTAATGGGGTTATCACCTACAACTCGTTATATGAAAAAAAGAATGAAAGCTAAGTATGCGCTTAAGCCGTGTTTGGAATGCAATATTTTACCCATATGCATGATTTGTACCCAAAAAACGTCTAAAGATGATAAATGAAAGAAAAAATGCATCTATATTAAAGAGAAAGACAAGCCTGATATCATACGCGACCATATTCGACGGATTTATAAAGAAACAGATATAACTTAATCATCATGTTTCCTTTTTACAAGCAGCACGACAGCATGCAGTGCGGCATCACCTGCCTGCAAATGATATGCAAATACTACGGAAAAGAGTATTCCTTGGAATCTCTTTCCCGTTACTGTTTGCCACCACCGAGGCGTATCCATGCTGGGCATCAGCGAAGCGGCAAACAAGCTGGGGCTGCATACCATTTGCGGACGGGTAACCATGGAGCAACTGCCCCAAGCCCCCCTGCCCTGCATTCTGCATTGGAGCCAGAACCATTTTGTCATCCTCTACAAAATAAAGAATAACAAGAAATTCTATATTGCCGATCCGGGAAAGGGGCTTGTGACCTATACCGAAAAGGAATTCAAAAACCACTGGATCAGCACACAGTCTAAAGGGGAAGAAAAAGGAATAGCCATGTTTATCCAGCCCACACCCGCTTTCCATGAACTTTCGGGAGAAACAACGAACAGAAAGCGCTCCTTCAACTTCTTGTTTGGCTACATAAAGCAATATCGCCGATATTTCGGACAAATCATATTAGGAGCTTTAGTGGGCTGTGTGCTACAACTTATTTTCCCTTTTCTTACACAAGCCATCGTAGATATAGGTATTACCCATCAGAATTTGGGAATCATTTACCTGATCCTGCTGGGACAACTCATACTGACCATAAGCCGCACCAGTGTGGATTTTATCCGCCGATGGATATTGCTCCATATCAGCATGCGCATCAATATCTCCCTGGTATCCGACTTCTTCATCAAACTGCTGAAACTTCCCATGTCTTTCTTCGACACCAAACTGATGGGCGACCTGATGCAACGAATGAACGACCATAACCGGGTAGAGAAATTCCTTACCACACAAATGCTGAACGTCACCTTTTCCCTGCTCAGTTTCATCGTGTTTGGCTGTGTATTGCTCGGCTACAACATTTTTATATTCCTGATCTTTCTCACAGGAAGCATACTGTATGGTATATGGATCGCTATATTTTTGAAAAAAGGAAATTACTGGATTATGAACTGTTCGAGAAACAGGCTATGAACAATAACAAAACCTATCAGTTCATCACCTCCATGCAAGAAATAAAACTGACAAAACTGCGAACAACGGCGCCGTTGGGAATGGGAGGATGTACAAGCAGACCTGTTCCAGGTCAACATGAAATCATTGAAATTACAGCAGACTCAGGAAGCGGGAAGCATCTTCATCAATGAAGTAAAAAACATCATCATCACCGTGCTGGCAGCAACAGCCGTCATTCACGGACAAATGACCTTGGGAATGATGCTGGCAGTGCAATACATCATCGGACAACTCAATGCACCGGTGGAGCAACTGATGAACTTCCTCTACTCATTGCAAGATGTGAAAATCAGTCTGGAACGCATCAATGAAATTCACGAAATGGAGAACGAGGAAAACAACAAGGAAGCACTAAACGCATTCCACGACCGGGACAAAAAGCCTCTCTTTCAAAAACGCCGATTTAAATACGACCCACACAATCCGAACAAAACATTGGACGAATCAACATAACCATCCCCGAAGGAAAGGTAACCGCCATAGTGGGGACCAGCGGAAGCGGAAAGACAACAATGATCAAACTCTTGTTAGGCTATTACCCCCTGTTGGCAGGAGAAATAACCATCGGCAGTACAGACTTGCAGAAATATAACCTGAAATGGTGGCGCAAACATTGCGGAGTGGTCATGCAGGACGGAGTCATCTTCTCGGAAAGCATCGCCCGCAACATTGCGGTAGATGACGGCGAGATTGACAAAGAACGTCTGCTTCAAGCCGCACGCATTGCTTGCATCGACAACTACATCCAGACTTTGCCATTAAAATATAACACACTGATAGGGCAGGATGGTATCGGACTGAGCCAGGGACAGAAACAAAGAATCCTGATAGCGCGTGCCGTATACAAGAATCCTGATTATATATTTCTGGACGAGGCGACCAATGCACTGGATGCCAATAACGAACGGGCTATTGTAGAGAACCTGATGGAATTTTATAAAGGGAAAACGGTAGTTATCGTCGCGCACCGGCTCAGTACGGTAAAGAACGCCGACCAACTCATCGTGATAGAAAGAGGCAAGATAATAGAAACAGGAACCCATACGGAATTAATTGACCGCCAAGGTGCATATTACCATTTAGTTAAGAATCAATTGGAACTAGGGAGCTAACGATTATGGATAAAAATTATGAACAAATAGAACTTCGGAGCGAGAAAGTGAAGAAACATCAATCGGACGCAATACCACCTCTGCTTATACGTAGTGGAAATCAACTCTTATTGCTTTATTTGATTAACAGGACTGGCAGTGGCAGCTTGCTTCATTCCTTTTCCTGAAAATGTAAAAGGCAAAGTGGAAGTTGCCATAAACAGCCATTCTGAAATAGAGATAACAGCTTTCATCCCATATACTGAAATAGCGAGGATAAAAGAAGGAATGCCCGCCAGTATAGAAATGGAGGGATACACTACCGGAACGGATAGTCATCTGAACGGAAAAGTGAAAACAGTATATAAAGAGGTATTGAAAAAAGAGGGGAAAACTACTTCCGGATAGATTTAAAGTTGGACAACGCTGTGGATTACTTCAAGATGAAAAGCGGCATGGAGGGTACTGTAGCCATTCTATTATCCGACCACAGTCTGATGGGGAACCTTTTTCCTGCCAGCCCGTTCAAGTAGACTCTATTTCCATCTTTATAAAAGAGGACAGCCCCCGGTATAGAGGATACAATACCGAAATTATTTCCTTCAAATCCATCATCAGTGCATTACTTTCTGATTATAAGCAAGTTATTATGAAGAATCCTTCTACGATTTCTTCATAATAACTTCATATTCCTTCAGCCCCGTTCCATCTCCAAAAACGCATCCCAAGGTGATGACTGTCCGGCAAAACACTCACATTTCATCAAATGACAACAACCGGACGAATAAGGTGTATCATCCGGTCGAAGTCGTTGTATCTTCCCTTCAAGTAAATTGTTTCACTTAAGTGATGATATTATATCACCCTAGTGATGAACTTTCATCACTAGAGTGCTCAAACTTCATCACTTAAGTGAAACAACTGAATCAAAAGGAAGATATCGTGTAATCAACCGGACGAAACAGCTTGTTATTCAGGATGTTTACGCTTAGTCACTTTTCTCTAAAACCCCACGAAAAAACACTTGCAAAAACGCTATTTTACACAGTATCTTTTGTTCCAACGGAAACCTAAAACAACAAATAATGAATAAAAAGTTATTGAACAAAGTAATGAAGAAGCTTGCTTCCTCGAATGTAGTGATAAGTCCGACAGTGAAGAGCTCATCTACCTCATTATCAATGCAGAAGAAACCGGAAACGGAACAAGTACAGCAAAAACTGGAACAATATTTGCTGAGCCGCTACCACTTCCGCTTCAACCTACTGACGGAACAAACGGAATGTTGCAAAAAAGACGCTGACACACCTATATATAAGGTAATAAGCCAGCGCACCCTGAACAGCCTGTGCCTGGAAGCACGTGCACGTCACATCAACTGCTGGGACAAGGATGTAAGCCGGTTCGTGAACTCGGAGCAGATGCCGGACTATCATCCGTTACTTTCCTATATGAACACCCTTCCCGAATGGGACGGCAAGGACCGAGTGACTCCGCTGGCACAACGCATATCTACGAAAGATTTCTGGGTGAACAGTTTCCACCGCTGGATGCTGGGCGTAACTGCCCAGTGGAGCGGACGCATGGACCGGTGCGCCAACGCTGTGGCCCCCATGCTGGTGAGCAGCGAGCAAGGGAGATGCAAATCCACTTTCTGCGAATTGCTGATGCCCGATTCGTTGAAAGACTACTATACGGACAGCTTCGAACTGACCGGACAAGCAGGATGCGAGCAGAAGCTGGCTTTCTTCGGACTGATTAATCTGGATGAGTACGACCGTCTTTCACCACAGAAACTGCCATTGCTGAAAAATCTGATGCAGATGAAAAAACTGGATTTCCGCAAGTCGCACCGCTCGTCCTACAGCCATCTGCCCCGGATGGCCTCGTTCATCGGCACCAGTAACCGGAAAGCGCTGCTCACCGACCCCAGCGGAAGCCGCCGTTATTTCTTTGCCGAGGTAAAGGAGAAGATAGACTGCTCGCCACTGGAGCACAAACAGCTTTTCGCCCAGCTGAAAGCAGAACTGGACGAGGGAAAGCGTTACTGGTTCTCGGCGGCGGAGGAATCCGAGCTGAAACTGCGCAACCAGGCCTATTATGCCTTGCCTACCGAAGCGGAAATGATTCTCCATTGTTTCAGACTGCCGGAGAAAGGGGAAGACTTCAAACTTTACTCGGCAGTATGCTTGTTCAATATCCTGCTGAAACGATATCCGGCAGCCATGCGCGGCATCACGATAAACAAAATGGGAAGAATCATGAATTCCCTGGGAGCGGAACGCATGCATACCACAACAGGAAATATGTATAAAACTGGTAGCACTGGCCGGGTAAAAACATCCCTGAAGCTATTATGAAGGAATTTATAATGATTCCTTCATAATATCCTTCTGTATATCAACACATTACCCTTCCATGAAGGATTTGAACAATTTTATCGCTTATTTTAATTCCGATGTACCACCATCTTCTTATTCCGGCCGGTAAACCTGCAAAGGCAGCTCACCTTTCAAGGCTCCCAACGCATTATAAGCCAGCGAGCCCATCTCGTCTTCACCGGGCATCAGCACGACCGGCGCCAGATAATCAATCTGTTCCTTGAGAATCCCTACACAGTAATCACTATGGGCAATGCCTCCCGTCAGAATAATGGCATCCACCTGCCCACGGAGCGTGACATACATGGCCCCTGCCTGTTTCGCCACCGTATAGAGCATCGCATCCAATACCCCTTTATAAGGCTCCTCGCCTTCGGAAGCTTTCCGGGCAATAGTCACCACATCATTCATACCCAGATGGGCAGTCAGCCCCCCTTTGCCATTCAGCATCTTCTTGATCTGCTTTAACGTATACTTACCGCTGAAGCACAATTCCGCCAACTGGTCGGCAGGAATGGTTCCCGCACGTCGGGAGAAAACGGCCCCTCACCGTTCAAGGCATTGTTAACATCAATCACCCGTCCTTTGCAATGGGCACCCACCGATATGCCACCCCCCAGATGCACCACAATCAGATTCAACTCTTCATAATGTTTCCCGATGGAAGCGGCATATTTACGCGATACCGCCTTACTGTTCAAGGCATGGAAGATGGAAATGCGCTCTATCTCCGGTATTCCCGTCAGGCGGGCGGCCGGTTGCAGCTCGTCTACACTTCGGGATCGGCAATGTAGGCGGGACAATGGCATTCCCGGGCTATTTCATCGGCAATCAGCGCGCCCAAATTACAGGCGTGCTCCATCCGGGCGTGAGCAAATCGTGTTTCATCTGTTCGTTAATGGCATACACCCCGCCGGGCGTAGGCTTCAGCAGACCGCCACGGGCAATGACGGCATCAAAATCCAACGGAATATCCGCCTCGGCAAGCAATCGCAATACAAAGTCCTTACGGTACGCATACTGTTCGTTGACGTGGTGAAACTCCGACAAGTCATCCGCAGTATGATGGGCCCCTGCCGCCCACACCGGTCTTTCATCGATGAAAAGGGCTATTTTGGTAGAAGTAGAGCCCGGATTAATCACAAATATTTTCATAGTTTCAATAATTTATCAATTTGCGAATGAGCCAAAACCATGCGGCAACACAGCACAGCCAATTGACACACCGGCAAATTGGCACATTGCCACATTATTTATCCGGCCACGCAGGCCAATGCCAGACTGTAATATTTCGAATTACCGGAATCGGCACGCGACGGAACACTACGGGAGAGGCCGTACCTCGCAACATACCTGCCATGTTGGCGTCACCAAACAATGACACCGTTTTATAGAATGTATTTCCCGACTCGATATTGGGAAAGATCAACAAATCCGCATGTCCCACCACCGGCGAGCTGATTCCTTTCACCTCACCGCTATGCGCATCACATGCCGTCTTCACATCCATGGGTCCGTCCAAGTACATGTTTCCGTAAGCACCGGCGGCGGCACGTTCCTTTAAAGTCACATAATCCAGTGTATGAGGGAATTTCTCGTTTACTTTTTCCGTACAATGAATCAAGGCCACACGGGGAGCTTCTATTCCCATGCGGCGGCATACCTCCAGATCATACCGCAGCATCGCCTCGAATTGTTCCAAGGTAGGACGGGGAATGACCGCCGCATCCGAGAAGAACAGCAATTTCTTGTACATCGGGATCTGTGCCACCGTGATATGGCTCAGCACATTCCCTTTCGGCAGGATACCATGTTCCTTATTAAGCACGGCCCGCAATAAAATTATCCGTATTGATAATCCCTTTCATCAACACGTCCGCATGTCCCTCACGTATCAGCGAAACAGCTTCCTGCGCCGCTTTGTCGGGACTTGTCGCCTCGTATACTTTCACATGTCCGGATATTGCATCCGGATATATTCCGAATTCAATAAATGGGGCGTATCCGCTACCAATAAGAAATCGGCAAAGCCTTCGTGCAAACTACGGGTTATAACGTATTCGGTATGAGGGTCATTAGGGCAAACAACCACAACCCGTTTCCGTTCTTTCAACGAGCGTAAACAGCTTATCAAGCTGGCGAAGTCCTGTATCGGTTCCATGGTCATTAGATTTTTAGCAAATATGAAAAATAAATCTGAATTTATCCCTATCTTTGCTTAGTTTCTATGAATAATTTAACTTATGAAAACGTTTCAAACATTTGACATTTCAGCCGAGTACGATGCCATACACCGCACATTTCCATGCCACAAGGACGCTCCTGTTATCGGACTTACCGGAAACTTCCAGGAGGGAGCCTGTACTTTACTGGAAGGATATTTCACTTCCATTCTGAAAGCAGGAGGGATTCCTTTCATCATCCCTCCAGTTGACGACACTGACAGTTTGATAAACTCATTGAATGCATTGGATGGCTTACTGCTGACCGGAGGTGCGGATATCAACCTTTGTTCCTTGGAGAAGAGCCGGTAAAGGAATTACACAGTATCAATCCTCGGAGGAT
>ENA-OQAR01000425-OQAR01000425.1-human-gut-metagenome-genome-assembly--contig:-NODE-425-length-12782-cov-6.697353_pt1 | contig 12782 bp, 16 predicted proteins | sample MGYA00242738_ERZ504533 | MGnify/ENA primary metagenome ERZ504533 (study PRJEB26092, sample SAMD00036276) | human gut metagenome | host: Homo sapiens | study: EMG produced TPA metagenomics assembly of... | reverse complement strand
CTTCGGTTCGCTGTTTCCGCCACTGGCGCGCTCACCTTTGCAGCATCCAGTATTATCTGCGCTTTTGGCTTAGCATCTGCCGCACCTCGCTCGCCGTATCGGCACTTAGAATTATGCGGTATTGCCTTAGGAAGTAGGAGTGAGGTGTTAGGAGTTGGTATAATTAGAAATGAGCATGAGGAATTCGTCATTCGATAAGGATATCGTTACCTGTCCCATTGATCTATTCTTTCCTCTCCAACCCAAACCGAGACAACTCCTACCTTCTCCTTCCTAACTCCTAACTTACTTCTTGCTACTAATATCCACACACCCAAATTGGAGGTTTTCCCATGCCTGATATGCTTGTTAAACTGTATGACCTGCCTGATGAAGCCCCGGCCCTGGCGCGGAGCCACGCGTTTGGGGTCGAGATCCGCCGTGCCATGGCGCCGGACCGCCAGCGCGTGCTGGATTGGGTGCGCACCCACTCTGGCGACTGCGCTGCCGGTGAATGCGCTGTCAGTTTTGCCCATACGCCCATTGGCTGCTGGATCGCCACCCGCGGCAGCGAGATCGTGGGTTACGCCTGTTACGATGCCACCGCGCCGGACTTTTTCGGTCCCACCCGTGTGCTGGACAGTGAGCAGGGCCACGGTGTGGGCACTGCCCTGCTGCTGCGCTGTCTGACCGCCATGCGGGAATACGGGTACGGCTATGCCATCATTGGCAGCGTTGGACCGGTGGAATTCTATCAGAAAACCTGCAATGCCACCGTTATTCCAGATTCCGACCCCGGGATTTATAAAGATTTTTTTGCGTGGAATGGAAAAAAGAGCGGAAAAGCATTGATAATTAGCAATGAGTAATTAGAAATTGAATGTAAGGCAGTGTCCGGTGCGAGATTTGCACCGGGCGCTGCCTTTTTATGTTCGAATTCCATTTGTTTGCAGCGTCCGCCGTGTATTTCAACGTTTCTCCCCGGCGCGATGAGGGCATCGCGCCCTACACATGAGTTGTGGGGATACCGCAAATTTTACCTGTACAATATGGCCAGAGGTTCCGGCGGGGTCAGTGACCCCGCCCTACAGAAATTTCGCACACTTTCAACATACAGCAACCCCAATATTCCTGCGCGGCACCACGCACCGCACTCCCCCAACATGATTTTTTCTTCATTTCCCAAAACAGGGCACGCCGCAACCCCCGCAGCATGCCCCTGCCCTATCTCAAATTCCTAATTACTCATTCCTAATTTCTAAGGCAACACCGCACAATTCCCGCCTTGCGGCTTAAGCACCGCTCCGGCAGATGCCGCACCTCGCTCGCCGTATCGGCACTTAGAATTATGCGGTATTGCCTTTATAAAACATTTCACGGCACGTCATTTTTGGGAGTATCCTCCCGTAGGGGCGCACGCAGACGTATCGTCCTATCGTCAAACAAAATATCAGCCCGATGTCCATTCCAATTTATATGGGCTTTAGGTTGGCAACACCTCGCGCACATTTCTTCCTTGCCCGCCCTGCGGGTACCTCATCTGCCGTTTCCTTCTTCTTTTTTGAGGGGTGGGTTTTGATACAGGAATCCCCGCCGCCAAAGCTACTGTGCTCTGCGGCGGGGATTCTGTTTGCCCGGCATTGAATCAGCAGGCCGTTTTTGGTATACTGTTGGATAAACGAAAGATAAGGAAATGGGGAAGAAACATGGCTTCTTATACATTTGAAAATCACACATTCCGCATGGTAGACCGCACCGCTGGCAAGGATATTAAGGTACCGTCCAACATGTACCCGCTCAACCGCGAAGCACAGCTGTTTACCACCGAAACTACCGATACCATCAGCGATGCCCATGTGCGGGAGATTGTGAACTGCATTGACGGCCGCATGAACAACACCTACCAGAATGCCGAACAGGTAGTACGCACCCTGAACGTGTACGGTATTCCGGCTGTGCAGTATGTGGGCTGGGTGTTTATGTCGGATTCTGCCCCCATGTACCAGTCCTTTGCTCTGGTCAAGGGTGACCACGGCGGCCCGGCCATTATTGACCTTTCGGTGGACCCGATCTGGCCCCAGTGGGAACAGGAAATGGCCCAGTACACCACCCCTGACGAGATGCGCGCCGCCTTTATTGAAAAGCAGTCAAAGCGCTGGGATGTGCCAAACACCGAGCGCTGCGTGTTTGGCCAGATACCGGATTATATGGTGTATGTTGCCAGCATGTGCACCACCGACCAGGGCTTGAAGCTTTACCAGAAAGTCATGCGCGCCTTCCCCAAGCATCCCGCCAACCTGGAAGCCGAGCACGCACAGCGCGCCATGGTGGAGAGAGTGATGAAGGGGAAGATTTAAGGCAATCCCAACCGGAAAAATTCTCGGCACCGACCGGGTATTACTCAGCGAGCTGGAACAAAGGCGGCAAGCCCAAAACGCTGACCTTACGAGAATGGGCAAATCTGGATACCGCCAAAAGCAGAAAGAAGTTTCAGGACTTTCTTACCCTGAAAATGCAGCCCTACAGCGATGTGCTGAGTGTCGCCGAAGCAAGCCGGTTTACCGGCTATCACCATAACACCTTGACGAATTGGTGCCATAACGGTTACATCCGATACTTTGAAATTAGTGGTGGGTATATGATTCCCAAATCTTGTCTGCTGAATTTTCTGCTTAGTCCTCATATTCTGGACAGCTATCGACCTTCTAAAAAGCTGGTTGACCTTGCGAAAGAATTCAGCCGACAGGGCAAATCAACAAAAAAGCTCACCGCCAAATGAGTGCCATAGAGAAAAGCAGCGTCCCCCGAATGTAAAACGGAGGACGCTGTTTTTATAGCCCTATTTCAACTGCTGACAATTTGTCACCAGTTGGCGCATGACTGTCATCGGCATTAGTCAGTGACATATAGCTTCTGTTATTTTCAACTGCCTACAATTTGTAGTCATTTCACAAACCGTATGCTTTGGAGCTATTTCAGATTATGCCCTATTAAATCGAAGCATTTGAATTCTACCACTAACAGCGGCGGCAATTTTCGCGGCTCGTCCATCATCAAACTGGGCGGCTGTTCGGAAGATTTCTTCTACTTTATTGGAAAATCCATCAAGGCGCTCCAGCGGCAGATCCACATAAGACGCAATCAGCTTTAGCTGGGATTGCTGCGAGGTTTCAAACGGTTTTGCGGGAACCATGGCTTCTGCATTGATCGCGCGGGTGAGGGTCATCTGCCAAAGGCTTGTGCCGCTGTCATAGATGGGCGCTGTTCCTTTCCATTCCAGCGTTTCGGAATCGCGCAGGAAACCGAAGTTTCCCAAATGGCGATCTGTGTTGGCTAAGATGAAATCGGCAGCCAGCATATTGCAGACCGCTTTCTTTGCATCAGGAATTCCGACAGTCCGGCAGCAGGTGTCGAAGTGTTCCCAGTTGGAAACACCCTGCGCTTGCGGTAGCAGCCGCATAAATTGGGCGGCGGTGACAAGCTCGGTGTGGTCATTGGTAAAACACGCGCAAGCGGACATGACCTGCCCGCCCTGCTCTATGAGCCAGTAGGGAACGTGCGGCATACCAAGCGCATCATACAGAGCCGTGGCAACGATTTCGTTGTAAGCTCCTGCTTGTAAATGCCCGATCCTGCTTTTAAGAGGATTCGTTTTCCGTCCGCAATGCGCCAGCGCTTTTGTAAAAAGCCGTCTGAGGTATTGCAGGGGGAACACAAATCCGGCTGTGCCGAGAGAACCCCCTCGCCAAACAAAGCGCGTCCCACATCGTCAGAAAAGTCGTTCTCGTAGAAATTTACATCGCGCCAGTTCTGTGGGGCATCGCAGGGCGTGACCCAATATTGGTCTGAAAGGCTCAGCCCGCTGCATTTGACAAGCAGAAGTTCGGCGTAAGGAATATGTAGCGTTTCCAAGGCGTGCTCCAGCCCGGAACGGCTTGCCGGAATACCGCGCCCTGCCCACCATTTGCGCAGGGACAGAACATCAAAGCTGCCATCGCTATGCTTTGCGCCAAGGGGAATCCTCTGCGCCGAAAGAACCTCCGCCACATCAATAATGTCGCCGGTCTTTTCGGCAATTTCAATAACTGCAACTTGATGGTCACGCTGCATCAAAAAAAACCGCACGTCTGCTCACCTGCCTTACCTTATTATAGTAGATTATACCTTATAAAGGGTACCTTTGCAACGTGAGAAATCATCGCTGACAATAGTAGGATGTTTGCATATCGATATCCATACCGACATCGGCATCGTTTTCTGCAACACCATGTGCTATCAGTTCATGAGTGGTTGCATAGTCCGTAATAACGACACCATCAAAGCCCCATTTTTTGCGCAGTGTGTCTTGCATCAGCCATTGGGGAAAATGTGACATGCGCACCGTCTGCGGAAGCTTCATAAGCGGTATGCTTTCCGCACTCCTCCACCAGCTCCATATCCCAGCTGCAAGCCAGTGCAAGAGAAATGGGGTAACTTGTTATGTACCCGTACACGATATCCGCCATGAATAGCAATCGGATTCGGCTATGCTCCAAATGACGTTTCTGAACATCATATACCTTTTCAGCACCCAGAACATTCAGAACAGAACCGGCGTTTTCCGCCACCCAAGGTTCTATTCCCCAGTTCGGCGCACGGGCCGGTAGGCACTTCTTCTGCGCCAAAGAATCTACCATCCAACTGTACCAGCTGTCCGATTTTTTCCTTGAGCGTTAGGCTGTCCATCAGCTTCTTCAGATCCTGTAGCTTATTTCTGATTTGAGTCTACCAAACCATCTGCATAAGCGCAATGACACAGTTTATTTTGAAATTGCCTTTTTTGAAAAATCCGAATCGAGCGGCAAAATCAAAATAAACATTTTTTGAGGAAAATAGTGAAAAGTGAAATTCAAGATCCTTCAAGAAACGCAACACATCGTTTATTCGTTACTTTTCACCTTTTTTTCAAAAACGCCTTATGCTATGTCGGAGCCGGAAGAAAATTTCCTACAAATATCACGCGAAAAAGTCCATTGCATCTTTCCGCACACTGCCACTTCTCACTTCTAAGGTGGGATATCAGTGGATTTGTCCGGCTTGAAGTCCAGCGGGTTGAAATAGGTACTGCTGTCCACCGAGATATTGATAACCTCGCCGCCCAACTCTTGCACAAGCGGCGCGTACTCATTTTCGGGGTCTACGACATAGAATCGGGCCTAGTATTTTAGAATCGTAATGTGCAGGAGAATTTCGTTTGATTTATTATCATAAAATTTGTACGTTCCATTCCGTACCGCAGACGAGCAGAGACACAAAATTGTCACAGCAGTGCAATAAAGCAAAAACAAAGTGTAACATTTTTAGGCAACGGAATTAACCCACCTAAAAATGTTGCACTTTTATTTTGCTGAAAATGTTACTTTTGGATTATGCCTGAACTAATAATTAAAGTTTCAACTTTTCCAAATAGTCACATTTGAAAATCAGATTCGACCGGATTTTCAGTATAGAAGATAACTACACTACAGACATTATAAATCACTTTCTATGTCATATTCCTCAAAATCTGATACTGTTTACCATGTATGCTTCCATCCTTCGTGAAAATACCGCTATTACAACTTCTTTGTACGCAAATGCATCCTTTTTATTTTAGACAGATCCTATCATTGTCATATTTCATCATTCAAGCGCCATCTTTTAACGTATCATAGTACATTTATTAAAAAAGTCAAATATAACATTTATGTATCGCAAAAGAAGAAATGGTACTTTTGAAATGTACAAAAATGGCTCATTTAGCGAATGCAAATTCATCAGATGTTATGATCGCATCATTTTGAGGCAAAACAATCGTTTTATCTCTACAATTATATAGTGAAACTGTTACAGTATGACTTTTACCGTCCTCTTTTGCAGAGCTTTATTTACTTTTCAAGCTATGAATGGCCTTGAACAGGATGCCCGATAAACCGCAGGACTTGATTGCCGCACAACAATAAAGCAAATAGAAAACGAGCTTTACCATTTTTTCTCTGGCAAGGCTCGCTTCTTTGCTTTGTTTGTTAATCCAGCCGGAACACCTGCTCCAGCTTGGGCTGGGCACCGGTCACGGGGTCCATTTCCAGCTCCAGAATATCTTTCATATACTCATTCCAGCGGTCCACAATGGGGCTTTCTGCCTGCACTTTTTCAGCATAGGCAACGCCTTTTTCGCATTCATAGTAGCCAAAAAGTTCATCTTTGCAATAAAAAAATGCTGTAATTGCAGATGCCTGCCTCTTTCAAAACCTTGACCATCTCCGGCCAGATCTCTGCGTGGCGGCGCTGATATTCTGCCTTGCAACCGGGTTTGATGCGGCCTTTCCATGCCATATGTTCCATGTTGATTTCCTTTCCGTACAAACATTTTTATTTTGTATTACGTTAAAACCAAAGTCAAAAAACAAGGTTGCATCCGCACCTTATTTTTGGTAAAATTACTGTAGTGTTACTATTCTTTTCATTTACATTATATTGCTTTTTTCTGATCTATTTCATACCACAAAGCACTGTTTATTTTGTGATAATTCTACTGAGGTGATCCCTTATGTTGACCTATAATATGGACGTGGAAGAGCGCAGTGTGTGGCTGCGTGCAACGCCAAATAACGCCGTGTTGGCACAGCCGTTTTATGCAACGGAAGCCGGACTGTTTTATGGGCGTTCCCACTTTGCCACAGCCCGTACAGACAAGGAAAGTTACATCCTTTTTTATACCCTGGCCGGGGCTGGCTTGATTGAGCAGAACGAACAGCACATTGAGCTGCTGCAAGGTGCCGCACTGCTGATGAACTGCCGCACACCGCAAAGTTACTGCACGGCCCCCGGCTATGACGTATGGGAGCACTACTGGGTACACCTTGACGGTGTTGGGGTTAAAACGTTAGCCGATTCCGTACAGTCGCAGGGGCGGCTTACCGCTGCGCATGTCAGCCGCATGGAGATGCAGCCTTTGTTTGAAACACTGTTTGCCGAGTGGAAAAAGGAAACCACCACCGCCCAGATCGAAATTGGGTTGACACTGCACAAAATGCTGGCACTGCTTGCCCACCAGCAGCTTTCCGGGGACGAAAGCCGTTCCAACCGGACCATGATCAAGCAGATTGCAGATTATATCCGTGCACATTATGCGGAGCCCATCAATCTGGATATGCTGCTGGCGCAGATCCCTGTCAGCAAAAGCTGGTTTTTGCGGCTTTTCCGGCAATATATGGGCACAACACCGTACAATTTTTTTGTTATCCACCCGTATTACCCGCGCAAAAGAACTGCTGGTTCTGACAGATTTCCCTGTCGGCGAGGTTGCCCGCCAGGTTGGCTTTGAGGATGAAAGCAATTTTTCCACCCGCTTTTCTTCCATGACAGGCCAAAGCCCGCAGCAATACCGCAAAAGTGCACTGAAGCCTTTTGCCCAAAATTCATAAACGCAAGACAAAGCACGGTCTCATGATGATTTTTCTATCGCAGAGCCGTGCTTTCTTTTATTTCTCACCGGTTCAGATCAGCGTTCGCTTCATCCATTCTTTGCTGTAATACCGCACCACCGGGATGATACAGCCGGAAGCCCAGCTTAACGGGGTGGCAAGCCAGATGCCCCACACACCCAGGTGCGGCGCCAGCAAAGAGGCAAACGCCAGCCGGGCCCCCATCTCAAACAGGCCTGCAACCAGGCTGACATTTACATCCCCTGCACCGCGCAGCACGTTCAGATAACTGTTCATTACCGCGGCAATAATATAGGCAAACCCCATTACACTGAGAAAATCCGCCCCTTGTGCAATGCTGGCAGCATCGGTGGCTGGGTCAAGGAAAATCGACAGCAGCAGCCGGCGCGATGCAAACACCGCGACGGCCAACACCAGGCAGATCACGCAAAGCGCTTTCAGCGAATCACGCAGGCCCTGGCACACGCGGTCTATATCGTGTTTTCCCATATTCTGTCCCGTGTAAATGGAGCTATATTTTTGCCGATGCAGAGGAGCTGCTGCGCCCCTTTTTTGACCCCGCAGCCTTGCCGAACAGCCGCCTGCTGGCCCAGGTACTGCATGGCTGGAGCGGCATTTTTTCCTCTGCCGACCACCCCGCGCTGGCAAATTATGTCAAGATGATCCTGCAGGAAATGCAAACACGTTCCCTGAACTATGAGATCAGCGTGCGCGGGCTGTTTGTTGCCCTGATTACCGAAGTCATGCGGCTTTCCACCGAGCAAAATGATTCTGCCTCAGCAAACCGCATGGTCATTGCACCTGCATTGACCTATATTGATGAATTCTATATGGAGAATTTCAGCATCCGCGACCTTGCCGATGCGTGCAGCATGAGCGAATCCCATTTTCGCAGGGTGTTCCGGGAGCTTGTCGGCATGGGGCCGCTGGACTACCTGAACCGGACGCGCATTGCAAAAGCTTGCAGCCTTTTGCGCATGACCGATGATTCGATCCTGACCATCAGTGAAAAAGTCGGCTTTGGCTCCATGTCCAGCTTCAACCGCCATTTTTATGAGGTGATGGGCACCGCCCCATCGGACTGGCGGCGGGCCACAGGCACCGGCATTGGTACTTCTATCTTGAAATACAGCGGCTGGCTGCGCCCGCCAACCCCATAACTCCCGAAACAAAAAGGGAAGCCGTTCTCTGCAAACGGCTTCCCTTTCAAATTATCGATTGCGGCTTATTTGCTGATTCTGTCGATCGCTTCCAGTTCCTCTGCCGTAAAGCTCGTGTTCTGCACTGCTTTGATGTTATCCAGGATCTGGCTGGTTTTCGATGCACCGATCAGCACGGTCGTAATCTCATCATGGCTCAGCAGCCAGGCCAAGGCCATTTCAGCCAGCGTCTGTCCGCGGGCCTGGGCAATATCGTTCAGGGCATTGATCTGAGCGATTTTTTCCGGCGTAATATCCTTTTCTTTCAAAAATCGCCCGTCTGTGCGTACCCGGCTGTCAGCCGGAATCCCCTGCAGATATCGGTTGGTCAACAGTCCTTGTGCCAGCGGACTGAAGGTGATAATTCCCTTATGCAACCGAGCAGCCATCGCTTTCAGGCCGTTATTTTCAATCGTGCGGTCAAAAATCGAGTAGCGGTTCTGATTGATGATAAACGGCACATGCAGTTCGTCCAAAATCGCAGTGGCTTTTTCCAGCGTGGGGCCGTCATAGTTGGATAGGCCGACATACAGCGCCTTGCCGCTGCGCACCGCCTGGGCCAGCGCGCCCATTGTTTCTTCCAACGGGGTGTTAGGATCCATGCGGTGGTGGTAAAAAATATCCACATAGTCCAGCCCCATGCGGCGCAGGCTCTGATCCAGGCTGGCCAGCAGGTATTTGCGGCTGCCCCAGTTGCCGTAAGGGCCGTCCCACATTTCATAGCCTGCTTTGGTGGAAATAATCAGCTCATCGCGGTAAACGCCAAGGTCATCGTGTAAGATCCGGCCAAAATTGCGCTCGGCAGCACCCGGTTCTGGGCCATAGTTATTGGCAAGGTCAAAGTGAGTAATGCCGTTATCAAACGCCGTACGGCAGAGCGCACGCATGTTCTCATACGGGGAGGTATCGCCAAAATTATGCCACAGCCCCAGCGAAACAGCGGGCAGCAGCAGGCCGCTGTTTCCGCAGCGGCGGGTTGGCAGGGTGTTGTAACGGTTTTGTGCAGCCTGGTACATAAATATCTGCCTCCTTACAAGGATTATTGAATTTTTTTAAGGTCAACTGCACTTTCCGTACAGTCCTCCAGTGTTGTAACTTCGCTCGCCCACGCTTCGCTTTTATCCGCATAGCGCACGGTGCTGTCCTGCACGGTCAGCTGTTTCACACTACGGGCATACAATGCGGGGATCGCATGGGAGTACACATGCCGCACCGATGGCTGTTCATCAAACAAGCCTCCCGGCTGGGTTCCCTGTCGCTTAAAAGTCATGTGCAGGTCCCGGATGCGGATATCCCGCAGGCAGCTTTCCGGCTCACCGGCCAGGAACGCACAGCTTTCGCAGGTAATGGACAGGTTATCGAATGTAACGTTCCGGATGGTTCCTGTCTTTGTCCGGCTGTTTTTCCTGGGGGTCGCACTGATGAAAATCGGTTCGCCCTTTCCCCACCAGCCCGGTGCACCCGGCTCGGCATAGCGGTCTGCATAGCGCAGGGTGGATCCGGTCAGGTGGTGAATATGGATATCCTCCACCGTTCCTCCATCGCGTACCCAGATACCCACCGCACGGGAACAACGGTCAATAATGCAGTCACTTAAAGTTACGTTGCGGATCGTTCCGTGGGTCTCGGTGCCAATTTTCAAGGCGGAATCGCGGGAATGCAGCACGCAGTTCGTGATGGTGATATTCTCACACACACCATACCGGCGCGACATGGGGCCGGTGGATTTTACCACAATGGCATCATCACCCGTTGAAACAATGCAGTTGGCAATTACCACATTGCGGCAGCAGTCCGGGTCAATGCCGTCGTTATTGGCTCCGCGGTCATCGTTCAGGATTTTTATTCCGTCAATGCGCACATTCTGGCAGCCTGCCATATGCAGTGTCCAAAAAGCGGCATCTTTCAGCGTTACATCGCGCACGGTAAAGTTTTCCACATCTTCAAACAGCATCATGCGCGGGCGGAACGTTCGCAGGTTTTGGGGCATTCATGGAAACCGTTATCTTCGTTTTTGTCCAAAAAACACCTGGTCGCCCTGGCCGTAAATCGTACCCATACCGCTGATGGTCACATTTTTGGCATGGGATGCACCCAAAAAGAAGCCGCTCTGCCAACCATCGGCAGTATCGTCAGGGTTCACGCCGTTTCCCCCTTGGGGGAACGGTTTGATATCTACAGGGTCCAGGCTGCTGATAAGGACCGCGCCGCTTTCCAGGTAAAGTTCCACATTATCTTTCAGCAATACCGACCCACTCAGATACTGCCCGGCCGGGATGATGACACGCCCGCCGCCTGCCGCCGAGGCCGTATCCACAGCGTTTTGGATAGCAGTTGCGCAGTTTGTCCTTCCGTCCGCCACCGCACCGCAGGAAAGAATGTTGTATTCCATTGTTCTGCTCCTTCCGGCAGGAACTCTGCCTAACTTGTGCCCATCATAACACAGTTTTTATTGTCTGTAAACTTCAATTATCACAAAGAATCCGTGCATTATACAAGTTGCATTTTTCCGGCTGGGCGGCTTACAATAAAATAAATAAGTCGTATTGGGGGTAGCAAATGCCGTCAGAAAGCCTTACATGGCAGCTTTGTCCCGTGGTTCGCGCATCATTCCATGCTGTGCTGCACAGTGGAATCGATGCGGTATCTCTTGCTGCTGCCATGCAGGAATTTTCCCAAACCGTTGAGGGGCTGCGCCAAGCACACCAGCTGCTGACAGCTTCGCTGTTTCGGTATCAGGCGCACTTGTTCCTGTACCTTGAATCTGTCGGCACAGCGCTTGCGCCGGATGGGTTGTCGCCCCTGCTGGATGCGCTGCTTTGCCCATGGCCCGCTGCCGTGGGCGAAGCCCTGCCCCGCCGCTGGGTAGCAATGCAGCCGTATTTTTACCACGATATCCCCACCACTGCCGGCGATTGGCTGCGTGAGCGCCATTCCGGTGCACAGCATGGGCGCATTGCCGTTTTGAAACCGGATAAATGGTGCAGCTACATGGAGTACCATCTAAAGCTGGTGAGCGAGGGCTTGCTGGAGGGGGATCGCTGGCATCTGATCAGTGTACAGGAAAACCTGCTGTTTTCTTATCTGGAAGAACCGCGTACCCATGTAAATATCCGCCACCAACCGGTGTACCAAGCGCCGAGCTGCAAGAATGGCTTGCTGTTGACCCAGAAAGTCACTTTGAGCATTTTGCCAAAGAACAGCAGGGGCCGGATGCTCCAAATTTTGTTTATCTCCCCCGCTGTGCAGGTACCCACGAATAGGAGGTTTGCACAATGATCCGTATCGGCTGCCGTGCCCATGACTACGGCAAACATCCCCCCGTCCAACTAGCGCACATTCTGCACACTGCCGGGTATGGGTGTGCTGCTGAAAGATGAACAGCTGATTGATGACGCGCTGAACCAGTATTACTGGCATATCAAATATTTGCAGGACCCTGAAAGCGGGCTGTACTACCACGGCTATAACAATATTACCGGGGACCACATGTCCGGCATCAAGTGGGGCCGCGCCAATGCCTGGGCCGCGTATACCATGTCTCAGGTGGGCATTTGCCTGCCGCAGTGCTACCTGTACCCCAAGTTTTTGGATGTTTTCGGCAGCCTGAACGATCAGCTTGCCGCACTTAAGCTTTACCAGACCGAAAACGGCCTGTGGCGCACCATTGTGGACGATGAAACTTCTTATGAGGAAGTCAGCGCCAGCGCCGGCATCGCTGCCGCCATGATCGCCAAGGGCAACCCGCTGCACATCAAGTACATCAATAAATCTATCCCCGGTATGCTGGCAAACGTCAGCCCGGATGGCCGCGTGCTGAATGTTTCCGGTGGCACCGCGGTTATGAAAGATGCCGACGGTTACCGCAGCATCAGCCGCGACTGGATTCAGGCTGGGGCCAGGGATTGGCGCTTGCGTTCTTCGCGGGTGTGCTGAACTATGACAATGTCCGTTCTGACGGTGCGCTGTAAAAACTTGTTCCTATAATGAAATCCCGGTATGGTACACAGTTGAAGTGACCCCAAAAAGCTAGACAATATTTTGAAGTAAAAATTGTTCAAGCAGCTGAAAGGGCTTGCTGTCTGTGAATTGCAGGCGGCAAGCCCTTTAACTTTGCCTTGATGCGGCGGTTGTTGTA
>ENA-OQAR01000424-OQAR01000424.1-human-gut-metagenome-genome-assembly--contig:-NODE-424-length-12886-cov-3.251744_pt1 | contig 12886 bp, 19 predicted proteins | sample MGYA00242738_ERZ504533 | MGnify/ENA primary metagenome ERZ504533 (study PRJEB26092, sample SAMD00036276) | human gut metagenome | host: Homo sapiens | study: EMG produced TPA metagenomics assembly of... | reverse complement strand
TCGGCATGGATCGTTCGCGATATCCGCTGCCGCCCTTCCATCGCCATACGATGCCGGCCGGCGCTTCCACGATGCGTCTTCATCTTTTCGCTCATATTGTCCTATTCTAGGCTGGGCCGGGCTGGCGGCGCGCGTGACGTCCGAACATACAGAAAATGGCCGGGCCCGCAAGGTGCGGAACCGGCCATTCGCCTCGATCGATCAGTGCCTTACCGGTCGACGCGTGTGTTTCTTGATGAGGTATTCCTGGCTGTCGACCAGCGGTCGACCTTCCTCATCCTTGCAATGGCGCACATAGGTGCCATCGGCCTGCATATGCCAAGACGCGGTGGAATCGGCCATCTGCAGATCGACGTACTTGATGAGCTCGTCGATCTGCTCCGGAGCCACGATGCGGACCAGCGCTTCGACTCGACGGTCGAGGTTGCGGTGCATCAGATCGGCGGAACCAATCCACACTTCCGGACCGGCCGCAGGGCCTTCGCCGATCTGCGGGCCATCGGAGTTGGCGAACGCGTAAATACGGCTGTGCTCAAGGAAACGGCCCAGGATCGAACGCACGCGGATGTTCTCGGAAAGTCCCGGAACGCCCGGCTTGAGCGCGCAGATGCCACGTTCGACGATGTCGATCTTCACGCCGGCCTGGCTTGCACGGTACAGCGCGTCGATGGTCTTCTCGTCGACGATGGAATTGACCTTGATCTTGATCCACGCTTCCTTGCCGGCGCGTGCGGCGTCCTCCTCGCGGCGGATGCGCTGAATCAAGCCGGAACGCACGGTGCGCGGCGCACCAGCAGACGGTGGAAGCTCGACTTCGGCGCGTAGCCGGACAGCTGGTTGAACAGGCGGGTCATATCCTGACCGACCACCGGATCGCAGGTCAGCAAGCCCAGGTCGGTGTAGATACGTGCGGTCTCGGATTGTAATTACCGGTGCCCACGTGGCAGTAACGACGCAGGCCGTCGGCTTCCCTGACGCACCACAAGGCTCAGCTTGCAGTGGGTCTCAGGCCGACGATCCGTACACCACGTGCACGCCCGCGCGTTCCAGCTTGCGGGCCCACGCGATGTTGGCGTCCTCGTCGAAACGCGCCTTGATCTCGACCAGCGCCAGCACCTGCTTGCCGGCATGCGCGGCGTCGATCAGCGCGTCGATGATCGGCGAATTGCTGGACGTACGGTACAGCGTCTGCTTGATGGCCAGCACCTTCGGATCGGCCGCGGCCTGCGCCAGGAACGCCTGCACGGACGTCGAGAAGGAATCGTACGGGTGGTGCAGCAGGATGTCGCGCTCGCGGATGGCGGCGAAAATGTCCTGCGCACGGGACGATTCGACTTCGGCGATCTGACGATTGGTGGTCGGAATGAACGGACGGTACTTGAGATCCGGACGGTCGATGCCGCCGAGCTCGAACAGCACGGTCGCGTCAAGCGGCGCCGGCAGGCGGTAGACCTCGTCGGCGCTCACGCGCAGCTGGTCGGCGAGCAGCTGAGACAGGAACGGGCTGGTCTCGTCGGAGATCTCCAAACGAATCGGCGGTCCGAAACGACGGCGCAGCAGTTCCTTCTCCATGGCGTTGAGCAGGTTCTCTGCATCATCCTCTTCCACGTCGATGTCCTCGTTACGGGTGACGCGGAAGGAGCGGGCCTCCTTGATGATCATGCCCGGGAACAGGGATTCCAAGTGGGCGATGATCAGGTTCTCCATGGTGATGAAGCCATAGCGCACGTTGGTGCTCTCGTCTTCGGTCAGATCGTCGACCGGCACGAGTCGGTTCAGGTTGCCAGGAACCTTCACGCGGGCGAAGTGGGATTTGCCGGATGCCGGATTCTCCACCAGCACGGCGAGGTTGAGGGAACCGCCGGAAATGTACGGGAACGGGTGGGCCGGATCCACGGCAAGCGGCGTCAGAACCGGGAACACCTGCTGGCGGTAGTAGCGCGACAGGCGCTCCTGCTCGGCCGCGGTGAGCTTGTCCCAGCTCAGCAGCACGATCTGTTCCTTCGCCAGGTCGGGGAGGATGTGGTCGATGATGTAGTGCGCGTGCTCGTCCTGCAGGCGGTGGGCCTGCTCGCTGATGGCGCGCAGCTGCTGCCTCGGGCTCAGTCCGGAAGCGGCCGTCACGGCGATGCCGGTGTCGATGCGGCGCTTCAGGCCGGCCACGCGGACCATGAAGAACTCGTCGAGGTTGTTCGCGAAGATCGCGGCGAAGCTCGCGCGTTCGATGACCGGCAGGTCCTCATCCTGTGCAAGCTCGAGGACGCGCTTGTTGAACTTCAGCCAGCTCAGCTCACGGTCGAAGAAACGGTCGTTCGGCAGCGGTTCCTCGCCTGCCTGAAGCTCGCGCTTATCGTTCTTATCGGTCTCAGCGATATGCTCAGCTATCTGGCTGCGCAGGATCGCCTTTGAGGGTGCGTCAAAAATCTGTGCCATAGTTATCTACTTTATCCTCAAGTGCTTGGAATGTCTTGCAAAACTCAGGAAAATTAAGCAGGAGTTAACATTCGTTCGCCGAGTTGGTGAAATATGCTTCCGACACGCCGTTTTTTCGGGGCAAATGAACGTGAATGAACAGGCAAGCGTTGCGATTCGCACAGCATGGAGCATTTTTGCGATTCTTGCGATCGGAAAGCAACAGTTGCGATAAATACGGAACATCGTCCCGTTTCGGTTTGCACTTGCCGCAATGGCGAGCATAATTACGAAGTACAAGAACAACTGAAGAGCAGAGCCCCACAAGGTGTGTATGACCGAGATAGGTTGTTACGTTGAACGGGCATTGGATAGACTTACCGTTACGACGATGTTGTTGTGCAGCGATTCTGCTCCGAAGATTCTTGCAGGAAGGCCCGCTTCGGCGGGTCTTCCTTTTTTTGTTGCGCTGCGCCGTGCTGCGTTGCGTAATGTCTTGCGATGTGCCGAATCGCGTTGCGATGTGGATAAGTGTGGATGACACGCCGAGGGTGTGGATAACCCACATTCTCCGACCACAGGTGCCGTTTCGGCTTGAATCCATGTGCGGTTTCGTTTTTCAATCGGCGGTATGAGCGATGCAATTTCTTCATTACAGGTCCCTCCGGTCCCATTGCCGTCATACGGAGGCCGTGACGCACGCGTGACGTGTTCGCCGAAAATCCGGTCGCAGCCAGCGGCCAGAGTGCGGCAGCCGACTCGATCCCAGCAAACCGTTCGGCGGGAAACGGTCTCGCCGCAACGGTTCTATACGCCGCAGAACGCCGTGGACGCGCGAACGTCGGCACGATGGGCCGGGCCTGCCGTGGCGGGCGGTTTCATGGGTTCGCCGTTGGAATCGTCGTCCACACGGATGAAACCCGTTGAAGCGCAACCGGAACCTGCTCCACTCAACGTCGTGGTGGTCGGATCCGCCGTCGCCGGAGTCGGTGCCAGCACGTTGGCGGCGCTGCTGGCCCGCGAACTAACGGAACGTGGATGCAAAAGCGTGCTGGTAGACGCAGATCTCAACGGTGGCGGTCTTGACGTGCTGCTCGGTGTGGAAGATGAAGACGGTTCACGCTTCGGAGACATCAGCGCCCCGCTCGGCAAAGTGGACGGCAAAGCGCTGCTGCGAGAACTGCCCGTGTGGGATGGCGTGCCGCTGCTGGCCTGCAATCCCTGGCGAAGCGAAAACCCGCAATCCTGGGAGATCCAGGCATGCATCCGCGCGCTCGCGCAGGTGAAGGACGCGGTGATCGTGGACGCCGGGCAATGGCGTGGACTCGATGACATTCCGGAACTGGCCCAGGCCACACACATCACCGTGGTCGAAATGACGGTGCTCGGACTGGCCCGAGCCAAAGTGGCCATGAAATCGCGTGGAACGGCGGAACGGCAGAAACATGGCCATATCGTCGGCGTTGAACCACGCGGCGTGGCGCGTGGACGTGGCGTGACCACGCTGGAAGAGACGGAAAACTATCTTGGCCATTCCCTCGCGGCGGTTGTCAAACCGGACGCCAAGCTATGCGGTGAACTGTTGGACGGCCTGGGCCTGCGCAGACCGAACCGCCAAACCGTCAAAGCCTTGGCCGCGCTCACGGATGAACTGCAGGAATCGTTGGAAGGCAAGCGGGTGAAGCATGGAACTCGGACCCCTTAGCGCCATCGCCTCGCAGCCGGGCGTCACGGACATCGCGGTGACCTGCGACGGCACGGTTTGGGCGGATTGCGGCCAAGGCATGCAGGAAGTATGTCTGCTGCGCAGATGCTTTCCGTCAGCGCAGTCGATTCGTGAATTCGCAGTGCGATTATGCTCGCAACTTGGCCGACGGCTTGACGACGCCTGCCCGATCGCCGACGCCTCCACCGTGGACGGTCTGCGCGTGCACGCCGTCATCGCACCACTGGTGCCGCAAGGCGCGGCCATCAGCATACGATTGCCCGATGCGGTCTCGCCCGATCTGGAATCGTTGGCGCGCAACGGCATGTTTCCAGCCGAATGGCTGCCCCTGCTGGCCGGACTGGTGTCCCGCAAGGCAAGCGTGCTGGTGACAGGCGGCACCGGTGCCGGCAAAACCACGATGCTCAAAGCCATGCTGATGCGATGCCCGCCGAACGAGCGCATCGTCACCGTCGAGGAAGTGCGCGAATTGGGCATGATCCAACATGCCAACCACGTGTCTCTGGTCACACGCGAAGCCAACACAGAAGGTGCCGGCGGCATAGGCCTTTCCGAACTGATCTGCGCGACGCTGCGCATGAGACCGGACCGCGTGGTGGTCGGCGAATGCCGTGGCGGTGAAGTCGTGGATCTGCTCAGAGCCTTGAATTCCGGGCATCGAGGCGGCATGACCACATTGCACGCCAATCAAGTGGAGGCGGTTCCGGCGCGATTGGTCTCATTGGGTTTGCTGGCCGGATTGGAGCCACGCGCACGGCGGCGCTCGCCGAGGATGCGTTCGACGTGGTGCTTCATGTGGAACGTATCGCCGGCAGACGGCGCATTGCGCAGGTCGGCAGATTGGAAGCGGTGGAAGGGCGATTGCATGGGCGTCTGCTGGCCGCCTGGGATGGCCGTACGGTCCGTGCCGGCCAACGCGTGGGATGGATTCATGAGCCGATGGAGCGCATGATGCGTGATGCGTGTGGTTGGGAATATTGCGCCGCATGGCTGGCGTCGATGGCCGTCTGGCTGTGGCTGAATCGGAACGCGGAATGGGCGGGATTGCGGCGATTACAGCGTGTGCTGGTTCGCTTCGGGCTTCGTTCGGCTGACGATAGCGGCGGGGCCGATGGAGATGGAACTTGTGATGATGAATCCGACGGGCATGGCAGAACAGTCCGGAACGATGGGGAAAACCGGGATGCATCGCCACGGATGCCGACCATCGGCGCTGCCGCATGCGTGGCCGCGCTGCGGGCGTCCGTACGCAGCGGAGCCACCTTGGTCCAAGCGTTCGAGGAATTACAGGGCGCTCCTTTCGCAGTGCCTGAACTGACCCGTTTCCGCATTGACATGGCCGTACGAAGCCGCTGCTCGCTTCAGGAACAACACAAGCATGTGGATCAGCTTGGTGCGGAACTTCATGCGGCCTGCACGTTGAGTCTGCAGTTGGGCTGCGAGATGAGCCGATGCCTGGAGGCCGTCGCGGCGTCGTTGAAGCGGCGACGGCTGCTCGACGACTTGCGTGCCAACGCTTTTGCCATGCCGCAGGCCACGGTGAAGCTGCTGATGGCATTGCCGTTGCTGACGGTGATGCTAGGGGAATGCATGGGAGCCCATCCCTTGCGATTCCTTGTGGAAGACGTGAAAGGATGGATGTGCCTCGGCTTCGCCGGCTGCTGTTATGCCGTCGGCTGGTATTGGATTCGCAGGCTGATGCGGCAGGAGCATGTGCGATGAGCTTGGCATGGCCGATGCTGGCAGCGGTGGGCGCCGCTGGCGCGACATGGCTGTATGAATGGTCGCCAGCCAGAAATCCGCCCGATTCCGACGTGCGGTCATGCAATCTGCCATTGCCCTTGATATTGGAAATGTTGAGCGTGGCGATACGTCAAGGAGCGTCCATTCCACGTGCGCTGATTACGGTCGGAAACATTGTGGAAGGCGAGTTCGGCGGTGGATTGCGCTCGGCTGGAGAACGGCTGAATAGTGGCATGCCATGGAATGAGGCATGGCCTGACGATGATGATTGCGCCGTGGTCCGTGACGCGTTCTCCTCATCATGGTCGAGCGGCTCCTCGCCGGTGAATCGGTTGGCAACCGCAATCGAGCAGCTGGATTGGGATGAACGGTCGCGGATTGAACAGTCGGCGGCGAAACTGTCGATTCGGTTGTTGCTACCGACCGGCCTGTGCATGCTGCCGGCCTTTGTCGCCATTGGCGTGATTCCGGCGGTGATGTCGTTTCTGTAGCGGCCGATTCGCCATGGGGTAGTGCGGTTGGTGCGAATTGGCTCAAATTTGCTCGAATCGGACCGCGGTTGGAATGACGGATGATGCGCGGTCCGTTCCGTCATGCCCTAATCGCTTGTGGATAAGTGTGGATGACACGCCGAGGGTGTGGATAACCCACGTTCTTCGACCACAACCCACGAAAACCATGCCATCGCCGATGCCAATACCTGACACTGAGCGTACCCGGTCAATCGGCCGGGATTAGCCGAATGAAAGGAGCGTCATGAACGACGCAATGTCAATCAATGTCGATGGTTCGCCGGGTCTGATGGGTCGCGTCGGCCAGAAGTTATGTGCGGCCAAGGAACGTGCCAATAAGGCGGTCTGCCTATTGGACGCGCGCATGCGCCTGCTGACCGCCGAGCCGGAGAAGGGCGCGGTCACCGCCGAATACGCGGTGGTGCTGGTGGCGGCCACGGCATTCGCCGCGGTTCTGATCGCCATCGTGAATCGGATGTCGTGAAAACGCTGCTGACCGGCCTCATCAAGAAAGCGTTGAGCGTGGGGTAACCATGCTTGCGCGATGGTGGAGACGCCATGCCCGTGACGCCGATTGCGGACCGTCACCGCCGAATTCGCGGTGGTGCTTCCCTGCGTGGCCGCGGTGGCGATTCTGGTGCTGTGTTTGGGGCGTGCCTCCATAGTGTCCATGAACTGTCAGGACGCTGCGGCCGCCGGTGCGAAGGCCATGGCGATTGACGCCGGCGGCGAAGCGAAAGCCCGCGCCGCGGCGCAAACCATTGCCGGTGGCGGTTCCACGGTGTCGTTCGCCGCCAATGCGAACAGCGTCACCGTTGTGGTGCGTTGCCCGGTTGCGGCGGATCCGACCGGCGTGCTGCCCGCCAGCGTCGTGGGCAAGGCAACTCGGTATTTCTGATTGCGATGTTCATGACAGCGTGCTGTCCGTAACGGTTTTTGAAAGGCTTCCAATGCGCGGCAAGAAAGGAACGACTTCCGTGAAACATGACGTGAAACAGTATGTGCGACGAGTGTTGCATGTGTTGAAAGGCGCGGACGAAGGTTCCGGAACCATATCGGGAGTCGCGCTGATCGCAATCGTCGCGGCCATGCTCGGTGCGGTCGCATGGCAGGCAATCTGCTGCTGTGCGTGCATCGCGCGCAGAATACGGCCGACCTGGCGTCGGTGGCCGCCGCGCAGTCGCTGCGTGACGGTGCCGCCGACCCGTGCGCGGCCGCATCGCGTACAACGTCGGGCAATGGAACCCGGCTCGAATCCTGTGCCATTGAAGGCGAGGATGCGGTGGTCGCCGTGCAGGCGGCCACTCAGGTACCGTTCGCACCGTGGGTCGTCCGGCAGTCACGTGCGGGGCCTATTGCCTGTGACTAGGAGATTGCCGGACAGTCGTTGCATGACGACACGGAATGTTCAGCTGAAGGTAATGGGCAATCTGGCGCTTGACGTGAAACATGGTTATCGTACAAGTATGAGCAAGACGTCACATGCGAATACGACCGTTGCCGTGGTCTGCAATCCGACATCGAACAAAGGCAAGGCGCCCAAGTGGGCGGTCATGTCATTGATCTGCTGCGCGGAGCCGGACGCAAGCACGGCTTCGACGTAATCGATGTGACCGGCACAAGCTTCGACGATTCCCTGGCCACGCCCGCCGCCGCGGCGACGAATACGATTATCTGGTCGCGGTCGGAGGCGACGGCATGGTCGCGTTAGGCGCCAACGCAGTCGGCTGCTCCGGCAAACCACTCGGCATCGTGGCCATCGGCTCCGGCAATGATTTCGCACGCGGACTGGATTTGCCGGTCAATCGCGTCGAAACCGCCGTTGAAGGCATTGTCGGTGCGATTGTGCGCGGCACGCATATCGACGTGGACATGGGCTTGGTGACTTCGTTGCCTGACGGTCATGCCATCGATTCGACCGACGGAACCGATGTTTCACAGTCGCGCTCGCCGATCGACCGCTATTATGCGGGCATGCTGTCGTGCGGTTTGGACGCAAGCATCAACGACCGCGCAATCATTCGCATCTGCCGAATGGCTCGCTGCGGTATTTCGCCGCGGTCATCGTGGAGCTGACACACATGAAAAGCTACGGATACCACATCAAGGCCACGCTGGCCGACGGTTCGGTGGAGGAGCGGGATATCATCTCGCCACTGCTCACCGTGGCCAATTCCCGCCATATCGGCGGCGGCATCGAGGTGTCCCCGTATTCACGGTTCGCGGACGGACTGCTTGATCTGGTGTGGCTTGACCATGTGCCGAATTTCCGGGAGTGCGTGGACGCGGTGGCACGCGCTACCACGGCCGACTGCTGGGCAGCCATGCTTTCGGATGGAAGCGGGTGCATGACATTGAAATCACCCGCGCCACCGAAGGGGATGAGCCTCCGGTGTTGATGGCCGATGGCGAATACGTGGGCCATTTGCCGGTGAAGGTCTTAGCCAAGGACCGTGCGCTGCGTGTGCTGGTGCCGCCGGCCGTGGCGGAAGCGCAGGCGGCCGACAGCGAGGAACGGGTGTTGGAAACCATCAAACGTGACGGTCGTGACCCTCTTACCGGTAGATTCCTCGCCTGACGTCGTTTTTCCGTCAGCCAGCCGGTGCCGCTCGATGCCCCTCCGGACGTGAACGGCCGTTATATGTTGCTTGCCGGCGGAAATAACGCGTGTGGGAGCACCGTCACAGATATTCGTCCAAATGCAGCGTCTGTGCCGCCACCTGCCTGACAATGTCATCGTCAATGTCAGGATGCAGTCTGATCAGCGAGATCAAGCCGACGATCAGCGTGTAGAAGGTCTCATGCTCGTTGCGGATCGGCATGCCGTGCTTTTCCTCGAATTCACGTACCGTGGAACCGCACAGGTACTCGGAAATGCGGTCCGCGGCCCGGTCGATGAACCTCAGATACAGTGCAGCGTTGCCATCCTTGATGAGACGTTGGCTGAACGGGCCTTCATCGGCGATGAGCGAACGGGTCAGCCGCACCACATCGTCAAGCGCCTTCGAGATGTTGCCGGCCTCGCGATGCTCGTTCCACTCTTCCAGGCGGGCGATGACTTCGCTGATGACATCGTCGAGCACGGCATCCGCAACCTGGTCTTTGTCTTGGAAATAGTGGTAGAAAAGCGATCTGGTCATGCCGACCCGTTCGGCGATATCGCTGATCGTGATCTTCGAAAACCCTTTTTCCAAGCAGATCTCACGTGCCGCCTGCACGATCTGCAAGCGACGCGCGTCTCCAATGGTGCTGGTGGACGCTTCCGGTTTCCCGGTCATGGCTCTCTCCTCCCAATCGCGTGGCAACGCCTTGTGCGGCATGGTGGTGACGCACGGGTTTTAGGCGCGCAACAGTCAGCGTTCGTGACCGACGGTACGCCGATCACACGGTTCATGTCTGATTTCCAGAGTACCGGCTGCGCCGGTTGTAGATCAGACAGACACGCGATGGACTTGCGGAGATGGTCGGCCTCGGCGCTTCCCGATTGGCGAACGTGTCGTAATTCATCGATACTCTAGAACACTACGGCGGAAGGAATTTGCGATGGCACTGGCACTGTATAGAAGGTATCGTCCCGACACGTTCGATGGCGTGATCGGACAGGATCAGGTCACGGTTCCGCTGATGCGTGCGCTTGACGAGAACAAGCTCACGCACGCCTATCTGTTCTCCGGACCGCGCGGCTGCGGTAAAACGAGTTCCGCGCGTATTCTGGCCCGTTGCGTCAACTGCGCCAAAGGTCCGACCTCGCATCCGTGCGGTGAATGCGCCAGCTGCCGTGACCTTGCCACCGGCGGCCCCGGCTCCATCGACGTGGTGGAAATCGACGCCGCCTCCCATAACGGTGTGGACGATGCCCGTGAACTGCGTGAAGTGCCGGATTCGCCCCGGCCCGCGATCGCTATAAAATCTTCATCCTCGACGAGGCCCACATGGTCACGCCGCAGGGCTTCAACGCGCTCCTGAAAATCGTGGAGGAGCCGCCGGAGCATGTCATGTTCATCTTCGCCACCACCGAACCGGACAAGGTGATCGGCACCATTCGCTCCCGCACCCACCACTATCCGTTCCGTCTGGTGCCACAGGAGGTCATGGGCCCGTATCTTGAGCAGATCTGCGCCGACGAGCATATCGAGGCCGAAGCGGGTGTGTTGCGCTTGGCCATGCGTGCCGGCGGCGGATCCGTACGTGACACGCTGTCCGTGCTCGACCAGCTGATGGTCGGTGCCGTCGACGGCAAGATTCCTTACGATTCCGCGGTCGCGCTGCTTGGTTTCACGCCGGACGCGCTTATCGGCGAGGCAATCGACGCCGTCGCCGACAAGAACGGCGAGGCGCTGTATGGCGTCATTCAAAAGGTCGTGGTCGGCGGATTCGACCCCCGACGTTTCGTTGAGGACCTGCTGGCGCGCGTGCGCGACCTGTTGGTGCTCACCTTGGGCGGTGAGCGTGCGGAAAGCGTGCTGTCTGACGACACCGCGACCGAGAACATGGACGATCTGCATCGCCAGGCGGCTTCGCTGGGATTGGCCGCGCTTACGCAGATGGCGGATACGATCAACGCCACGCTGGCCAACATGACCGGTGCGATTTCGCCGCGCATGCGCCTGGAACTGCTCGCCGCCCGCCTGCTTGCCGGTCGTGAGACGGGCGTGGTCGCGCAAGCCGCCGCACCATCGTCCGGCATGCCGGAAGCTGGGCATGCGGGCGGTGCCGCAGCGTCTGAATCGCAACGTCCGTCCGGTTCCCGTAGGTACGCCGCGCAATCGGCACGTGGAAGGCATGCCGTGGAACGTCCGCGGCTCCCACGAATCCGGCCGATGCCGTCGTTTCCGGAGCGGCCTCCGTATTGGCGGAAGTCCAGCAGGCGATGGGTGGACCTCTGTCGGAAGGCAGCGAGCCGGCCGCTTCAGCCGAGTCCAAGCCGGTTGAAACGCAGTCTGCGCCATCCAAACTATCCAATGCCGAAGCTTCCGCTCCCACCCAGTCCGTGGCTCAGTCCGCGCCCCAGCCTGCGGCAACGGACGATCGCACTCCCGATCAGAAGTGGGACGCGATCGTTGCCGGCCTGCCTGAGGATGTCCGTCGCTACGTGGACCGCGAGAAAGTGCCCCGCGTGCTGCTGGACGGGGCCAAAGGCCGACTGTGGATTAAATTTGACAAGTCGTTGAGCAAATACGCGTTCGCCAAGGCTGTGGCCAAGGAAGCGGTCGACGGCACCACCAATGTGGTGCAGATCGTGCGCGGCGAAGTGCATAAGGTGTTCGGCCCCGATGTCACTCTCGCGCCGGCCAAGAAGCTTGCCGACGGTTCCACCGCGGTGCCGTGGAGCAAGCTCAGCCCGGAAGAGCAGAGCAAGATCAACGCGCAGCTGGTGCAGGAACAGCTGAAGGCCGCCACATTGCTGACCGCGAACCTCGGCAAGGAGGTTGCCAAGGAGCCGGAAGACGACGATCCGTGGAACACCCCAATTCCGCAGACGCCCATCGCCGAAGGCAACGCCAACGACGTACAGCCGCCGGAACACCACGTAAAACATGTGGACGTGCCGGATGTGAGCGATGACGTCGATCCGTGGGCCACGCCACTGCCCACGCCGCAGACGGACGATCAGGAGCAAGGCCAACCGAATGGGCCGGAGCAGCCGCGGCAAAACCAGCCGGAACAGCACAGCGAACGACATAGCGCACGGCAAAGCGCCCGCGAAATGCAATCGCAACAGGCCCAGCAGCCGGCGTCATCGCCGGCAGGATTCGCGGATGACCCATGGGGAGCCCCCATGCCGGTGCAGGCGGGACCGCCGGAGCCTGAAGTCGCCCCGGAAGACGACGAATACTCCATGAGCGACGAATCGATCGGCGCATCGAACGCTTTGGACATGAACGACCTGAACAGGGTGTTCGAAGTGAAGAAAGTCGAGGAATTCAGCTCGGACGATCCGCATAATCCGCGCAACATGCAGGTGAAGAAAACACTTGACGACTGACACCGGCCACCGCACGTCGCATGTCGCTTATCGTACGGCGAGTACCGGGCGCTGGCCATCAGACGTCAGTTGTCCGGAACGTGGCTGCGGCAACCAGTCAACGAAAAGGTATGAACCATGCTTTGGCCTATGACGGCGCCATCCAACGACTCATCGACGCGTTCGCCAACCTGCCCGGCATCGGGCCGAAAGGCGCGCAACGCATCGCCTTCTACCTGCTCAACGCGCCCGACGAGGAATCGCAGGCACTGATCGACGCCATCACGGAAGTCAAGGAAAAAGTACGGTTCTGCGATATCTGCGGCAACGTGTGCGAAACCAGCCCATGCCCGGTATGCGCCGACCCACGCCGCGACCCACAGCGTGATCTGCGTGGTCGAAGAGCCGAAGGACGTGATGAGCATCGAACGCACCCGCGAATACCGGGGCCAGTGTACACTGTGCTGGGCGGCGTCATCAACCCGATGGCCAACGTGCAGCCAAGCGACCTCAACATCGCCAAACTCA
>ENA-OQAR01000423-OQAR01000423.1-human-gut-metagenome-genome-assembly--contig:-NODE-423-length-12900-cov-2.501135_pt1 | contig 12900 bp, 14 predicted proteins | sample MGYA00242738_ERZ504533 | MGnify/ENA primary metagenome ERZ504533 (study PRJEB26092, sample SAMD00036276) | human gut metagenome | host: Homo sapiens | study: EMG produced TPA metagenomics assembly of... | reverse complement strand
CCCAGTTTTTGTTTGTTGAATTCATCTACAATAATTTGACTCTTGTAAACAGATGTCGGATTATCAAAAAGTGAAAGTGTTTGTGGCACCTTGTGCAACTGTTACAAAAGCTGCTTCTGCACTTCCATTTTCGTCATTTTCCAATTCCTTATCATTTAAAGAAGATACAACAGATGCAAGTTGATCTTTCTTAAAGGTCAAGTTATAGTTTGAAATAAAGTTACTTGTTCTCAAAGCAAATGCAATGCTGGCATTATTTGAAACAAAGTTCTTATCCAATGCTGTTGCATCGTCCAAACCTGACAATTCTTTGCTATCTAAAGCAATAGTCCACAAACCATTGGAGGATTCCGCTCTAGTAACCAAACCTTCATAAGCCTTCACTTCACCCAATATAATAGGAGCTTCTGCCAACTTAGAATTAACCAAGCTGAAAGAAAGCTTAGAAGCATCAGCAGACAAAGGAGCTACACGCACCACCAAAGATCTTCCTTCTAAAGCTACAATAGCAGTTTTAGCAGCAATCTTCCCTTCTACTTTCTGAGTTTCATCAGCATCTGTCCACTTCCAAGAGTAATCCTGTGTTGCATAGAAAGGAGAGTATGACATAATATATTTATTGTCGGCCATATTTTGACCAGCAGCAGAGAATGCATGGAAATCACCATTTGCATCTGTATAACCAACAAATTCGATTTCTGTAATGGAAGCAGCAGTAGTAGGCAATTTAACTACAGTGGTAGTTCCATCCGGATTAACAACAGTCAATGTACAGATACCATCCGCTTCGACAGCACTAACAGGAGCAGCTTTATAAGTAGATTTTTCAAGTTTGCCTGTCTCTTTGTTGACAAAATACCAATAGCCGTCTGCACCCACTTCAGGAACAATTACAGTAGCAGTTTCTCCTTTTTTGGCACAATACCATCCTGTGGGTTCATCATCAATCAGCCATTGACCATCCTTATCAATAGTCAACTTATTGCCGTCACCTTTCTCTCCTTTTTCGCCATCGACTCCATTGGTAACCTCATAGCTGGAGCCATCATTTAAAGTAAAGGTAAGACCCTTGTCTGTCTTATCTACGCTGGTGATGTACTTACCAGCATCGATTTTTGCTTTGTAAAGCTGCAATCTGTGACTTCAAATCGGTCAACTCCTTGTCGATACGATCGATGTCGTCATCATAGTCTTTACAAGATACAAACGTTCCTGTTGAAGAAACCATCAAGGCTCCGAACAGGATTGACTAATTATTTTGTTCATAATAGAAAAACTTTAATTTATAAATTTAAAACTCAAAAATGTTTATTGTTATAAAAGGACTTAATTGCGTTGAATCATAAAAGGATTCCGACTCTGCGATATATATTGCAGGGGAGTCATGCCAACTACTTTTCTGAATGCCACATAGAACACGCTCTTGGAGGCAAACCCGCAACGGCTGAAAAAGCTCGCTCACCGGGCAATCTTTACCGTCCAGCAACTCCTTCGCGCGAACCACCCTGTAGGAATTTATTAACCGCTTGAAATTGCATCCGAAGTAGTTGTTCACCGCATTACTCAGGTAGGTCGTATTCGTGCCGACTATTGAACTAAACTTTTCTAAAGAGAGTTTTGAATCCAAATATACTTTTCTGATTTCTAGGTTATACAAAATGCTTTTATAGATCTCAAAATCAACTTTTCTTCCGGGCGCTCCTTTCTCGGTAGACAGTGTATTCCACTGCCGTTCTGCATCTTTAAACAGCTTTTCTTTCTGCGTTGTAGTAGAAAGCTCATTGCTTTGCGTTTGAAATAGAGCATCCATATTTTAGTCAGTTTCTATAATAGCCATAATTTCATCGGACAAAAGTACCCATTTTACTCTATTCTGCAAGACTTTCCACTAAAAATCTTTATAAAATACAGGAATATTTTAAGAAATAGGAATATCTCTATATTCTTTACCTTACAAACAACCATAGAAAGCCCCATAGACCTATTAAAACAAGACATTACTTTCACTATACACCTTAATATAATAGCATAAGTACGCCGAAGAAGTTAAACTTATAACAGTCAAAATATAGCTTAGTCTCTATAAAGCGGAATCCAGAACTTGTAAATTATCCCTTTATTCAACAAAACAAACCAGAAAAGAACAAAATAATCCAATATAAATATGTCATTCATTTTCTAATTAAGAATTATTCAAACTCCCTAAACATGGGATTTTTTTTTGTTCACCCCTAAATACATTTTAACTAATATAGCTTACCGTATCACTTCTATTAACTAAAATAGAAAAAAAGATATTTAATAATCATTTTTTTACATTCATATAAAGACAATTTTTTATCACCTTTACACATCTTATCTATATATTTGGTTACCTTTGGACAAAAGTCACTATATTTGCGTTTATGAAAACATATACAAGCAATCACATCGTATTTTTTCGCCTACACATACGTCTGCGAAAATAGCCCGTGCCATCGGAGAAAGTATAGGTATGGGCAGAAGAATAGAAATAGATCTCACTACGGATGAGAATAGTAGCCCGATAGAAATCAAAGATTCTATCACGATCATTGCAGTTCCTGTGTATGCAGGCAGGGTAGCCCCAATAGCATTGCAACGGCTACGAAGATTAAAAGGCAACAATGCTCCGGCTATCTTAGTCGCTGTATATGGTAACCGCGATTACGAAGATGCACTGGTCGAATTGAGAGATGAAACTATTCAATTGGGATTCACCCCACTGGCTGCCGGTGCCTTTATTGGTGAACACAGCTACAGCCGTCCTAATATGCCCATTGCAGAAGGCCGTCCGGATGTTACCGATTTACAGATTGCGGAACAATTTGGAAAAGACTGTCTGACAAAACTGGAGAAGGATGAAACATTATCCGATTTTTACCTAAAAGGAAACATACCTTATCGCTTTGTTGGCCCCTCTACTCCTGCCGCTCCAGTCTGCACTGAAGAATGCTTCGCCTGTGGCGAATGCATCGAAGTATGTCCTACTCATGCCATTGCTTTAAGCGATGAAGGAAAAATAGAAACAGAGATTACCAAATGCATCAAGTGCTGCGCTTGCGTAAAAGAATGCCCTAATGGTGCACGAGTTTTTGATACTCCTTACACCCCCCATGCTACACCAAAAAAATGTGCGGCACGCCGTGAACCTGAACTATTTATATAATGAATAACAGAGATAAAAGAGTCCTGGTAGGAATGAGTGGCGGAATAGACAGCTCCGCCACGTGCATCATGCTGCAAGAACAAGGATATGAAGTGGTAGGAGTTACCATGAGAACGTGGGATGTCCCTTCCCGCTTTTCCACCCCCGGTCAAGATGAACCTGATGATGTACTGGAAGCAAGGGCCTTGGCAGAACGGTTGGGAATAGAACACCATGTAGCTGATGTGAGGGAAGAGTTCAAACAGATTATTGTAAAACACTTCATAGATGAGTATATGCAAGGAAGAACTCCCAATCCTTGTGTCCTTTGCAATCCGCTATTCAAAGAGCGAATTCTCTGTGAATGGGCAGACCAAACGAATTGCGCCCATATCTCTACCGGGCATTATTGCAGACTGGAAGAACGGAAGGGAAAACTGTATATAGTAGCGGGAGATGACCAGACAAAAGACCAATCCTATTTTCTATGGAAACTTCCTCAGGAGATACTTCAACGTTTTCTCTTTCCACTGGGAACTTATACCAAGCAGGAGGTACGGGAATATCTCCGACAAAAAGGATTCGAAGCGAAAGCCCGTGGAGGTGAAAGTATGGAAATCTGCTTTATAGAAGGGGATTACCGAAACTTTCTGCGTTCGCAATGCCCGGATATTGACACCCAAGTAGGACCGGGATGGTTTGTAAATAGCAAAGGAGTCAAGATAGGTCAGCACAAAGGCTTTCCTTATTATACAATAGGCCAACGGAAAGGATTGGAAATCGCTTTGGGGCATCCAGCATACGTACTACGCATCAATGCAGAAAAGAATACAGTCATGTTAGGAGATGCCGAGGAACTTAAAGCAGAATATATGTTGGTAGAAGACTATCATATCACAGAAATGCAGGATTTACTGCAATGCAAGGACTTGTCAGTACGTATCCGCTATCGCAGCAAGCCTATTCCGTGTCAAGTGCTCGTATTAGATGAAAAACAACTATTGGTCCGTTTCCTTTCCGAAGCATCCGCCATCGCTCCTGGACAATCAGCCGTTTTTTACGAGGGGAAACGAGTATTGGGAGGTGCATTCATAGCTTCACAGCGCGGCATCCGAAAAATTGCCGCAGATAACCAAGATAAATTTTTAGATGATGAAAACATATATCGGATATCTTATCATCCCTCCCAAAGAGATTTGCTGGACAGAGGACTCTTCCACCGAGGTTGTGTCGTTTAAAAATTGACAAAAGTCACCATATCCCCCAAACGGTCGTTCACCGTCAAGGGAGAGTCTTTCAGAACATAGGTCACATTGGTTTTCCCCAATATGTTCATGTTCCCCCGCATCACCAGTTCCTCCACAGGACCGCGCAGCGTTGCGTTAAAGTCCACATACATCTTGCCGTAAACCATAGCCCGCTTGGTACGGGGGGCATTCAGCAACTCATAATTCTCGGCATGCATTTTAAGGTTCACCGCCGTCCGTTCCAAATCCGAGAAGTCCACCTCGCCGTTAATGGTAAAAGGAGTCTTGCCTTTGGTGAATATATCGAACTCCTTGAACATCATCTTACTGTTCACCACCTGCACCGGTTCATTATCAAAACGGAACATTGCAGACATCTCCGGCATGAAGAAAGTCACGGAATCCAATGCCAGTTCCCCATTCAGCAAGGGTTTGGCCGGATCACCTTTCATGGACAATGTTCCATCAATATCCCCGTCCAGTTCCACCATGCGGTCGGGCACAAACGGATTGGCGACATTCAGCGGAAAAATGTTCGAAGGCTATATCCGCGCTCAGACTTCCCGTTCCTTCCTCCGCGGGCAGATAGATACCTCCCAAATGAGCTATCTCCTCACCATCATGGCGTATATAGGCATCCAGATGATGATCCTTTGCCTCACCAGGCAGATACACACCACCCAGTTCCCAATTTCCCAACGCACTGCCTTCATATTTGAATTCATCTATACGCAAATCACTGCTCACCATCATATACGGACCGGAATCTATATAATGCGCTTCTGCTCCGATCCATCCTTCCATATCAGGCATATAGGGAAGGATACGCCGGAATTCTTTCAGATTGATGCGTGAAAGCTCCACCGTCATATCCTGTTTGGCTATGGTATCTTCCCGATTGGTATAGAAACTGAGTCCGGTCCCCTGCTCGTCATGCAAATCCACGATTTGCATGAATCCGCCCGTTGTCAGCCAGATAAATATAGTTATTTTTATTCACGGTAAAAGGACGGTATACCAACGTGGGATGCTCCGGAAAAACCTTCATGCGTATGCCGTGGCGGCGCAGGTCGGCCATCACTCCCATATATACTCCCCTGTTCTTTACGGGCATTCAGGTATTGAACCAACAACTGGGCGCTGTTGTTCCCACATTTCCCTCCAGCGTCACATCAAACGCCTCCTGTCCCGGTTTGGGTCCGTTCACCACTCCGCTCAACATATTTATGCCATTCAGGTCCTGCTGTACATCCAGATAAATGGTATCCAAAGTCAGGCTGTCTGTACGCAATCCATATAAATAAGCCTCCCCGTTCAATCCCTCTGCCGGAGATGAATCCACATCCATAAACAGACGAGTGTATGACAACCCCATCATTGACAGATAATTGGCTATCGGATTATCGGGACCGGAAGATATTTTCAGACATAGTCCCGGAAGAAATTCCCGAAGCTCCTCCTGTTCAATATGTTTGCTTTCCCATTGTTCCGCCAGTTTCTTCATCAGCAAATCCGCCCTGCCGGAAATGTATTCCATGTGCCCTGCTCCTTCCAGACTCAAATCAAGATCCCCCGCACGCAGATAAGCAAAAGTGGAATCTCTGGAAGTGCTGAATCCGGCAAACAGGTCCTTGGAATGGGAAGTGCGTTTGGCAGTGACAATCGTGGCATTCGTCATCTCGGCCTCTACGACATACCTTTTTCTGAGGTCACTGCTGAAACGGACCCCCAGGTGCTGGGAGGTCTGAAAACGGGTATCCATCAGATGAAGCGCCTGCCAATCCAAATGAGCCACATCCATTTTCAAGTCGCCCGAAACATCATGAGGTTTCAAGATACCATCCAAATGCGCCTTGATATCCATGGTCCAGTTTTTCACTGCCAGTGAAGCATGCACCTTTGATTTCTCCAGTCCGGCAGCCAATGAAATTCCTGTCAGATGATAACTGCCATAATGGAAACGGTCTATGCCGCCCTCCGCATTGAAATAAGTACGGGGAGAGAAAAAGTCAAAACCTTCCCCCTCCACTTTCAGACGGGTGGACAAGGTGTACAAAGAATCGGCAGGCATAAACTGGTGCAGGTCAAAATGATTGACAGCCAAGTCTGCCTCATACCTGTCACGCGACAAGTCGTATTTGGCAAACAGACGGGCTGCCCGTTCCATCTTGAAATCATCCGCTACGGAGATGCTGTCATTATAAACCGTTATAGGAATAGTATCGGCCGCAACCACCGCCTGGGCTTCGGGCTGCATCAGCAGCAGGTCCGTGCCCATTTTAGTGCCCGCCATCGTAAATTTGCCTTCCAAGCGCGTTCCGTATGGAATTTCTATTCCTTCAGCCAACGTGGAAACAAACTTCAAATCCTTGGTTTCAGCTTCCAAAGTGATATCCCCCCCGCGCAGCAGACTGTCTGTCAGATGGGTTAGTTCCCCCCGGGCGAACAATCCCAATGCACCGGGCAGCTCGGCAGTCAGCGTAGTCAGTTTCAGCTTGTTCAAATCACCGTCGATCCCTGTACGGATGCGCAAGGGTTCGGAAGGATACTGCCGGATAAACTTTTCATCCATACTTCCCATGAATCTCACCACATCCGGCTTTCCTATATCAGCCATCAGCCGTGCGGACACCAAGCCTTCATCCTTAAAATCCAAGGCATTCCAATCCATCGCAGCGTTCAGTTCCAGATAAGAATCCCGGGTTTCCAGTTTCAATGAAGGCACACGCAGCACCTTGTCATTGGAAACCATCCGCCCTGTGGCAGAAACGATTTCCACTCCCGAACGCTCTTTCAGCACAAACTGGCTGATTATGGCTTTCATATTCCTACCTCCGTAGTATAGGGAATCCAGTTTCACACCGATATCCGTCAGTGCAATATGGGAGGGGTCCAGTCCGGAGGACAGGCTGTCGGCAGCCAGCGGCTTCCCGTTATCGTAACGCACACGTCCGTTCTCTATCCGAAACGTTTGCAGCGAATAGGCCGATTTATGCAAGTCTATCAGCCCGTCGCGCAGTATGGCATTATCCAGCGAAGCCGCCAATGACAAGCTGTCCAAAGGCATATCCAGCGCAAAGGATACATTCTGTAAATCAATATCCTGCAATATTATTTTCCAATAGGTGGTGTCGCTTGCAGCCGTATCGGCCGCAGCGGTGTCATTCAGGCAAAGAGATAAATCCGTATCTTTCAACAAGACTTTGTTAACGATGGCAGTTTCGGGGTCCAGTGCCACTCCATGACTGGAAATGAACAATTCCCCCAAAGTACCGTTCAATTTCATGCCATGTATCAAGTCATTAGAATTCACTGTGGCTCCTTGCAGGGATATGCCATCCACTTCTACCTGCTTTTTCAGCAGTGGCAGCAACTGCACATTCACTTGCAGGCGGCGTACACTGAGCAACGTATCATTATGCGGGGAAGCAGCATCTACATTGGTCACCACCAGATTCAACGGAAAAGACAAAGAGATACGTCCCACGGAGATATTCATACCAGTAGCTTCCGAGGCATATACAGCAGCTTTGTCCACCAGAAAATTCTGAATAGGTGGCAAATAAATCAATATACATAAAATGATGAACAGAATGAACGGAGATGCTATCGTCCACAATGTCCAACGAACATATTTTTTCTTCATCGAGTGTCTGTACAAGTATTCCTGCAAATTTAAACAATTTTATCGGCATAATGGTTGAAAGAACGCAGCTTTTATCTTTTGTTTCCCATAATTTATTAAAAAAGAACTTACGGACTACCTGTTGCCACTAGGAAAGATCTATAATCTTACCCCCGCAAAATTTAAATCTTTCAGCTCTCCCGTCTGTTCCCATAATATGAACAATACGGACAAGCCGACAGATTTCCAAGAAGACGGAGCTACTTCCAACGTAGACGCAGTTCCTTTTTCTCACACACGTGCGCGCATATTACAAATATGATATAAATCCGGCATCCTTCATCAAAGACTTCCCTCTGAAACGATGGATGCCATACTACTATTCAATGCGAATTTCAAGACTTATGCAAACCATGTTATTCAGAAACTTTTTTTAATTTTCTTTTTTCAAGTCTTATCATCTTCCGGTTTTGCCGCCGGTCTTTTTTATCTATTTTTCTTTTCGTCTTTTCTCTTTCCGGTGCTTCTCTTCCCCTCACTCTGCCCCATTTACTTTTCTTCTCTACAAATTATAAGAACACGCACGTTTGTGAGGAAAAAAAAGACCTGTTTCTGCCGCGTCTGCGTCTGAAGTATTCCTCCGCTCTCTCCCTTTTTTTATCCTTCCTTTCTTCGCTTTTCCGCTCTTACTCTCAATTTTATTTCCTATCTTTGTCCGATAAATAAAAAATAGCTCATGACTTCAAACAAAATTTTACTAATATGCCTAGCCTTCATTGCATTGACTGCATGCAACGCCGGCTCGAAAAGACAAACAAATCATCATATGGAAAATGAAAAGCGTACCTTGGTAAAACTGGAAACCACCATGGGAAATATCACAGTGGCCCTGTATAATGAACGCCGAAACATCGTGATAACTTTATCAAACTGGTAAAAGAAGGAGTATATGACAGTACATTGTTCCACCGGGTTATCAAACAATTCATGATCCAAGCTGGCGATCCGGACAGCAAAAAACGCATCGGATACTGCCATGCTGGGCAGCGGTGATGTGGGTTACACCATTCCCGCTGAGTTCAATCCGAAATTCTTCCACAAGAAAGGAGTATTGGCGGCAGCACGCCAGGGTGATGATGTGAACCCCGAAAAGGCTTCATCGGGTTGCCAGTTCTATATTGTTACCGGACGCAAGTTCACCGAACCGCAATTGCTGGGCATGGAGAACAAAATAAACGAACAGCGTGAAGAGGCTCTATTCGACAGTCTGGCACGCCAGCACATGAAGGAAATATACAAGATGCGCAAGGCGGGCGACAATGCCGGATTACTGGAATTGCAGGACACACTGGAAGCCCAAGCCCGTGAACTGGCGGACAAAGAAGAGAAATTCCGCTTCACCCCCGAACAGATCAAAGCATACAGCACCGTAGGCGGCGCTCCCCACCTGGACGGTTCTTATACCGTATTCGGTGAAGTAACCGAAGGCATGGAAGTAGTGGAGAATATTGAAATAGCAAAAACGAACCGCGCAGACCGCCCTGTAGAGAATATCCGGATTCTCAAGGCCAGTATTCAGTAATTTGCGACTCAGATGATTAACATTAACCGATACACCTTGTCTAACGGGCTGCGTGTGATACACAATGAGGACAATACAACCCAGATGGTGGCACTGAACCTGCTGTACGATGTGGGCGCACGCGATGAAGATCCTGACCATACCGGATTCGCCCATCTGTTTGAACACCTGATGTTCGGAGGCTCCGTCCATGTGCCCGACTATGACACTCCGGTACAAAATGCCGGAGGCGAAAACAACGCATGGACAAATAATGACATAACCAATTATTACATCACCCTCCCTCGTCAGAATGTGGAAACCGGATTCTGGCTGGAGAGTGACCGTATGTTATCCCTCGACTTTAACCCGCGCAGTCTGGAAGTGCAACGGCAAGTGGTAATCGAAGAGTTCAAACAGCGGAACCTGAACCAGCCATACGGAGACGCCTCACATCTGCTACGCGCCCTAGCTTATAAGGTGCATCCGTACCAGTGGCCTACCATCGGTAAAGAAATCAGCCACATAGCCAATGCCACCCTTGAAGAGGTAAAAGCCTTTTTTCTTTAAATATTATGCACCGGACAACGCAATTCTGGCTGTAACGGGACATATTACTTTTGAAGAGACAGTGACATTGGCTGAAAGTGGTTCGGCCCTATCCCGCGCCGCAACGTAGCCCCCCGCTCACTGCCGGCAGAACCCCCGGCAAACGGAAGAACGCCGACTGACAGTAGAGCGGAACGTGCCTGTAGACGCGCTCTTTATGGCATTCCATATCTGTGAACGACGCCATCCCGACTACTATGCTTTTGATATGCTAAGCGACTTGCTGAGCAGCGGACGTTCCTGCCGTCTGGTGCAGCATCTGGTACAAGAGAAACAGGTATTCAACAGTATCGACGCCTATATATCGGGCAGCATTGACGAGGGATTGTTCCATATCACCGGCAAACCCGCCCCAGGCGTCACGCTGGAAGCTGCCGAAGCTGCCGTATGGCAGGAACTGAAGGCATTGACGGAAGAAAGTGTGGATGAAGACGAGCTGGAAAAAGTAAAGAACCGCTATGAAAGTGAACAGATATTCAATAACCTGAATTACCTGAATGTGGCTACCAATCTGGCTTATTTTGAACTGACCGGCAAAGCGGAAGATATTAACAATGAAGTAAACAAATATCGCTCGGTCACTGCCGGCCAGATAAAAGAAGCTGCACAAAAGACATTTGTGCGAGAAAATTGTTCCACACTCTACTATAAAAGTAATTTGCCGACCTGATAATGTGCTAATTTGCCAACTGGCTGCGCCATGCGGAACACAGCGCAGCCAGTTGCAAATTAGCATATTGGCACATTAGCAATTTATTAACCATGCAACATTACAAAGCACTTTTCACTTTAGGTATCCCTATCGTTATCGGCCAGATAGGTGTCATCATTTTGGGTTTTGCCGATACATTGATGATAGGCCATCACAGCACGAATGAATTAGCCGCCGCCAGTTTTGTCAACAATATGTTTACTTTGGCCATTATTTTCGCTACCGGATTCTCATACGGGCTGACTCCTATCGTAGGGAGTCTGTTCGGACGGGGAGAAACCCATGTAGTGGGACGAATGCTGAAGAACAGCCTGTTTGCCAACACACTGCTGGCCGTATTGCTCACACTCATCATGTGGATACTTTATCTGAATATCCACCGACTGGGGCAACCCGAAGAACTGCTGCCTTTAATGCGTCCCTACTTCATCGTTTTGCTGATATCCTTGTTGTTTGTACTGCTTTTCAACGGTTTCAAGCAATTTGCCGACGGCATAACCGATACCCGCGTTCCATGTGGATCTTATTGACAGGAAATGTAATGAACATTATCGGCAACTACATTCTGATTTACGGTAAACTGGGAATGCCCGAAATGGGATTGCTGGGAGCGGGAATTTCCACATTGGCCTCCCGTATCATGATGGTGATCGTGTTCGCCGTCATTTTTTTCTGTACCCGACGTTATCATATTTATAAAGAAGGCTTCTACACAATACGCTCAACCGGGCAGACTTCCTGCACCTGAACAAACTGGGATGGCCCATTGCCATGCAGATGGGAATGGAAACTGCTTCGTTCAGTCTCAGTGCCATTATGGTGGGGATGGATCGGGACTACTGCTCTGGCGGCCCACCAAGTGATGCTCGCCATTTCCCAAATCTGCTTTATGATGTATTATGGCATGGGAGCAGCCGTTGCCGTGCGGGTTAGCAACTTCCGCGGACAGAATGACCGGATGAACGTCAGGCGCTCTGCATACGCCGGATTCCATATCATGCTGCTCATCGCACTGATAGGCGCCCTGCCCATCTTCCTGCTGCGTAACGAACTGGGAGGATGGTTCAGCGACAGTCCGGCGGTCAGCGTAATGGTAGCACAACTTATCATTCCGTTCATCATCTACCAGTTTGGTGATGGATTACAGATAAATTTCGCCAATGCCCTTCGTGGAATCGCAGATGTGAAACCCATGATGTATATCGCATTCATCGCCTATTTCCTTATCTCCCTGCCTGCCGGCTATTTTTTCGGTTTCATCATGGATTGGGGAATCATAGGAATATGGATGGCATTTCCTTTCGGACTGACTACAGCCGGAATACTCTATTACCTGCGCTTTAACCGTGATACGAAATAAAAATAAAACCACCATGAGCCTGCCCAACCGTTCCACCAAGCTGAAGTTGCATTCGGCTATATTCTGCTGACTGCACTGCTCTTTATATCTATCGGATATATCTATCAAGAAATGAAGTCACTGTCCGGAACCGGTGATGATGAAGCCATCCTGAGCCAACGGCGCCATGTCACCAACCAAATTATCAGCCAGCTCTATCAGGCGGAAGTCATCGGACAATCGCTCAGTACGGGACAAATAGAACAATACTACCGATACCAACGAGCCATGAAACAAGCCACCACGGCACTTGACTCCCTACGCACGTTGCTGACAGACAGCATACAACTGGCGCGACTGGATACCGTAGGAATGCTTTTCATGGATAAAAGAACGGAATATGCGCAACCTGCTAAAAGCAATTCAGGACGGTGGGACAGATATACTTTACAAACAGCATATAGACGAACTGATCGCCCAGCAAGATTCCTTGCTCAGCCTTCCCCATGTACGAAAAAAAGTAATCACACACACCAATTCTTATATTATTCGTAAAAAGCCCAAAAGCTTCTTCAAAACGTTTGGGAGAAGTGTTCTCGCCCGGAAAAGCAGATTCCACACAGGTCAACAAATGTGATTCA
>ENA-OQAR01000422-OQAR01000422.1-human-gut-metagenome-genome-assembly--contig:-NODE-422-length-12914-cov-2.369829_pt1 | contig 12914 bp, 15 predicted proteins | sample MGYA00242738_ERZ504533 | MGnify/ENA primary metagenome ERZ504533 (study PRJEB26092, sample SAMD00036276) | human gut metagenome | host: Homo sapiens | study: EMG produced TPA metagenomics assembly of... | reverse complement strand
ATCATGCAGAAGCTGCGTGATAACCCGCCCGCCGAGCTGGCTGGCCACAAGGTGGTCAAGGTGACCGACTACAAGAAGCCCGAGGAGACCGGCCTGCCCGCTGCAAACGTGCTGATCTACAGTCTGGAAAACGGTGCGACCGTTGTGGTGCGTCCCTCCGGCACTGAGCCGAAGATCAAGACCTACTTCACCACTCTGGGCAAGGATCTGGCTGAAGCACAGGCACAGAAGGATGCTCTGGCTGCTGCCATCGAGCCGATCCTGAAGTAAACTCCATCAAGAACAAGTTTGTGCCCCTCTGCTGTGTGCAGAGGGGCATTTTTGCTGTAGAATATTGGTTGCAGTTTGGGAAGTTATACGCTATAATAAAATATGGCTTACTATAGGAATCGGGCAGGTGAAGAAATTGGAAAAGAGAGTATCCGCGGTACTGGTGGCGGCGGGGTCTTCCACACGCATGGGCTTTGACAAGCTCAGCTTTGATCTGGGCGGCGAGACCGTGCTGCACCGCAGCATCCGCGCGTTTGAACAGGATCCGCTTGTCACGGAGATCGTGCTGGTGGCCGGTAGAACCGCGCCTTTGTGGAGCAGCAGGCAGCAGACTGCACAAAGCCTGTGCAGATCGTAACGGGCGGCACCACCCGCGCCGAGAGCGCAAAAAACGGCGTGCTGGCGGCAGCAGGGGAGCTTGTGGCAGTGCACGACGCGGCAAGACCCTTCGCCAGTCAGGCCGTCATCACAGCAGCGCTGGAAGCAGCGGCCCGGTGCGGCGCAGCTGCACCTGCCGTACCGGTAAAGGATACCATCAAGGCTGCAGCGCGCGGCAACGGAAAGACCGTGCCGGATGCCTGCCTTGTGTACACAACGCCCGACCGCAGCACCCTGTATGCGGTGCAGACCCCTCAGTGCTTTGACCGCGCAGAGTACCTTGCTGCGCTGGAAGAGCTGGATGCCGAAAAAGCCCGCCTTGTCACCGACGACTGCAGCCTGTTCGAGCTGACCGGCCGCGCCGTGCAGCTGACGCAGGGCGATTACGCCAATTATAAGATCACGACCCGCGAGGACTTGCCCCGCCCGGAACAGAAAGAGGAACACAAAATGCGCATTGGACATGGTTATGACGTGCACCGTCTGGTGGAAGGCCGCAAGCTGATCCTGGGTGGCGTGGAAGTGCCTTTTGAAAAAGGCCTGCTGGGCCACTCGGATGCAGATGTACTGGCCCATGCGGTGATGGATGCTGTGCTGGGTGCCGCTGCGCTGGGGGATATCGGCCAGCATTTCCCGGACAATGACCCGGCTTACTCCGGTGCCGACAGCCTGAAGCTGGCCCGCTGTGCGGCCGAAATTTTAAAGGAGCACGGCTTCCGCATTGAAAATATCGACGCGACGCTGTTGTGTCAGCGGCCCAAGCTTGCGCCGTACATTCCGGCTATGCGCCAGAATCTGGCCGATGCCTTCGGCCTGCCGGTGGATGCCGTGAGCGTAAAGGCCACCACCGAGGAACATCTGGCTTACCGTGAGGGCGTGGGCATTGCCGCCCACGCTGTTGCCCTGATCGAAACACTGTAAACGGGAGCGTGTACCAATGACTCTGAACGCGATCATTGCAAATTTCCAGACCTTCAAACTGGTCGATTTGCTGGATATCATCATCATTTCCTTCCTGATTTACCAGCTGCTGGGCATTGTCAACCGCACCCGCGCCGGCCAGCTGTTCAAGGGTGCGCTGCTGGTGATGGCCGTCTATCTGGTGGCAGAAACGCTGAACATGCGTACCGTTACATGGCTGCTGAACTCACTGCTGCAGGTGGGCCTGCTGACGCTGGTGGTGCTGTTCCAGCCGGAGATCCGCCGTGCGCTGGAGCGCATGGGCCAGACCGACCAGTGGGCCGCCAAGCTGTTCAATGTCAAAGGCCGCTACAACGATCCCAGCCTGAAAGGTGCATGGCGCAGCGCCATCATTGCCATCTGCGATGCGGCAGAGCGCTTTTCTGAGACCAAGACCGGTGCACTGATTGTGCTGGAACGCCACACGAACCTTTCGGAGATCGTGCGCACCGGCACGCCGGTGAACAGTGCGGTCAATCTGGAAGTGCTGGGCACCATTTTCTACGAGGGCACGCCCCTGCACGATGGTGCTGCCATCATTGAGAATGGCCGCATCAAAGCCGCGGGCTGTGTGCTGCCGCTTTCCAACAATCTGGATCTTGGCAAGGATATGGGCACCCGTCACCGCGCCTGCCTTGGCATTGCCGAAAATTCCGATGCAATTGCCATCGTGGTCAGCGAGGAGACCGGCATCATCTCCATGGCAAAGAACGGTGTGCTGATCCGCCACTTTGACCGCCAGACCCTGTATACCCGTCTGGTGGATGAGATGATCCCTAAGGAGACCACCACCGAAAAGACGACGGTCAGCGGCTGGCGCGGTCAGCTGGACCGTCTGTGGAAATGGGTCAGCCAGAAGGAGGACGATGCGCAATGAACAACGAACCCAACAAGAAAAACGGCGCAAAGCGGCGGTCGCCCATAAGAAAAACATTCTGGACGACCGCCGCATCCGGCTGGCACTTTCGGTGCTGGGTGCCATCGTTGCATGGATGGTGGTCACGATCATCGTCCAGCCCGGCACCAGCAACACCATCTACAATGTGCCGGTGGATTATACCTACGATTCCGCTGCTTACACCTCCCGGGGCCTGAGCATCGTCAGCGCCGAGGATAAGACCGTGAACCTGAAAATCTCCGGCGACGGCTACACCATCGGCGGGCTGACGGCTTCCGACTTTGTGGTCTACCCGGATTTTTCCAGCGTACGTGACAGCGGCGAAAAGACCCTGCGCCTGCTGGTACGCGGTGCCAACGGCCTGCTGAACGGTGTGACCGTGACCATGGAAGGCAATGACAACACGGTGGATGTGGTGTTTGACGTGGTGGAGGAAAAGACCCTGCCCGTTACCATTACCACCAACTACCTGACCATCGCGGACGGTTATATCCTTTATAGTACGGATGTTTCCAAGGAGAATATCACCCTTTCCGGCCCCAGCAGTGAGCTGAATAAAGTTGCTACCTGCACTGCAGAGGTGACCTACAGCGGCGAACTGACCGAGTCCATCACGCTGAACACGCCGCTGCGCTTCTATACCTCCGGCGGCAAGGAAGTCAAGTTTGAGTACACGGAGCTGGAAGAGAACAGCGTGGATGTGACCTTGCAGGTGTACAAGATGGCAACGCTGCCGGTGGACGTGAATTTCATCAATGCACCGCGTGATTTTGATGATTCGATGCTGGTATATGCACTCAGCCGCAAGCAGCTCAAGGTGGCAGGTCCGGCAGCTAAGATCGATATGCTGTCCACGCTGCCCATCGGCAATATCGACCTTTCCACCTTTACACTGAACAAGAGCTATGAGCTGCCCATCGACCTGCCCGCAGACATCTATCTGCTGGATAACATTTCCACCATAACGGTCAGCTTTGACTGCTCCAATCTGGGAACCAAGACCATGAACCTGCCCAATACCTGCGTGCAGGTGGTCAACCTGCCCTCTACCTACCAGCTGACGGTGCAGACCGAACGCCTGATGAATGTAACGCTCTGCGGCCCCAAGGGCGCGATCGAAACGCTGACCCCGGAGCAGGTGGTCATTGAGATCGATGCCGAGGATTTCTCGGTGGCGACCGGCGAGCAGAACATTGCCTGCCGCCTGTATGTGCCCTCCAACGGCAAGATTTTTGCACTGGGCAGCTATGTGCTGCAGTGCCGCATCGAAAGCAACTGAAACAAAAAGGAACACACGATAACATGATTCTGGTTCGCAACATCCGTCTGCCGCTCTCTGCCGGAGAGCCGCAGGCATTTGAAAAAGCCCTGCACGCTGCCCGCATCCCGCGCGGAAAGGTGCAGCATCTGGGCGTGGCAAAGCTCTCGGTGGATGCCCGCCATGGCCAGCCCAAGCTGGTGTATACCGTGGCTGTCACCCTGAAAGAACCTGCCGAGGAAGCGGCTTTTGCAGCCCGCTGTGGTGATGCTTCTCTGCAGCAGAAGGTGGATTTTTCGGTGCAGAATGGCATCCAGCCACTGGCACATCGGCCTGTGGTGTGCGGCCTTGGCCCGGCGGGCCTGTTTGCAGCGCTGCTGCTGGCCCGGCAGGGCTATCAGCCCATTGTGCTGGAGCGCGGCCCGGCGCTGGACGAGCGCGTAAAGGCGGTGGAACATTTTTCTGCTACCGGCGAACTGGATGTGAATGCGAACATTCAATTTGGCGAGGGCGGTGCCGGTACCTTTTCGGATGGCAAGCTGACCACCCGCATCGGCGATGAGCTGTGCGGCTTTGTTACCGAGGTGTTCCTGCAGCACGGTGCGCCGGAGGAGATCGCTTGGAAGCAGAAGCCCCACGTGGGCACCGACCTGCTGCGCGGTGTGATCACATCTATCCGCAAGGAGATCGAAGCTCTGGGCGGTGAGGTGCATTTCAACACGGCCCTGACTGGCTTTGAACAGAAAAATGGTCAGCTCACCGGCATTTTTACCACAAATGGCACCTTTGCCTGCGAAGCTTGGTGTTCGCGGTGGGCCACTCGGCCCGCGATACCTTCGGGATGCTGATGGACGGCGGCCTGCAGCTGGAATGCAAGCCGTTCAGTGTGGGCTTCCGCGCCGAGCATCTGCAGAGTGAGATCGAAAAGAGCTTATATCACGAGGCTGCCGGGCATCCGGCTCTGCCGCGGGGCGAGTATCAACTCTCCCAGCATGTGGGAGAGCGGTGCGTTTACACCTTCTGCATGTGCCCCGGCGGGCAGGTGGTGGCATCGGCCAGCGAGGAAGGCCGTGTAGTGACCAACGGCATGAGCTTCCACGCCCGCAATGGCAAAAATGCCAACGCGGCCGTGGTGGTGAGCGTGGGAGGCAAGGACTTTGCAGACGATCCGCGCCGGGCCATCGCGTTCCAGCGGGAGCTGGAAGCCAAAGCCTACGCCGCTGGGCGCAGTGCAGGGGAGTATGCCGCTCCGGCAGAGAACATCCAGAGCTTTCTGGAAGGGCGCGGCCAGCTGAACATTGGACGCGTGCAGCCTACCTATGACCGCGGCGTTGCTGCGGCAGACCTCGGCGCACTGCTGCCGCAGGAGCTGGCCGAAACGCTGCGGGCGGGCCTGCGCGCCTACGAGCGCAAAATTGCGGGTTATACCGCGCCGGAAGCGATCCTTACGGGTCTTGAGACCCGCACCAGCAGCCCGGTGCGGCTGAAGCGGGAAGAAAATTTTGAATGCTCCCAGCTGGCAGGTCTGTATCCCTGCGGCGAGGGTGCCGGATATGCGGGCGGCATCATGAGCGCCGCCGTGGATGGCCTGCGGGTGGCCCGCGCCATCATCAGCCGGTATGCACCGGCAGAAGGGTGAGAAGAATTTGATGAACGATCGTGAAAACGATGCAATGAGAGAAAATGAGGGCCGTCAGGTGCAGCAGGAGCTGGAAAACCAGCTGCGCGCCTTTTGGCGATACCGTGTCGGATGCTTTGCCCATGGCTTTGAGGGCAAAGGGGAGGACATTGGCGACCGCGCCTATGGTGTGGGCCGTGCGGCGGTGAATGCTGCAAACTTTGGCCTTGGCGAAGCGGCAAAGGCGTTCCGCAGCAGCCGGGAGGAATACTACCGCAGCCGTCAGAATGCGCAGAATACGAAACAGGGCTTGAATGAGGACTGTATCAACGCGCAGGCCGCAGGTGTTTCCGGCTGGTTCCGGCAGATGTTCGGCAAGGCAGAGACGACCCCGGCAGACGAGATCCGCGCCAGTGCCAAAAAGCGCTACAGCGCAGGCTGCGCATTGCTGGCAGTCGGCATCACGTTTACGGTGATCTTTGGCATCACGGCGGTTTCCTGTCTGGGTGCGGCGGGCCTGTTTACGCCCAATGCGGCGGTTCTGCAGGCTCTTCTGCAGGACAGCTTTATGGCTGAAAATGCTGCAGCCATGGGCAGCTTTGCGCTGGGGGCGGTGCGGATCACCGGCTGGTGCTTTGCGGCTGTCACCGCCGTGTTCGTGTGGATGATCACTGCCGGTGCATCCCGCCTGAAGGCCAGCAAGACGCTGCTCCGTCTGGCCGAGGCAGCAGAAGGCTTTGACTGCAAAAAGGGCCTGCCGCTGGAAGCCGTGGACGAGAAAAAGGCCCGTGCTCAAGCGGGTGCGCAGATTCATCCGCAATGGCTGGCTGAGTGCATGGGTGGACGAAAAAGCGGAAAAGCTTTACCTGACTGCTGAGGATTACCGTGCCGCGCAGGAAGCTGCCGCAGCCTCCAAGGCACCGCCGCAGCCGGAACCGGCAGCAGAAAAACAGACGATGTGCCGCTTAATCTTGAGACAGCGCGCCGCTTTGCCGCCGTGCTGCAGCAGGAAAAACAGCTGATGCAGGATGCGCAGGGCCGCGAAGAGCTGGACCATATGCAGACCACCACCACTGCCATCTGTGACTGGCTGGAAGCACACCCGGAAAGCCTGCCCAAGGCCCGCCGCTTTGCGGAATACTATATCCCCACCACCCTCAAGCTGCTGCACACCTACAACGATGTGCAGGGCCAGCAGGGCGAAAAACGCCGAGACCATCCGCCGCGATATCGCGGGCATCCTCACACGCTGAATCAGCCTACGACACCTGTATGATACGCTGCTCTCGGATGTAGCGATGGATGTCTCTTCTGAGATCGCTGCCCCTGCAGGGGAATGCTGGCCAACGCGGCCTGACGGGAGGAAATTTGAATGACCTACCGTGCATGGAATCTGAAGCCGCTGGACCGTGCCGCGCTGCGGGAGCTGACGCAGGCGATTGCGGAGCAGGCCACCGAAGAACTGGAATATAACGCACAGAACGACGAGCCGTGGAGCGAGCAAAAATATGCGGCCGCCCTTGCCGCCCAGCAGAAGGAAAATGCCCTGTTGGCGGGCGTGCTGACGGCACGCGGCATTACCGACCCTACCGAAGCACTGACCCTGCTTGCCGGTGAGGAAGAATTGAGCGACCCCTCGCTGCTCACCGATATGGACAAGGCCTGCGAGCGCATCTGGCGGGCCATTGACGAGGGCGAGACCATTGTGGTGTTCGGCGATTATGACGTGGACGGCGTGACGGCCACGGCCCTGCTGTACCAGCATCTCAAGGGCATGGGGGCTACCGTAAAATGTATGCTGCCCAGCCGCGAGGGCGACGCTACGGCCTTTCGCGCAATGCCATCCGTACCATCCACGATAAGGGCTGCAAGCTGATCGTGACGGTGGATAACGGCATTTCTGCTGTGGAAGAAGCCGATTATGCCGCTGAACTGGGCATTGACCTGATCATTACCGACCATCATCTGCCGCCGGAAACTCTGCCCAAGGCCATTGCCGTGGTAGACCCCCGTCGTGAGGACGACACCAGTCCCTTCAAGGGCCTGTGTGGTGCGGGCGTGGCGTTCAAGCTGTGTGCCGCACTGGATGGCTGTCCGCCGGAAGAAATGCTGGACTACTGCGGCGACCTTGCCGCTGTGGGTACTGTGGCGGACGTGATGCCGCTTACCGGCGAAAACCGCACCCTTGTCAAGGCGGGCCTGCGCCAGCTGCAGAACACGGACCGTCCGGGTCTGGAAGCGTTGCTGGAAGAGGTGGGCCTTGCGGGCAGACCGGTCACCGCAGAAATGTCAGCTACGCCATTGCGCCCCGCATCAATGCGGCTGGCCGCATGGACAACGCTGTTACGGCTTTGCAGCTGGTGATGTGTGAGGACCCGGACCGCGCCGCAGAGCTGGCCCATAAACTGAACGAGATCAATACAAAGCGTCAGGAGACAGAGCTGCAGATCTTCAAGGCCGCGCAGGAACTGCTGGAACAGGAACCGGAGCGGCTGGAAGACCGCGTGATGCTGCTGTGGGGCCGCGATTGGCACCCCGGTGTCATTGGCATCGTGGCATCCCGGCTGGTGGAACGCACCGGCCGGCCTGTGATCGTGGTGACGATCGACGAGCACGGCGAATGCAAGGGCAGCGGACGCAGCGTGCAGGGCTTCAATTTGCATGCCTGCATTGGTGCCTGCGCAGATCTGCTCATCCGCTACGGCGGCCATGCCATGGCTGCGGGCCTTTCGGTGCGGGAAGAAAATCTGCCCGCTCTGCGCCGCCGCCTGAACGACTGGGCAGCACGGGAATGCCCGGTGCTGCATACCACCCCGCTGGAGTGCGACCTGCCCATCCATCTGGACCGTGTGACCGTGGAAAGTGTGCGGAAGCTCGACCAGCTGGCTCCCTATGGGGCCGACGAACCCGACCCCGGTGTTCCTTTTGCAGACGCCGTGCTGGAGTGGGGTATACCCGGTATCGGAGGGCAGGCACAGCCGCCTGCGCCTGCGGCAGGGCAATGCCAGCGTGTATGCCGTGTGGTTCGGTATGCCGCCGGAACAGCTGCCCTATGCCATGGGCGATGTGGTGGATGCTGCGCTGAACCTTTCGGTCTACGATTCGCCCCGAGGCGCACAGCTTTCGGGCCGCATTCTGGACCTGCATCCGGCAGGGCTGGGCACAAAGCTTGCGGAGCAGGCTGCTTTTGTGGTGGCGCTGCGCCGCGGCACACCCCTGACTGAGGAACAGAAAAAGCTTATTACGCCTGAGCGCAGTGATATCGTCACAGTGTACCGTGAGCTGCAGGCGCGCCGCTGGCACGCAGAAGATCTGCAGCCGCTGTGCGCAAAACTGGGCGAGGAAAATACAGGCAAAACACTGGTGGCAGTGACGGCCTTGGAACAGGTGGGCCTGATCGCCGCTGTGGAAAAGGGTGGGGCAAAATATCTGGAGCTTGTGCCTGCGCAGGGCAAAAAGAACCTTGCGGATGCCCCGATCCTGAAATGTTTGGAGGGAATGTAAAATGCCAGAGGGAAAGAAAGCTGCGGTCCCGGCACCGAAGCCGGTGCGGGAAGAGGATCTCTACTCCGCAAAGACCCACCTGCATCAGCCGGTACCGGTGCAGGAAACGGCTACCGTTTCTGCAACAGCACAGCTGGCCGATGCCCCGGAAGGCGCGCTGCCTTCGGAGGTGCGGCCGGAGATCGTTACCTGGGAAAAGCTGTGTGAGGCCATCAAGGCCAGTGGCCGCTCCTACAATATGGAGATGATCAAAAAGGCATATGACCTTGCCAACACTGCCCACAAGGGGGTGTGCCGCCGCAGCGGCGAGCCGTATATCTGCCATCCGCTGGCTGTGGCACGGCTGGTGCTGGATCTTGGCATGGACTCCGAGAGCATTGCTGCGGCCCTGCTGCACGATGTGGTGGAGGACACTCCCACTACACTGGACGACCTGAAAGCCGCCTTTGGCGAGGAAGTTGCCCTGCTGGTGGACGGCGTGACCAAGCTGACCAAGATCCAGTTCTCTAACATTGAGGAACTGCAGGCTGAAAACCTGCGCAAGATGCTGCTGGCCATGAGCCGCGATGTGCGCGTGATGATCATTAAGCTGTGCGACCGGCTGCACAACATGCGCACCGGTGATGCATGGCCGGAACAGAAGCGCCGCGATAAAGCCCGCGAGACCATGGAGGTGTATGCCCCCATCGCCAACCGTCTGGGCATCCTGAACGTGAAGGAAGAACTGGAAGACCGCAGCCTGCATTACCTTGACCCTGTGGGCTACGAGGAGATCAGCCGGATGCTCAGTGAGCGTGCAGGCGAGGAGTTCCTTGCAAAGGTGTCCGGTGTGATCGAGCGGAGGCTGGCCGAAAGCGGCATTGAGGGCGCTACCATCAAGCGCCGCGTCAAGAGCATTTACGGCATCTATCGCAAGACCATCATGCAGAACAAGTCCTTTGATGAGATCTACGATATCTATGCAGTGCGTGTCATTCTGGATACGCTGGCCGAGTGCTACAGCACTCTGGGCCTCATCCACGATATGTACCATCCGCTGCCCAACCGCTTCAAGGACTATATCTCCACTCCCAAGCCCAATGGCTACCAGAGCCTGCACACCACCGTCATCGGCCACGAGGGCATCCCCTTTGAGGTGCAGATCCGCACCCGCAAGATGGACGAGCAGGCCGAGTACGGCGTTGCGGCCCACTGGAAGTATAAAGAAGGTCTGGATGGCCACGACAAGCTGGACGAACGTCTGGCATGGGTGAGCCAGCTGTTGGAAAACCAGCGCGTCAGCGAGGATTCCGGCAATCTGCTGCACGACCTCAAGAGCGACCTGCTGCCGGAGGAAGTGTTTGCCTTTACCCCCAAGGGCGATGTCATCAACCTGCCTACCGGCGCTACCTGCATCGATTTTGCCTATGCGATCCATTCGGCGGTGGCAACCGCATGGTGGGCTGCAAGGTGAACAACCGCATGGTGCCCATCGACCACATCGTTTCCACCGGCGAGATCATCGAAGTGATCCTTGGCCCGGCGGACAAAGGCCCCAGCCGCGACTGGCTCAAGATCGTGCGCACCAGCGAAGCGAAGAGTAAGATCCGAAACTGGTTCAAAAAGATGCGCCGCGAGGAAAATATCACGCAGGGACGTGATGCACTGGCCCGTGAGCTGCGCAGGGAAATGATCATCCTTCCGGACGACCAGCTGGACGATTTTATCAACAGCTGTTCCCGCCGCCTGCGCCAGAACAATGCCGAGGAGCTTTATGCCGCCATCGGCTACGGCGGCATGACCATTGCCAACTGCCTGCCCAAGCTCAAGGAGGAGTGGCAGAAGCTGAAAGCTTCGGAGGAAAAGGCCGGGGAAGACCTGCCCAAGGTGGACCTGAGCCGTGTGCACGCTACCGACGGCGTGGTGGTGGAAGGCTTCGATAACACCCCATCAAGTTTGCCAAGTGCTGCAGCCCGCTGCCGGGCGACCCATCGTGGGCTTATCACCCGCGGCTTTGGCGTTTCCATCCACAAGCAGAGCTGCGTGAACGCCATTTCCAGCATGAAGGATCCCACAAACGCTCCCCGCTGGGTCAAGGCGTACTGGGCCGACAGCGTCAAGGACAGCTATAAGGCCGGCATTGAGATCATTGCGCTGAACCGCAACGAGCTGCTGCAGGATGTGCTGGCTGCGCTGGCGGATATCCGGGTGCCCATCTATGCGGTGAACGCCCGTCAGGTGGAAAACACTGCGCCATGGTCAGCCTGACCATCGGCATCAACAATACCGAGCACCTCAACCGCGTGGTCGCAAGACTTTCCAAGGTGAAGGACGTGCTCAAGGTGACAAGGAGCTAAAACATGCGTGCAGTCATTCAGGCGGTGTCTTCCGCCAGTGTGCGGGTAAACGGCGGTGAGCCGCGGGCCATCGGGCCGGGCCTTATGATCCTGCTGGGTGTCAGGGATACCGACAGTCTGGACATCGTGCCCAAGCTTGCCGATAAATGCGCAGGCCTGCGCATCTTCCCGGACGCAGAGGGCAAGCTGAATCTCAGCGCAAAGGACCTTGGCTATTTCGGCTCTGGTGGTGAGCCAGTTCACCCTTTACGGCGACACGAAAAAAGGCTACCGGCCCAGCTTTATCAAGGCCGCAAAGCCGCCGCTCTCCGTGGATGCTTACGAGCTGTTCCTTGCAGAGATGAACAAACAGGGCTTGAAGGATGTTCAGCACGGCGAGTTTGGCGCGGACATGCAGGTGGCTCTTGTGAACGAAGGACCCTGCACCATTATCATCGATACCGACGAGTGGAAGAAAAAGGAGTGACCGCCATGCAGGCTTTTCATATTCCGGGCGCTGCGCCGCTGTATACCAATACCTTCCTGCTCATTTCCGACGCAGGCCATGCCGTGGTCATTGATCCGGCGGCAGATGCGCAGACCTACGATAAAAATTTTAAAGGAAAACAATGCGCAGCTCACCACCATCTGTGCATCCACGGCCACTACGACCATGTGGGCAGCGCCGAAGCCTTGCGCACCGAGTGGAACGCAAAGCTCTACTGTGAGGCTGCCGACCTTGCAGGCGACCGCATGTATCCGCTGAGCGCAGCGGACTGCGGCTACGCAGAAGGGGAGACTGTCTCGGTAGACGAGCTGCAGTTCACGGTCTGGCACACGCCCGGCCATACGCCCGGCGGCGTGGTGCTGCTGTGCGGCGAGTATCTCTTCTGCGGCGATACCCTGTTTGCAGGCAGCATCGGCCGTACCGATCTGGAGGGCGGCAGCAGTGCACAGATGGCCGAGAGTCTGCGTAAGCTGGCAAAGCTGCCCATCCCGCGCGGCACGCAGGTGCTGCCCGGCCATGGCGAGTTCTCCACCTTTGGCGATGAACTGGACAACAATTACTACATCCGCAGCGCTGTGCGCGGCAACAATGATTTATTTTAAAGAGTGAACAACATGAAGATTTATATTACCGGCCTGCCTTCCGGCTACGAAGTGGAGCATCTGGTGCGTTTGTTTTACCCCATGCACCGCTCACCCTCACCCCGCCGGAGAACGCCGAGACTGCGTCTGGGCAGAAAAAACGCCGGACGGCCTGCATACACTGGTGCGTCAGGACGGCAGAAGTGCTGAACGACACGCACCGCTGCCCGCGCTGTGGAACAGGGCGGCGAAACGCCGGAGTTCAGCCTTGCCAGCCTGACCTATGATCTGCTGCGGGATTGGACCGGCATCCGCCCGCCATGGGGCAAAATGACCGGTGTGCGCCCGGTGCGGCTCATCCACGACAAGCGCGCCGCAGGCTGGACGGAAGCGGAGATCGACCACTTTTTCCTTGACCGGTTCGACTGCTCCCAGCAGAAATACCAGATGGCCAAGGCCATTGCCGACCTGCAGGAGCCAATTTTGAAAGTGGGCAATGAACCCGGGACCTACAGCCTGTACATCGGCATCCCGTTCTGCCCGTCCCGGTGCAGCTACTGCAGCTTGTCAGCTGCAATCTGGACCGCGACCGCAAGATGGTGCAGCCTTATGTGGACTGCCTGT
>ENA-OQAR01000421-OQAR01000421.1-human-gut-metagenome-genome-assembly--contig:-NODE-421-length-12923-cov-4.764770_pt1 | contig 12923 bp, 13 predicted proteins | sample MGYA00242738_ERZ504533 | MGnify/ENA primary metagenome ERZ504533 (study PRJEB26092, sample SAMD00036276) | human gut metagenome | host: Homo sapiens | study: EMG produced TPA metagenomics assembly of... | reverse complement strand
GGCATCTGCGTTGCCAAAATGCTCGATAATGTCGGGTTGCGGTACCCGCATCGTGCTTCGGGGGCAAAAGCCCCTCGCACTCTGCGACCGCTGCCCCTGCTTCGGTTCGCTGTTTCCGCCACTGGCGCCGCTCACCTTTGCAGCATCCAGTATTATCTGCGCTTTTGGCTTAGCATCTGCCGCACCTCGCTCGCCGTATCGGCACTTAGAATTATGCGGTATTGCCCTTAATATCTCTGGATCAGGGGGAATATCATGGCCAGAACCGCCCAAGCGACCTGATACAAGGCCAGTGCCGGAAGCGGCAGCCCGGCCAGGCCGCCGGCCAGCGCATGATCATGGCAAGAATGCAGCTGATGAGCACCGAGGCCGACAGCACCATCGAAGAACGGTGTTCCCCCTCTGCCGCACCCGCAGCGGCCTCCAGGCCGCCGACAAAGCTGGCAAAGCTGCCCAGGTGCAGCATGCTGCCTTCGCTTTCCGGCAGCCAGGCCACAGCGGGCTCCAGCGCCTTGTGTTCCTTGCCGCTCAGCACCTTGACGGTACCAACCGGCAGGTTATAAGCAGTCTGCAGCAGCGCTTCATCGCAGTTAAAGTCATCGCAGTCCACAATGAGCGAAAGTCCGGCGCGGCGCAGGGAATCCAGCACGGCGGCGGTATCGGGATCACTCTGATAAGCCACCTGGAACATGCTGAACAGCTTGCCGGAAACCGCCAGGTAGATGACCCGGCGCTGGTTTACGGTATGGCGGCGTTCATATTCCATGCTGGGCAACTGGATATCATAGGTATCCATCAGCCGGCGGGAGCCGATCATGACCCGCTCGCCGTTGATCCAGCCCACATAGCCCATGCCGTCCAGCGTTTCCAGGTTTTCCACCTTGCACAGCAGCTTGCGGTTATCGCCCGTCATGCCAAGGAAGATATCTTTCAGCGGGGTATTCACATCGGCCAGCATGGAAGCGGAGTAGATGATGGCCAGCTCAATATCCTCTTTGCGCACCGGCTTGATACCGCGCAGCGTAATGCACCCTTTGGGGAAAAGATCCTGCGCCGTGACCTGCAGCACGTTCACACGGCCCAGCAGTCGGATATCCTTCCAACCGGGGATGACCGCTCCGATCTGCGCGGCACTGCGCTGCATCAAACGCATGGGCATGGCGGAGATCAGCGTACCGGCCAGCGGCGCGCCCAGGCAGAGTACACCGGCCAGCGCAGTGAACGCCGTTCCGGCATCCTTGCGGTAAAGCAGGGTGAACAGGAATGCAGCCACGCCGCAGCCCAGCAGGATGCGGGCAAACTGCTGCTGGTTTTTATCCGATGTGCGGCGGGATTCGCTGCCCGCCAAAAAGCCTTTCATCAGGCGGGTGGGACGGCTGACCAGCACATTGGGGCGCGGTTCCGCCAGCCCGGCGGTCACGGTGCGCAGTACCCCGGCATCTTTCAGCCGATATGCCACAGCGTGGTCCATCCCGGCGCTGACAAGGGTAAAGTTATCCCGGATGGTGTGGGCGTCGATTGCCTTGCCTGCAGCGTTGCCGCACAGCAGCAGCGCTGCGGGGCCGGTCATCAGGCAGAGGGTTGCGGGGTTATACCATTCCGGCTTTGCCAAAAACATGATACATTGCAGGATGGAGGCCACCGCGGCCATGGCGGGCATGGTATCTGCGGTATTGCCCCGGCGCATGTTGATCAGCCCGGCCAGGCCGCCCAGCATCGTCTGCCAGCACAGGGCTGCGCTGGCAGCAAGCAGGATCAGCATGGTCACCAGCAGCGGCTTGGTGCTGGCTGTGGTATCCAGCGGGCCAAGATTGGCTCCGGTGGCCGCCATAGTGCCCAGAACGATCATAATCAAGGCTGCAGCGCCCACGGCGATTGCTGTGCCGGTGGTGATCATCACCCGCAGTTCCAGGTCATGGCGCACCACGGGGGCATCATCGGTGCTTTCGTATTCGTGGCGGTGCAGGACGGCGGCCTGTGCGGCAAAAGGCGCTTCGCCATCGGGGGGTGGTTTCGTCCTTCGGCTTGCCTGCAAACCGGAGGATGTTAAAGCCTTTGCCGGGCTTTTTTTTGTTCCGGTGCTTCCGGCTCCGCCCCGGCGTTGGGGTCGCTCAGGTACTGGGCAGCCGCCTGGTAATCGGTATCGGTCTTTTCTGTTTTTGCCTTTGAATCCGATTTGATCTTTTCCAGGTTGATGGACTGTTCTATGCCGCGCACAAATTCCGCGGTATTGGGCTTTTCATCCACCAGGGGGCCGATCAGCTCCTCAAAGCTTTCTTCCTCTTTTTTCGGGGCGGGCTTTTTCGGTTCTTCCGGCTGCTCTTCCACCCCTTCGGCAATCTCGCTCAGGCGGATTTGCCCGGTCAGGGTCTGGGCCAGCTCCTGCGGCAGTTCCTCAAAGGTATCGCCGCTGGCGGGTTCTTCCTGCACAGGGGCAGCTTTGGGCGCAGGCTTTTTGCGGCGCGGCGGCAGGGCTGCGTTCAGTTCATGCAGGAACGACTGGGTGCTTTCCGGTGCGGGCTCGTCCCCCAGCTGCATGGTAAAACCGGTGGTCGCCTGCGGGGCAGGCGCGGGCTGCGGCTGCACCGTATCGTTTGGGGTCATGACCGGCTCGCCCACGGGTTCCGCTTCGCGGCGGGGGGCAGGCCGAGTGAACGGCATGGTGCGTTCCCGCTCCTTGCGGGGGGTGAACTCCACGGTATCCCGCTTTTTATTTTTGCGGTAAACATTGGGCTGAGGTTCCGGCTGCGGGGCCGGCTCATCCTTCGAAAGCTGCGGTTTGCCTGTGGCGGCAAACTGGGAAGTCTGCCGCCCGGAGATGGAAAGCCCTGCGTTGGTAGCGGTCAGGCGGGGCATCTCGCCCGTTTCCTCTGTTTCCGGCTCCTCCCGGGGCTGTTCCGGAACCTCCCAGTTTTCTACCGGGGCTGGCTCGCCCTCATACGGGTCATAGGATTCCAGCTCGTCATAGACATCGTGCTTTTTGCCGCCGAACAGGCTGGCAAAAAGCCTTTTTTCTTTGCAGCGTAGTGACGGGGCGGCTCTTGCTCGCGCAGCTCCATCTCGTCCGGTTCATCCTGTGGCAAAACCTCCTGCGACCGGGGCAGTTGTTCTTCCAGCTGCTGGGTGCTCTGGTTTTCCACCCTGCCGCTGACCGAAACATTGATCGGCTCAAACTCCCCGGTATCGGTAGCATATCCAAAGCCAAACAACGCCTTTTTAGGGGTCTGCTGGCGCTCCTGCTCGGACTTCATATCATCCGGAACAACGGCCACGCTGGTGCCAAAAAAGTTGGTAAAATCTTTTTTCCTTCATCCAGGTACTTGCTGTCCGCTTCCGGCACCCTGCGGCACAAAAAGGCTTTAATGATGCTGGTGCGGGTGGTATCCCCTGATGTTGCATCCGCCGGTCTTGGTTCCGGCTGCGGGGCCGGTTTTGTCTCCGGCTGTACCTGCGGGGCCGGCTGCTGGGGCGCAGTTTGTGCCGGGGCAGGGCGGGCAGGCTGCGGAACAGGTTCCGAGCGCACCGGCTGAGTCGGTTGTACAGTTTGTATATTATTTTGTTTTTCTACTTTAGGCTCAACTTCCGGCATGCGGCGCGGCTCCGGCACAGAAGCAGGCCGGCGGGCCGGGGCAGCGGGGCCGGGTTTATTCTTTTTGGCAGCCCGCATACTGGGCAGATCGCCCAGCAGGTCGTCCAGCACAGCGGTGGAAAACCGGTCCTCGGTGTTAAAATTATTGCCTTTGCCCAGCGTGATATCCGGCAGGTCCTCTTTCTGGATGGGCCCCAATGCCGAACCGCCGCCGGAGGATTCCTCCATGCTGCCGTGGCCCAGGCTTTGCAGGATGGCATCCACCTGGCGGTCTGTTACACTATCCCGGATGCCGCGTTCGGCCTGCTCATGGCTGAGCTCTTCCAGAATGCGGTCCACGGAATCATTTGTACGTTTGCTTGGCATGTTGTTCTCCCCTTTGGTATGGGATTCCTTTTTTTGCGCAGCCGTTACTTGCGGCGCTGCATGATGTTGTACATCAAAATACCGGCGGCCACGCTGACGTTATAACTGTCCACACCGGTTTTGCCACCGGCCATATCCAGCGTAACGGCGGCATCGCACAGTTTGCGCACCAGTGCGCCGGGGCCTGCGCCCTCGCTGCCCAGCACCAGCGCCACCGGACCGGAAAGATCGGTTTTTTCCAGCGGAGCACCGCCCAGGTCGGCACAGTAAACAAAAATGTTCTGCTTTTTCAGGTCACGGATGGCCTGCGGCAGGTTGGCGACCCGCGCCACCGGGATGCGGGCAGCTGCTCCGGCGCTGGATTTCATGACCGTGCCGGTCACGCCAACGCCGCCGCGCCGCGGGATGATCACGCCGTGGGCACCGCACAGCAGCGCGCTGCGCAGGATTGCGCCCAAGTTGTGGGGGTCCTCAATACCGTCACACAGCACGAGGAACGGCGGTTCGCCGCGGTCTTTTGCGATCTGCAAAAGTTCCTCCACGCCAACATACTGGATGCGGGCAGCCCAGGCCGCCACACCCTGGTGGTCCTGGGTACCGCACAGCTTTTGCAGCTTGCCGGCGGGTACACGCTTGATGACCGCCCCGGCCGCTTTGCCCAGCGCGGTATAATACCCGGCCATGCGCGGCTCCATGCTGTCGGCCAGCAGCAGGGTGTCCACCCCGGCTTCGCTTTTCAGCAGTTCGGTCACGGGGTTTTTGCCCCATACCAGGGCGGTATCCTGCTCCGCAGGGGCCTTGTCTGCCTTGGCCTGGGGGGCCTGCTGGGGCATGCGTTTTTTTATTTTCTATCTGCAATGTGGTTACTCCTTAAAACGATTGGGTAAAGCCCTGTGCGGCGGCGTTTGGCAGCCATTTTGCCGCGAATGGCAGCCCGCACAGCTTTCTGGCATGATTCGATAATTATACAGATATAGTATAGCACATTTCCTATGCTTTTGTCACCTTTTTCCTTGGCGTCAAAAGTACAGATTTTTCACCCTTTTGCACGGTGCTTTTGTGCGTGTTTTCGCGGTTTATACAAACCGTACTGGAAAGGTTTTCCTTTGAAGATGTTGAAAACCCTGTTGAAAGCGTGGAAAACCCGCTTGTATGGCCAGTTTTCCACCGTTTCAGGGGGTGTTTTCAACATATTGTGGAAAACCTTTCAACATAACAGTACGGATAAACACCCCCGCTCACTGGGCAAACTACCAGTTTTACCCCCGTTTTTGCGGGTAAAACTTACAATTATTACGGGGGGTTTTGCCCGTTTTTTCACTTTCCACAGGTTTTCCCCACCCCGTCTGTGGACAAAAAGCGAAAAGTTCATCCTGCATGTTGAATGCAAAAATTCCCCACAAAATTCCATCCTGTTCAGGCCATTCCGGCTGCTGCAAACCAGTCCGCCGCAGCCCGCAGAACGGGCGCGGCATTGCTGCCCCCGCCGCCGTATTCGATCACCACCGCCACCGCAAACCGCGGCTGCTGCACCGGCCCATACCCGATGAGCACCGAGTTTGTGTAGTGGGTGCCATCCGGCAGCGTGCCCGCCAACTGGGGGCTGCCGGTCTTGCAGGCAAGGGGGATGGGCGATTCCCGCAAAGTGCGCAGCGTTTGGGCCATCTGGGCCATACCCTCCCGGATGGGGGCAAACACTGCCGCCCCGCCGGGTGCTGGGCTAAAACTTCCGGCTGCGCCTGCCAGGTTATATTCCCGGCGCATCGGTGGTGCTTCGGGCAAAATGCAGTGCCGGGCGCTGGCCGTCCCGCGCAAGGGCCCCGACATAAGCCGCCAGCTGCAAGGGGCTGACCGACGTATTGCCCTGCCCGATGGCCGCCATCAGTGCAAGGCCCGCCTGATAGTTCTCATCGGTGCTCCAGGTCAGGCGGCCTATAGTTTCCGGCAGCTCAGTACCGCAGGGTGCTCCAAGGCCCAGCTGCTGCGCGGTAGTTGAAAACGTATCCACCCCAAGGCGCGGCCGACATCATAAAAATAAATGTTGTCAGCTGTGGCGCAGCGCCGTAACCATGCTGACGGCCTCGCGGTGCCCCAGCTGCAAACAGCGCGGCTGGTAGCCCGCATAGTAGGTGTACCGTCCGCCGCAGTTTACAGTGCTTTGCGGGGTGATGATCCCCGCCGCCAGAGCCGATGCCGCTACTGCCGGTTTGAACGCCGACCCCGGCGCATACTGGCCGTTCAGCACCCGGTTGACCAGCGGTGCTCCCTGGGCTGTGGCCAGTGCGGCATAATTCTGCCGCCAGCTGGCAAGGTCATAATCCGGCAGGCTGACCGCCGCCAGAACGCCGCCGGTCTGCACATCCACCACCACAGCCGCCCCGGCGCGGGCTTCTTTGCCCTTGCCTTCCGGCTTTGTGGCCTGTAAAGTTTCAATTTGCTGCTGCAATGCGCTGCGCAGGGTGCGCTGCAGGTCAGCATCCAGATAGAGATGCAGGGTGTCCCCGGCCTGCGGGGTACTTTGTATGGTTTCGGTGCGGCCGCCACTGCTGCGGTCCACCGTCACTTTCAGGCTTCCCGCTCTGCCGCGCAAAGCATCCTCCCAGGCGGCTTCCAGCCCCCATTGGCCGATGGATTCATCCATGGCAAGGCCTTGGGCCTTTTTCTGTGCCCACTGCTCGGCGCTCATGGCCCCCACGCCGCCCAGCAGCTGCGGAGCGAGGGTGCCATCCACCGCCGTGCGGGTACCGCGGGCAGTCAGCCGCACCGCCCCGCTCTGGGGCAGACCGGCAGCCAGCAGGCTCTGGCACTGTGCCTGGGTCAGATTTTCAGCCAGCGGCAGTTCCCCCGCCGAAACGGCAGAACAAAAAGGCGGCAAGCTGTGTTTCCACATCCTTGCGCCTAGATCCAGTTCTTTTACGTTTGCAGGTCTGCGCCATCTCGGTGTCCGGTGGGGCCGGAACGCAGAGCGCCAGGTCATACACGGTGTCATCCTGCACCAGCGCCGTGCCGCTGCGGTCCACAATGCTTCCCCGCGCCGCCGGGATTCGCACGGTATAGCTGGTCTGAGATGCCTGTTCCAGCTTTTTAGCATAGTGATCCGCCATGGTAAACTGCATCCAGTACAGCCGCACCAAAAATGCCGCAAACACGGCAGTGCAGAAAATCAGCAGGAACCACACCCTCTTTTTGCCGTCTTTTTTCATGCGCACCTCCCGGCAGGCCACTGCCTGCTCTGGTCTGATCGTTCTTTGGTCTGTCCTTTTGCCATATGGGTATTATACAAGGTTTTGCCGCAGCTGTCAGCCCCCGATGAAATACAGGCAGTCGGTTTCATCGGCAGTATCTTCCAGCGGGGCACGCAGGGTCAGGCCGCCGGGGTCGGGCTGGGGCGCTGCTGCCAGCTGCCCGGCCCAATACTGTCCCTGCGCGGTAACGGCCAACTCCCCCGCTGCCGCCTTACAGCTGCAGGGCAGGCCGGTCACCCACAGGACTCCGTTCTGGCGGGTCAGCGTGCCAAGGGCCTGCCCCACCAGAGCCGGGACTGCCCCCGCTCCGCTGCCCGCCGGGGACACCGTGCCATGCTCCCCTGCAATGCCCGCAAAACGGCCGCTGCGGTCCAGCACGGCGGCCCCCGCCTGCACCGGCTGCGCCAGCAAAAATCCGCCGGGCCAGCGGGCGGCGGTCCACACGGGGTCCCAGCGTTCGCCGTCCGTCTGCCTGCTTTGCAAAAAAAATTGCGCATGGCGGCGTTTTCTTCGGCATCCGGTTCGTGTTCTGCCAGCCGGCGGTGCAGGGCAAACAGCTCCCGCTGCATCACGCTCATTTGGGCGGCATAGTGTTGGGCTAAGGCATCATCCAGCCGCCGGGGCAAAGCCGCCCCCCACACGGCCATGCTAAGCAGGGCAAGGCCCGCCAGCCCCAGCAGCAGCGCACAGAGCTGCCGGAGCGTTTTGTGCCGTCTGCGCGGTGCCGGGCGCGCAAGGTCCAGCCCGTCCCGTTCTTTTCGTCTGGTATGCCGCATGGTGCGCCGCCCGCCTTTCGCTCATTGTTTTTCTCCACAACTATATGTTTGCCCGCCCCCTGCTAGACTTTGGGGGCGGATTTGATATAATAGAAGAAACCAAACCAAATGTTAAGGAGTACCTGCCATGCCTGCCACTTTGCTTGTTTTAGATATTGACGGCACCCTGCGCCCCCATGGGGAGCCGCGCGTGCCCAAAGAAAACGTCGATGCCCTGCGCACCGTGCAGAAAGCCGGGGTCAAGCTCGTGATTGCCACGGGGCGCTGCCGGGCAGAGATCCCCGCCAAAATGCTGCGCGGCATCCGGCCGGATTACTGGATCTGCGCCGCCGGTGCCCAGGTGGAGGATGCCGCCGGGACCGCCCTGTACACCAGTCACATGACCGCCGAGGAAATGTACGCTCTGGTGGATTTTTGCGAGGACTATGAGCACCCGCTGGGATTCAGCTTTTCGGACGGCGGGTATGTTTACCTGGATTATGAGGCCTTCCATGTGCAGGAGAAAGCCGCTGCACTGGAAGGTTGCCTGAAAGACGGCGAGGACCAGGACCGCCACCTGTTGGATATGCCGTTTTCCGCGTTCGGCATGCTGGCGGCGGAAGATATCGCCAAGTTCCAGGCCAAATACGGCTACCTGGGGCTGCAGTTCCTGCCCTACCACGTGACGGGGTGCGATATCCTGCGCGCCGGACAGGACAAGGCAACCGGCCTGCAGGCACTGCTGGACCATCTGGGCCTGGCCGCTGCGGACTGCATTGCCGTGGGCGACGGTCCCAACGATGCCGGAATGCTGGCGCTGGCCGGGCGTTCCTACTGCATGGCGGACGGCATGAAAACCGCCAAAGCTGCCGCCAAGCGCTGGCCCCTGCCGCTGCACCCGATGGCATTGCCCAGCTGTGCCGCAGTCTGTGGCCGGAGATATTCCGTTGAACACCAAACAACCGTACACCCATGTGGGGCCGGGGCTGCCCCCACTGTACGGCGCACAGGCCAAAGCGCTGATCTTAGGCAGCTTTCCCAGCCCAAAGAGCCGGGCACAGGGGTTTTATTACGGCCACCCGCAGAATCGGTTCTGGCCGCTGATGGCTACCCTGACCCACAGCCCCACCCCCGCATGGGAAGATCTGGATGCCAAACGCGCCATCATCATTGGCAGCGGGCTGGCGGTGTGGGATGTCATCCACGCCTGCTCCATCCGCGGGGCATCGGATGCTTCCATCAAAGATGTGGAACCGAATGATCTGGCAGCTCTGGTGAACCGCCTGGGCGTACAGGCCATTTTTTGCAACGGTGCCACCAGCGGCAGGCTGTACCGCAAATACGCCCAGCCCCTGACCGGGTTGAAAGCTGTGGTGTTGCCCTCCACCAGCCCGGCCAATGCGGCGTTTACCATGCCACGGTTGCTGGATGCCTGGGGCACTGCGCTGGAAGGATATGTGAACAAACCGTAAAAAGCGCAAAAAAGCGCCGTTTTGCCGCCCGAAAAGGGCAAAATTGTTTGCATTGTCCCCGCCGTTGCACTATAATGAAAGGGTATTCCCTTTGCTCCGGCGTTTGCCTTTGCCGGGGCGCACCTTACTACAAGGAGCTTTGAACCCATGAGCAAGTGGATCGAAAAGCGCACCCGCCCGGTTCTGCCGCTGTACCTGGCTGCACTGACCTGGCCGGTTGCTTCCCTGATTCTGCCGCCCTACCGGCTGGTGAACCTGGTTATCATTGCGGCACTCAGCACTGTGGTGTATCTGGTTTCTTCCCGCTTCTGCCCCACGCGGGTGCAGCGGGTGGAACAGCCCTACGCCACCGGCAGCGAGAACACCGATGCCATGCTGAACGGCATTGCCGCCAACCTGGACGCGCTGCACAAGCTGAATGACGCCATCCCAGATGCCGAACTTTCCCGCCAGCTGGACCGTATGGAAAAGGCCGGGCGCGGCATTGTGCAGGCGGTGGAGCAAAAGCCGGATAAAGCCCGCACCGTGGATCGCTTTGCACGGTATTACCTGCCGGAAGTGGTCAAGATCATGAGCGCATACGCCCAGATGGAAAAAGGCGGCATTACCGGCGAAAAACGCCGCCCAGATCTTGAGCGAAGTACGCCGCAACGCTGGCACCATGGCCACCGCATTTGAAAACCAGCTGGACGCCCTGTATTCCGCAGAGGCAATGGATATTTCGACCGACATCGAAGTGCTTGAAAACATCATGCGCGGTCAGAATTTGACCTGATGATCCCAACCCAAAATATAAAAAGAAGAAGAGAAAGGACTTGCCACTATGTCTGATCTGGATTTTGACCTGAACGCTCCCGCAGCACCTTCCCTGACCTTGGATGCGGCCCCTGCCGCCCCCACCCTGACCCTGGATCCCGAAGCGGATGCCAAGGTGGTGGAGGAAGCCAAAAAGGCTACCCCCGTTACCGTGGAGGATACCCCGCTGAGCCCCGAAGAGCAGAAGATGGTGCAGGATTTTGCTGAAAAGATCGACTTGACCAACTCCCAGATGATTTTGCAGTACGGCGCCGCCAGCCAGAAAAAGCTGAGCGATTTTTCTGACAGTGCGCTTTCCCGCGTGCGCACCAAGGATATGGGTGAGACCGGCGAACTCATCACCCAGCTGATCGGCGAGCTGAAAGGCTTTGACGCCACCGCAGAAAATCAGAAAGGCTTCCTGGGCTTTTTCAAGAAAAAGTCCAACGAGCTGGAAGCCCTGAAAGTGAAATACGACAAAGCTGATGTGAACGTGGAACGCATCAAGGCCCAACTGGAGGACCACCAGGTAACCCTGATGAAAGACATTGCCATGCTGGACAAGATGTACCAGCTGAACCTTGTCTATTTCAAGGAGCTGAGCATGTATATCCTGGCCGGCCGCAAAAAGCTGCAGCAGGTGCGGGAGAACGACCTGGCCGCCGCTGAAGCCAAGGCCAAAGCATCCGGCCTGCCGGAAGATGCCCAGGCCGCCCGCGACCTGGCCGACCAGTGCGACCGCTTTGAAAAGAAGCTGTATGACCTGGAGCTGACCCGCAATATCTCCATCCAGATGGGCCCACAGATCCGCCTGATCCAGTCCAACGATACGATGATGGCCGAAAAGATCCAGACCACCATTGTGAACACCATCCCCCTGTGGAAGAACCAGATGGTTCTGGCCTTGGGCATGGCACACAGCCAGCAGGCCATGCAGGCCGAGCGCGCCGTGACCGATGCCACCAACGAGCTGTTGCGCAAGAACGCCGCAACCCTCAAGCAGGGCACCATCGACATCGCCAAAGAGTCTGAGCGCGGTGTGGTGGATATTGAGACCCTGCAGCAGACCAACCGCGATTTGATCAGCACACTGGATGAATTGAACAAGATCCGCGCAGACGGCAAGGCCAAGCGCGCCGCCGCCGAGCAGGAGCTGGGCCGCATTGAGGGCGAGCTGAAGCAGAAGCTGTTGGAAATTAACAAGTAATTATTTTTAGGGTGCATTATTGCATCCCCGTTAAGTGAGGACGACCCATGCAGTTGGAGCAGCAGGAAACATTTGAGATCAAAAGCCCGCAGCTGGAAGTGTTTGGCCAGGTGGAAAGCAAACTGCCCGCCCCCGCCAAAAAGCGGCCTTTTGCGGCCGGGTTCCTGGCCGTGATGGTGCTGGTTTCTGTGTTTGGCATTGGCGGCGTGCAGCTGAAAAGCCGTTACCGCAATGTGGCTGAAATTTACACCAGCGAGGTTGACAAGCACGGCAACAGCATCCAGGGGGATTTTACCACCCTGACGGATACCGCTGCCAACCTGATGCGTGCCTGCCAGAAGGTACTGGGCGAAGCTGACAGCAACTGCACCACCGTAGCAGACCTGCTGGCCCAGTGGCAGGATACCGCCATTGCCCCAGCCGCGCAATATGCGGTCATCCACCAGCTGGATAACGCTGTGGACGCCATGTACACCGCCGCCAAGGCAAAAGCCACCGACGATGCGCTGGATCAGATCAACAGCCTGGATGCCAGCTATGTGAGCACCCAAAGCATTTTGCAGCGCGAAATTGCGCAGAATTATACCACCGCTGCCCAAAGCTACAACACCATGGCTTCCGGTTTCCCCGCCAATGTGATCGGTACATTGTGGGGCGCGGGGCAGGTGGAGCTGTATGCAGCGCAGTGACCCCGGAAAGGAGGGGGCCGGATGAAAATTTTGAACCGCACCGCAGCCGCCGTTCTGGCGGCTGTGACCGCGGCGGCAGTCTGGGCGGTACCGGCAGCGGCAGCTGCTTCCGTTCAGGCATCAGCAGTACCAGCTGCATTGCCGATAATGCCAATATTCTAAGCCGCGATACCGAAACATATATCACCAACATTTCTGTTGCCCTGCAGGAAAACTGCAGCGGTGCACAGATCGGCGTTTACACCACCGATTACGTCGGCAACAACACCATGGAAGGCTATGCCTACGAGGTGTTCCAGGCATGGGGCCTTGGCAGCGCTGACCAGGACAACGGCATGGTGCTGCTGATGGCCACCGGGGACGACAACTATTGGGCCACCCCCGGCGAAGGGCTGGAAAGCGCGTTTTCCGGCAATGTGCTGAGCGATCTGCTGTATGATAACCTGGAAACTTCCTGGGCAAAGCAGGATTACGATACCGGCGCACGCAAAACCGTGCTGGCCATGGCCGAGCGCATCTGCGATGTATATGGCGTCAGCCTGGATATGGACGCGATCGGCTCCGGCCTGGCAGATTCTTCCGGCAGGATTGTGGAAAACACCCAGAGCCGCAGCAATGGAGGGGCAGTGCTTACCTTGATTTTACTGACGATTATTATTGCAGTGATCGTGATTGCAATCCTGAAAACGCCGCGCGGACCCCGCGGGCCGCAGGGTCCCACCTACACAGGCGGCCGCCGCGGGCCGAACGTATTCTTTTTCGGCGGACCGGTTTACCGGCCGCGCCGTCCCGGCGTCTCCCGCGC
>ENA-OQAR01000420-OQAR01000420.1-human-gut-metagenome-genome-assembly--contig:-NODE-420-length-12929-cov-2.648102_pt1 | contig 12929 bp, 20 predicted proteins | sample MGYA00242738_ERZ504533 | MGnify/ENA primary metagenome ERZ504533 (study PRJEB26092, sample SAMD00036276) | human gut metagenome | host: Homo sapiens | study: EMG produced TPA metagenomics assembly of... | reverse complement strand
TAGCTCTACACCAATAACTGCTCCGCAGTTTATCAGGAGGAGCTTGCACTCCTCCTGATACAAGCAAGTCCCCACCACTGCTTATTGCTTTTCGCAACCCCGCAGGGGACTTACTTGATTTGGTTAACTTTTCCAGGAGGATTCCATGATCACACACATCAGCCACACGCTCGCCCAGCAGATCGTCAACACGATCAAGGACGTCTGCAGTTATGATATCAACTTCATCAATCCGTCCGGCACCATTATTGCCAGCACCAACGCTGCCCGGATCGGAGCTTTTCATGAGATTGGACGGAAGGCAGCTGTAACCGGTACTACCATCGAAGTGGCTGAATCTGACAATTTTACAGGAACCGACAGGGGATCAACATGCCTCTTTATCATGAAGACCGTCTTCTGGCTGTGATCGGGATCACCGGTTCCCCGGAAAAAGTACGCAAGTACGCCTTTCTGGCACAGCGTATCACCAGCCTTCTGATCCGTGAACAGGAACTTGGCCAGTACAGCCGGCATCAGGCGGACAAAAAACAGTTTGTCATCAGTTCCCTGCTCCACGGAGACACTCAGAATCCGGAATATCTTCTGAAATGTCTGAGGGAATTTCAGATCGATCCGGATACACCCAAGCGACTGATATTGCTCCATACGTATCCGGCTGCTTCCAGTCAAAATCTCTCCGTAAAGATTGACCACAGAATTTTGGAATCCCAGGAAACTCCTGCTTCCCGGACAGATACCGAAAATCCAAATCTCTCACGGGAATCTTCTCTCCAGGCAGAAACTCATGACTCAGATTCCGGCATTGGGTCTGTTCTTTCAGAACATCAGATCCAGAATTTTTTCAAGACCATCGGGATCATGCTGTACACCTTCCGCTATCCCGGAGATTATCTCGCTGTTACAGACAGTTCCGGTTTTTCTGCTCTTTCCGGAACACTTCGTGATTTTGCGAAAAAGCATGCTGGCACTCTGGCCGTTGCTGTTGGCCGGTCCGTACCACTGTATCAGCTTGGTCTTTCCCTGACTACTGCGGAAACTGCCCTGCGAAACCTTAACTTTCACCGGCCTCTTACTGACCATGTCTGTGCAAAAAAATTATGCCGTTTTCGATGATCTCACTCTGGAAATCGTTCTCTCTTCTGTGTCTCCGGATGACCGTGAAGAATTTTCCGGAAAAACCATTCATCAGCTGTCTCTGGATGAAAAGGAACTTCTGCGAACTTATTTTTCCCTGGAAATGTCTCTGGCTGATACCGCAGAGAAACTTTTTCTCCACAAAAATACTCTTCAATATAAATTAAACCACATTTATAAAAAATGTGGTCTCAATCCCCGGAAATTCCGGGACGCTGTTCTGTTGTATCTGGCGCTGGAGCTGGAATAAAAGGCCCATTTTTACAGAAGGTCTTTCAGTTCCTCCAGCCGCTTTATCACATGATCTGCTTTATGCGTTCTTCTCACATTTTCCAGTTCCGACTCTTCCTTCTTCTCCCGGCAAAACCAGCAGGTCTCCATCCCTGCTGCCTGTCCGCCTGCGATATCAGCAGTCAGGGAATCCCCTATGATCATACATTTCTCTGCCCTGATTCCCGGAAGCTGTTCCAGACATCGTTCAAAAAACGTACATCCGGCTTGTCCACACCGATCTTCTCAGATACAAAACAATGATCGAAATCTTTCAGCATATCGGCTTTTTTCAGCCTGCAGATCTGCTGCTCATAAGGGCCGTTGCTGGCCGTGCACAGAATATATTTTCCCTGTAAATGATCAAGGATCTCCTTTGCCCCTTCCATAGGAACCGCGCTGTAAAACAGACATTTCCGGAACAGCATCTCCATAGCTACGCCATCTGCCTCAAGCCCAAGCTTCTTAAGAATCGCCTGCCAGCGCACATAGGGAAGATCATCCATGGTCAGGATCCCTGTTCGATCTTTTTCCAGATCCGGTCATTCTCCTCTTTAAAAACCGAAAACATCTCCGGCTTATAGATGAGGCCTGCATCTTCAAAACAATGGGCCATGCCTTCCTGTGCCGCCGCATCAAAATCCAGCAACGTATTATCAATATCCATAAAAACAGCTCTGATCATTTCACTATCCTTTCACATGAAATCCAAACTCATCCTCAAGGGGGATCTCTTTCGATTCAATACCCTCGATCTCCACAAAACTCTGCTGAGAAAGGCGCTCTACCATCTCCCGGATCTCCTCTCTGGTTCCCTGCACTTCCATCTCCACACGATCATCCCAGAGATTTTTTACCCAGCCGGTCAGCCCCATGGACTGTGCAATATAATAAGAGCGGTAACGAAATCCCACTCCCTGTACTCTTCCTGAAAAATAAAAAATGTTTTCGTATCTTCTCCATCTGGCACCTCGTATCTTCTGTCTCAACTATTCCGTCTCTGTATCTCCACCCAAAATTCTCCTGCCCACCGCAGGAATATCTTATCCCGATTATATAATAATTCTTTATAAGTTGTAAAGTTATATCCTTCTATCTATTGGAAACCATAAACATTTGCGTTATAATAATTTCTATCAGGATAAAAAAGAAAAACTGCTTTCTTTTGCAGGAAATATTTTCAAACAGAATTTAGCATCAGGAGGTAATCATTATGAACGAAAGCATCAAAAACATGCTGGAGCGCAGAAGTATCCGCGCCTACAAAAAAAAAGACCTTGTTCCACAGGAAACTCTGGATATGATCCTGGAAGCCGGAGAATATTCACCAAGTGGCATGGGACAGCAGAGTACCCTTATGGTAGTAACACAGAATCCGGAACTGGTTGCAAAACTTTCCAAAATGAATGCAGCTGTTATGGGCAGTACCTCAGATCCGTTCTACGGTGCCCCAACTGTGATCATCGTCTTCTCCGACAGCAAAATGGGCACCTGCGTGGAAAACGGAAGCCTTGTGATGGGAAATCTCATGAATGCCGCACATGCTCTTGACGTAGATTCCTGCTGGATCCACCGTGCAAAAGAAGTTTTTGATTCCGAAGAGGGAAAAGAACTGAAGAAACAATGGGGAGTTCCGGATGAATATATCGGTGTCGGCCACTGTGTTCTGGGATACCGCGACTGCGAGTATCCGGCTGCAAAACCTCGTAAAGAGGGCTTTGTGATCCGCGTTTGATCGTCTGAATATGTACAAAAAATCTGACAGATCTGCATTTTACACATCGCCGTGTATTATGCAGAAATCTGTCAGATTTTATTTTCTCTTATTTCAGCGCCTTATCTTTATATCTGGAATCTCCTCGAGATATTTTTTCCCAAGAGCACTGATGTTAACACCTTTTCTTGCGATATACCCGATGGTCATGATCTCATCGGAATCCAGCTTAACCGCACAGTAATCGGAACCGTTCAGATCTTCACAGATAATACCGGAACACAAGGTATATCCGCCCAGACCTACCATCAGGTTCAGCATCGTGGCCCTGTCATCGGCCTTGATCAGCCGTTTATACTCATATGTGCTCAAAACCTCCTCCGCAAATAAAAGGAGTTATTTCCTCCCTGTTCAAAAGACAGACAGGGGTATTCCTTCAATTCTTCCAGTGTGATCTTCTCGCGTTCGCCAGGGGATGGCCTTTCCACATATAAACGTAGATCCTGCAGTTGAGAAGTTCGTGAAACTCCAATCCATACTCGTGAAACATTTTTGTAAGTACTTTGCGGTTAAAATCATTCACATAGAGGATCCCGATCTCACTTTTAAAGTTCCGCACATCCTCGATCACCTGATGTGTCTTGGTCTCATGGACTGCAAATTCGTACTCATCCATGCCAAACTGTTTTACCAGCTCCACAAAGGCATTGACCGCGAAAGTATAATGCTGCATGGAAACACTGAATTTTTTTCGGGACTGTTCTTTGGAGATATATTTGGCTTCCATCAGTTCGTACTGTTCTACTACCTGCCTTGCATACCCCAGGAATTCTTCACCCGCCGGTGTCACGGCAATTCCACGGTTTGTTCTTCTGAAGATCTCAACCCCGGTTTCTGCCTCCAGTTCCCGGATCGCCGTGGAAAGACTTGGCTGGGAAATATAAAGGCTTTTGGCTGCCTCGTTCATAGATCCGGCTTTTGCAATTGCTATGGTATATCTGAGCTGTGCCAGAGTCATCTGTTTGCCTCCCTGTACTTTATATCAGGCGGACATTTCTGATCCGCCTGGTGTAAAACATTTATTTAAGATAATTTTTTATCTACATATCCTTCTTTTCCAAGTTTCGGAACAAACACATACCAGTAGGTACTGTCTTCTTTTTCAATGAGCTCAACCGTATCTCCGGTATTTAACTGGCCAATCTCATTATTTTTATCATAAGCTTTTTCACTTCGAAGTGCCAGATAGCCTTTGTCTACTTTAACAGTCATAGACTGGATCGCCGTTCCGGCTCCTCCAAGAAGATATTCCTTATCAACATAACCAGTTTTATCAAGCTTCGGTACATATACATACCAGTAATGTTCATCGGCTGTATCTTTTACCTGTACGGTATCCCCGGTATTTAACTGGCCAATTTCATTACTGTCATTATAGGCAGCCTGATTTCTGAGTGCCAGATAACCTTTTTCTATTTTTACGGTCCACAGTCCGCTGTTATAAATATACCGATTATCTACGTAACCGGATTTATCAAGCTTCGGCACATATACATACCAGTAGGTTGAATCACTGCTGTCCTTTACAAGCACCATATCTCCGGTATTCAGACGCCCAATCTCGTTACTGTCATTATATGCAGCAGTGTTTCGAAGTGCCAGATAGCCACTCTTTACTTTCACAGTCCAGGAATCATTGGATGCAGCGGTACTCTCTGCTACCTGGATATAATTTTTTGTCCAGATATCCGGATCTATCCAATCTTGGAACATATGCATACCAGTAGGTTGGGTCCTTCCGGTCTGTAACTTCCACCAGATCTCCAGTGTTCAACTGACCAATTTCATTACTTTTGTCAAAAGCCTTCTCACTCCTGAGAGCCAGATAGCCGTCAGAGACTTTAACTTTTAAAGGTAGTTCCTGCTGCTGCCTTCGCCTCCCGGGCTGTTGCCGGAATAGCTGCTGCAAACATAACAGCCAGAATAGTCAGGCATTTCACTGCCTTTCTCCTGGACAGAAGAGTTCTTTTTTTCATATTTTACGCCTCCTTTTCTTTTTTGTGTCGTTCTTTGTTCTGCGGTTCTGTCTGCTTTTTATTTTATGGACCACCGCCGGAATTTATGGCAATATTATATCATATTTTGTGCTGACATCTGTAAGAATCATATCTCTCATTACAGTCCAAAATGGTCTTTCCACAGTGCAGGTATTGACACTTTTAATTAGTAGTGTTATATTACATGTAGAACAGGATAAAAAGTAATACCCCCGGGAATCTTCCCGGGGAATTTTGTACGCATATGTTCGATATATGGCACTCCGGAAAGTCTATTCCTTAAGAAGGATATTACTCACCTGGAATGCTGCAGACTATAATCTATAATTATATAAGGGAAGGTGAATACCATGGCAGTAAAAAGAGATTATTACGATGTTCTGGGCATTGACCGGAACGCAGATGAGAAAACAATAAAAAAAGCATACCGTAAACTGGCAAAAAAATATCACCCGGATACCAACGCCGGTAATCCGGATGCCGCAGATAAATTTAAGGAAGTAAATGAAGCCTATGACGTTCTTGGAGATCCCAAGAAGAAAAAAAATGTATGATCAGTTTGGTCACGCTGCTTTTGAGGCGGGCGCTGATCCGGGAGCCGGTGCAGGTGCCGGTGGATTCGGCGGATTCCAGAGTGATGGCAATGGCAGCTATCAGGAATTTCACTTTAATGGTGAAAACATGGATGATATCTTTGGTGATATCTTTGGAAATATGTTCCACGGCGGTCACAGCACAGGCCATGGCTTTGGCGGAAACAGCACTTATGAGCACTTCACCGGTAACGGTGGCGGATTCCACGGCGGCTTTGGAGGAAGCGGATTTCACAGTGGCGGCGGCTTTGGCGGATTCCATCAGCAGGATTTTCCACAGAAAGGCTCCGATGTGAAGGCCAGCATCAACGTTACCTTCGATGAAGCAGCTTTTGGCGCAGATAAAAGGATCTCCCTGTCCAGCACGGACGGAAGCTCCGGTGCACCGCAGACATTACAGGTTCACATTCCGGCAGGTATCGATACCGGCAAGAGCATCCGCCTGAAAGGAAAAGGTATGCCAGGAACCGGTGGCGGCGAGCCTGGTGATCTGCTTCTGAAGGTTACCGTAGGAACCCGTCCTGGATATGAACGAAAGGGCTCCGATGTTTACACTACCATTTCCATCCCGTACACAACAGCTGTTTTCGGCGGTGAAGCTACTGTTCCAACACTTTATGGAAATGTTATCTGCAAGATCCGTGAAGGCATGCAGTCCGGCTCCAAGATCCGGCTCAGAGGAAAGGGCATCGTTTCCATGAAGAACCCGTCCGTCCGTGGTGATCAGTATGTAACCATCCAGATCCAGGTTCCACAGAATCTGAATTATACCGCGAAGGAGAAACTTCATGAATATGCGAAGGCATGTGGACTGGAACGGAGTAATGCCACCGGGTCACATGTAGCGTAAATAGTGAATATCGGTTAAATAAAAAAAGTATCACAGATCTCATCTTTATCAGGGAGTTTCTGTGATACTCTTTTTTTGATTTTACAAGGTAATCTGATATAAATTGCTCTTCATTTATGACAATGTCATATCTCCGTCTTTTACCCATCCAAGTTTACGTACAAACATATTGATGAGCGGGCAGAGAACTGCCGGAAGAATGAAGGAGATCAGGAAAAGTCCCGCCCAGTCCATAGCTGTGACAGCTGTCTTGGTTCCTACCGCAATGTCATTCATCCATCCTGTATACACACCGATCTGTCCCACAAAACCGCAGGTACCCATCCTGAGGATACTGCTGTTCCGTTCATCTGAAGCTTGAACAGACAGGTAGCGATCGGACCTGTGATGGCAGAGGTTACGATGGGTGCGATCCAGATCCTTGGATTTCTGACGATATTTCCCATCTGGAGCATGGAGGTTCCGATTCCCTGAGAAACCAGTCCACCCCATTTGTTTTCCTTAAAGGACATAACCGCAAAACCTACCATCTGTGCACAGCAGCCTGCTACTGCGGCGCCGCCTGCCAGTCCGGTAAGTCCCAGAGCCGCACAGATCGCAGCGGAAGAAATCGGCAGTGTCAGTGCGATTCCCACAAATACAGAAACCAGGATTCCCATAAAGAACGGCTGCAGGTCCGTTGCCCACATAATTATACTTCCCACTTTCATGGCAGCTTTTCCAAGGGCAGGTGCCCACCATGCGGAAAGGCCTACACCCACCCCGATGGTTACAAGAGGCGTTACAAGAATATCTATCTTGGTCTCCTTGGAAACGGCCTTGCCGATCTCAGCTGCAAGTATCGCAACAAACAGTACTGCCAGAGGTCCGCCTGCTCCGCCAAGTGCATTGGATGCAAAACCAACCGTGATCAGCGAAAACAGCACCAGCGGCGGACAATGCAGGGCATAGCCGATCGCTACTGCATGGCAGGTCCGCTCATGGCAGAGGCCAGAGAACCTACCGTGTACTGGGTGTCATTGACTGTGGCAACTGCCATAGTCAGAAACGGAATGTGGAATTGTGTGCCAAGGGTGTTGATGATCGTACCGATCAGCAGGGAACAGAAAAGTCCCTGCGCCATGGCGCCCAGTGCATCGATACCGTATCTCTTCAGGGAGATCTCGATATCCTTCCGTTTCAGAAATGCTTTGAATTTTTCCATTTTTAAAACTCTCTCCTTACCCTGATCCGTTTCCCGTCGGATCAGTTCTTTTTATTTGCAAAAAGTCTCGCTGACTTTCTCCAGTTCCTCACGGATAGAGATATGCTGCGGACAGACTTCCTCGCACTGTCCACATTTTACACATTCGTCTGCGCGCTTTCTGCCACGGCCTCCTACCAGCCATTCTTCCTGATGCGCTGCAGCAGCTTTGTTTCCGTACAGTGTCAGGTAATTCATCGCTGTGAAAGAACCGGAGATTCCGATTTCCATCGGGCATACCTTTGCACAGTAATTACAGGTTGTACATGGGATCAGAGGAATTTTGCTCATCGCCTCTCTTGCCTTGTCCAGAGTTTCCTTCTCGCTTTCCGTAAGACCGTTAAAGTCCTTCATAAAGGAAAGGTTGTCTTCCATCTGCGCGATGTTGCTCATTCCGGAAAGTACGGTGATCACGCCCTCCAGGTTTGCCGCAAAACGGATCGCCCAGGATGCTGTGGATGCTTCCGGCTCTGCTGCCTTTAAGATCTTTTCCACAGATTCCGGAGGCGTTGCCAGCATGCCGCCTTTTACAGGCTCCATGATCACTACCGGTTTGCCGTGTTTTCTGGCAACTTCGTAGCAGGCTTTTGACTGGATTGCCGGATTTTCCCAGTCTGCATAGTTGATCTGCAGCTGTACAAACTCCATCTCCGGATGTGCGATAAGGATTGCTTCCAGTTCTTCCGGTGTGGAATGGAAAGAAAATCCTGCATGTTTGATCAGTCCGGCCTCTTTCTGCTCACGGATCCAGTCCCATAAACCGTACTCATCGAAATATTTTGTTCTGTGTTCTCCAAGATTGTGGAGAAGATAGAAATCGAAATATCCGGCTTTTGTTCTCTCCAGAGATGTTTTAAACTGTGCAAGAGCTTCGTCTCTTATCTTGCAGTTGATCCAGGCTGCCATCTTGGTTGCAAGCTGATATTTTTCTCTCGGGTAACGCTCTACCAGAGCTTCGCGGATAGCATCTTCACTTCCTGCATAAGCCCACGCAGTGTCAAAGTAAGTAAATCCGGCTTCCATAAATTTGTCTACCATGACTTTGGTCTGCTCCACATCGATCACACCTTCGGATTTCTGCGGAAGTCTCATGAGACAAACCAAGTTTTTTAATTTCTTCGCCTAAATATGCCATATTTTTCCTCCCTTCTTATTACATCCCGGAAAATTCTCCATATCAATATCATCAGATAAGCAATATTTCCGACACGGATATCTCCCGGACTGTTATATTTTTACTGCAGGAAAAAAACCTGCGTTTCTCCTATTATAACGGTATTTCTCCCGGTGGTAAACCTTTTTCTTTTACAAGTGTCAAGACAATGCCTTAATTGTGTCTGGCCAACTGGTCCGATCTTCCCCTCGCAGATAAAGATTTTTTCCGGTCAGGCAGATATTTGCAGGCTACATTCACTGCGGAGTTTTATACAAAAAAACAGCTGCCGCACGTTTATCGCACGACAACTGCCTTTTGTTTTACTGCTTCCGTATCTGTTTCTTCTCTTTTCCATAAAGAAACGGCCTTGCCACTGTCCGGTTGAAAAACTCGATCAGTGGGCCCATAAAAAATGCGGTAACAAGAGTTCCGGCCCCAACAACCGCCCCCATAAAAAATCCGGCCGCAGTTGTGATCACATCCGTCCCGATCCTGCACATGCGGAAAGGGATCCGGGTTCTTTTATCCAGGATCAGTGCATAGGCATCATAGGCGGAAACACCCATATCTGCGGTAAAATACAGCGCTGACGCAAAACACATCATTACAACAGCGATGCACATCAGAAGTACTCTCACTCCAAATGTCCTCTCCGGCAGATACCTGTCAAAAAGCTGCATACCTTTTTCCACGATAATTCCCATAAAAAACAGGTTCAACACAGTTCCAAGTCCGATAAAATGCCGGTCCAGAAAGAACACACCCAGCAACATCAGTGCATTGATGGCAATATAAACATAACTGTATTTTATTCCCGCAAGATTCCACACCCCCATCACAAAACAGGAATTGGGATCTGTTCCAAAATCTGATGCCTTGAAAATGGCCACACTGACCCCCGCCAGAAAAATCCCTGCAAATGTCATGAGAACTCTTTTTACCGTTAATGAATTCATCTTTCTTCTTTACACCTCTGTTCAAATATTTTAAACTGATATTACCCTATAACCATGCATCGAAAGGCAGAAAACTCCCATGGAAAACAAACAGGTCCTGAACCATCAGACTTCATCAAAAGAACTTCATCTTATTTCCTGCGGCTGGGAAAAATGTACACCAGAACAATCCTATGGTCCGGGTGTCCGGCGGTATTATACCATTCACTTTGTGCTGAGCGGACAGGGTTATTTCTACATGAATAACCGGAAATATACCATAAAAGCCGGACAGTGCTTTTTCATTCCTCCTGTGACCAGCTCTCTCTATAAGGCAGAACCTTCTGATCCCTGGACTTATATCTGGATCTGTTTCAACGGAGAAAATGCTCCCATGCTTTGTGAACACTGCCATCTTACCGAGGAAACTCCGATCCAGCAGCTGGATTCTGTTCTTCCCTATCAGGAAACCATTCTTGAAATGATGACCCATCCACAGCTGACACCTTCCAGCGAAGCTTATATCCAGAGCGGTCTTTACCGGATCATCGCCATGCTGGAGGAAGAATTTCACGCTTCCTACACGACCATGGAATCCAACGAAAATTTTTTATATCACACAGGCTGTTGATTACATCAAAAAAGTCCGCTTCAGGATATTACTGTGACCGATGTTGCTGACTATCTGCATATCAGCCGCAGTCACCTTTACGGACTTTTTAAAAAACATCTTGGAACCACGCCCCAGGCTTTCCTGACTTCAGCCAAGATCATCAATGCCCGGGAACTTCTGACGATCACAGATATCCCTGTATCCAGCGTGGCGATCTCCTGCGGATATCAGAATCCTTTTGCCTTTTCCCGCGCCTTCAAAAAAGAAACCGGCATGACGCCCCGGGAATACCGGGAAAAATATCATCATGCGAGGATCTTCTGGATTGCTGAATCACTTCTTCGGATTTACGGAACAACTACCTTTGCATTGTAGTATTCTACTGTCGCATCCATGGTCGGACCTTCGTTATCATACCAGTCGTACGTGATGGTCTCGCCGTTTTCTCCCCATACTTCCGGGCAGTCGATCTCCTCCCAGTCAAGTGGAACAAAATGCTCTTTCTGTTCTGATGCCCGCAGCATGATCTGATGAAGCTCCTCAAATTCTTCCGGGTTCAGAACTCCAGGTTTTGCGGATACAAACAGTGGTGTGCCGCTCTTTGCAAGAACGTCTGCCCACTGACGGTTTTATCCCACGGGATCATTCCGAAAATACCTACACAGTCTGCATCAATATGATAAAAAGCATTGTGCTGTGGGAGACGGAATGCCAGTGTATTTACTCCCATTCTTCTGGTACGCTCCCAGATACGTCCGCTGGTATCGTCACCGGTCCGGTTCAGGTGCATCAGACCTGCGCCCAGGTGTCCGATAGTGTTGCAGCCGATGATCACTGCGTTATTACTGCGGGAAGCATCGTAAACTTCCTGATAAAGCATTTTTACAATTTCTGCACTGGTTTTGGTCTGGTCGTAGAAATGCCATTTCTCCATGGAATTATCTCTTAAATTTGCCTCAAATCCCCATTTTCCAAAAAGATCAAAAGTTGAAAAATCATGTTTGATCAGAGTGTATCCCCAGTCGCAGATCCGTTCGATATCTCTTCGGATATATGCCAGTGCGTCCGGATGGGACGGGTCGAGACAGTCATTATAGGAAATCCTCCACTCATCCGGGATGTTCTCATCCTCATTAAGAAGCAGACGTACCCAGATTCCCGGGCGGACACCTTTTTCTTTCAGCTTGTCTGCAAGGCCTTTCATATCCGGGAACTTGGCGTTACCTTTTGTCCATGGTCCTCCGTTGTATTCGTCCAGGCGGTGATGCTCCTGCCAGCAGTCATCAATAACCATGAATGGAGGATTTTTTACCCCTTCGGTCAGTTTCAGGATGTAATCGGTATCACTTAAGATCTCCTCTTCAGAGCTGTCGCCGTAAGCATAGTACCAGTTGTTGCTTCCATATACCGGGAACTCCGGGAAAATCGGATCTGTACACATTTTTTTTTGCAGAATTCCTGTGCAGTCTCAAAAGTATCTGCTCCTTCTGATTCCATGCAGACGATCTGTGCGGCATGCAGCTTTCTTCCTTTCAGCTGTACTCCTGTATTACCGCAGCGAACATCCAGAAAATAATGTGATTCCCCTTTGTATCTGCCTGCCAGCAGCACATAGCGGAAGGGCGGACCTTTTACACCAAAGCAAAGGACTTTCCTCAGAAAGCTTCGCCAAAAATACCATGCAGATAACGATTACCGCTCATTCCATGCCATTCCACATCACCATAGGTACGTTCCCAGGCATCTCCCAGGAATCTGGCGGATTTTGGGATCTTGTAATTCCATCTCAGTTTTACACATCTCACTGCATCCTCTGAGGTGACAAATATATCCTCATGTTCACCTGCATCCTGAAATTCCACGGTAGTCGCACCGGCCGTTACTGTCGGCTGTCCTCCCTGGCATACCAGTCTCTCATCTTCTGTCTCCACAGTTACATAATCCGGTACACCCAGTTTAAAATCTGCATATTTTTTCTTCATTTCTTTCTCCTCCTTTCGCATATGTAGCTGAGCAGATAAAAATATTTTCTTTGCTGCTTAATTTGGTCAGTCAGATAAAATTATCCGCATTCTTTACATTCCTGATTCAGTCAAGCGGATAAAAATCTCTGCTTCGCAGTTTTAGTTAAAAAAAGGTACCCTCTTCTTATAAGAAAAAGAGTACCATACTGTACTTCTAATGTATTCATCAAGATGTAAACAAGTTGTAAATTTCATCTGTTTAATATTGTCCATGTAATAACGAGTGAATCCGTCTGGATCGGTCAGTTTATTCATAATTGAAGCAGAATATTTGTTTGATCAGGTTAAATCCTTATCTTTTTTTAATCAAATATTACTCTTACTTTCGTTCCTGTTC
>ENA-OQAR01000419-OQAR01000419.1-human-gut-metagenome-genome-assembly--contig:-NODE-419-length-12954-cov-1.482186_pt1 | contig 12954 bp, 19 predicted proteins | sample MGYA00242738_ERZ504533 | MGnify/ENA primary metagenome ERZ504533 (study PRJEB26092, sample SAMD00036276) | human gut metagenome | host: Homo sapiens | study: EMG produced TPA metagenomics assembly of... | reverse complement strand
GGATCGTCCGGCTCCTGTTCTGGAAGAAGGAATGATCACCTCCGATGAACCAGGATACTATGCGGAAAATGAATTTGGTATCCGCCATGAAAACCTTGTGGTCTGCAAAAAGGCCGAAAAAACAGCCTACGGTCAGTTTTATGAAATTTTGAACCTCTGACGCTGGTACCCTTTGACCTGGAAGGTATAGATCCCGAACAGATGGAAACCGGAGAGCGCACACTGCTCAACCAGTATCATGCCTTTGTATATGAGAAAAATTTCTCCGTATCTGGATGAGGATGAAAAAGGCTGGTTAAAAAGAAGCCACACAGGCAATATAAACCGGAATGAAATTTTATAGTCTGGAATTAACCTTTATATTTAACAAAAAATCCTTGACCTGAACCTGAGTTTAGTTTGTATCATAAAAAGCAGTGAGATTTTTTTATGAATATAACACAGGAGGGATTACAAATGGCACACAAAAAAAATCGTACCTGGAACAGGTGGAGAACATTACATTCCTTATAGGGACCGTTCCGGAGAAAAATCCACCGTATATTTTACAGAGGATCTTTCCGCAGAGGGACTGAAGAAGATTTTTGAGCGTGTAAGCGGCAGCCTTAAGGGTAAGATTGCAGTCAAGCTTCACACAGGAGAGCAGCATGGACCGAATATCATCCCTGCACCGTGGGTAAAAGAACTGATCGCAGATAAGATCCCGGAAGCCCATATCGTAGAGACAAACACCTACTACGAGGGAGACCGTTACACAACGGAGAAGCATCGTGAAACTCTGAAGGTAAATGGCTGGACATTCTGCCCGGTAGATATCCTGGATGAGGACGGAACTGCCAAGTTCCCGGTAAAAGGCGTATTGTATTTATCAACGTTCTTCGAAATATGTCTGTTTCCTGCGACTGTGAGGGTGTTGGAGCAGCACCTGTCGTAACACCGAATATCGGAATCGTGGCATCTACAGATATCCTTGCAGCAGACCAGGCTTCTGTAGATCTTGTGTATGCACTGAAGGATCTTTGATCATAAAGATCTGGTAGAGAGGATCGAGACACGTCACGGACTTCGCCAGCTCAGCTATATGAAAGAAATGCACATGGGAAATGACAGATATCATCTTATCAACATTGATGAGGATGATAAAGAGATCCTCCCTGCAGATGCCGTAAAGAATGTAAAATCATTTCAGGGATAAGAATATTTCATAAAATGTGAAGAAGCAGTCAAGCGGATATTCGCAATCCGCTTCGCTACTTGCTTGATTTGGTTAAAACAGAAAAAGGGCGCATGTATCCATAAAATGTGGAATTTCATGCGCTCATTTTTGTGTTATAATATAGAAAAATACAAACAGCGAGGTACTTAATGCCTATGAAAACAGAAAACAAAACCAATCACTACATCGATCTACATGCACATCTGGATGGCTGTATTACCGTGGATATTGCAAAAAAACTTGCCGCATTGCAGCAGATCACACTTCCGGCTGCAACAGACGAGGAACTTCTTTCCCTTCTTTCCGTTCCGGATACCTGCGAAAATCTCAATGATTTCTGAAATGCTTTGACCTGCCTCTTTCCCTTCTTCAGACAGAAGAAGCACTGGAAGAAGCCGTTTATCTTATCCTTTCTGAAATGAGAAAAGACGGTGTGATCTACGCAGAACTTCGTTTTGCACCACAGTTCCATACACAAAAAGGAATGACCCAGGAAACGGCGATCCAGTCTGCATTACGTGCCTGAAAAAATCTCCGATTCCAGGCAATCTGATCTTATGCTGCATGCGTGGAAGCTCCAATCAGCAGGAAAATATGGAAACTCTGGACTTGGCCCGCAGATATCTCACAGAGGATGGAGGAGTAGTTGCCGTGGATCTTGCAGGTGCAGAAGCACTTTTTCCAACAGAAAGCTATAAGAATCTTTTTGCGAAAGCAAAAGAGTACAAACGTTCCATTTACGATCCATGCAGGTGAAGCCGGCGATGCCGAGGATGTCAAAACAGCCATCCGTATGGGAGCATCCAGGATCGGGCATGGAGTGCGTATCGCAGGAAATGAAGAGGTGATCCAACTTGTAAAAAACAGCGGGATTTTTCTGGAAATGTGTCCCACAAGCAACCGGCAGACCAGGGCAGTGGAAGATATGTTTTCCTATCCGTTGAAAAATTTTCTGGAACAGGGACTTAAGGTAACACTAAATACAGATGATCCTGCCATTGAAAGAACAACCCTTTCCCATGAGTTTCAGTATATGGATTCCCTGTTAAACCTTACAGAGGAACAGAAAAAACAGTTGCTCCTGAATTCCGTGGAAGCAGCATTTACTTCCGGTAAACGAAAAAGGGAGCTGAAAGAACAGTTTCTCTTTTAAAACGGATAAATTTTTTTATGAATATATAGCTGCCGGATGTGCTCAGTTTTTTAAGGGAGAAAACAATCTCAGTAACCTGATCAGCCTGGAAAACGGAACCATCTATATCAGTGCAACTGAAACGGCTCTTCACTGCTATCTGTTTGAGGCGGTCCGGGATTTCAATATCCTGTACCCGAACGTACATTTTAAAATTCTGAATAACAGTACGACAGATTCCGTAAATGCTCTGAAAGAGGGCAAAGTACGAGCCTGGCTGTTGTGTCGGCAACCTTGCAGGTAACCCCTCCTCTGAAAATGAAGATCGTAAAAAAAATACAGGGACATCCTGATCGGTGGAAACAGAATTTGAAAAGCTGAAAAACAGGGAAATTTGTGGGGAAAATTGTGCTTAATGAAATTTATGGAAAGAAAAAATCTTCCAGGTTCATGAACTCCTGCGGATAACCTCTTTTCAAAATAGCAGAAATATTGTATTATGGTAACAATTCGGGTTTTTATCCGATATTATCGTATGATAAAAAATTCTGTTACGAGGAGGATTTATGTTCGAAACGATCATTGACGCAATCAACACGTTTCTCTACAGCAAATTACTGATTGTAATATTGATTGGTTCCGGCATCTACTTTACTGTCCGGACCAGATTTCCACAGGTACGTTTTATTCAAAAAACGCCTGCAGCGCTGTAATGGAGAAACCAGAGGGAGACGAAAGTGTATCATCTTTCAGGCACTGATGGTCTCCACGGCATCTCGTGTAGGGACAGGCAACATTGTAGGAGTATCTTCTGCCATCTGTATCGGTGGTGTGGGCTCCGTATTCTGGATGTGGATCATTGCCATTCTTGGAAGCGCATCAGCTCTGGCAGAGAGTACACTGGCGCAGATATATAAGAAAAAAAGGAAAAGACGGCCAGTGCTACGGCGGCCCGGCGTATTACATAGAGGCGGCATTGCACAGCAGAGGACTGGCAGTGGTTTTCTGTATAGCCATGATCCTGACTTACGCGTTTGGATTTAATATGCTGGCCTCCTATAATCTGCAGTCTACATTTTCCGGTCAGCCATTTTATAATGCAGAGATCACGCCATGGATCATTGGAGGAATTCTGGCGCTGGTAACGGGATGGTGTCTGCTGGGTGGCGGTAACAGAATTGTGAAAGTAACTTCTACTTTAGTGCCATTTATGGGCATTGTATATATTCTGATATCCCTGCTGGTAGTGGTACTAAATATCGGACAGCTTCCATCGGTACTGGCACAGATCTTTGAAGAAGCATTTGATTTTAAAGCAATTTTTGCCGGATTTGCCGGATCAGCTATGATGCAGGGAATACGAAGAGGTCTGTATTCCAATGAAGCAGGTATCGGTTCTGCCCCCAATGCGGCGGCGTCTGCAATGGTCAGTCATCCGGTTAAACAGGGACTGGTACAGATGCTGTCTGTGTTTATTGACACATTATTATTGTGCACTGCAACTGCCATGATGTGTCTGGTATCTGGTGTGACACCGGCAAAAGAGCTTCAGGGAGCACCGTGGGTGCAGGCAGCACTTCACAAGACTCTTGGTTCTTTTGGACCATATTTTATTATGATCGCAATGGTATTATTTGCTTTCACTACATTGCTGGGAAATTGCTTCTATTGTGATAATCTGCTGACTTATATCCTTAAAAAGCAGCCGGGTAAGAAATTCATTGACGGGATTTCGCCTTGTATCAGCACTGGTGGTGTTTTTGGGAGCGGGAATGGAGATGACATTACTGTGGCACATCTCTGATGTACTGATGGGAGTAATGGCACTGATCAACATTCCGGTGATCCTGCTATTGTCCAACACCGTATTGAAAGCATTAAAGGATTACGAAGGACAGATCCGGCAGAAAAAAAAAAATCCTGTATTCTTCAGTAAAAAATATTGATCTGAAGCAAAAAAACAGATTACTGGAATTAAAGCACCTGTGAATAGCAGTAAAATGTAATATAACAGTAAAAAATAGCAGATAACATACCACTATATTATATGCGGAGGATACCTTGCTGTGTTCTCCGTTTTTTCACATAATTAAAGATAACTATTTCACATAAATTATACTTGAGGTAACACTACTGAAATAAGGAGTGGAAACTATGATCTATACATGCAAATATAAATCACCGTTAGGAGAAATTTTACTGGCAGCAGATGAAATTGGACTTACAGGCTTATGGTTTGAAGGACAGAAATACTTTGCGAATACACTTCCGGACGAGAGGATTTCACAGGAAACGGAGATTCTTTCAGAAGCAAAAAATGGCTGGATATCTATTTCTCCGGTGAAAAGCCAACATTTACACCTCCTCTTCATCCTGCGGGATCAACATTCAGACAAGCTGTGTGGCAGATTTATCAGAGATTCCTTAGGACAAAGATCACATATGGAGAAATTGCCAGTAAAATAGCTGAAAGAGAAAATATTTCCCATATGTCCGCCCAGGCTGTTGGTGGTGCAGTTGGACATAATGAAATTTCTATTATCATTCCATGCCATCGTGTAGTAGGCACAAATGGCAGTCTCACAGGATATGCAGGAGGAATTGATAGAAAAAAATTTCACTGCTTAAGCTGGAACATGCAGATATGAGCCGTTTCTTTGTACCAAAGAAAGGCACTGCACTGTAACATATACTTGAAAAATCTGCATAAAAAATAGAAAAGTGATGTCATATGGGAAGATAAAACTATATGGTATCGCTTTTTTTATGTTATACTGTTTTATTAAAAATAATATCTATCGAATAAATTGACAGCAAAGGAGCAAGCATGAAGGGGAACATCATTTACAAAAAAATAATCCCTGCCAGATCTCCGGAATATGCAGAGTTTCCCAAAAGCCTGCATCCGGATATCCAGGATTTTCTGTCCGGCCAGAATATAAAGTCTCTCTATACCCACCAGGCAGAAGCTTTTTCCCATGCTATGGCTGGAGAAAATATCGTGATCACCACACCTACCGCCAGTGGTAAATCCCTGTGCTTTTATCTGCCGGTGGTTCAGGAAATCCTGAAAGATCCTGTGACCCGTGCGATCTTTAATTTATCCCACGAAGGCCCTGGCAGCTGATCAGTACCGTGCGCTGATCCCCTGGATGGAAGCACTTGGGGAACATCGTTTATCTGTCGGCGTATATGACGGAGATACACCGCCTGCTGAGCGAAAAAGGATCCGGGAACGTGCCAATATCATCCTTACCAATCCGGATATGTTAAACGGCTCCATGCTTCCAAATCACAGCAAATATGGATTCGACTTTATTTTTTCCAATCTGAAATACATTATTCTGGATGAACTGCATGTATACAGAGGAGCTTTTGGTTCTCATCTGGCCAATGTATTTCGCCGTTTATCCAGGATCTGCAGATATTACCACTCAGATCCTCAGTTTTTTATGCAGTTCCGCCACCATTGCCAATCCCCTGGAACTTGCGGAAAAGATCTGCGGAAGATCTTTTATCAATATCGCCAGAAGCGGTGCAGGAATATCAGAGCGGATCTATTGCCTGGTCCAGCCAGAAGAGAAACTGAATAAAGATGGCATCCCCTACGGAAAAGAATCTGTTATAAATGTTGCAGCGGACCTTCTTCCTCAGCTGATGGAACGGAAGGGAGAGCTTCTGGCATTTGCCAGATCCAGAAAAAAAATGTGGAGATCCTGGTGAAAGAAACCAGAGACCATCTGGATGCGGCAGGGTTCTTAGGGACAGCCAGAAAAGAAGAAATCTCCGGGTACCGTGGCGGTTACACTCCTCTGGAGAGAAAAAGCATCGAACAGCGTATGATCTCAGGGGATCTTCTTGGCCTTGTATCCACCAATGCATTAGAACTGGGAATCGATATCGGAAAGATCAGTACAACGGTACTGGCCGGTTATCCGGGAACAAGAGCATCTTTCTGGCAGCAGACAGGCCGTGCAGGACGAGGAAGTGGAAAATGCACCAATTATCTGATTCTTGCCAATCTTCCCATGGATCAGTATATCGCTCTGGAACCGGAATGGCTTTTTGAACACAGCAGTGAAAATGCCATCGTTGATCCAGACAATCTTCTGATCCAGCTTGCACATATCCGGCTGCGGCAGCGGAACTTCCGTTAACCCTGGATGATGGTGCATTATTCCCGGATCTTGGGGAGACGATCCCTGTACTTATGAAAGTAGATGAAGTCCGGAATATGGGAGGCCGCTTCGCCTGGTCAGGAGGACTTTATCCTGTAGGAGAATTTTCCCTCCGGAATATTGATCAGAACAAGTATCAGCTCATTAACAAGGAAACCGGAAAAAAAATATCACGGAGATGGATGAGGAACAGGCTTTTCATGAGATCCATGAAGGTGCCGTTTACATGCACGACGGAGATTTTTACCAGGTTGTAAAAATGAACCTGGAAAGCAAGATCGTGGAAGCTGTGCCATTTCATGGAAACTATTACACAGTACCTGGAAGCGAGACCAATATCCGTATCATACACAGACATAAAAAGCAGCAGTGGGAGAGAAGTGAACTTTCTTTTGGAGATGTAAATATTGCAGATTTTGTATACATGTATAAAAAATGCAGTTCCATAATCATCAGAACCTGGGTTTTGAACAGCTCACGAAACCACTTTCCAAGAATTACGACACAGAAGCTACCTGGCTCAGACTTCCTGAAAAATGTGGTCAGACAGTACCGCAATCTCTTACAGCCGGACAGAAACGGTTATTATGTAAGAAATAACCACTTTGAAGGTCTGATGTTTGCGTTGAAAAATGCAGCTCTGATGGTGACAATGACAGAAGGTTCCGATCTTGGGGTGGCAATGTCCACCAATGCACTGGAACTTTCCGGAAGCACTTCTGAGGAGGTTTCTCTCTATTTTTACGACCGTTATGTAGGAGGCCTTGGATTTGCAGAAAAGATCTATGATCTGATCCCCAAAGTGACAGAACAGGCTATCCGAATGGTTTCCGGCTGCAGGTGCAAAAACGGCTGTGCAGTCTGTATTGGAAATGACAGGCTTGACCGGAACGTGATCCTGTGGGGGGCTGAAAAAATTTATCTGAAGAATCGGAACTGACCGTGCAGAAAACGAGGAATATTTCTTATCCGGATGAAAAGAATACAGAATGGAATCGATCAGGACAACGGGAATTCACATTATCTGATCTGCAGGAGAAGTGGGTTTTATTCTGCAATCGGGTCAAAGAAAATAATAATACATTTGCAGGATTTTTCTCAATGGTATCCGGACTGGAAGTCAAAGCCTCCTCTCTGATCCTCTATCTGAGAGATCCGTTTATGCAGAATGGGCCAATATGCAGGAGAACCGAACAGGAATCTCCAATGTGCTCAGTACTTACGTCTTTCTTCCGGTTGATTTCCGCTTTGCGATCCTTACAGATACAGAGAAACCGGAAGATATGCTAAAAACGTGAAAAAAATGATGCGCAGATATCACACTCTGAAAAAGGATGAAACATATGGAACTGAATGATTATCAGAAAACAGCGGTTCTGGATGAACATAATGCCTGCCTGGTCCGCGCAAACGTAGGAAGCGGAAAAACAACGGTTCTTATCGAAAAGATCCGTTATCTTCACCAGCAGAAAAAAATCCCCCTGGAAAATATGATCGTTCTGACCTTTACAAATAAAGCAGCAGGCGAGATCAAAAACAGGCTGAAGATCCAAAATATAGAAGAAAACCCCTCGACTCTCTTTCTATGAACATTCCACGGCATTGCCCTAAAGCTCCTTCAGGAAGTGCTTCCATTAGAAGAACTTGGCTACACAAAAAGATTTCCAGGTCTGTCTGCCTGAAGAAGAACTGGAACTTGCCAATCAGCTGATCCACCAGCATACTCTCAGGATCAAATATAAAAACCGTCTTCGAAAAAAGACTGGATCATAAATACAGGTCAGCCACATCCAGACAGCCCGGATACCAGGACGATTTTCCGAAACTGGTAACTCTCCTTACAGAAGAAAAACGGAAACAGAACAAAATGAGCTACGAAGACCTGTTGCAGTGTGCCACGAAACTTCTGAAAGATCATCCACAGCAACTTTTGCAGCTGAAATGGATCATCATTGATGAAGTGCAGGACTGCGATGAACTTCAGTTTGAACTGATTCGTCAATTAAAAAAGACCGGAAGTCGGGCTTTTTGCAGTGGGCGATCCCAATCAGGTGATCTACAGCTGGCGTGGAAGTATGTTCAATATTTTTTATAAATTCCGTGAATTGTATCACGCAGAAGAACTATCCCTTCCTGTAAATTACCGTTCTTCCCAGACGATCCTGGCAGTTTCCAGAAGATTTCAGGAATCCGGGGATTCTCTTACCGGCGTACAGGAAGAAGGAGAAAAAAATCTCTGTCAAAAATCATTACGATCCTTTTCAGGAAGCAGAATATCTGGCAGAAAAGATCCTTGCTCTTCATGAAAGAGGCGTTCCACTTGAGGAGGTCGCAGTGTTTTACAGGCTTCAGAGCCAGTCAGAGATCCTTTCAAAAGTTCTGGAAAAACATCAGATCCCATATGAAATCTCTCAGAAGAAAATCATTCAGGATATTCCGGTTCTTGCCTGGTTTCTTCATATACTGCGTTTTTTAAGCATCATGAGGATCTTACCAGCGGAACTTATGTCCTTTGCGACAAAAACTTTCGGGGAGGATGGAACTCAAAAAAAAGCCCGGACAGAGATTCTGATTTTACACAAGGAGTGTATTTCTCTCGAAATCCTTACTTTTCAGGCCATGTGGGAGTATCGGGACACAGGCTCCGGCTACATAAATCTGTGGGAACAGCTTTCTCTGGAAAAATATCTCCGACCGTCTTCCAGCGACTATAAAGAAAACAGGAGGCAAATCCTTTCCCTGTTAAAGAAAATGGAATCCTATCACAGTATCAGGGATTTTCTTAATGATCTTGTACTGAATGGCATGGAACCGGAAAAAGATGCGGTTTCCGGAGAATCTGTAAAACTGATGACGCTCCATGCCTCCAAAGGGCTGGAATTCGATTACGTATTTATCATTGGTGTAAATGATGGGCTGATTCCCTTAAATAGCGTGATGCTTCTACAGAAGAGGAAGAGAGGAGACTGTTTTATGTGGGAATGACAAGAGCAAGGAAATTCCTGGAATTATCTTTTTACATCAATCCCGGAACTGCGCGGGTATTTCCAGGTCCAGGTCGCTACCTTTCCAGTCTTCCGGAGAAATATCTTGCCCATCCGGCAGATGCCACAAGAGATACAAAAGAAGCTGCCCGGCACCTTCAGGACCTGAAAAAGATGATCCTGGAAGAAAAACTCCGAAAATTGGAAACACCGAAAGAATATGCCAGATCCCAGGAACAGGAAACTTCTTTATCCCCAGATGAAAAGACAGCATTGCCGGAAAACATCCCACCAGAAACACCAAAACAACTTGTAGAACATCCCAAATACGGCCGCGGGTCCATTATCTCCGAAACCGAAGATACCATTGTGATACAATTTGATGAATTACGGCGAAAAGAAAATGCTTAAAAGCCTTTTCACAGTTGAAAAAAAATTCCAAACAATAATTGACAAATTTTCCGTATAAATATACACTAAAATTGTTAAAAAAACAAACACGGGCAAAGCAGCCGAAAGACTGTGGCGCAAAGCTATAGGGCCTGTAAAATGGCAGCCAGTTGCATAATTCAAAAGCACTATAGTTCTCTCTGTCTGAACATGGTGCTTTTTTTTATTTTACCCCGTGGAAAGGAAATGGTGATGCAGATGGTGCACTTCTGATGTCCTATACGGCTCAGAAGCTGGCATGAACGGATATATACCAAAACCGGTAAGTATCAAGGATATCACAAGGACATTAAACGGAAATATCGTGTAAAAAACAACGAAGAACTGGATGGCGCAATTTACGAAATGCTGCAACTGCTTGGAAAATGCAGTGGTGCCGATCGAGTATATATTTTTGATAAAAAAAGAAAAGAACCGAAAAGAATACTTCTGTCTTCAGTATGAATGGAAAAATGAGGACGACATATTAGAAAAAGAACAGTTATTTTCAGAAATCACGGTAGAGGATATTCCACATTGGACAGACGAACTGAAAAAAGGACTGAACGATCCAGGTTACAGATTGTGAAGAACTTTCTCCTATGGAACAGGAATACAACCTGATGAAGAAACATCACACATATTCCCGCGTCCTCGCACCTATTTTCAGCAGAGACCATTTAAGCGGATTTATCGGAATGGATCATTTTTATAAAGGAATCTCAGAACTGTTTATTCATCAGCTTGCGTTCGTAGGTGCTCATCTGAATACAGCCAGGGAAAATCTCCGCATGTTTACGCTTCTGGGAAAAAATCTTGAAAGCATGGAAAAAGAACGTCAGATCCTGAATGTTCTCTGTGAGGACTGTACTTCTGTATATAAAGTCAATCTTCTGGATGATACTGCCGAAGTTGTAAAACTGGAACAGGGTGCCAACGCTCCGAAGATTCTGAAAAACAGAGAAAAAAATCATACTTTGTTACTCAAAAAGAACTGAAATACTATTATGATCATTTTGTCATAAAAAGAATCCGCGCCGGATTTTTTGGAGACATTTGACTGTCAGAATCTGATAGGCGAGCTTAAACCAGGGATAAGATCAGCCGCAGATATCAGTCCCGGGAAAATGCCAACAGGCATCAGTATTTTGAAATCAGAGCCACCAGACTTCCCTTCTTCAACGGATTTTCCGGTTCTGATCGCTTTTTCGTCATGTAGATGAGATCATAAAGGAGGAGCGAAATCATCAGAGAGAGCTGGAAGATTCTCTGGCAGAAGTGAAAATGAACAATGAGATCATATCCGCCATCAGTAAGATCTACTACATGATCTACCGGATCGACCTTCAGGATTTTTATTATGAGGAGATTACCGGCGGCAGTGAAAATCACCGTTTTACAGGAATGAAGGGAACCGCAGCTGCCCATATCACCAGTGATAGCAGCGAAAAAAGTCGCGTCCAAATACAGGGCCATGGTAAAACAGTTTTATGACCTCTCCACTCTGAAAAAACGTCTGGAAAAAGAGGAGTCCATTGCAGTTGACTACCTTGCCACAGATAACAACTGGCATCTGGCCAGGTTTATTGTCCAGTCAAGAGCGGAAGATGGAACAGCCAGACAGGTTCTGCTTGTGATCCGCGTGATCAAGTGAGGAAAAAAAGGCGGGAAAAAATATCTCATAGATGCGGTAGAAGAGGCCAACCGTGCCAATGAGGCAAAATCAGAGTTCCTTTCCAGAATGTCCCATGACATCCGGACTCCTATGAATGCCATTATGGGATTTACCAGAGTTGCAAGAAACCATCTCCATGAACCGGACAAAATACTGGACTGTCTGGATAAGATCAACTTAAGTGGAAGTAATCTGCAGCAGCTGATCAATGATGTCCTGGATATCTCCAGGATCGAAAGTGGGGAATTTCGCATTGATTCTGAGCCAGTAAAACTGTCTGAATTATGTAAACTTTACGAACAGAATATCCGTGGAACAGCAGAAGATAAGAACCAGAAATTTATCTGTAACCGACATGACATTATTTATGATACCGTGCTGTCTGACCGTCTGCGGATCGGTCAGATTTACATGAACCTGTTATCCAATGCAGTGAAGTATACTCCTGAGGGAGGAACGGTTGAACTGGAAGTTTATGAGGAACCATTTCCGGATAAAGATAAGATCCGCCTGGTTTCCATTGTCCGGGATAACGGGATTGGAATGAGCGAAAAATTCATGAAAGAAATGTATTCTCAGTTTTCCAGAGCAATTGATACAAGAGTGAATAAAGTACAGGGAGCGGCCTGGGCCTTGCTATTGTAAAAAAGATCGTCGACCAGATGAACGGAACCATTGAAGCAACAAGCAGACTCCACGAGGGAACCACTTTCCGTGTGACTCTGGATGTACCTTTTATCAGGGAGCAGGAAGTATCAGAGACAACCGCGGAAATTCCGTTCTTCAAACTCAGGCCATCCAGGATCATAAAAAACGCTTCTGATCGCAGAAGATAATGACCTGAATTATGAGATTCTGGAAGAACAGTTGGAAATGTACGGCATTCACTGTGTCCGGGCAGTAAATGGGAAAGAATGTGTACAGCTTTTTGAAATCGATCCCTCCGGAACATACGATGCCATTCTCATGGATATGCAGATGCCTGTGATGAATGGTCTTGATGCAACCAGGGCGATCCGCCGTCTTCCATCCCCCGGAATCAAAAACAGATCCCCGATCATCGCACTGACTGCCAACGCCTATCTGGAAGACGTCCAGAAAATGCAAAGAAGCAGGAATGAACGATCACATGTCCAAACCTGTACAGATAGAACAGATCATCCGAACTGTGGAGAGATGGATGAAATAATCGATATAGCAAATTCCAAATGCGCACGACAAACGCATGAGTAAATAAATTGTGAACACACCCCTTTTCTAGTAAAATAAAAGAAAAAGGGGTGTTATTTATGCAGGAATTATTAGAGTGGATGGAATACATTGAAGATACTCGTCAGCAG
>ENA-OQAR01000417-OQAR01000417.1-human-gut-metagenome-genome-assembly--contig:-NODE-417-length-12974-cov-5.605900_pt1 | contig 12974 bp, 18 predicted proteins | sample MGYA00242738_ERZ504533 | MGnify/ENA primary metagenome ERZ504533 (study PRJEB26092, sample SAMD00036276) | human gut metagenome | host: Homo sapiens | study: EMG produced TPA metagenomics assembly of... | reverse complement strand
CGGTTCGCTGTTTCCGCCACTGGCGGCGCTCACCTTTGCAGCATCCAGTATTATCTGCGCTTTTGGCTTAGCATCTGCCGTACCTCGCTCGCCGTATCGGCACTTAGAATTATGCGGTATTGCCCTAGGGTGTATCAGAAAAGTCGAAAATATCGCCTATTTCTACAAACACAGTACTATAACGGAAGGAAGTTTTTCTGATGATCTCTGTTGCAATCGATGGCCCGTCCGGGGCGGGCAAATCCAGCCTTGCCAAACGCTTGCTGCGGATATGGCTTTACCTATGTAGATACCGGTGCCATGTACCGCTCCATCGGCCTGTACGCCGTGCGCCAGGGCAAGGACCCGCATGATGCCGCTGCCGTGGAGGCCCTGCTGCCGCAAATCCACCTGGATACCAAGCTGGAGGATGGCACCCAGCACTTTTACCTGAACGGCGAGGATGTCTCCTCGGCCATCCGTGCCGAGGAGATCGGCATGGCGGCTTCCGCTGTGGCGGCGATTCCGGCTGTGCGCACCTTTTTGCTGGATGCCCAGCGCACTTTGGCCGCCAGCCGCGATGTGCTGATGGATGGCCGCGATATCGGCACTGTGGTGCTGCCCAACGCAACGGTAAAAATCTTCCTGACTGCCACCCCGGAAGCCCGCGCAGAGCGCCGCTATAAAGAGCTGCTGATGAAAGGCGAAAAGCACGACTACCAGAATGTTCTGGCCGATGTCCGCGCGCGCGACTATCAGGATACCCACCGTGCAGCAGCCCCGCTGCGCCAGGCCGAAGACGCTGTGCTGGTGGATACCAGCGAGCTGAACTTTGACCAGAGCTTTGAAGCCCTGAAAAAAGTCATTCAGGACCGCGCAAAATAAAAGCCGCGCTGCGAGCCGGGGAGAGCGTTGCACCTGGAAAAATGTAGGGAATCTCTTCCAACAATACACGGGGCAAATAACCTGACGGCTCAACGTACCCAAAAACACAGAACAACAAACATTTAACCAATTACTAAGAAATGGTGGAAAACTATGCTGCTTTATTGGATCCTGCTGCCGATCGTCTGGCCGCTGCTGCATATTTTGTGGCGCATTGAGGTGGTCGGCAAAGAGAACATCCCCCGCGGGCGTGCCCATGTTATCGCATCTAACCACCTTTCGGACCTGGACCCGGTCTATATTCTGGAAGCGGTGTTCAGCTGGAAGCGCTATACCATCTGGCCAAGCAGGAGCTGTTCAAAAATCCGCTGATCGGCTGGTTTTTGAGCTGCATGGGCGCGGTACCCATTGACCGCGGCAAGGGCGATATGGACACCGTTAATAAAGTGACAGACGAATGCAAAAACGGCACGCCGATCCTGATCTTCCCTGAAGGAACCCGCAGCAAGACCGGCGAACTGCTGACCTTAAAAAGCGGTGCTTTCCTGATTGCCGGCAACGCCGATGCCGACATGGTGCCCTGCCGCATTATTTACGATACGCCGGATAAGCGCATGCACATGTTCTGCCGCATCCGCATCTGCTTTGGCACCCCCATCCCGGCAGAGGAGATGAAGGTAGAGGACCCGCGCCGCTCGGTACCTAAGCTGCGTGCCCTGCGCACCCGCCTGAAAACCGAACTGGAACGTCTGTACGAAGAAAATCACTTCTAAAACGCGATGCAGGGAGAAATAACCATGCAAATTATTCTTGCAAAAACCGCAGGGTTCTGCTTTGGAGTAAACCGCGCGGTCAAGCTGACTTATGAATTGCTGGAGCAGGGCCGCCCGGTGGCAACCCTTGGCCCGCTGATCCATAACCCGCAGGTGGTGGAGGATCTGGAAAGCAAAGGTGCCATTACATGTGACAGTGTGGACGATGTGCCGGACGCTGCGAGGTTGTTATCCGCAGCCACGGCGTTGGGCAGAGTGTGTATGATAAAATCTCAACACGCCGCCTGGCGTATCATGACGCCACCTGCCCGTTTGTTACAAAAATCCATAAAATTGCTGCGCAGGCCGGTGCGGAGGGCGCCATGCTGCTGGTGGCGGGTGATGCCAAACACCCCGAAGTACAGGGAATTGTGGGCCATACTACGGGAAAAGTGGAAGTGTTTGCCAACTTGGCAGAGCTGGAAAAACTGCTGCCGGAACTTACACAACAAAAATCTATTTTTGCGGTGGCGCAAACCACTTTCAATGTCCAAAGCTGGGAAACTTGCAAGGAATTTTTGAAAAACCAGTGTACAAATGCCAAAATATTTGATACAATATGTAATGCAACGTGGGCGAGGCAACAGGAAGCGGAAGACCTCAGCCAAAAATGCGATCATATGGTCGTCATTGGTGGTCATCATTCTTCCAATACCCAAAAGCTGTTGCAGGTCGCGGCCCGGCATACCAAAGCTATCAATGTGGAGACAGCTGATGAACTCGACAAAGATTGGCTTAACGGTGCCAGGATCGTGGGCGTAACAGCTGGGGCTTCAACGCCTTCGTCTATAATTGAGGAGGTACTTAACTGTATGAGTGAAGAAATCCGTGACGACATGAGCTTTGAGGAGATGCTCGCTGCATCCGAAGCAAAGCCCCTGTACGCAGGTAAGATCGTAAAAGCCAAGGTCATCAGCGTTTCCCCGACGGAATGTGTCGTCGGTATTGATGGTTCCAAGCACACTGGTATCGTCAAGCTCAGCGAGATGAGCCATGACCCCAACGCCAAGATGGAAGACCTTGTTAAGGTGGACGACGAGCTGGATTTGGTTGTTGTCAAGACCAATGACCAGGAAGGTGTTGACACCCTTTCTCGTGTCCGTTTTGAAGCCCAGAAGGGCATGAAGGATGTTTCCGAGGCTGCCGAAAACGGCACCGTTATGGAAGGCGACGTCATGGAAGCCAACAAGGGCGGCGTTGTTGTCAACGTCAAGGGCGTTCGTGTGTTTGTTCCCCGTTCTCAGGCTACCATGCGCCGCGACGAGGACTACACCAAGCTGGTTGGCCAGCACGTTAAGCTGGTTATCACCGAGTGCGCAGGCCGCAAGATCGTCGGCAGCATCAACAAGGTTACTGCTGAAGAAAACAAGGCAAAGCGCGATGAGTTCTGGAAGAACGTTGAAGTTGACAAGCAGTACACTGGCGTTGTCAAGAGCCTGACTTCCTACGGTGCCTTTGTTGACATCGGCGGCGTGGATGGCCTGTGCCACATCAGCGAACTGAGCTGGAACAACATCAAGCATCCCTCTGAGGTCGTCAGCGTTGGCGATACCATCGAAGTGTATGTTAAGAGCTATGACCCCGAGAACCAGAAGGTTTCCCTGGGCTACAAGAAGGAAGAGGACAACCCCTGGGAGAAGCTCAAGAACGAGTATCCCATCGGCTCTGAGTTCGAGGCCCCGGTCGTTTCCATCACCAAGTTCGGTGCATTTGTCCGCATTCTGCCGGGCATTGACGGTCTGGTCCACATCAGCGAGATCAGCAACGAGCGCGTGAACAAGGTTTCCGACGTTCTGAAGGTCGGCGACATGGTCAAGGTTAAGCTGATCAATGTTGACTTTGATCGCAAGCGCATCAGCCTGTCCATGAAGCTTGCCTCGACGAGGCTGCCGAGGACGCTGAATAATCCCCGAATTGCAGCAGGGGCCTGCCTGGCAACAGGCGGGCCCCTTTTGTTATATGTCAGTGTGCACTGTTGGCGTACACTGGCGAGCAGCGCTGCAAACCTCCCTGCGCTGTGTGGTAAAGGATAAACTGCATGGAAAAATTAAGGGCTTTTATTAAAAAATATTATGAGGGCGTTGCCTACCTGTTTTTTGGCGGGCTTGCCACGCTGTTGAACCTGGTGCTGTTTGCCGTGTTCCAGGCTGTGCTGGGCACGGGCTTTGCAACCGGCATTGGCAATGTGCTGGATAATATCATCTGCATTCTGTTTGCCTACTGGACCAACCGCACCTTTGTGTTCCGCAGCAAAAACAGCGGCCAGGCTGCTCTGGCGGAGTTTGGCCAGTTTGTGGCCTGCCGTATTGGCACCATGGTCATGGACCAGGTCATCATCTGGCTGGGCGTCAGCGTGCTGGCACCGCATGTGGCATTTGCCACAGCCAACACTGACCTGTGGGCCATGGGTGTTAAACTGTTCAGCCAGGTTATCGTGATTGTATCCAACTATGTGTTCAGCAAGTTGTTTATTTTCAAAAAGAAATAACAACACAGAACAGATAGAAACCCGAAACAACCAAACCGACCATGATAAGGAGGGCTTTCTTATGACAAACAAAATCCGCGGCGGTGCATTCCGTCTGACCGGCCTGATCCTGGGCATTGTGGGCGCAACGGTCAGCCTGACGGCCATTGTATTTTCGACCATCGGCCTGCACCAGGCGCACCTGTGCAAGACCTGTAAAAAAGGAGAAGAATTCAAATGAAATACACCAAGGAGGAAATCCTTTCCAAAGTTGACCACACCCTGTTGAAACCGGAGGCTACCTGGCCCCAGATTCAGGCCCTGTGCGATGATGCCATCAAGTGTCATACGGCATCCGTCTGCATCAACACCTGCTATGTCAAGCAGGCTGTGCAGTATATGGCGGGCCGTGTTGCGGTGTGCTGCGTGGTTGGCTTCCCTCTGGGTGCAATGGATACTGCTTCCAAGTGCTTTGAAGCAAAGACCGCTGTGGAAAACGGCGCCGAGGAAGTGGATATGGTCATCAATATCGGCCGCCTGAAGAACAAGGAATATGACGCTGTGCGCGAGGATATCGCCGCCGTCAAGCGGGCCGTGGGGGATAAGGTGCTCAAGGTTATTATTGAAACCTGCCTGCTGACCGATGAAGAAAAAGAGAAGATGTGCGATATCGTGGTGGAAGCCGGTGCCGACTTCATCAAGACCAGCACGGGCTTTTCTACCGCAGGTGCAACCTTCCATGATATTGAGCTGTTTGCCCGCTGCGTGCGCGGCCGCTGCAAGATCAAGGCAGCCGGCGGCATTTCCACCGTTGAGGACATGGAAAAGTTCCTGGATCTGGGCGCAGACCGCCTGGGCACCTCCCGCGCTGTTAAACTGCTGACGGCGGAATAATTTTGCCGTAACGCAGGGTACACACAAATAAACCAAAGACCTCCATCCCAAGCACAGAACCGTGCAGATGGAGGTCTTTTTGTCTACAATCAACAATAAAATCAGTATTTGTTATCTTGCACAAAGCGAACAGCTGCGCTTACAGCAGGTACGCTTCAAACCGGTGCAGGTCATCCACCTTTACGGTTGCCTTGTAATACACGCCGTTTTCGCGGTATTCTTCAGCCAGAACGCTGCCGCGGGTGCGGAACACATCGGCCAGGGCCAGCTTGTCATAGGGCAACAGTACCTCAATGGTGCGCACACGGTGTGCCAGAATCTCGTCAATCTTGGCCAGCAGGCTGTCCAGCCCGTAGCCGGTTTTGGCGCTTACCAGCAGCACATCCGGGTCATAGGGGGCAACACCGGTGCGGTCACACTTGTTGTAGACCGTCACCTGCGGGATATCCCCGCAGCCCAGGTCGTTCAACACTTCATCGGTCACGCTCAGCTGCTCGGCGGCTTCGCTGTCGCTGGCGTCGGCAATTTTCAAGATGATGTCAGAGCAGGCAGCTTCTTCCAGTGTGCTCTTAAAAGCATCCACCAAATCATGCGGCAGGCGGCTGACAAAGCCGACTGTATCCACCAGGATCACTTGTAACCCGCTGGGCAGCGTGCATTTGCGGGCGTGGGATCCAGCGTGGCAAACAGCATGTCGGCTTCAAAAATTTCTGCGCCGCACAAAGCGTTGGTCAGGCTGCTTTTGCCCACGTTGGTGTAGCCCACCAATGAGATGACCGGAACACCGTTTTCTGGCGGGCGCGGCGGGTTTCACCACGGCGCTTTTCCAGCTCTTTCAGGCGGCTTTCCAGCTTTTCAATGCGGCTGCGCAGGTAGCGGCGGTCCAGCTCCAGCTTGGTTTCACCGGCACCGCGGCGGGCACCGCCACCGCCGCCGCCACCGCCGCCCTGGCGGCTCAGCGCCTCGCCAAGGCCCTGCAGGCGCGGCATGCGGTATTTCAGGGTAGCCAGCTCAGTTTGCAGCTTGCCCTCGTTGGTGGTGGCGCGCGCACGGAAGATTTCCAAAATCAGCATCGTGCGGTCCAGCACTTCCACCTGCAAAGCCGCGCTCAGGTTGCGGATCTGGCTGCCGGTCAGCTCGCCGTCAAAGATGGCGGCCTCGGCATCGGTATTCAGGCATACCAGGCGCGCTTCCTCCACTTTGCCCTCCCCCAGAAGGGTGGCGGCTTCGGGGGTGCTGCGCTTCTGGCACACGGTAGCAACGGCCTGCATGCCGTTGGCTTCCGCCAGGGCGGCAAGCTCATCCAGGCTGCGCTGGGCGTCAAACTTGCCCTGGTCCAGCGCCAGCAGCACAACGCGCACCGGCGGGCGCTCGCTGTCCAGAGCCTTCTGCCCAACAGGGGCGTCCTCTGCCGGGGCCTGGGTAGCGGTAAAGTCCAGGGTGATGGGGTCCTTCATTTCGTCCATAGGGGTCCTTTCTGGCCGTATTCGGCCAGGTCAGCAAAAGTATGGGGCAGGTGAGTGAATGTCAGACGGTTGTCTCGGCATTCTCCGCTGGTTCCGTTGGTTCTGCCTGTACAGCGGGGGCAGCGGCTGCCGGTTCATCGGATTTCTGGCTGCTGGGGTTCAGCAGGTACCAGGCCAGGCAGGGCACCTCGGTGCCGTCAAAGCGGTGCAGAACGGTATCGTGGTCATAATGGAAGCCGGTCTTGGCCAACACGCGGCTGCTTGCCACATTCTGGCTGGCGTGGAACCCGGCCAGCCAGGGCGCGCCAACCGTGCCAAACCAGTAATCGCGCACGGCAGCGGCGGCTTCGGTGGCATAGCCCTGGTTCCACCACTTTTTTGCCCAAGGAGTAACCGATCTCATACATGCCGCCCAGCAGCTCGGTTTTCACGTTTTTTCCAGGCATAGGGCTTTTCACGCTCACAGGATTCGGCGGGGGCAATGCTGATGTTGCCCATCAGCACACCGGTCACTTTATCGCAGATGCCCCAATCATAAAAATCCGGGCGGTCATATTGTTTGACGATCTCGTTCAGATATGCCATCGTTACCACCCAGTCACGGTGTGGCTCCCAGCGCAGGTAGCGGGTCACTTCCGGGGCATTGGCCCAGTTGCCAAACATCATTTCGCAGTCGTCGGTTGTCATACGACGCAGGACCAGCCGCTCGGTGGTCAACTCTTGTGTGCCGCAATGCTTCATCTTGATATACAACCTTTCCTTTGCAGTAGTTATGCTTGGCTGTGCAGCAGATACCGCCGCACAAAGCCCATAAAGATCTGCCACAGCTTGTACAGCTGGGCACGGTAAATGTTACAGTAAATAAACAGGATTGCTGCAGTTAAAACAAACTTGATGATAAAATTGTGGGCGAACACCACGCCGATCACGGCCACACCCACCGCCAGCAAAAAGCCGCAGATCGTCCGGCTGAAGCTGGGGATGGTGCGGTAGTAATACTGCCCGGTCACAGTGCGGTACAAAAACATCGTTGCATTGGCCGCTACCAGGCCGACCGCGGCACCCATTACGCCAAAACGCGGCACCAGCACGGCGCACACGGCAATGTTGGCCGCAACGCCCACGGCGGTTCCAATCGTATCCTGGAACGGCTTGCGGGCAATGGTGTTGCCGTACACCGTGCCTTCGCACAGGATGGAGAACACCACGGCCAGCATCATCAGCGGAAAGTAGGGCAGGCAGGCCGATTTGGCCGGGAAGATGATGAAGATGATATCCTCAAACATGACCAGCAGACAGAAAAAGCCGAAGATCAGCAGGTTCAGCAGATCATGGATGCGGCCAATGCGCTCCTGCTCGGTGCGGTAATGCGCGTAGACATAGGGGCCCCAGTAGGTGGAAAAACCGGCCTGAATGGTGGTGACAAGCTGGGCCAGGGTGTAGGCGAAATCAAACGAACCTGCTCCGCCGCGGGGGCGTAATTGCCTAAAAAAGAAAGGCAGATGGCGCGGTACAGCGGGATCAGGATGGCCGCAGGTGCCAACACAATGCCGTAAGGCAGTGCCGCCCGGTAAATGTGGGCATAGGGGCGCAGGCCGCGCACAGGGGCCTCTTTCGTTTGACCTTTAGAAGCCCGCCGCCAATAGAACACTGCGACCCCCGCAAAGCTGCACACCGCACCCAGCACAAAAGCGCGGGCGCCTGGGTAACAAAGCCGGGCAGCAGGTAGATCAGGTTCAGGCAGGCCTGCATCCACAGCGTTTCGGTGGTGTAGGCACGCACATTGTTTTCCAGCCGGAGCAGCACGTTGAGGTAACGCACCAGCATGTACAGAGCAGCGTTCAGGAACAAAAACGGCACCAGCCCGGCACCGTTGGCCCCAAGGCCAAAGGCCGCCGCCAGCGGCTTGGCGAAAAAGATGCTGCCGATGCCGCCCACCAGCAGCATGACCAGCACCGAAAGCCGGGTACACGCGGCAAACATGCTGCGCCCGGTGGAACCGGCAGGCGGTTCGTGGTAAAAGCGCAGCAGGCTTTGGTCCAGCCCAAGCATGCCCACATTCATCAGCGACATGGTGTATGCCATGAAGGAAGCAGGAACGGCGTAGCTTTCGGCGGGCAGGACGCCCTTGATGATAAGCGCTGCGCCGGAAATGCCAAAGCAAGGTAGGTGGCAATGGAGTATTTCATCACATTTCCGGCAAAGCTTTCAGTTTTTTTCGGTTCAGACATGGCAGGCTCCCATTTGCAGCGGGCGCACCGCAGCGCGCCGGAAAAACAACTTTATTTTACATATGGCCGGATGCGCGCTTCCATGCGCTGGATCTCCTCCGGCGGGATATAGGCTTTGTCCACATAACCGTAAATGCGCTGGGCAAAGTTGGCCAGCGGCGGGCAGAAGGCAAACACCCGTTTGGGTTCCCACTTGTGGCGGTACAGCATGTGTACCCCCGCCAGTGCGCAGAACTTGAGCAGGTTAAAGTGCGGCGTAAAGCCGGGCCCCATCGGTTCATCCCGCGGGGGATTTTTGTACACTTCCTCCAGCAGGTCGGCCATCCGCTTGTAGGCCGGGGCAGGGGAGGGGTCAAAATAGCCCTCAATCACATCCCGTGCAATGGGGAACGGCGGGTTCGGCTGCGCCATGGCAGCGGCAAACTCCGGGTAGCCAGTCACATAGTGAGCATCCTTGTAGATGACGGGGTCATACTCGTGCTCGATGGGCACCGGGCGCAGGATATGGCAGCTTTTGCCCGCCATGTATACTTCGGCCACAGCGGTGCTCATCCAGATGGAGATGGAATCCGCCGCCACAATCCACTGCTTGACGGAATCCGCAAAAATCACATGGAAGTTGGGGCGTTTGGCGGCCAGCTCGTCCAGGGCTTTGCATTTCCATTCGCTGGGGTGGCGGCGGTATACCAGTTCCACCTCCGGGTGTTCACCCAGGTAGCGGTCAAACCAGGCCAGCGTTTTTTTCCATCGAAATGCGGTTGGTGCGGGCAAAGCCGGAAAAATCCGTTCCCGCCATTTTGGAAAGCTCGGCCACTTCCTGGTCGGTCATGCTGGCATAGCCAAAGCTGGAAATGTACAGGTGCAGCTGTTTGGCGGGGTCAAGGCCGAATTCCTTGCACAGGGTTTCCTTATCCTTAAAGTAGCCCTTGAACTCCGGCCGCAGAAAGTCCATCATCACAGCGCCGGTCACGGGGGTGTTCTTGGCATCCATGCCATGGACCTGTAACCGCTGGGCAGTGCGCTGGCCCCAGCAAGTCTGCACGCAGCGCTTGGCGTTGCCGTTCATGTTGAACCAATCGCCCTCCTCCTGCGTGTCGGAGAGCATCTGCTCCCAGTGCAGGTTGACGATCTTGTTGCATTTGCCAATGTTGTTGTACACATGGCTGTTGATGGCTTCGTTGTCATACATGCAGCTGGCAACCAGAACTTCCGGCTTGTCTTTGCCAAACAGGCGCAGATCTTTGGCATCCAGCAGCTGGCGGATGCGCACGGTGTAGCCGCGGCGCTCCAGCTCCAATTTGAGCAAGAGATCGCTCTCATATTCCCGAACGGTGTGTTCGTACAAAATCAAAAAGTCCAGTGCCACAGGGGACCTCCTTTTTGGGGTGGGGCAGCATCAGCGCTGCATATCATCAAACAGTTCGGCTGTCCAGTCCGGCAGGCCGTATTTTTCGTCCAGGTGGAACCCGTCAAAAAACTGGGTGTCATCATCGGTAATGCAGCTGGTGCCCCATTCGTAATTCAGCACGGTAAAATTCTGCTTTTCCAACAGCGGCAGAACTTCGTCCTGCATCACGGCGGTAATGCCAAAGGCATCGCATACCTCGGTGCGCACATTGGCGGCCATGGGGGGCAGCACAATGGTCAGCTCCACGCCGCGGTCTGCGCAGCGCTGGGCCATAGCCAAAAACTCCGCCAGCTCGGTTTCGTTCAGTGTCCAGTTCTGGCAGCGGGTGGTGATCAGCGCCGGGTACTCATACAGCTTTTTGTGCAGCGGAATCGTGTTCCCGGCATCATCCAGGTAATCCGCCGCGGTCCAGTCGCCGGATTCAATGGTGTCCGGCGTGCCCTTTACGGTGTCCATAAACACGGTCAGGGCGTTCACGTTGTATTCCAGGTTCAGACAGTAGGCCAGCGGGTTGCGCAGGGTAGCTTCCAGCGCCGAAAAACGGTCGGTGTTATAGCTGCTGTTTAAGGTGTAGAACGAAAGCTCAAACAGAATGCGGTCCACCTGGTTGCCGGAATCCAGCACATAGTTGGCAAGGTCCACACATTCCTTCAGGGAAGCACCGCCAAAGGCCAGGTTCTGCCAGCTTTGCCCGGTCAGGGAATCCACAAGGTCCATATCAAAGTGGGCCAGGCGGCTGTCCCCGATGATCAGGTTGGTGCCGGGGCTCTGCTCATAGGCGCGCACACGGGCCACCGGCTGGCTGGAAGAGGCTGTTTTTTTGATGCCAAAATAATTGTTTGGCTCAAACGCCACAAAAAAGGCAAACCACAGATAGACCGCACGAACAGCAGCGCCAATTTTTTGATGATATGCTTCACGCCGGAAATCTCCTTTTTTCCATAAGATTAAAACCCTGCATAGGGGCCGAACGCGTTGGCGTTAAAGCCGCCGCTCTGCATGATGTACCCCACCAGGATAAAAACGATCAAAACAACATACAGCGCATTGCGGTGCTTGGCGCTTGCCAGGGCAACCTCAGCCGGTTTGTTTTTGCAGGCAAAATTGCGCCGGTGATCCAGCCAGATGCCAAGCGCCAGCGCCAGCACAGCGAACGCCCAATAAGCCGCTACCATAATGGTATTGGCGTAAAAGCCGGTATACGCTGTGCTGTACAGCTCCCCGGCAAAGCGGGCGGGGGACCAGCTGTTCATCAGGCAGCGGCCCAGGTAGACGAAAGCATCGCCAACGCCCAGGTTTTCGGCCATGCCGGAAAGGTTGCCGGACCCCACGCGGAAGAACACCATGCTGATGGTCCACAAAACAAACACCACAACCCGCTTGCCCCACAGCACACGGGCCGGGGTGCCGCGCTTTTTGGGTTTGCCAAAGCGGCGGTGCAGCAGCTCTTCGCCCACGCGGTAAACCGCCTGCAGCAGACCCCAGATGATGAATGGCGCGGTGCTGCCGTGCCAGAAGCCGGAAGCAAAGAACACGCAGAACACGCACAGCTCGGTGGGCAGGCGGCCAAAACGGCCAAGATCTGCCCAGGCCAGCGGCATAAAGAGATAATCCTGCAGCCAGGAAGAAAACGAGATGTGCCAGCGGCTCCAGAAGCCGGAAAAGTTGGTGGCGTAAAACGGGGTCTTAAAGTTTTCCGGCAGGTCCAGCCCCAGCACAAGGCCGGTGGCACGGGAAATCTCGGAATAGCCGGAAAAGCTGAAATACAGATAAAAAGTGTACATCACCGCGGTCAAAATCAGCATGGGGGCGCTGTAATCCGCATAGTGGGGGAAAACCGTATCCACCACCATGTTCAGCACATCCGCCACGGCAATGTATTTGAACAGCCCCAGCGCATATAGCCGCAAAGCGCGCACCGTGCGGGCGGCATCAAAGCGGTGCTCGGCGCTCAACTGCGGCAGCAGCGCACCGGCGCGGCAGATGGGCCCCTGGGTGACGGTGGCAAAAAAGTTGAGGAACAGCGCCAGCCGGATAAAGCTGGTTTCCACCTCGCAGTCGCCGCGGGCGGCGTCGATCAGGTAGGCGATTGCGGCAAAACTGGTAAAGCTGATGCCCAGCGGCATGGCCACCACGCGCCAGCCGTGCAGCACCCCGCCCAACAGGCCGTTATACTTAAAAAAGGCCAGAATGCCCAGCATACCGATCACGCCAAGCGCAAAAAGGCGGTTTTGTGTGCGCCGCCCCGCCAGGCAAGGCCGCGGCCGCACAGGTAGGTGAACACCGCCAGTGCAATGGTGACCGGCAGCATGGCCGGCATGGCCAGCGCATAAAACACCCACGAAGCTCCCAGCAGAAACACCGGCTGCATGCGCACCGGCAAATGCAGGTAAACGGCAGCCACAACCACCAAAAATGCACAGTATTGCAGGCTTTGCAGCCCCATGAGCGCAACCTCCAGACCTAATAGGAGCGGTACCGCACAACGCACGGCGTGCCGCAAAAAAATCCCCAGGCGGCAAGGATAAAATAAGACCGCCTGTACCCGCAATATGGCAAAATGGCACAATATCACAGATTAACTAAACTATTATACCTGTTTTGCCTACTAATGTAAAGTGGGCCGCCTGGCAGGGACAAAATACGCACGAAAAAATGTAAAGGCAATACCGCATAATTCTAAGTGCCGATACGGCGAGCGAGGCGCGGCAGATGCTAAGCCAAAAGCGCAGATAATACTGGATGCTGCAAAGGTGAGCGCCGCCAGTGGCGGAAACAGCGAACCGAAGCAGGGGCAGCGGTCGCAGAGTGCGAGGGGCTTTTGCCCCCGAA
>ENA-OQAR01000416-OQAR01000416.1-human-gut-metagenome-genome-assembly--contig:-NODE-416-length-12979-cov-1.674292_pt1 | contig 12979 bp, 21 predicted proteins | sample MGYA00242738_ERZ504533 | MGnify/ENA primary metagenome ERZ504533 (study PRJEB26092, sample SAMD00036276) | human gut metagenome | host: Homo sapiens | study: EMG produced TPA metagenomics assembly of... | reverse complement strand
TTAATGCTATGTCGCCTGGGGAAATCAGGAGATCCTGCGATGCATACATGATACCAAAGGCCGGGTTGTAAACGGAAGAGTCAGGTTAAGCTCAGGGTAGTATTTGAGAGAGACGCACATAAACTGATCGCGGCTCCGGAAGATTTCTTTGCAGGATTTTCTGCGGCAATGCCGGGAGATGTTCTTGAGGATTCTGTTAAGATCAAAAATGCAACGGAAATACGGCGGAGATTTTTTCCGCACTTCAGCGGAATGTAAGTCTGTGAAAGATCAGGAATTTCTGAAAAAGTTAAAGCTTGTGATATCAATGGATGGAAAGAAACTGTATTCCGGAGATCTTTTTGGCTGTTTCTCTGAATAAAGCTGTTTCGCTGGGAATATTCCAACCGGGAAAATCCGGAGAATGAAGTTCCAGATTACAGTTCCATCAGAGCTTAATAATGATTTTGCACTTCGTAACGGGGATGTAAAATGGATATTTTCCGTAGAAGAAGATCAAAAAGAAAAAATACAGCCATCTCAAACTCCTGCCGGGCAGTCCGAAAAAGAAGAAAATTCTGATGGATATTCTAGGAAAACAGGAGCTTCCTCCGGGAAAACAGCTCCGGTAAAAACAGGAGATGATACAGGAATCCGATTTTTCCTGATTTTGGAAGAAGTGGCCCTTCTTGCCGGAATTCTGGTACTCAGGAAAGGAGGAAGAAAAAATTGAAAAGAAAAATAACCGGTACATTGCTGGCACTGCTGATCTCTGGTTCCTCCATAGCTGCTTCTGCCAGTACGGTTATGGGAATCTCTTCAGAATATCTGCCAGAGATAGAGGAAGCTGTGGAAAATGAAGATCCAGAAGATGGTGGATCAGAAAACAGAAAAGTATACAGCAGGAACAAAAATGTAGTTTCTGATACAGAAAGAAAACACTGGCACAGGGGTGATTCCGAAAACAGAGATTTTCGGAAAAATAAAACAGTCTGGAAAATTTTTTCTGAAAAATGATAAGAAAAACAGCAGAAATTTTTTTTCAGAAGAAGAGCAGCAGTCCGGTGAGGAAGCGGATTTTGCGGTCTTTTCGGAGGAAAATGCAGATCTTCTGACCGGAAACAGCGAAGAAGCACAGGAACTGATCCAGGATATTGAAAATGGAGAAATGATTGCGTTTTCACCGGCTCTTGCGGAGAGTTTTACGCAGACGGAAAGTGCACAGGTAACGGCAGACGACAATGAGACTCTTGCGGTTACTGCGTTGGGTGCTTCTCAGTACTACCTGGATGTCTGGACAAGAGTTTACTGTGATGAAATCTGGACAGCTGCAAATGATTTCTGGGGATCCGGAAACCGAGACCCGCATGGGCTGCACTTATCGATCCGTACACTATGTAGATGATACGGGAGCAGAAAAAGTTTCTCCCTTATATTGTCTGAAAGCCACAAAAGATGGCGTGGACAGCACTACACTGAAAAAATGATGCAGTCAAAGTGCTGAAAAAATTCTACAGTTCAGAAACTGCTGTATTTTGGATATGGCGGTCCGGGAGATCTGGGAACCAGTTATGATCCATCCTGCGGTCACATAAACTGGTCGAAATGGCAGAATCGATATGTTTTTACACACATTGCTCTTTCTAAAGCATATTTTAATGATTGTGGCTATGCGACAGAAACTGAGGTGGAGCATGTGGGAATCAACCGTTTCCTGAATAAGATCAGGACATTGACGATTCCACCCAGAAATAAAGCTGCTTTGTCTGTTTATGGAGAAAACGGCTGGATATCTGCAACTGGTCAGACAATTCCACTTAGTGTATTTCGATCGAGGCCGGACAATCTGCCGTATATACCGAATAGTATGAAAAACGGATTTCAGATGAGCCCGCTTTTGAAAATAACAGATGGAGGAAAAGCGGGAAATGGGATTATAATAACCAGGCCGGCCACAGCAACCTGGCAGCTTGCCTATTGGGAAAGTGCAGCAGACCGGGAAGCACATCTGACAAGTCCGAATATGATGAGTGGTACAAGTCTGACTCTGAAAGATGGGGCCCGCTTTTACCTGATCTTTCCACTGGAGACGTCAGCATCACAAAAGTATTCCTGTAAAATGCTGTTACAGCCGGTTTCTTATATTCTGGTAGATGGAAAATCACAGACAGGAAAAGATGGAGTGCAGGATTTTGGAGCATACGTATATCAGGGAACAAGAGGACAGCTCACGTTTTCAATGAAACCATCTGGTTACGGAAATGTAAAAATTACCAAGACAGAGGCTAATACCGGAAAAAAGATTGCAGGTGCACAGTATGCGATCTATGCGGCAGAAGCATTGAAGTCCGGTTACCGTACCAGATATAAAAAAGATCAGAGGATAGAGATCGGAACCACAGATAAAACGGGAGTTTACACATTTTCCAAATTGATTCCGGGTAAATATTATGTGAAAGAAATAAAGGCACCAACAGGCTATCTCTTAAGCACAGCGATTTAAAAGTTTTACTGTTTTATCCGGAAAAACAACGGCTGTAAGTGTGACAGATATTATGGATATCAGTGGAACAGTTGTTATTACAAAAAAAGATGGTGATACCGGAGATCCGCTTGCCGGTGCGGCATTTACTTTATATGAATGGAGCAAGAAGACAGGAAGTTATGGAAAAACCGGAAAAGCACTGACTTATGACAAACAGAAGCGAACCTATAATTCGGAAAAATTTTCTTATACGGAGGATAATCAGGGAAAATTCCGCATCCGTGAGACAAAAGCACCTGTAAATTATACTGGAAACTGGCAGAAAGATATCAGGCTGACAGAGCCAGGAACAGCTAAAACCTTTACCTTTGAAGCCCTGAATTATCAGAAAAAATAAAAAGGAAAATTGAAATCCGGAAAACGGATGAAGAAACCGGAGATATTCTGGAAGATGCAGAGTTTAGGCTGTATGAATACAGTGCTGCCAGGAAAGCGTATAAGACAACAGGAACAGTTCTGCAATATGACAGTGAACAGCAGCTTTATGTCAGTGAAGAACTTTTGCAGACAGCTGATAATACCGGAAAATTTAAAATAACAGAAACCAGGAATCCGAAAGGATATGAAGGAAAATGGGAACAGGAAGTAGATATATCAGATGAAAGCGTAAGTCTTTTTCTGGAAGTACAGAATAAAAAAGTACCAGAATATAAGGGAGTTATCCGCCTGAAAAAAACAGATGTATATACTGGAGAGCCGCTTACCGGAGCGGAATTTACAGTTTATCAGTGGAACCAGGAAAAGAAAGCCTATGAAGATGATCTGGGCGAAAAGAGAATTTTAAGATATGACAGCGACAGAGAATCGTACTATACGGAAGAACTTCTGATCACAGAGGAAAACGGTGGGAAGTTCCGGATCGTGGAAACAAAAAATCCGGAGAACTACAAAGGCAATTATGACAAAACCGTTGTTTTTGAGAAAAAAGAAGGTGCGTTGACGAGTGAGATTTTTCTGCAGGCCGAAAATACACCTGTGATCCTGCCTTTTGGAACGATTACTGTAATGAAGAAAATAAAAGAAGCGGATATTATCTGGGCGCATGGAAATCCAACATTTTTCTTTTCTGTAGAAGGAACAGATCTGGCGGGCGTTTCTCATCATTATGAAGATTATGTGACTTTTGTGCCAGACAGTTACGAAGTGGATGAAAATGGCTATGCCGTTGCCGCAGTTACATTTCAGAATATTCCCCTGGGTCAGTATACAGTCTGGGAAAAACCTGTTTTACGGTACTATCTGAAAGAAATCCTGGCAAATACAGAAAATGTCCGGATCGTGAAAGAAGCAGAGGCAGCCTATGGAAAAGATCCAAAAGAAATTGCCACAGGTGTTGCTGCCTTAACAATGGAAAACAGAGAGGCATCTCTTACTTTTGTGAATGAAAAAGCCAGATATGACAGGTATTCTCACAAATGACTGTTATAAAAAAATACGATTCCCTTACTGTTTTCATAAGAAAGAGACCGGGAGAATGGAAGCAAAGAGCTTTTGTTCTCTTCGGTCTGTTTTGGGATTTCTGGCATATTTCAGGACAGAAGCCTTTAAAATAGAACAGAGAGAATTTTATAGGAGTGAGTTTATGAAATACAGCAGGATCAAAAAAGAGTATAGTGGTATGGAGCATAGCACTGAATTTTTATTTTTCAGCCCTCTTGGTGTCCGGGGAGAACCTGACGAAAACGCTGGAAAATTCAAATCAGAACCTTATTGAAGCACCAGGTGCGGTACTGATGGAGAAAGAGACAGGCACAGTGATCTATTCCAGAGATCCGGATACGAAAAAGAAAGCCCTGCAAGCATTACAAAAAATTATGACGCTGATCCTGATCTTTGATGCCATTCGGGATGGCAGGCTGCATTTGGATGATACGATCACGACAAGCGCTTATGCGAAATCCATGGGCGGTTCCCAGGTATATCTGGAAGAAGGGGAAACACAAAAAGCAGAAACCATGATCAAATGTATTGTGATCGCATCCGGAAATGATGCCAGCGTGGCAATGGCAGAACATCTTGCAGGGACTGAGCAGGCCTTCGTGGAACAGATGAATCAGAGGGCAGAGAAACTTGGCATGAAGAACACACATTTTGTGGATTGTTGTGGGTTGACAGAATCAAAAGATCATTATACCACTCCTTATGATATTGCACTTATGAGCCGGGAACTGATCAGTCGGTATCCGGAAGTTCTTACATATTCGTCGGTATGGATGGAAGATATTACCCATGTAACCAGAAAGGTTCCTCCAAATTTACTCTGACGAATACAAATAAACTGCTTCGGAGTTATGAAGGATGTATGGGACTGAAAACAGGAAGTACCAGTATTGCCAAATATTGTCTCAGTGCAGTGGCAAAAAGAAACGGGATTACACTGATCGCTTCTGTGATGGCAGCGCCGGACCCCAAAACAAGATTTTCGTGATGCGGCTGCCCTTTTAAATTATGGCTTTTCAAAATGTATATTATATACAGATGATGTACCGGAAAAAATTGAAACCTCTGAAAGATCCGAAAAGGGAGTAAAAGCAGGAAGCAGTCTTGTCTATAAAAGGAAAAATTCCGATATCTCAGTACAGATGGAACAAAACCGGATCATGTGAAAAAGAAAGTGGTTCTTCCAGAAGAACAGACTGCTCCGGTGAAAAAAGGAGAAAAAGCCGGAAAACAGGAATACTATCAGAATGGAAAGAAAATAGGAAGTATTGATATCCTGTATGGAGAGACAGTACAAAAAGCGGATTATCACGACTGGCTGAAACGTGCGGCATGGGAATATCTTTTATAGGCAGCATTTTGTAAATGCAAACATGTTTTGACAAAAAATGCCTGACAGGATGTATAATAAAGCGGATTGGAGAAATAACAGAACAGAGAAGGGATTTTGCATGAAAGAGATCAGAACAGAAGATGCAGTAGGACACATTCTGTGCCATGATATCACACAGATCATAAAAGATGAAAAAAAAGGCGTTCTTTTCAAAAAGGGGCATGTGGTAAAAGAAGACGATATACCGCTTTTGCTCTCAGTAGGAAAAGAACACCTTTTTTGTCTGGGAAAAAAAAGAAGGAATCCTTCATGAAAATGAGGCGGCAGAAATTCTTTACAGAAATCTGTGCGGGCGATTCCTTGAAAATGCATGGAACAGATATCAAAGAAGGTAAGATAGAAGTGGTATCAGAAATAGATGGTGTTCTGAAGATCCGACGAGAAGCACTTGTGGCAGTCAATTCTCTTGGAGAGATGATGATCGCGTCCAGACATGGGGGACTTTCCGGTAAAAAGAGGAAATAAGATCGCAGGGACCAGAATTATTCCTCTTGTGATCGAAAAAGAGAAAATGGACGCTGCCAAAGAAGCTGCAGGAGAGTATCCTGTTTTTGATATCCTGCCCTATCATCAAAAAAAGTCGGTATTGTCACAACCGGAAGTGAGATCAGAAAAGGCCTGATCCGGGATACATTTACTCCTGTGCTGAAAGAAAAACTTCTGAATTTCCAACTGAAATCATCGGGCAGGTAATGCCGGGGTGATGACAAAGCACTGATCACAGAAGAAGTTCTTTCTTTTGCAGATGAGGGGGCGGATCTGATCATCTGTACCGGAGGAATGAGTGTGGATCCTGATGACCGAACCCCCGGAGGAATCCGTGATACGGGAGCGGAGATCATAACTTATGGCGCACCGGTACTTCCGGGAGCAATGCTTCTGGTGGCATATCTGAAACGGAATGAAGACAGATTCCGGTACTCGGCCTTCCGGGATGTGTCATGTATGCAAAAAGGACAGTATTTGACCTGATCCTTCCGAGAATAATGGCAGATGATAAAATAAAAGCGGAAGAAATTAACGCACTGGAGAAGGTGGACTCTGTCTGAACTGTCCGGTCTGTACATTCCCGAATTGTTGGTTTTGGAAAATAAAATGAAAAAATTCAGAATAAAAAAAATAACCAGATTTATACGAATAAAATCCGGAATCCGGAAGGGATACGATTTGTTTTACTTGCAGATCTTCATGGATTTTCTTACGGAAGAGATAATGCCGGACTTATTGAAGCGATACGCAGGGAAAAACCGGATGCTGTACTGTCAGCCGGAGATATGGCGGTACGTACCTGTCCGGATACGCTGGTGACTGCATGCAAATTGCTGAAAGAGCTTGCACAGTATTTTCCGGTATATTTATGCCCTGGGAAATCATGAATATAAAATGTCTCTTTCAGAAGAAAACGGAAAACAATACAGGATATATGAAAAAACGCTGAAAAAGGCGGGGGTGCATATTCTGAGAAATGAACATGAACATGCGATCTGAAAGGAAACAGTATCTGTTTCTGGGGGCTGGAACTGCCTATTGAATATTATCATAAGCCAAGATCTCCCAAAACTAAAAAAAAGAAGTCATGGAAAAAACTGATAGGAAAACCGGGAAGAAATGGAATTGCAGGTTCTCCTGGCACATAACCCCAAATACGGAAAAACATATTATGAATGGGGTGCAGATATGATCTTGTCCGGACATTATCATGGAGGTGTTGTACGATTCAGTGAGCATCATGGGCTTTCTTCTCCTCAGTATCTGGTATTGCCGCCTTTCTGCTGCGGAGATTTTCATAAGGGAAACCAGCACATGTTTGTCAGTGCAGGACTTGGAGAGCATACGCTTCCTCTGAGGATACACAACCCAAGAGAATTGCTGGTGATTGATGTAAAACCTTCCGAATAAATGAAATGAGGAAATGTTATGGCAATATCTGTTAAATTAAATGTGTTTGAGGGTCCGTTGGATCTGCTGCTGCATCTGATTGACAAAAACAAGATTGATATCTATGATATTCCTATTGTGGAGATCACAGACCAGTATATGGAATATCTGCATTCCATGGAGAAGGAAGATCTTGGCGTTATGAGCGAGTTTCTGGTCATGGCAGCTACTCTTCTGGATATCAAATGCAAAATGCTCCTTCCTAAAGAAATCAACGAAGAAGGTGAAGAGGAAGATCCGAGAGCAGAACTGGTGCAGAAACTTCTGGAATATAAGATGTACAAATATATGTCCTATGAATTAAGGGACAGACTCGGGGACGCGCAGGAGTTTATTACCGGAAACAGGATCTTCCGGAGGAAGTGCTGCAATATGCACCACCATCTGATCCACAGGAACTCCTGCGGGGGCTGACACTGGAAAAGATGAGTGCGATTTATCAGAGCTTGATCCGCAGGCAGGAAAATAAAATTGATCCTATCCGAAGCAAATTTGGACGGATCGAAAAAGAAGAAATTTCATTGTCAGACAAACTCCTGGAGATGCGGGACTATGCAAAAGAACATCGTAAATTCAGTTTTCGGCAGCTGATGGAAGATCAGCATTCCAGAGTACAGCTGATCGTTACGTTTCTTTCGATTTTGGAGCTGATGAAAATGGGACATGTTCATGCAGAACAGGCAGATCTTTTTGATGATATTCACATAGAAGTTATCACGGATCCGGAAACATGGAAGAATCTGACAGAGTTTGCGGAAGAATAACACAGCAGGAATGAGGACGATAAGTGGAAATCAAACGAATTGAAGGGGAAATTGAAGCGATTCTTTTTGCAATGGGCGAAGCAGTAGAATTAAGCCGTATTGCCAAAGCAATCCAGCAGGATGTTACAACAACAGAGAATATCATCCGCAATATGATGATTCATTATCAGGAGGAAGAACGGGGAATTCAGATTATTGAATTAGAGAATTCCTTTCAGCTTTGCACAAAAAAAGAATATTACGATTCCCTTATAAGGATTGCTGCACAGCCGAAAAACCAACGTTGACAGATGTTATGCTTGAGACACTTTCGATCATTGCCTACAAACAGCCTGTCACAAAAGCAGAAATTGAAAAAATCCGTGGTGTGAAATGTGATCATGCCATTAATAAATTGATGGATTATGATCTGGTGAGAGAACTTGGCCGTCTGGATGCACCGGGGACGTCCGATCCTTCTTGGAACAACGGAGGAATTTTTTTGCGCTGCTTTTGGTGTTCAGGGCCTTGATGAACTTCCGGAAATGGATCCTGTTCAGCTGGAAGATTTTTAAGGCGGAGGCTGAGGAAGAAAATTTCAGTTGAAACTGGATGTATAGAAAGCAGAAGACATTAACAGATACCAGAATCTGCTGTACAGGGGGGAGGATTATGTCCACTTTTATAAGCAAAAAGAAGAGGAATAGAAAATGCCCACAACTTACACACATGATCTTTTTGGAAAAAGGGTTTGCCGAAAACTTCCTGAAAAATTGCAGCATCTGATCCGCAGCAATGGAAATCTGTATCGGATCGGACAGCATGGCCCGGATATTCTCTTTTATTATTTTATATCAAAAAATCCGGTGACACAGTATGGAGTAAAGATGCATGGAGAAAAAGCAAGGGAATTTTTTGAAAAAGGTATGGCCAGGGTCAGGAAAGAAAAAAATCCGGCACTGATGGCATATATGCTGGGATTTGGATGCCACTATATTCTGGATTCTACCTGTCACCCCTATGTAAACCAGGTAGCAAAAGAGGGCAAGATTTCCCATACACTTCTGGAAAAAGAATTTGACCGTATGCTGATGTATGAGACTGGAAAGAATCCTCTGCATTTTTATCCGTCCCACGGTATCCGCGCAAATTTTTTTCAGTGCTTGGACGATTCATCAGGTACTGCCGGCTATTCGTACCTGGAATATTTACCTGTCACTGAAGATGATGAAGATTTTTACCTGTATTCTGGTATGCGATGATGGAGGAAGAAAGAAAAAGACTTTTCAGAACATGCTCTTTTCTCCGGCAGGAAAGAAACGAGCTGCTTTTTATCACAGAGTTTTTTATGAGCCCGGAACCGGAGGTTGATTGCAGAAAAGAACTTCTGAAACTGGACAGCCTTATGGAAGAAGCTCTGGAAAAAGCACCGGATATGCTTGAAGAACTCTCTGCGCTGGCAGTTCGTCCGGGACATCTTTCCGAACGATGGAATCTGACTTTTAATGGATAACAAGTTTGACAGATAAAAAGAGAAAGTTATATCACGGAGACACTTCTGCATAAAAATTAAAAAATATAATGGTTACTGCAAACAAATTATAGAAATGTGTGTGGGGTGATCGTATGAAAAACAGGCGTATGGCCGCTGTCGTGCTGATGACAGCGGTCCTTATTATTCTGCAGATTTTTCCTGTGTGGGCAAAAGAGGAGCAGCTTTATGCACTCTCAGCGGTTCTATGGACGGAGAAACCGGACGGGTGCTGTATGGAAAAGAAGCTTATAAAGGACGGCCCAATGCCAGTACTACAAAAGTCATGACCTGCATTCTGGCGCTGGAAATGGCTTCCGGAGACGATTATGTACAGGTTTCCAGAAATGCCGCATCACAGCCACAGACACACCTGGGAATGCGGGAAGCCAGCAGTTTTATTTGGAAGATCTGTTATATTCGCTGATGCTGAAAAGCCATAATGATAACGGCAGTAGCCATTGCAGAACATATTGGCGGCTCTGTGGAAAAGTTTGCGCTCCTGATGAATGAAAAAGCAAAATCACTGGGATGTACAGACACACATTTTGTAACGCCAAATGGGCTGGATGCAGAAGATGAAGGAGGAGTTCATCATACAACTGCCAGAGATCTGGCACTGATCATGCATATGCCATAAAAAAAATGCGACATTTTGTCCATATCACACAGACCAGGGATTATACATTCTCAGATATTTCCGGAAAGGAACATTATTCGGTTCATAATACCAATGCATTTCTGGATATGGAGACTGGTGTGATTTCCGGAAAAACCGGTTTCACCGGCAATGCCGGATACTGTTATGTCTGTGCTGTACGACAGGATGAAAAACTGTTTATTGTGGTCACTGCTTGGATGTGGCTGGCCCGGAAAACAAAAATTACAAATGGTCCGATACGAAAAAACTGCTGTCTTATGGCAGGGAAAATTACAGTTATGTGCTTCTCCCGGATCTTCCGGACCTTCCGGAAATCACAGTGACAGATGCTGTGCCGGAGGAAAACAGTCCATACCCGGAGAAAGATAAAGATTCAGCATATCCGGAACAATTGCAGAGGAGATTAAAAGTACATGCGTCTCTGCCGGAGAAAGAGCAGACGAAAAGATATCTTCTGAAAAAACAGAAACAATTATATGGGAAACAGAACTTCCGGATAAAATAGCAGCACCTGTACGTGAAAATCAGAAGATCGGTACACTTCATGCAATGCTGAATGGAAAAGAAATAGTCTCCTGTTCTGTGACATCGAATGAAAAAATCGGCAGAATCACCTATAAATGGTATGTAAATAAGATTTTTCAGGATTATTTTCACTGATCGGTCGACCCCTGACATCTGTCAGGGGTTAATTTTTTAACATTCATGACGAAAAGTATTGAATTTTCGCTTAAAAAAAGGTACAATTATACTCGGCTGAATTTTTGGTTATATTAATAAAAAATGGAGGGCATAGTATAATGAGTAATGCGACACAAAGCGTAGCGGCTGCAAGGATCAATTCCCTGCTTGACGCCAACAGTTTTTGTTGAGATCGGACAGGCTGTCACAGCCAGAACTACAGATTTCAACATGACTGAAAAAAAGGCACCTTCAGACGGTGTGATCACCGGATATGGTGTGATTGACGGCAGCCTGGTATATGTATACAGCCAGGATGCATCTGTACTGAACGGAACAGTTGGTGAGATGCATGCCAAAAAGATCGCCAAAATTTATGATCTTGCTCTGAAAGTTGGAGCACCTGTTATCGGTCTTGTAGACTGTGCGGGACTTCGTCTTCAGGAGGCTACCGATGCACTTGAGGCATTTGGTGAGATCTATCTGAAACAGACACTGGCATCCGGTGTTATTCCACAGATCACTGCTGTTTTCGGAACATGCGGCGGTGGAATGGCAGTTGTACCGGCTCTTACAGACTTTACATTTGTAGAGGAGAAGAAGGGCAGACTGTTTGTAAACACTCCAAATGCGCTGGAAGGAAACAGAGTGGAAAAATGCGATTCAGCTTCCGCCCAGTTCCAGAGTGAGGAGACAGGACTTGTTGATGGTATCGGAACAGAGGATGAGATTCTTGGACAGATCCGCACACTGGTCAGCATGCTTCCTGAGAATAATGAAGACAATGACAGTTTTAAAGAATGCACAGACGACCTGAACAGAGTATGTGATGATATCGCGGGCTGCACAGGCGACACAGCAATCGCTCTTTCAAGAATCGCTGATAATGGTGAATTCTTTGAGACAAAGGCAGCTTACGGACAGGATATCGTAACAGGTTTTCTCCGCCTGAACGGAGCTACTGTTGGTGCAGTTGCAAACAGAAGTGAGTCTTATGACGCTGATGGTAATAAGACAGAGGTTTCTGATGGAACTCTTTCTTCCAGAGGCGCAAGAAAAGTAGCAGAGTTCGTAAAATTCTGTGACGCTTTCGAGGTTCCGGTACTTACTCTTACCAACGTAACCGGATTTAAAGCCACTCTCTGCAACGAGAAGATGATGGCTAAATCTAGGTGAGATGGTACATGCTTTTGCATCTGCAACGGTACCGAAGGTAAATGTTGTGATCGGTAAAGCATATGGAACTGCATACGTTGCCATGAACAGCAAATCTGTCGGAGCAGATATGGTTTATGCATGGGATAGCGCAGAGATCGGTATGATGGATGCTTCCCTTGCAGCCAAGATCATGTATGAGGGAGCTGACGCTACTACACTGAACGAGAAAGCAGCAGAGTATAAGGAGCTCCAGAACGGTATCGCATCTGCAGCAGCAAGAGGGTATGTGGATACTGTGATCAAAGCAGAAGATACAAGAAAATATGTAATCGGCGCTTTTGAGATGCTGTTCACAAAAAGGGAAGACCGTCCATCCAAAAAGCATGGAACAGTCTAAGTGAGGTGAGCGTATGAGACAGTTTTATAAAAAGATCTCTTCTGTCTGCATGGCATTCCTTTGCGTAGCCGCACTTCTGATCGGATGCACAGCTACTGCATGGGCTGCTGATGAGGTTGATGATTCTGTAAAGAGTCAGCTTGTTACAACAACAAAAGGCCTGACAGATGCGATCATCGCAATGTCCGAGGATGATATCCAGGGCTATCTGGAATCAGAGGATGCTTTCACACAGAGCGCAGCAAGCGCCTGGGACGGTTCCAGAGAAGAACTTGGTGAGAAAAAAGGTGATATCGATGAAAAAGATATCACAGTAGAGTATTCCGATGACCAGTACACCGTTGTTGTTCCGGTATCCTTCGAGAAAAACAAAGCGAATTTCACTTATGTATTTGATAAATCAGGAACACCGACTTCTCTTACTGTTGATGTGAATTATACACTGGCACAGAATATGGGAGAAGGCAGCCCTGAACACACTGACTGGGTCTTGGGTACCGTATTGTGATCCTG
>ENA-OQAR01000415-OQAR01000415.1-human-gut-metagenome-genome-assembly--contig:-NODE-415-length-12987-cov-1.701011_pt1 | contig 12987 bp, 18 predicted proteins | sample MGYA00242738_ERZ504533 | MGnify/ENA primary metagenome ERZ504533 (study PRJEB26092, sample SAMD00036276) | human gut metagenome | host: Homo sapiens | study: EMG produced TPA metagenomics assembly of... | reverse complement strand
ATAAAAAGAATGAGTTTCATTTCCAGCCTGACTGGTATCGTGGTATAGAGTATCCGAAAGAACAAGAAAGAGGTTACGACTTTAATGGAGGATCTCTATGTTCGGGGTATTTTGAAGTAGATATCAAGAAGGGTGAAAGCGTTGTATTTTCGGGAGGTGTTTCGGAAGCAAGTACACGAACGTTGAAGAAGACCTTTGAAGAGGAAATGGAAGAACGCACCCCGCGTGATAATTTTCAGCATTGCCTGATAAATGCAGCTCATCAATTCCTCAACAAACAAAACGAGGAGTCTTATATTCTTGCCGGCTATCCCTGGTTTAAATGCCGTGCCCGTGATATGTTTATTGCTCTTCCGGGGCTGACATTGGCTATTGATGAAGTGGCTAAGTTTGAGAGTGTGATGGAAACTGCCCGCAAAGCGATTCATGATTTTATTAATGATGAACCGAATGACCTGAAGATATATGAGATGGAACATCCTGACGTATTACTTTGGGCCGTATGGTGTATACAGCAATATGCCAAAATGGTTTCACGCGACAAAATGTCGTGAGAAGTATGGTCAGTTGTTGGAAGAAATAATGGAATATCTGCGTAGGGAAAACCATCCTAACCTTTTCCTCCATTCCAATGGATTGCTTTATGCTAACGGAACGGAGAAAGCCATTACCTGGATGAATTCTACCGTTAACGGACATCCGGTAATTCCGCGTACAGGATATATTGTGGAGATAAATGCATTATGGTATAATGCGCTTTGTTTTGTCGGTGAACTAGTAGGTGAAACAGGAAACAATAATTTGGCTGAAAACGTTACAAACTTTAGCCGAGCAGACCGGTAAATCATTTATAGATACTTTCTTGAATGAATATGGCTATCTTCTTGATTATGTGGATGGTAATATGATGGATTGGAGTGTGCGTCCTAATATGATATTTACCGTAGCCTTTGATTACTCTCCGTTGGATGCCCGTCAAAAGAAGGGAGTATTGGATGTGGTGACCAAAGAATTATTGACACCGAAAGGACTTCGTTCGCTCAGTCCGAAGAGTGGTGGTTATAACCCCAACTATGTAGGTCCGCAGATGCAGCGTGATTATGCTTATCATCAGGGAACTGCATGGCCGTGGTTGGCAGGATTCTATTTCGAGGCTTATCTCCGTATTTATAAGATGAGTGCTTTGGGATTCATAGAACGTCAATTGATAGGTTATGAAGATGAAATGGTTTCTCATTGCATTGGCTCCATCCCCGAATTGTTTGACGGTAATCCGCCTTTCAAAGGACGTGGAGCTGTGTCGTTTGCTATGAATGTGGCAGAAATCTTACGAGTGTTATATTTATTAAGTAAATACAATTATTAAAAGGAGGAGCCTGTATGAAAGTATTAATGTTTGGATGGGAATTTCCTCCCAAAATATATGGTGGTCTTGCCGTAGCTTCTTATGGTATAACGAAAGGATTGAGCTTGCAGGGTGATGTGGAAACTACTTTTTGTATGCCGAAACCTTGTGGCGAGGAAGAGCAGTTCTTAAATATCATAGGAATGAACCAAGTGCCTATTGTATGGCGCGATGTGAATTATGATTATCTCAAAGAGCGTTTGCCGTCTTATATGACACCGGAACAGTATTACGCTTTCCGTGACCATATTTACGCTGATTTTTCTTATATGCACGTCAATGACTTGGGCTGTATGGAATTTGGTGGTGGTTATCCGTCGAATCTGCATGAAGAAATCAATAACTTCTCTGTTATTGCCGGTGTAGTGGCACGCCAACAAGAATTTGATATTATCCATGCTCATGACTGGCTGACTTATCCTGCCGGTGTACATGCCAAAATGGTCAGTGGAAAGCCTTTGTGTATTCATGTGCATGCCACTGATTTCGACCGTTCTCGTGGCAAAGTGAACCCTACGGTTTATGCCATGGAGAAAAATGGTATGGATCATGCGGATTGTATCATGTGTGTATCCGAGTTGACTCGTCAGACTGTTATACATCAGTATCATCAAGACCCGCGTAAATGCTTTGCCATGCACAATGCGGTTTATCCATTGTCACAAGAATATCAGGATATTCCACGCCCGGATCATTCAAAAGAAAAAGTTGTTACTTTTCTCGGACGTATCACTATGCAGAAGGGGCCTGAGTATTTTGTAGAAGCAGCGGCGTTAGTACTTAAACGTACTCGTAATATTCGTTTTGTGATGGCAGGTTCGGGCGATATGCTTAATGCGATGATAAATATGGTGGCGGAACGTGGTATAGCAGACCGTTTCCATTTTCCGGGATTTCAGCGCGGACGTCAGGTTTATGAAACCTATAAACAAAAGTGACGTGTTTGTGATGCCTTCGGTTTCCGAACCGTTCGGTATTGCTCCTCTTGAAGCTATGCAGTGTGGTACTCCTTCTATTATATCCAAGCAGTCCGGTTGTGGCGAAATCCTAACCAATGTGATAAAAACAGACTATTGGGATATACATGCGATGGCAGATGCCATCTATGCACTCTGTACTTATCCGTCTCTCTTTAATTACTTGCAAGAAGAAGGTAAAAAGGAAGTGGATGGCATTACATGGGAAAAAGTCGGATTGCGTATCCGTGCTCTTTATGAGGAAGTATTAAAAAACTATGGTAAATAATAAAAATCACACTAGATATGAAAACAATCTGTCTTTACTTTGAGATACATCAAATCATCCATTTGAAACGTTATCGTTTCTTCGAGATAGGCACCGACCACTATTATTATGATGACTATGCCAACGAACAAGGCATCAACGAAGTAGTTGAGCGTTCGTATGTTCCTGCGCTGAATACGTTGATTGAAATGGCAAGAGCCAATGGAGGCGCATTCAAGGTAGCACTCTCTATTTCGGGAGTAGCATTGGAACAATTGGAAATTCATGCTCCGATAGTTATCGAACTGTTGCATCAGTTGAACGATACAGGTTGCTGTGAATTCCTCTGCGAGCCTTATTCACATGGTCTTTCTTCATTGGCAAATGAAGACTGCTTCCGTGAAGAAGTGGAACGCATGCGCGTAAAGGTTAAGCAAATTTTCAACCAAAACGCCGAAGGTATTCCGTAACTCTTAGTTTGATTTACTCAAATGAAATCGGTTCAATTATAGCCGATATGGGCTTCAAGGGAATGTTGACTGAAGGTGCTAAGCATATTTTGGGCTGGAAGAGTTCTCATTATCTGTATCATTGTGCCATGAATCCGAACTTGAAGTTGTTGCTCCGTGACTTCAAATTGTCTGATGATATCAGTTTACGGTTCTCTAACTCTGACTGGAGCGAATATCCTTTGTTTGCAGATAAATATGTAGATTGGATTGCAGCATTACCCGAAGAAGAACAAGTTATCAATATATTTATGGAACTTTCTGCATTGGGTATGGCACAGTCATTGTCATCCAATATTTTGGAATTCCTGAAAGCATTGCCAATATGTGCAAAAGAAAGAGGCATTACTTTCTCTACTCCAACAGAAATTGTTACCAAACTGAAATCTGTAGACCAGATAGATGTTCCTTATCCAATGTCATGGACAGACGAAGAACGCGATATCAGTCCATGGTTGGGTAATGTGATGCAGCGTGAAGCATTCAATAAATTATATAGTGTGGCAGAGCGTGTGCACTTGTGTAATGACCGTCGTATCAAGCAGGATTGGGATTACTTGCAGGCAAGTAACAACTTCCGTTTCATGACCAGCAAGAATACGGGCATTAGTATTAACCGCGGTATCTATGATTCTCCATACGATGCTTTCACCAACTATATGAATATATTGGGTGATTTTATCAGCCGTGTAAACTCATTATATCCGGTTGATATGGATAATGAAGAGCTGAACTCGTTGCTTACCACTATCAAGAATCAAGGTGAAGAATTGGTAGCATTGAATAAGGAGGTTGAAAGATTGCAAGCTAAATTGGCAAAAGCCGAAGCAAAGATAGCTGCTGAAGCGGAAAAAACACCATCCAAAAAGGCCGTTGCCAAGAAGCCGGCCGCTAAGAAGGCACCTGCCAAAAAAGCGGCTCCGAAGAAAGAAAGAATAGGTATTGGCTTATTGATTATGATAATGAGGGTGTGTCAAGACTAAAGTGATAGACCATTTCAGTTCTTGACACACCTTCTTTTATTGGCTTGTGTTTCCCTTTTGTATATCTTTGCCGCACTGTTATTAAAGTAATGCCACATGAACAAACAAAATAATCTAAATCGCAAATCATAACGTTTCCGCCGATGGTGCAGGAAAGGGTATGCCATATTTTGCAGTTTGGGGAAGACTGTGGCAATCGGCAATCTGAGAAAAGGAATCGTTGAGGCTTCTTTGAAAAAGCAGCCCGGTGTATGTCTATTGTCCGTGCTATGCCGTCCGGACCGAGTGGATGAGGAAGACGACAAAGCCCCCGATAGGGAGGTGGCGGACAGGATACTTTCATTGATTATTCTTGAGATAATAACTGTAAACCGGTTGCGTTGTGCGATTGGTGGAGAGTTATTGTCTTTTATATCTATATGGCCGGAAGAACGTGAAATGCGTTCTCTCCGGCTTTTTTTATGTCATTAACAGAAGTAGAAACGATGCTGAACAAACTTAAAAACAAAGTATTAAGCGGTGAAAAGATAACCGTTGAAGAGGCAGAATGGCTAGCAGGGGAAGCTGATAAGGAAGAGCTTTATGAGGCTGCTTCCGTGATAACCCGGGAGATGGCTTCAGGTCATTTTGATATGTGTTCCATCATTAATGCCAAGTCCGGACGTGTCCCGAGAATTGTAAATGGTGTGCGCAGTCGGCACACTACCGGACTGAGACGGAAGTTTATGGCTTGGTGGATAAAGCGGAATGTAAGCGGCAGGCACTATACAATGAAGTTCAGGGGATAGCCCGCTTCTCATTGGTCACTAGCGGACGAAAACCCGGCAAGCAAGATATGCAACAATTATGTGAAACATTTGAATATATTGCTTCATGTTCCGATATTAAACTGTGTGCGTCACTGGGGTTGCTTACCGAGGAAGAGCTACGCAGATTGCACGAAGTGGGAGTTACCCGTTATCACTGCAATCTGGAGACTGCCCCTTCTTTCTTTCCATCGCTCTGCTCCACCCATACCCAGCAAGAAAAGATAGAAACCCTGTGTGCCGCGCGCCGGGTGGGGGATGGATGTGTGCAGCGGAGGTATTATCGGTATGGGTGAAACGATGCGGCAACGCATCGAACTTGCTTTCCTCTTGCGGCAGTTGGAAGTACAGTCTATTCCTATCAATCTGCTTCAACCCATTGCGGGCACTCCTTTGGAACACGCGCCCCGTTTGGCGGAAGAAGAAATTCTGACCACGATAGCCCTGTTCCGCTTTATTAATCCCACGGCCTATCTTCGTTTTGCAGGGGGGCGTTCGCAACTAAGCCCGGAGGCGATAGGGCAGGCATTGCACATTGGAATCAATTCGGCGATAGTCGGCGATTTATTAACCACCCTGGGGTCTAAAGTATCGGACGACAGGAAATTGATAGAAGCAGCCGGTTATACTTTATAATAAAAATGATATGGACAATTTTGATAAAAGAGCATTTATGGCATCCTTACACATCGACCGTCAATCCGCTTCCCACTTACCGGGTGAAACGGGCGGAAGGAGTGTACATAGAGCTGGAGGACGGCAGGAAGCTGATAGAAGGAATGTCCTCATGGTGGTGCATGGTGCATGGATACAATCATCCCGTACTGAACCGTGCCGCACGGGAACAGATAGACCGGATGAGTCATGTGATGTTCGGTGGGTTGACACACGAACCGGCCATCGAGCTGGGCAAACTATTATTGAAGATTGCGCCACCGCGCATGCAGAAGATTTTTTTTATGCCGACTCCGGCTCGGTAGCCGTGGAAGTGGCGCTGAAGATGGCTGTGCAGTATTGGTATGCGCAAGGCAAGAAGAGCAAGAATAATTTTGTGACGATACGTTCCGGTTATCATGGGGACACTTGGAACGCCATGTCGGTGTGTGACCCCGTAACCGGAATGCATAGCATTTTTTGGTTCGGCATTGCCTGTCCGCTATTTTGCACCGTCTCCTCGTTCTCGTTTCGGCGGAGAATGGAATGAAGAAGACGTGCTGCCCCTCCGACAGCTATTGGAAGAACATCACGAAGACTGGCGGCATTGATTCTGGAACCGGTGGTGCAGGGAGCCGGAGGCATGCGTTTCTATCATCCCGAATACCTGCGGCAGGCAGAGAAATTGTGTAAGGAATATCATCTGTTGCTGATATTTGATGAAATAGCGACCGGCTTCGGAAGGACCGGGAAACTTTTTGCATGGGAACATGCCGGCGTGCAGCCCGACATTATGTGTATAGGTAAGGCTCTTACCGGAGGCTATATGACATTTTCGGCCGTGCTTACCGATAACGAAGTGGCTGATGTCATATCGAACGGCTATCCGGGTGCGTTCATGCACGGTCCCACGTTCATGGGAAACCCCTTGGCATGTGCCATTGCTCGGGCCTCGACAGAGCTGTTGCTTTCCTGCGGATGGGAACAAAAAAGTGAAGGCGATAGAAGAACAGCTGAAACGGGAGCTGGCACCGGCCGGAGAATTGCCGCAAGTGGCGGATGTGCGCGTATTGGGAGCCATCGGGGTTATCGAAGTGAAGGAGCCCGTGGACATGGCTTACATGCAGAAGCGTTTTTGTGGAAGAAGGAGTGTGGGTACGTCCTTTTGGAAAATGGTGTATATCATGCCGCCTTTTTATCATCCAACCTGAAGAGCTGAGCAGACTGACTCATGCGCTGGTGAAGATAGTAGGAGAGCTGTAAGGGCTCTATGAAAAAAAAGAAATGACACAAGTTTAGAAAAATATGAGTTTATTTGAAGAATTGGAACAAGAGCTTGACTGCTTGAAGAGTAAAAACAATCTGCGCAGACTGCCCGCCACTCATCATCGTGGCAGGGAGGTGGAGGCAGATGGCAACGTCATGTTGAACCTCTCTTCCAACGATTACTTGGGGTTGGCAACAGATGCGACCTGCGTGCCGGCTTTTTGCAGACCCTTACTCCCGACAGCTTCCTCCCTTCGGCTTCCTCTTCCCGTTTGCTGACCGGTAATTTTGATATATACACCCGCCTGGAGGAACGGCTGGCCGAGCTTTTCGGGAGAGAAAGTGCGTTGGTCTTTAGCAGCGGCTATCACATGAACGCGGGCATCCTGCCTGCTGTGAGCAATGTCCGCACGCTGATTCTTGCCGATAAGCTGGTGCATGCCAGCCTTATTGACGGCATTCGCCTTTCAAGTGCAAAGTGCATCCGTTACAGGCATAATAATTATGAACAACTGGAACAATTGTTGTCTGCGCATCATGCCGAATATGAAAAGGTGATTGTAGTGACAGAAAGCATTTTCAGCATGGATGGTGACGAGGCGGATCTCAATCGGTTGGTGAGGCTGAAACGACAGTATGACCGTGTCTTGCTTTATGTGGACGAAGCGCATGCTGTCGGGGTGAGAGGAGAACACGGGCTGGGTTGTGCCGAAGAGCAGGGATGCATCGGCGAGATTGACTTTCTGTGCGGAACGTTCGGCAAGGCGTTGGCCTCGGTCGGAGGATATGTGGTCTGCTCCAGAACGGTGCATGATTATCTGGTCAACAAGATGCGTACACTTATCTTTACGACTGCCCTGCCGCCCGTCAATCTGATGTGGACGTACTTTGTCATTGACGCCTGGCACAGTTCCGCGACAGGAGGCAACACTTGCAGCGCCTCTCTTTTCAGCTGAAAGAAGGATTGCTCGCCGCCGGATATGAATGTCCTTCCACCAGCCATATTATTCCGCTGACCATAGGAGAAAGCGGGGCAACTGTCTGGAAGGCCGAAGAGTTGCAGCGCAAGGGCTTTTACGCCCTTCCCGTCCGTCCGCCTACGGTGCCCGAAGGCACTTCGCGCATTCGCTTTTCGCTGACGGCGGCACTTACCGAAGACGAGATAAGCAAACTGATAACAACGATAGGAAAACGATGAAATGAAACAATATTTTATAGAACAACGCCATTTGCCTTCATTGACACTCTTTTTTGCCGGATGGGGAATGGACGAACGGCCTTTTTTGCACTATCACCCCGCGGACAGGGACTTGCTTGTCTGCTACGATTACCGTTCACTCGACTTCGATTTCTCATTGCCGGAGGGGTACGAAGACATCCGTGTGGTAGGTTGGTCGATGGGAGTGTGGGCCGCTTCCCAAGTTTTGGACCGTTCTTGTCTTCCCATTACAGAAAGTGTGGCGGTGAACGGGACAATGACCCCTGTCGATGACTCCAGAGGCATCCCCCAACGCTATTTATGAAGGAACATTTGAAAGGGCTGAACGACGTTACGCTGCGAAAGTTCTTTCGCCGGATGTGCGGTTCCGCCGTACTTTTTGGAAGACTTCCTTACTAGAAGTCCCGGACGTCTACGGATGAAGTGAAAGAAGAGCTTCTTCTGATAGCAAAGCAGGCAGAATGCCTTGCACCTGCCCGTTTCTGCTGGAGTAAGGCCGTGATAGGTAAGGGCGATTTGATTTTTGTTCCGGCTTGCCAAAGGAAAGCGTGGAGCGAACTCCGTGTGCCGGCAGAGGAAGAAGACATGGCTCATTATTCCGATGTGTTTTTACGAGATATCGTGTGTCGATAATGCAGCCTTCCGATAAACAAAACAGTAAAAGAATATGATAAATAAACAATTGATAACGCGCCGGTTCTCACGTGCCATAGAAAAGTTATAACCGTGAGGCCACGGCGCAGAAACAGATAGCCGGTCGCCTGAACGATATGTTGGCACATTACCTGCCGGCACGTCCGCGGCATGTGCTTGAGATAGGCAGCGGAACCGGGTTCCTGACCCGTCCGTTGCTCTGCACCTTTCATCCTGAAAAGCTGATATTGAATGATATATGCCACGAGATGAGCACTTGCTTTGCCGACTTGCTGTCGGACAGGCAGGTGACTTTTATCCCCGGAGATGCAGAGCAGCTGTCTTTTCCTTCGGGGCAAGACCTGATAGTTTCCTGTTCCGCCCTTCAGTGGTTCGTCTCGCCCGAACAGTTTTTCAAGCGTTGCAATGCCTTGCTGTCCGGCCACGGATATTTTCGCGTTCAGCACGTTCGGCAAAGAGAACCTGAAAGAGATAGCCGCCGTCACAGGAAGCGGATTGCATTATTATTCTTTGGAGGAGCTGAAAAAAGTCCTTGTCCATGCATTATAATATAGTCACTGCCGGCGAGGAGCGCATCCGCCTGACATTCGCTACTCCGCTCGATGTGCTTTATCATCTCAAGCATACGGGGGTGACAGCTGTCTGCCGGCAGGCATGGACCAAAGGTGATTTGCAGGAGTTTTGTGATAAGTATGCGAAAGCTGTTCAGTTGTGGTAACGCCGTCACGCTGACTTATCATCCCCTTACATCATCGCCCGAAGAAACCTTGATATAGTAAACAGATAAAATAATGAAAAAGAATGTATATTTTGTCAGTGGCATAGACACCAACATCGGTAAGAGCTATGCCACCGCCTACCTTGCACGAGTGTGGCGAGAGAAGGGAATAAACGTGATAACACAGAAATTCATACAAACGGGCAATCCCGCCGGCTATTCCGAAGACATCGAGCTTCATCGCCGTCTGATGGGGTTGGAATACCTGCCCGAAGATGAACAGGGGTGGACGAAGCCTGAGATATTCTCTTATCCTGCCTCGCCCGACTTGGCATCGCGCATTGACAACCGTGCCGTGGATTTCGATAAGATAAATCACGCCACAAGTGTGCTGAGTGAACGCTTTGATGCCGTGCTGGTGGAAGGGGCGGGAGGCTTATGGTTCCGCTTACGCCGGATTGTCTTACCATTGATTATATTCAACACTCCGGCTACCCGTTGGTGTTTGTCACCTCAGGTCGCCTGGGGAGTGTGAACCACACTCTGCTCAGCTTTGAGGCCATAGAGCGCAGAGGCATCAGTCTCCATACGGTGATGTATAATCTTTATCCCGAAGGAGGACAAGATAATACAGGAAGATACGGAGAACTATATAAGGCATTATATGGAGAAGCATTTTCCCGAAGCGGAGTTTGTTAAAGTGCCTTGCCTGTAAACGGAATACTGCCATAATGGAAGCTTCAGGGTTCGGTTTAAACCGTGGGCTTTCCGAAACGGCCGGGTTCTTGTGGGAAGATAATCTCCTTTCACATATAACGGGACCCGGAAGCCTTCTATTTATGGACTTTCTGCGTGAGGGGCTGTCCCCCTCAAAAAACAGTAGAGCTATCATTTACCTTTGAGGACAGCCTCTTTTGTATTTACTCATTTCTACTAAAACATCTTACTTTTAGAAATTTAATCCGAATACAAAATAAGTACCTTCTGTTCTGGGATTCCACGTCAACTTAGCGAAAACCGGCACAGAGAAAGACCGGGTTATCTTTACATCTTTGCCGGCTTGCAGACTGATGTCACTTACGGCAAAGCCATTTGAACCATTGCAATGAAGTTCTTCGGATGCATTATAGAAATCATTGGCCCACGGAGTGGCGCCTATCTCGGCTGTCCAGTCCAAACCTCCCAATTTGAAAGGAGCAGTGACGGAAACATAAGAGGCATAAGCTCTGCTGCCTTCATTGTTTACACCATCATATCCGGCAAAATTTGTATACCAATTGACAGCCAGAAAACCGAAGTCATATCCGACTTGTGCTTCAAAAGTATGATTTGTATTGTCGGAACCATAGTGGAAGTATCCCGACCCACCATCAAACCAATAGTCGGTGACGGAAATGCTGAATCCGCCGGTCGTATATCCTAGTGTGAGGTCAAGTTCTTTTGGTGTCTTTCCCTTCAAACCCTACACTGCCCCATGCACTCAACGAAAAATCCTTTGTAAGATACAGATAGAGTTGGTTGGATACTTACATTACCCAAATCTTGTCCGCGCCATATATACCCACTGACCAGGTCGGCACTGATGTCTGTTTCAATATTTTCTTGTGCAATGCTGACTGTGGGTATTGTTATTGACATGCCCAATAGCAACACTGCTTTTTTAAAGTTTTCTTTCACGACTCTTTACCTTTAAAGTTAATAATGGCAAGTATTGTATCCTGTATTGTTTTTTTTGTTATCATATTGATTATAACATCCATTTTCCGATTCTCTTCATGGCTTCTTCAAACTCCTCCTGCTCGTCAACGACAGCGAGACGAATGTATCATACGTTTCGGAAATAAGGAACTGTTTTTCTCATATAGGTCCGATTGACGGCAAAATTACATTTTATTTTTGATTTTAAGCAAAGGTGTGTCTTTCTGATTTTATTTATACCGTTTGACTTTCTATTTTATGGCTCGTTTGATAGAATGTGACAAATTGGGATGGTATTCCTTGTGTGATGTTTTAATTTGTAATTAATCATGTGGTTAAATAAATAAATTATCATGCCGTTCGTTTTTTTTGCATTTGAATAAGAGAAGGAGAAATATTCTAAATTTCTTTTTTCGCATGAAAAATTATCCTTTTTCGAACGAAGTGATTTAATCTTTTTGTACTTTTGCCGAAAATTTATTAATATAAAGAAAAAATCACATGGAGTCAGTCTTTATTACGACGCGTAAACAACGAATCATCAGAGAAAATGAGAGATTATATGATGATAGCTCTCGGTATGCTGATGTATAGTATCGGGTGGACCGTCTTTTTTGTTGCCTAACGACATCACGACAGGTGGTGTGCCGGGTATTGCTTCTATTGTATATTGGGCAACCGGTGTGAATGTACAGTATACTTATTTTGCCATAAATGGTGCATTGTTGGTAGCCTCCCTGATTATTTTGGGATGGAAGTTCAGTGTAAAAACTGTTTTTGCCGTATTTACCATGACGACCATTCTTCCTATTATTCAAGGAGCAACAGCAGGGCTGCATTTATTGCATGACCAGCCTTTTTATGGCGTTGTGTTATCGGTGCTTCTTTCTGTGGCGGTGGTATTGGAGTGGCATTTTCGGCTAACGGAAGCTCCGGAGGAACGGATATTGTTGCCGCTATTATTAATAAATATCGTGATATTACCTTAGGACGCGTGATATTGATGACGGATATGGTGATAATCTCTTCCAGTTACCTCGTATTGCACGATTGGGAAAAGGTGGTATATGGTTTTGCTACCTTATATATATGCAGCTTTGTGCTTGACCAGGTGGTGAACAGTGCTCGTCAGTCTGTGCAGTTCTTTAATCATTTCAAAGAAACATGAAGAAATAGGTCACCGCATCAATTAAAAGATTTGCACCGTGGAGTGACTTTCATTGATGGTGTAGGTTGTTATACAGGCGCAGGCGTTAAAAATGATGTTTGTGCTGGCAAAGAAACGTGAATCGACTACTATTTTCCGTTTGATTAAAGATATTGATCCGAATGCTTTCGTTTCACAGAGTGCCGTTATCGGTGTGTTTGGCGAAGGATTTGATAGAATTAAAGTAAATAATACCAAGGAGATAGAGCATAAAAACAAGGGAAAGGTATCCGTATGATTACGGATGCCTTTTTTGTTTCCTTGCGGAGGATTAAGTAATTTCCTACGGTCAGCTAAGGTCTTTTTAAGCGGAAGATTACTACGTCCCACTACAGTAGGACATACGTCCCATTGCAGTAGGACGTACGTTCCATTGCCGCAGGACGTACGTTCCACTACAGCAGGACGTAATAGTCCGACGTATAAAAAAGACTTAGCCTGAAGGATGAAAAGGCTTAGTCCGACCGATGAGATAATTAGGGGGGGCGATTATCTGTATTTCTTTTAATAACCCATAAGAGAATATAATGCGTTGAACTATTCATTATGATATTTTGTTGGCGTGTATATTGCGTTATGATGGCAAAAATAAAACTATAAATTTATATCAGAATATATTTTGATATCAAAATGTTAGTTTTATA
>ENA-OQAR01000414-OQAR01000414.1-human-gut-metagenome-genome-assembly--contig:-NODE-414-length-13009-cov-2.682425_pt1 | contig 13009 bp, 21 predicted proteins | sample MGYA00242738_ERZ504533 | MGnify/ENA primary metagenome ERZ504533 (study PRJEB26092, sample SAMD00036276) | human gut metagenome | host: Homo sapiens | study: EMG produced TPA metagenomics assembly of... | reverse complement strand
GCTCGAACGGCCACGACCTTGACGTTGGGGTTCTGGCTCTTCAGGTACTCACCGACACCCGGTCACACGTACCGCCCGTACCGACACCGGCCACGAAGATGTCGACCTTGCCGTCGGTGTCTCCCAGATCTCGGGGCCGTGGTGCGGCTTGTGGGCATCGGGGTTGGCCGGGTTTACAAACTGGCCGGGCACAAAGCTGTTGGGGATCTCCTTCGCCAGCTCGTCGGCCTTGGCAATGGCGCCCTTCATGCCCTTGCGCCGTCGGTCAGCACCAGCTCGGCACCGTAAGCCTTCATCAGCTGGCGGCGCTCCACGCTCATGGTCTCGGGCATCACGATGATGATGCGGTAGCCGCGGGCGGCGGCGACGGACGCCAGACCGATACCGGTATTGCCGGAGGTCGGCTCGATGATGACGGAGCCGGGCTGCAGCTTGCCGGTGGCTCGGCGTCGTCGATCATGGCCCTGGCGATACGGTCCTTGACGGAACCGGCGGGGTTGAAATATTCCAGTTTAGCGAGAATTTTTTGCCTCAAGGTTCTCGGCGTTTCAATATGGGTGAGCTCCAGCAGCGGGGTGTGGCCGATCAGCTGGTCTGCGGAAGTATAAATCTTGCTCATGGTAGTTTCCTCCATCGTCATTTCTGTTTATTTGTAAATCGGTCGCGGTTTTACAGTTCATGACGGCGACATCGCGCGTATGGCACAAATCCCTTTCGCATATCAATTCATACCTTTCTTGTAGGTTGATAGGATTGTACAACATATTTTCCCGTTTGTCAATAGGTAATAGGGAATTTTCCAAAATTATTTTGCAAAAAGGTGTTGCCATCCTATTTACCAACCTGTATAATAGGTTATAAGAACAGTAAGGAGCATACCACTATGATGATTTCAACGAAGGGCCGTTATGCGCTGCGTGTTATGATCGATATTGCCGAGCACCAGCACGACGCTATATCCCCCTGAAGGAGATCGCCGCACGGCAGGAAATTTCCGAAAAGTATCTGGAGGCCATCGTAAAGGGCCTTGTCAGGGAGCGCTACCTGACCGGTCTGCGCGGCAAGTCCGGCGGCTACCGCCTGACCAAAGCGCCCGAGGAGTACACCGTCGGCAGCATCCTGCGCCTGAGCGAGGGCAGCCTGGCCCCGGTGGCCTGCCTGGAGCAGAACCCCGTGGAGTGCCGCCGCATGGCCGAGTGCCGCACCCTGCCGATGTGGCGCAAGCTGAATACGATGATCAACGACTATTTCGACGGCATCACTCTGGCGGACCTGGTGAACACCAGCCAGCCGGGGAATGATTATGTGATTTAAAATCAAACGCCTTCCCCTGTGGGGGAAGCCTTATAATAAAAAAGGAGCTATGCCCGTGGGCATAGCTCTCTTTATTACTGTCAGACGATCTCGACCCTTTCCATGACAACCGGCGTGCGGGGCTTGTCGTTCCAGTCGGTGGGGACGGATGCGATCTTGTCCACGACGTCCATGCCGGCGACGACCTTGCCGAAAGCGGCGTACTGGCCGTCCAGATGGGGTGCATCCTGATGCATGATGAAGAACTGGCTGCCGGCGCTGTTGGGGTTCATGGCGCGTGCCATGCTGATCACGCCGCGGGTGTGCTTGAGCGGATTGTTCACGCCGTTTGCAGCAAACTCGCCCTTGATGTTCCAGCCGGGGCCGCCGGTGCCGTTGCCCAGCGGGCAGCCGCCCTGGATCATAAAGCCGGGGATGACGCGGTGGAAGGTCAGGCCGTTGTAAAAGCCCTCGCTGACCAGCTTCTTGAAATTCTCACAGGTGATAGGAGCGGCTTCTTCGTTCAGCTCGATATCGATGATGCCGCCGTCTTCCATAGTAATGCGAACCATAACGCTACAATACTCCTTTTGTGTTGCCCCGCAGCAGTGCGGGAGTGTTCGGCAGAAGGCCTGCCGGATATCTCTTATAGTATACCATAGGTTTTGGGGGTTGCAACGCCGCAGATGCAACGTTTTTTTGTTAAAATTTCATCTTTCATCTCCACCATATCGGCCAAAAGCGCTTGGGGCAGTGGGTCATGCGGCATTTTTTCGTTGTGGCGGGCCTTGATCTCCAGCGTCTGGTAGAACTGCTTCCACAATGCCTGAAACTGCTGCTCCCGCTCGCTGGGCGGCGGCAGCTCCAGCGGTGCAGCCAGCTCCAGCAGCCGGGCCTTGTGGTCCTCCTGCAGCAGCACAGCCTGATGCACCGCATCGTAGATCATAAAGTTTTCTTCCGGGAACCGTCCGCAAAAGTGGGGCCGCAGCAGCGGCAGGATGTAGTTTTGGGGTGAATGACGGCGCCCAGCATCCCGTCGTGCTCCTCAAACCGCACAAAGCCCTGAAACTTGTCCACTTCCCAGTCAAGGCTTTTCTTCATCTCATACAGCGGGGCCACGTCCGGGTGGCCGGTGCGCTTCACGGTGCCGGGGCCGAGGGCGAAGGCCAGATGCAGAAAGCGGATGAGCAGCAGCTCTTTGTCCTCCCGCCCGGAGAGGAAATCCCGGCTGACGAGGTACTCTGTCTCGGGGCCAAGCTTTCTGCCAAAGCTGGCAAACACCCGCTGAGCCTTGGCGTGGTCGGTGGGGATGTCCTTGACCGGGTACAGGGTGGAAGTTTCCCGCTGGGGTGTCCACACCGCAAAGGGGATCTCGTGCTGGGCAAAGCTCTCGAACACGCAGCACAGAAAGCCTTCAAAGCTGCTGTCGTAGAGGTACACCACATCCGCATCGTGGAGCCTGCGGGCTTTCTGAACTTGAACATTTACAGCGCCTTCGCCAGACATTGCACCGCCTCCTCCCGCACCATGCGCATGGCTGCGCGCGGTGCCACGCCCTGCGTGATCAAATCGTCCACCGCAGGCGGCGTGAACAGACTGAGCTGTTCGCAGCTGCCGCCGAACACGTTGGGGTCGATGAGCGCCTGCGTGATGCGCTCCCGCCCGGCGGTGCCGCGGCCCGGTGCGCACCCGCAAAACCCTTGCAGGTGATGAAATACTGTGCCCGCTTGAGCACCACGCCCATGCGCTTCAGCTCGTTCAACCCAAGGCTGGAAGCTTGCGCGCGTGCCAGATGCGCCGGGCGCTTTGGGACCGATGCCCGGCACACGCAGCAACATTTCAAAGGGCGCGCGGTTCACATCTACCGGAAAAAGCCCGTAGTGCTGCACGGCCCAGTTGCATTTTGGGTCGAGGTAGGGGTTGAAGCTCTGGTTGGCTTCATCCAGAATTTCGTCTGCCTTGAACTGGTAAAACCGCAGCAGCCAGTCAGCCTGATACAGCCGGTGCTCCCGCAAAAGCGGGGGTTTGGTGTCCAGCGCAGGCAGGCGGGTGTCCTCGGCTACCGGGATGTAGGCGGAGTAGAACACCCGTTTCAGACTGTACTTCTGGTACATGCCCTCAGTGAGCTTTAAAATGTGGTAGTCTGTCTCCGGCGAAGCGCCTACGATCATCTGGGTGCTCTGCCCGGCGGGTGCGAACTTTGGCGCATGGCGGTAGACGGTCAGCTCCTGTTTGCTCTGCGCGCCGGAAACTGCGATCTGCTTCATGGGCCGGAAAATGGAGTGCCGCCCTTTGTCCGGGGCCAGAAGGTTCAGGCTCTGCTCACTGGGCAGCTCCACATTCACGCTCAGGCGGTCGGCCAGATATCCCAGCTGCTGCAACAGTTCCGGGCTTGTGCCGGGGATGGCCTTGGCGTGGATGTAGCCCCCAAAGCGGTATTCGCCCCGCAGCAGCCGCAGGGCGGCCAGCATCCGTTCGGTGGTGTAGTCCGGCGTGCCCAGCACCGCGCTGGAAAGGAACAACCCTTCAATGTAGTTGCGGCGGTAAAACTCCACAGTCAGCTCAGCCAATTCCCGGGGCGTGAAGGTGGCACGGGGGATATCGTTGGACTGCGGTTGACACAATAGCTGCAGTCGAAGGCACAGCAGTTGGTCATGAGCACCTTTAAAAGGCTTACACAGCGGCCGTCGGCGGTAAAGGCGTGGCAGCAGCCCGGTGCATAGCAGCTGCCAAGAATGCCTGCCCGCGCGGTGCGGGATGCGCCGCTGGAGGTGCAGGCAACATCATATTTGGCGCTGTCGGCCAGAATGGTAAGCTTGTCCATCAGGGTCTGTTCCATGCAGAATACACCTCCAAAGTGGGAAAAGGGTCAAAAAATAAAGCCATGCGCAAAATGCAGATGGCTTTACATCAATTTGTGCCGAACTCCTTCAGTCACGGCTGCCGCCGTGCCAGCTCCCCCGGAGGAGGAGCCTTTGGCAGTACGGGAAAGTTTCCGGTTTTGCCAAGGCCTCCCTCCATGAGGGAGGTGGCTGCGAACAGCGTGAGCAGACGGAAGGAGTTATTACCACTTCGCTTTTGTTTCCACCACGCGGCCGGCGATGTGCAGATGGTTCAGGTCCTCACCCTTGATGACCATTTCGCTGTAGGCCGGGTTGAAGGGCTGCAGCACCACGCAGTTGCCGCGCTGGATATAGCGCTTCAGGGTGCCCTCGCCCTCATCGCCGTAGATCAGCACGCCAAGGTCGCCGTTTTCCAGTGTGTCCTGCTTGTGCACAAGGGCAAGGTCGCCGTCCTGAATGCGGGGCTCCATGCTGTCGCCGCGCACCACCAGATAAAAATAGTTGGAGGGGTCCTTCACACGGGCATACTCCTGACCGTAGTCCTCCTCAAAGGCGAGGCACCGTAACCGGCCTTTACCGTGCCGATCACCGGGATCAGGCTTTCAGAATAGCTGCCAAAGAACCGCTCTTCCGGGGCGGAAACATTGCTTACCGGGCGGTACAGGCCCAGCAGATAATCTGCTGTGGTGTTCAAAAGCTCGGCAATGCGGGCCACGGTAGACGGATCGGGAGAGGACTTGCCGCTTTCCCATTTGCCGACAGCCTGCTGGGTCACGCCCAGTTTGGAAGCCAGCTCAGCCTGGCTGATGCCCTGCTTTTTGCGGCACTGCTTCAAAAGTTCTGAAAACGACATGGTATATTTCTCCTTTACACCGCGAGGAAATTTTCTTGTGTTTATTATACAACAAAAAGGTGTACTTGTAAAGACCTGAAACAGGCCGAGACCCAAAAAGGTTGTGGTAAATTTTGTTTTTAAGGGCTGAAAGAAAAAAATTGCCCCAAAGGCTTGACACCGGCGTGCAAATCTGGTAAATTAAATAGGCATTCGACACGGCGTAAGGCGGATGTCCACAAGGAGAGATGTCCGAGTGGTTTAAGGAAGCAGTCTTGAAAACTGCCGTACGCAACGTACCGTGGGTTCGAATCCCACTCTCTCCGCCATTTTTTATTGAATAAGTGTAACACACTTTGCTCTGGAGTAGTACTCAAGAGGTCGAAGAGGCGCCCCTGCTAAGGGCGTAGGTCGTCTAAACAACGGCGCGAGGGTTCAAATCCCTCCTACTCCGCCAAGAAAAAGCTCGTTGATTCGTTGAAATCAATGGGCTTTTTCCTTTGTAAAGGAAAAAATGCGGCTTGTGGAACAAAAAGGAGAAACCAATGGCGCTTGGCGTTTTGGCAGGTCAGATCACGGTGATCTTTCTGGAAGTGCTGCTGGGTTATGTAGGTGCACGCAGCGGCATCATCAAGGATCGTGACAGCAAGTTTTTGTCGGATTTTATCATGAAGCTTCTGCTGCCCTGCACCATGCTGGCTGGTGCAGCCGTGGACGGTGAGCCGGAGCTGCTCACTCAGGCAGGGGTGCTGTTCGTGCTGCTGCTGGCACTGTTTGTGGTGACCACCGGCCTGTGCCGGTTGAGCAGCTGGCTGCACCACGACACGCCGGGCAAATATGCGGTGCTGGTGGGCACGGCGGCTATGCCCAACTGCGGCTTCATCGGCCTGCCGCTGTGCAGCGCCCTGCTGGGCACCGCGCGCGGCACTGTGTTTGCAGGCATGGCCATGGCCTCTTATAATGTATGGTTCTTTACCTATGTGGTGTGCCTGTTCCGCCCCGGCGAGAAGATCCGGCTCAAGACCTTCGTCACCCCCACCAACATTGCCACAGTGGCTATGCTGGTGCTGCTGGCCACCGGCTGGCGGCTGCCCGCACCGGTGCAGCAGTTCTGCAGTGCGGTGGGCGGCTGCACCACCCCGCTGGCGCTCATGATCGTAGGTGTGCTGCTGGCAGACAGCGACATCCGTGCGCTGCTGCACACCGGTTTCCTGTACCGGGTCACCCTGCTGCGCGGCATCCTGTTCCCGCTGCTGTTCATGCTGCTGCTGTGGCTGCTGCCGCTGGACAATGTGCTGCGCACCGGCCTGTCCATCATCGCATGCTGCCCGGCCGGCAGCCTTGCCGCTGTGCTGGCCAAGCAGACCGGCACCGAAGCGACCCTTGCCAGTCAGGCAGTGGCCCACTCCACCGTGTGTATGCTGGTCACAGTGCCTGCCATGCTGCTGCTGACCGGTGCGATGTTCCCGATGTGAGAAGCTGTAAAAAAAGCCCGCTGTCTTTGGACGGCGGGCTTTCTGCTGTTATAGCATAAGGTTTGTGATACCTGCTAGCACCAGCAGGTGCACCGGGTAGAACCAGTAAAAGGCTTTTTTCTGCAGCGGACTGCACGCGCCGCGCTGCCCGTTGTAGAACCAGACCAGCACAAAGGCCAGCGGCGCGGTCAGCTCGAACAAAAACAGCAGCGCACCTGCAAGGCACTGCCGCTTGCGGTCTGCGCGGGTCAGGTACAGGGTGCAGATGATGAGCACGCCGATGGCGTGGTAGTCGGTGTTGGCAGCCAGCGCCAGCGCGGCGCAGCCGCCCGCCCACACAAGCCCCTGCCAGCCGGGCAGGCCGTTTTCCTTTTCAAAGCGCTTGAGCCCTGCCATAGCCAGCACGCCCAGCGCCAGCGTCCAGTAAACGTTCTGGTGCTGCGGGGCGAACGGTGTGCGGAAAAAGGCAAGGTCAAAAGGCACCTCGCTCAGAAGGCCGAACAGCAGAAGCCGCCGGACGTATTTTTTTTACATCGTGGGTGTGCAGAAAGCCCTCCACGGCCAGAAAGCAGAAGATGGGAAAGGCCAGCCGCCCGATATACCGCAGCACACGGTCTGCCGCCAGCAGGGTGCTGACCGGGATGCCACCGCAGCTGGCAGCACCGGCGGCGAGGGCCGGCAGCAGGATACCGGCTTCGATGCAGGAAGCGCCGATGTGATCAATGAGCATGGTGATGCAGGCGATGTATTTGAGCGCTGTGCCGCTGAGTCCACAGCGGACAGGGGCTTTGGCAGTCTCGGTCATAAGGAATCCCTCACTTGATAAAAAATCTACTTTTTGTGCTTTTTAATGATACGGCGCAGGCTGGCAGGCTCCTGCGTCATCTTTGACAAAATACGCCGGAAAGGCGCATAAATCGGGCAAAAATGCTTGACAGAAAAGGCGCGGGATAGTACAATCAAGAAGATAATTGAACTATCTCAAAATGAAAGATGAAAAAGATTCACAGAGAATCGGGCGTCTCCGAACCAGTAAAAACGGAAGGAGCTTGGGCATGACGCTTTTTTCCTACGAGATTTTTGATGCCGTGGCCCGGCAGGGCAGCTTCAACAAGGCGGCACAGCAGCTGCACCTGACCCCATCGGCCATCAGTCACGCCATTGCCGTAATGGAGGAGGAGCTGGGCTTTGCTCTGTTCAACCGCGGCAAAAACGGCGTATCCATGACCAGCTACGGCGCATCCCTGTATCCCTCTATTCGCGATGTGCTCAACAGCGACGAGGCCCTCAAGCAGAGCATCGCCCGCCTGAACGGCCTGGAAAAGGGCAAGGTGAAGCTGGGCGTATTCAACTCGGTGTGTGCTTCGCTGCTGCCGGGCCTGCTCAAAAGCTTTATGACCCACTACCCGCAGATCGAGATCGAGGTGTATCAGGGCACCTACGACGATGTGAAGGAATGGCTGCGAACCGGTCAGGTGGATATCGCGTTCCTTTCCTCCACCTGCCGTGAAGAGTTCAACCTCACCGAGCTGTTCCGCGAGCCGCTGCTGTGCATCGTGCCGCAGGACTGGCCCGAACCGGAAAACGGCGTGATGACTCCCGCCTGATGAACGGCCAAAGCTTCGTTGTGCAGTGCGATGCCACCGATGCTGAGATGCGCCAGTTCCTGAAAAAAATATAAGATCGGCACCGAGCGCCGCTGCCATGTCATCGACGACCAGTCCAACATCGCCATGGTGGAAGCAGGTCTGGGCATTTCCATCATGCCGCAGATGCTGCTGCGCGACTGCAAGGCCGCGATCAAGATCTATCCCATCGAGCCAGAGGAAGACCGTGTGGTGGGCCTGGCTGTGCAGCGCCCCGCCGCAATGGCCCCGGCAGTGGAACAGATGTTCCACCACATCGTGGACTACTGCAGGCAGATCGAGCTGAGATGAGCCGGACACCTTTATACTATACCATAAAACAGTCTGTGTGTGGAGCATGGACTGTTTTTTTATTAAGAAAGAGCGATTGTATCAGCGTGCAAAATCCGCTATACTTAGAAAAACAGGCTGGTTTTATGCAGAAGCCTTGATTGGAGCAGGAAGATGAAGACCATAAAACGACGTGCCTTTTGCAAGGCGGCAGCAGCTGCCGTGGCAGGCGTGCTGGCCCCGCACGCGGCGGCAGAGGCTTTGCTGCCGCAGGCCGCACAGGCTGTGGTGGGCAGTGCGGTGCCGGAGGATTACTACTCCTTCGCTTTCCGCAGCGACCACAGCGAAACAGATCTCTCCCACGATTTTATTATACAGATGCCTTTTTTGAGAATACGGCGCTGCAGTACAGTCACAAGCTGGCACTGGCAACGCTGGGCCTTGTGGCGGCAAGCGGCAACACCTACCAGAGCGATGCGCTTTACTGGGTGGAGGGTGAAGCGGGCCGTGAGAACAGCATTGCGGATGCCTACCAGAAGCTTGGCTTTGCCAATGCGGTCTATGCGGGCTACCAGTGCAGCCTGAACACCCCGGTGGATACCGCGGGCTGTGCTTTTGCGCAGAAAACACTGGTACAGGATGGCCAGCGCACCACCATTATTGCAGCCATGCTGCGCGGTGTCGGCTATGGCGCCGAGTGGGCCAGCAACCTGCATGTGGGCGAAGGCGGTGGGCACTATGGCTTTGTGACAGCAGCAGAGCATTTTTTTGAAGATCTGCAGGACTACCTGAAAAAAGCCGAGGCTGCAGCGGGAACGCTGGGCACCATCAAGCTCTGGCTGGGCGGCTACAGCCGCGGCGCGGCTGTGGCAAACCTGACGGCGGCGCGCATCCGGCAGCAGCTGCCGCAGATCGCGCAGGAAAATACCTTTGTTTACACCTTTGCCGCACCGGCGGCACTGACGGCAGCAGACCGCCCGGATCTGCAGGCGGACTACGACAACGACCACACTGCAGACGGCGGACTGAAAACGGATTGGGATGTAAGCAATATCTTCAACATCATTTCCAGCGGCGATATCGTGGCCCGCGTGATGCCGGAAGAGTGGGGCTACCACCGCAACGGAAACGACCGCTTTCTGCCCTCCACGGCGTACCAGAACGAGCTGGATGATCTGAGCATCATCGAGAGCCGGATGGGAGGCGTGCCGCTGCGGTTCGACCAGCTGGCCACAAAGGAAGATGTGGATTCGGTGATCGCGGCGCTCTGGCGTTCTGCAAAAGCAGCCGCAAATTAACCACGAAAAATATGAAGCTGCCTTTATGGATATGCTGCAGTGTGCCTTTACCCTCTCGGAGAAAGAGCGGCCGAGGGCGTGATCCTGGACGATGAAGCTGTGATGGAACGGCTGCGCAGCATGGAGAACATCCGTAAAATGTCGTGGACGAAGGTGCTGCGCTGCGTGATGACGGCTTCGGCCATGAGCAGACCCATTCTGGAGCAGGTGGGGGCCATCGTGCCGCTGCGGGCGCAGCAGGTGGTGGTGCCGGTGCTGGCGGTGGGTCTGTGCTACGAGGTGGAGAGCGATGTGCTGAGGATGCTGGTGTACTACATCCTCAGCTGATGAGCGTGAACAGCCCGGCAGACAGCGTTCTGCGTGCGGCATTCTGCCACTACCCGGAAAACTACATCACCCTGATGGAATATTACGACCCCGCCGAGCACGGCATGGAAGCCTATACCCGAAAATAAAAAAGAGGGGCTGTTGCAAAATAAAAATGCGATAGCAGCTTGCACAAAGGAATAGCGCAAAATCAGAAACCCGGAACCCTTTTTGAGCCATTTTGGCCCCAAAAAGATTCCGGGTTTTTATAATTTTCCAGCGCAAGACCGGGCTGCCACTCAAACACCCCACTGGGGCGTTTGTTGCTTCGCAAACGCGAACTTGTTGGGGCGTGCCTGCCCCAAACCCTGCTTCTTACTATTTGGAAATTACATGATTATGCACCACTGGGTCCACGAGAACTGACGCTCATCGGAGGCATAGAACTATAAAAAGATTGGCCGTTCACAGTGTTTTGAGTCAACCCAATCAAATCGATCAACTGGCTCTCGTTATAGCGCTCTTGACAGTTATCCAGCACAGCGCATTGGCAGCTATATACACCACTATCGTTAGAGACAACTCCCCACATTCAAGGTCTGCCAAAAGTTTCCAATCTTCTTGCGGTCAAAGCGTATTTCTTTTTCCAAAAGGGACGAGCAAATTTGTGGAGCAGACATCGGTTTTTGCTTTAATAGGAGAGCTAATGCTAATTCCTGTCCATGCAAACGGTGAAGCAAAAGACCTCTGCGAACCCAAATGTTCGATGCTTTTTTCATAGCAAATACCTCCTTTTTTAGATAGCTCGTTCACTTAAAATACGATTGATGTCCATTTGAAATTGCGCTCATTCACAATTGTTATGTTGACGTGAGTATATCATATTACACAATAAAAGACTACTGTTATATATCAGAACTTGCCCTTTTTCCTGCGTACGTGCGTACCGACCATGTGCGGACGTACGCAGCGATTGACCCGAAACGCACAATATAGGGGGATGCAAAACAAAAGGCAGGGCACACCGCCACGGTGATACCCTGCCTTTGTTTATTGCTGTTCGAGTTCTGTACCGCCCACCACATTCCCAGACCGAATGGTCGGGCGACATCTTTCTTGGTAGACATTCCTAGGTGTGGGAACCGCGGGCTAAGCAACAGCCCACTGGGCTGATTGCTTACTCTGCCGACTGGCGTCGTCAGAGCCGCCCTGTTCGAGTCCTGTACCGCCACCAAACAAAAAAATCCTCAGACGAAAGTCTGAGGATTTTTTGTGGTGGAGCATTGTCCACAGCACTCGAACCCAACACCTCTTCACGGGAGATGGTTTTGGAATCGTCCGTGAAGTTGAAATTGAGCACGACCCGGTCGTCAAAGACGTAGACCGAGTTGACAAAGGTATCAATGATCTGCCGCTGGTGTTCCATGTCCCTCATGTCACCCTTGCGGAATTTTTCAAACCAGAACCGCATCCATTCGCGGGTCAGGACTGGCTTTTTCAGCTCTTCTTCCAGAATGCTGGTGTTCAGGGCTTCCTTCCGGGCTTCCAGTTCGTCCAACCGCTGCTTGGTGGTCGGGGTCAGGATGCCCTGTTCAATGGCTTCCAGAAGGTTTGCCAGCCGCTTCTCTGTGTCCCTGAGCTGGTCTTTCAGGACAGGCAGCCGGGTGTTCTCCTTCTGCTGGGCTTCCATGACCAAATCTATCAGCTGTTCGATGATTTCATCGCTGAAAATCACCTTGATGGCAGTCTCCACCACGAACCGTTCCAACGGCTCTTTGCGGATGGCTTTCAGATCGCAGTGCGCCTTGCCGTGGCGTTTGGCTTTGCCGCACTTGTAGTAATAGTAGGTGTTTCCCATGTGGCTTGTGCCGCTTTCGCCGCCCATGAGCGTACCGCACTTGCCGCAGAACAGCTTGGTGGTCAGCAGATAGCTCACATCCTCTTTTGCAGGGCGACCGTGGGCGACCTTGTTCTGCTCGAAACGCTGCTGCACCCGGTTGAACAAGTCCTCGTCCACGATGGCGGGAATGCCGCCCGGTGTCACGATGTCCTTATATCGGTATTCACCGATGTAACGGCGGTTCGGAAAATTGGAAGAAGCTGTTCTTCACGAACGGCTTCCCGGTGCGGGTGCGCAGCCCTCGCTCATTCAGGGAGGCTGCGATTTTCTCGGCAGGCTCGCCGTTGGCGTACCGGGTGAAGATCTCCTGCACAATGGGAGCCGTCTCCGGGTCGATATGGTACAGTCGGTCCTCCTTGCCAATGGTGAAGCCCAGCGGAACGATACCGCCGTTGTACTTGCACTGGAGGGCATTTTCGCGCTCACCGCGCGCTACTTTCAGGGCAAGTTCGGCGGAATAATATTCTGCCATGCCGATCAGCATACTCTCCACCATAATGCCTTCAGGTCCCTGCGAAATGGGTTCCATGGCAGACACCAGATGGACACCGTTCTTTTCCAGCTGGTACTTGTAGTTCACGGCATCGAACCGATTCCGGGCAAAGCGGTCGAGCTTCCAGACCAGAACCACATCGAAGATTTTCTTCGCGCTGTCCTTGATCATCCGCTGAAAGTCCGGGCGGTCATCCGTTTTGGCAGAGTAGGCACGGTCAATGTAGGTGCCGACACAGTGATGCCGTTCTTCTCGGCGTAGTCCTTGCAGTCGCGCAGCTGTCCCTCAATGGACGCTTCACGCTGCTGTCGGATGAATAGCGGGCGTAGATCACGGCGGTCATGGTTGCACCTCCTTGGCGTGTATTCGACTTGCCTTTATAGTATCGGGTCAAGCGCAGCTTGTCAACAATCTGCGAGCAGATTGTCCAGACTCTGTAGTTTCATAAAAAACTTTCATATCAGAACCTGTGTATCCATCAGTAGTCATGTTTACAGCACTACCACTATTGTTAACCACATAAAAAAGGAACGATGCCAATGGTTGAAGGAGCCCCATCAATTACCAATGTTCCCTTCGGATAAAACGTCGAGTTTTCCAGATCCGCTTGTACCGCGCCATTCATACTGCAATTCGTTCTTGCCGGCCAAACC
>ENA-OQAR01000413-OQAR01000413.1-human-gut-metagenome-genome-assembly--contig:-NODE-413-length-13010-cov-2.801754_pt1 | contig 13010 bp, 13 predicted proteins | sample MGYA00242738_ERZ504533 | MGnify/ENA primary metagenome ERZ504533 (study PRJEB26092, sample SAMD00036276) | human gut metagenome | host: Homo sapiens | study: EMG produced TPA metagenomics assembly of... | reverse complement strand
CGAAGCCGTTTTGAAAATCAACCTGCAATATGAAAACCGTGAAAAATGTGACAGAAATTTCCCACCTGTAGTACGCCATGTATATCTGGATAATGTTACCAGTGAAAAAAAGTAAGTACGGAGTCTTGATTACCGGATATGACGACCGTGTCAATATTGAAGACATCCATGTAACAAACAGCCGTTTCAATAATGTAGAGAAAAAGGGAAATTTAATTACCGGAGCTAAGGATGTAGTACTGAAAGAACTGTATATCAATGGAAATAAGGTAAGAAAATAAGATAAAAAAATCTTTGGTATAATGAGATGCCATCATACCAAAGATTATATCCTCTTTTGAGAACCTATTCCAGACACTCATCAAGTTCACGTATCAACTCTTCTTTATCAAGATGTCGCCCGATAAAAACTATTTTCTGCATACGATCTCCATATTTATCATCCCAATCCCGCAATAAGCCCGGCTCCTGACGTATTACCTCTATCAGTTCTTCTTCAGGTGCCGTAGCATACCATAAACCGGCTTCCTTCAACTTTTTCTGCAACACCGGCCTGTTCAAAAAAGAAAAGACATATCACGATTATTGCTGAAATAACAGACTCCTTTTGCTCGAATAATATTACGACTCCACTGGGTGGATACAAAACGATCAAATTTATGGATATCAAAAGCCGGACGACGATAATACACAAAAGTACTGATGCCATATTCATCCACTTCACTACCTTCATGATGATGATGGTGTGCATGCTCCTCATCGTGATGATGATGCTCATGCTCCTCCGCTTCTTTTTTTCTGCTCTTCCGTAAGGGCACTCTCTATTCCACGTATCCAACCGGCAGAAGTGGCAGTACGTTCAAAGTCAAATGCTTCAGTATAGATTATCTTATCCAAATCTGCATCAGCATAATCACATTCTATTATTTCAGCTGCAGGTTGCAATGTACGGATAATCTGTTTGATACGTTCCAATTCGTCATGTTTCACTTCTGAGACCTTATTCAATAATACAACATTACAAAATTCAATCTGTTGGATAATCAGATTTTCAATATCCTCTTCGTCAATACCTTTACGGGTCAAATCGTTGCCACAAGAAAACTCACTTTGCAGACGTAAGGCATCTACCACAGTCACAATACAATCCAAACGACATCCCCCGTACGTATTCTCCATACTTGAAATAGAACAAATAGTCTGTGCGATAGGAGCTGGTTCACAAACACCACTTGCCTCAATCACAATGTAATCAAAACGCTCCAACTTCATAATATCATCTATCTGCTCCACCAAATCCATCTTCAGAGTACAACAGATACAACCGTTCTGAAGTGCTACCAAGCTTTCGTCTTTCTTTCCTACAATCCCCCCCCTTCTGTATGAGGTCGGCATCAATATTCACCTCACCATATCATTGACAATAACCGCAAACTTAATACCACGTTTATTAGAAAGAATATGGTTCACTAATGTCGTTTTTTTCCACTCCCAGATAACCGGTCAAAAGCAGTATAGGAATTTCTTTTTACTCTCATATAAAAATTCAATATTACTTTCACAAAAGGTATAGAATGATTAAATTTCCAAAACAAATAAGAAAAACATCTTTTTTATACCTTATAAAACAAAAAAAAGACTCTTTACATACCCCCCAGTTAGAATCCATTAAAACTCAATTCACAGTGCAACATTTTTCAAAAAATGCTTTTAAATATTCCAAGAGTATAACTATATTTCGCAAAACAAATTTATAATAACAATGAAGAAACAAATTAGCAACAAAAATCAAATTAGGCGCAGCTTGTTATTGATGGCGGGAACTTCAGCCTTCGCACAAACCTCCAATCAAATTTATACACCTACTCCTGAAAATATAAAAGCACGGCAGGAATTTCAAGATAATAAATTCGGTATATTCCTTCATTGGGGCATTTACAGTATGACCGCCCAAGGAGAATGGTATATGAACACTCACAACATCAACCGTAATGAATACGCCAAACTGGCATCCGGATTCTATCCTTCGCGCTTCGATGCTGCCGAATGGGTTTCCGCCATCAAAACCTCCGGAGCCAAATATATCTGTATTACCAGTAGACACCATGACAGTTTCTCAATGTTTGATACAAAAGAATCCGATTTTAATATCGTAGATGCCACCCCTTTCAAACGAGACATACTAAAAGAACTGGCAGAAGAATGTCAAAAACAAGGCATCAAACTCCATTTTTATTATTCGCATTTGGATTGGTTTCGTGACGACTATCCGGAAGGAAACACCGGACATGGAACAGGACGTCCCAAAGGACATGGAAACTGGGAAAGTTACTACAAGTTTATGAATAAACAGCTGACCGAGCTTTTGACTAACTATGGCCCCGTCGGCGCCATTTGGTTTGACGGTATTTGGGATCAACCTACCAACTTCAATTGGCAACTGGAAGAACAATATGCATTAATTCATAAACTGCAACCATCCTGTCTAATAGGCAACAATCATCATCGAACTCCTTATGCAGGAGAAGATTTCCAAATGTTCGAACGTGATTTGCCCGGTGAAAACAAAGCCGGTTTTTCAGCAGGACAAGGAATAAGTGAACTCCCTTTAGAAACTTGTGAAACAATGAACGGAATGTGGGGCTACAGAATTGAAGACCAAAATTACAAATCCCCTAAAGAATTGATACACTATTTGGTTAAGGCAGCTGGAAAAAATGCAAATTTGCTAATGAATATTGGACCTCAACCCAACGGAGAATTACCAGCTACAGCTGTAGAGCATCTAAAACAGGTGGGTAAATGGATGAATCAATATGGAGAAACGATTTATGGAACCCGTGGTGGTGATGTAGTTCCTCATACATGGGGGGTATCAACTCGCAAAGGTGACCGTTTATTCATCCATATACTAGATTTGCAGGATGATGCACTTTATATACCTCTGAAGGCAAAAGTAAAGAAAGCAATACAGTTCATTTCCAAAACTCCACTTTCTTTCAAACAGGAGAAAGACGGCATATTTATAAAACTGCCTCAAGTACCTGATGACATAGATTATGTAATAGAATTAGTCATTAAACAATAAAATAGCATTCATCTTTAAACAAGTGTCTTTACGTGAAAAACAAGAATATCTTTAGAAAAAGAGAGAAAATGTATTCTACAAAAATCAGAAAAGAAACATGAGTAAGCTACATACATTACTCTTCTAAAAAAGAATTCGTCCTTGGATTATGAAAACCCAAGGACGAATCACTCTTAGTTTGTGGAGCTGGAGGGAGTCGAACCCTCGTCCAAACGAGGAAGCCATACGCTTTCTACATGCTTATCTTCGCCTAAATTTTCGAGTATAAGCAGGACCGAAGCCACCAACTTATACCTTATCCTCTAAATTTTCGTAAGAGACACGAGGCGGATCTCTAACTATTCCCGATTTTACTGCACCACTTGATCAAACGCTTCGGAACAAGAGCTTTTGAGTGATGTCTCGTTTCCACCACTTTGGCAGAAATAAAGCTAATCTACTATGATTCGATTAAGCAGCAAGAGCATAATTTTTCGTTGCCAGATAAAAATTTTGAAAACTGGGATTATAGTGCCAATCAACCACGCACTGCATGCTTACATACCACTTAGCCACGCTGTCAAATCCAGTCAACCCCGTACTGGTAACTCATAAAGAGATTACAAATATACACACACTTCTGTTAATATCCAATTATTTATTCATTTTATTTATAGCATTTTTAATGAGAACAATGTATCTTTGAAAATAATTTTTCTAATCCTAACAGATCAGACAATATGAACAAAAAATTAATGGTATTGTGTATGAGCAGTATGATACTGGGAGGCTGTATACCCTCTCCCAAGAAACAAACGGAAGCAATTACAGTTGAAGAAAATCCGAATATGATGTATATGTTGGTAGGCAGTTATGCAACTCCGGAGGAAGAAGGTATCAAGGTTTATAACTTTGATGAACAAAATGGCAACTCACAATATATCAGCGGAATAAAAGGAATATCCAACCCATCTTTCCTCATTCCTTCGGCTGATGGAGAAAGAATATATGCTGTAGGGGAGGATTCCGGAAAAAAGTTCTACCGCCAATGCCATCAAATTCGATAAAGAACAAAAGAAACTAACTTTGCTTAATTCTCAACCCACTGACGGCGGTGCACCTTGTTATATAACTCTCAGCCCATCGGAAAAATTTGTCTTGACAGCAAATTATATGGGAGGTAGCATTACCGTTTTCCCACTAGATAAAGACGGCAAATTAAAATCCGAAACACGCCTTATTTCCTTTACAGGAAATAGTCTTGACAAAGAGAGACAAACACAGCCACATTTACATTGTATAGAATTCACTCCAGACCATAAATATCTACTTGCCAGTGATTTAGGAACAGACCAGATTCATGTATTTCCTGTTAGTGAGAATGTAACTGATGGTGTATCCCATTCCTTGCTGAATGAATCCGAAGAATTTAATATAAAAGTAGAATCAGGATCAGGACCACGCCACATTTGTTTCCATCCGAACCAAAAATTCGCTTATCTGATTAACGAAATCTCAGGAAAAGTTATAGCTTTCTCTTACGACAAAGGAAAATTAAACGCCATACAATATATAGAAGCTGACACAGTGGGTGCCAAAGGTAGCGGAGATATCCACATTTCACCCGATGGAAAATTTCTGTATGCATCCAACCGCTTAAAAGCAGACGGTATCGCTATCTTTTCCATAAATCAGGAAGAAGGGACATTAACAAAGACAGGTTATCAGCTGACTGGTATCCATCCACGTAATTTTATTATCAGCCGGAACGGACGATACCTGTTAGTGGCCTGCAGAGACAGCAACTCCATACAAGTATTTGAAAGAGATTCCCAAACAGGACTACTGAAAGACACAGGCAAAACAATAAAAACCAATAAACCTGTATGCCTGAAGTTTACCTTTTAAACAGGGAACATTGTTTTTAATAAAATAAACTGCTGCTTTCGTTGTTATGTAATTGGAAACAGCAGTTTATTTTATCAAAAACAAAACGAATCTTTATACATAAGTTTCCAAGAACTTAACATGACCTTCCACAGTCACTTTCACCTCTTTTGTTGTGGCAGGGAAAAGGATAGATTCACCGGCTTGCAATTCCAATGAGTTACCATCCCCATCAGTTACCGTACATGTACCTTCCATGCAAATATAAATTACAAACGAATCAAGTTCACTATAATCTATCGTCATATTTTCAGTCAAATCATAAACAGAAGTAGTGAAATACGGACAGGTAACCAACTCGACAGATTCATTCTGTTTCGGAGTATAATGAGTACGATAATCCTCTTCTACAGAATAATCTATGGCATCTTTTGACAATTCTGTATGCAACTCACGAGTATTGCCATTTTTATCCTTACGATTGAAATCATAAATTCGATAAGTCACATTCGAGGTCTGCTGAATCTCAGCAATAAAGCATCCGGCTCCAATACTATGGATACGTCCTGCAGGCAAGAAAAACACATCACCCGGTTGTACGGCATAATCAGCCAATGCATCACAAATAGTATTATCAGCAATCATTGCAGCATATTCATCGGGAGTAATTTTTTTACTTAATCCCGAACGCAGATGTGCTTTCCCCCCGGCATTGTCAATAACATACCACATTTCGGTCTTGCCCATCGAATTATGACGCTTCTTTGCCAGTTCATCATCCGGATGCACTTGTATAGAGAGGTCGTCACAAGCATCAATGAATTTGATCAACAAGGGAAAATTATCGCCAAAACGCTGATAATTACTTTCTCCTACCAAAGAACCTTTATATTCTTTTACCAACTGGCTCAAATTTTTGCCGGCTTGAGTTCCATTAGCAACAACAGACTCATCGCCTGGGACATTAGAAATTTCCCAACTTTCGCCAACCTGAGGCTGTTCAATATTCAGATGTTTGAACGGAATAATCTTTTCTCCACCCCAAATGGTGGATTTCAGAATGGGGTTAAATTTAAATGGATACATAGGTGTATTAATTAATAGTTTCTAGGTTTGGATACAAAAATAAGGGAATTCTATGACTTTACCGCATAGAATCCCCTAAAATTAACAGCTATGTGTGTATATTCAAAGGTGTATTAGTAGTCTGTATTATTAGGATCGAAATTAGTCCAGCCATCCAACCAATTATCATCTGTTCCAAACGCTCCGATATATTCTACTGTCTCAAAACCGCTGCTCAACAGTGCGTCATTAAATGAAGCGGCTGTCAACACAGGGCTATCTGCATCCGGCATATAATTAACACCGATATTACGCCCGTCCTTGAATTTCAACTCATTGACATCAGTCAATACTTTATTTCCTTTCTGAGTCTTGAAAAAAGTAGAAGAATAAGACTCTTGTCCAGCATCAATGATTTGCTTGTTCACGGCATCATAAAGCACATCATCATATACTTTGTTAGCATCAGAACCGACCACCGTCATACCTGCAAACCAAATATTCTCCAACTTTATGTTTCCTGCCTTCGCCATCTCAACTGTATTACCTTTCTCACCATCAATAATTAAACCGACAGGATACCCTACAGCTACTGAATTAAAGCAATTCAAACGACTGGAACGCCGGATCTGCATAGCAGACTGAAACTTACCTAAAGCTGAACCATTATTAGGATTGAAGCTACCGCCCGTAATATAGCTCTCATTATTAACAAAGTTGGCATCACGCCCCAACGGTCCGATAAAAGTGACATTACTAAATACGGCTGTCGTATAGGGTTCTATCAATGAGGCGTCTCCACAATTATCCGACTCAAAACCATTAGACTGAGAAGTATCTGCGATTCTCGGATCACGGATTGAAAGACAATATTGGACCTTACCGGAGAAGCCATTATCTGTATCAAACTCATCGTCCCATCCATTATAAGCCACTAGATATTTACAATTTACATTACCTCCAAACCATTCGTAAGAGTCGTCATTGGAATATGAAACCTGTAAATGATCAATGGTAGTTCCACTACCTACAGATCCAAAAAGTTATACCATTAATTTCCTTATCTTTTTGAAAAGGATAACCAGCAAATTCCACACGTACATATCTCAATATACCTGAATTGTCAGCATCATCATTTCCTCCATGTTTAGTACGTGGACCTCCTTCAATCTGCTGGTTCAACACTCCCTGATTATTCTTGGCATTACCACAAATAATCAATCCCCCCCCAATCTCCCGGTTTACGCTGGCCTTTAGGCTGTTCAGAGGTAAAAACAATCGGAGCGTCTTTAGTACCCTCGGCTATTAGTTTGCCGCCCGGTTCTACAATCAAGGCAGCCTGTGTATCTTTATCCCCTTTGATAACAGTCCCCGGTTCGATGGTCAATACCGACCCAGTTCCCACATAAATCCATCCTTTCATCAGGTAAGTTCCTTTGGACAAAGTCTGTGTACCCTTAAAATAAACTCCTGATCTCCATTTCCTATCACGGTACCTTTGGCATTCTCTGTTTTATCATCATCAAATAACAAGTGGTCACATGTTTTAATAGCCCCCTCAGCCCCCCCATACATAAGGAGCTTCGGCATTTCCACCGTTGCCATTACCGTTTCCTGTATCAGTTTCCGGATCATCACTGCTACAAGCAACCATTCCCCCCCAGCATTATTGCTGAGAATACGTAAATCATAAACTTGTCAGTTCTCATTTCCATTTGTTTATTGGTTAATAATGAAAGATTCATTCTATTTTAAAACGTATAGTTAATGTTCAAATTGAAATTACGCCCTGATTTGTATTGACGAGTAATTTGCTCCACTTTTCCATGTCTAGTTTCTTCAAATTGCTTGAAAGAAACTTTCTCCGCCAACAAATCGCGTACAGCAACCTTTTATTTCCAGATTACCAATTTTTTCGAAACACTTAAATCTACTGCATTACGGGGCATTTCATAAGAATCGGGTACTCTGACTTCATTGTCTGCGGTTCCCAAACTAGGCCTACACCAATAATACGTTTACCGATACGGTTATAAAGCAATGCAGCATTCCATCCGCTATCGGCATGTTGATAGAAGAAACCGGCATTAATCAAATATGGAGATTGACCTTGCATCGGACGGTCCTTCTCTTTTGGCTCCCGGCTCAAATTTTCACTTTACTTTTTTAATTAAAAGCCCCCGTTTCAGACTAAGACTAAAAATTTACGCATACCTAATAAAATCCAGATTTTTTGCGTATATCCACTTCTACTCCATAATTATCCGCTCCTTTTGGCATTGACATACGAATAGATAAGGTCTGTACCTCCGGATACAGTATAAGTCCATTCAATAGGATTCTTAAACCTTTTTATAGAAAAAGAGAAACAGAAATCAGCTCTCCACTGCTGGGATAAAACTCATAACCAAAATCTAAATTATCAATATAAGCAGGCTTTAAATTATAATTACCTTGTACATTGCTGGCAAGATCAAAAATCATAATATACAGAAGAAGAAACCTCCCGAAATTCCGGACGATTCACAGTACGTCCATAAGATAAACGGAACTGATGCTTATCATTCAAACGATAAGCCGCATTTTACAGACGGGAAAAAAAGTCATCATACGTGATAAAACACACTAGTGGGGCTTTCCTTCGTTTTTCTGTGTATGGCTAACCAACTCCATTCTATTATATTCAAAACGAACTCCTGCGTATACATTCAATTTGCCCAACGGAAGATTACCCCCTACATAACCAGCACTCAAGAGATTATTGCCTTCGTAATTATTGCGCCAATCCACTTGTTCCAATAAATAAAGTCCATTCTCCCCATAATTCTTCTCTTGTAATAATTCATTAGGGACATTCATTACTTTATAAGCACCCGGCAAACCATTTTTTCCAACTATAAATAAAAAAACGAGTATTATATTCACGAGCACGATGCTCCGTGTAAGCTCCAACCTTCAGGCTAGGAGTAAAAATCCCGAAAGAAAAATCGTGCTGATAATTGATGTTAGCCGACAAAATATGTTCATCCAATCGGGAAAACTCCCGATTAATCTCATTCAAGTTCTCTACTTCCAACTGATTGGTCTCCTCATTGAGTACGGTAGTATATCGACGGCGGTCCGGCATATTCCGATTGGCATAAGAATATCCAGCACTCCAATCCAACTTATCGGTATTACCCAATGTATGCTTCCCCGTAAATTGACCATTATAAGTGGTACGACTCTGATAATAATATTCCGCACTCTCTTCATAATCACTTTGTGCATCTGTTCCCTTACGGTAAGTATAGCGGTCTTTCCCTAATTGATTAAAAATATTCTTAAACTCATAGCGACTGTTACCACTGGCAGGTATATAAGTAAAATTCAGCATAGTTCCTATACGAACACTATGATTATATTGGTCATCTATACTTTTACGTAAATAATTAGAACAATCGTGAGTCATATCATAAGCACCAAACAAATTGTTATCCATATCCAGATATGTCCTATAGCTATTGCTATAGTTCACTGTTCCTAATATAGCCAAAGTACGTCCGCTACTATCCACCCAGCGACGGCTGAAATTCATATTCAGGCTAAGATCTGCCAAGGGCCTACGATCTTTAACGGTCCAGTCATTATTTAACCCATTATTTAATAAATCATAGCCATTGTTCATCGGACTAAGCACAGCATTGATTCCACCTTTCAAGCTACGAAAGCCATTATCGAAACCTAGAAAATCTGTGCCACTTCCTTTATTATACAGAAACTTTTTAAAATGAGTCTGATCATTTAAACTAGTTCCAACCGAAATAAGTAAACAGATTACTGCTAGGAACATCTTTGGTATTCACTAAAATAAAACCACCACTGAAATCAGCCGGATATTCCGGTGCAGGCGATTTCACTACCAACATATTATCCAACTGCGACGATGGAATAATATCGAAAGAGAAAGCACGCGCATCGGCTTCAGAACTAGGTACGGCACTATTATTAATCCACACATTATTATACCGTTGTGAAAGCCACGTACCATAACGAATTTCTCCTCAATTATACTGATACCCGGTACACGGCGAATCACTTCCGAAGCATCTTTATCTTGCGTCTTGGTAATCTGCTGGGCAGAAACTCCCGTTTGCATAACCAAGCTAGTACGTTGTTGGGTAATAATAGCATTCTCCGTATTCTTTTTAGCATCCGCTACAACCACAACTTCTCCTAATTGTTGATTATCCTGTTCTAGTTCTACTTTTATTTCGAACATGCCGTTTATTGTAACCTCAACAGTCTGTGTACAATAAGACACATAAGATATAATAAGCTTGTACGTTCCATTTCTTAATCCCGCAAGTTCGAAATTACCATCCACATCAGTAATAGTTCCTGTATTTGTACCACTTAACTGTACAGCAGCACCAATAAGTGGCTCTTTAGTCGCTTTATCTGTTACAGTTCCTCTCAAAGCAGCCGCCTGTACAGTCAATACCAACATCAAGAGAATTATCATAAGGCTAATGCCTTTCATCTGAGCTTTCATCATACTTTTACCTTGTTATTTTTCCGATGGCAAAGATCAGATAAAAGCATTACATGTATAATACATCTGCATGATACTCCTTTTGCGTATTTTATTTCAATGACGTTTCATTGCATTTTGTTGAAAAAGCTCCTACCTTTACAAATAAATTGTAAAATAGAAAAAGAATATGAGAAGTTTTGCATCTGACAATAATTCAAGTGTACATCCCCGCATCATGGAAGCGTTAATGAAGGCCAATAACGGACATGCACTTGGCTATGGAGATGATCCATGGACAGAAGAAGCCGCCCACAAAGTGAAAGAACAATTTTCACGTCCATGTGAAGCACTGTTTGTTTTAATGGCACAGGCAGTAATACTATGGCGCTGCAAATAATGACCCGTCCTTACCATATTATCTTCTGTGCCGACACAGCTCACATTGCTGTAGATGAATGTGGTGCCCCCAGTAAAGCGACTGGCTGTTTCATGCGCACAATTCCTACTCCGGATGGCAAACTGACTCCGGAATTACTAAACATTTATGGTTAACTTTGGTATAGAACACCATTCTCAGCCCGGAGCAATTTACCTAAGTCAATGTAGTGAATTAGGAACAATTTATAAACCAGAAGAAATATGCACATTGACAGAATTTGCACACCGGCATGGACTGTTTGTGCATATGGATGGTGCCCGTATCTCTAATGCCGCGGCAGCATTGGGAATGAGTCTTGATGATATATCAGGAGCTTGCGGAGTTGACACATTGACTTTGGGAGGAACAAAGAACGGACTGATGGGAGCCGAATGTGTAGTGATTTTCAATCAGGATTTGATAAAGGAAGCACGTTATGCCAGAAAACAATCTTGCCAATTGGCCAGCAAAATGCGTTATATCTCTTGCCAGTTCACAGCCTTCCTTGAAGATAACCTATGGTTAACATGCGCACAACATGCCAACGCAATGGCGCAACGCTTGTACAAGAAACTTTCCACAATGCCTGATATAAAGTTTACCCAAACAGTGGAGAGCAACCAATTATTCTTCATCATGCCGCGTGAAAAAGAAGATAAGCTACAAGAATATTATCATTTCTACTTTTGGAACGAAACCATAGGAGAAATGAGACTTGTTACCTCTTTCGATACAACAGAAGAAGATGTCGACAAACTGATAGCTTGCATAAAAGACTCTATAATCATCTCCCGGTTCTCTATCAGGCAGGCCTTCAGACCTGCCTGTTCTATTTCCAGTCCCTATTCCAAGGCATAAGTACCGGTGAGGGTTTCCGGACCTGCCCCTGCCGGAGAAAAGACATGGCGGAGCCTTCCGGACAGTTCCGTGGGAAACGTATCCACACCCACGGGAAAGATAAGGTTTTTAACTAAATTCCCCCAAGTTTTTCAAACTGAGCCGAAAAAACAGTAGAGGTCACATTTCACACGTGCGTATACAAAAAAAGCCTCCGGAACTTCTTCAAGTCCGGAAGCTTCAATCAAAACGGCGGCTACCTACTCTCCCACTGTGACGCAGTACCATCGGCGTGGTGAGGCTTAACTTCTCTGTTCGGAATGGGAAGAGGTGGAACCCTCACGCTATAGCCACCTGAATAAGGTTGACATATTGTTGAGCTGTTATCGTAATTTCATTCTGTAGTAAAAACCAAAGGTATACACCATCCAACATATAAAGAAAGTGAACGGGCAATTAGTAATGCTCGGCTTTGGTATCTCTACCTTTACACCTGCATCCTATCAACGTCGTAGTCTACAACGACCCTGAGAAATCTAATCTTGTGGCCGGCTTCGTACTTAGATGCTTTCAGCACTTATCCGATCCAGACTTAGATACCCGGCAATGCACCTGGCGGCACAACCGGCAAACCAGAGGTCTGTCCAACACGGTCCTCTCGTACTAGTGTCAGAGCCACGCAAATTTCATACGCCCACGATAGATAGAGACCGAACTGTCTCACGACGTTCTGAACCCAGCTCGCGTGCCACTTTAATGGGCGAACAGCCCAACCCTTGGGACCTTCTCCAGCCCCAGGATGTGACGAGCCGACATCGAGGTGCCAAACCACTCCGTCGATATGAGCTCTTGGGAGGGATCAGCCTGTTATCCCCGGAGTACCTTTTATCCTTTGAGCGATGTCCCTTCCATACGGAAACACCGGATCACTATGCTCTAGTTTCCTACCTGATCGACTTGTTAGTCTCCCAGTCAAGCGCCTTATGCCATTACACTCTAAGGCCGGTTACCAATCGGCCGGAGGGCACCTTTAGAAGCCTCCGTTACGCTTTTGGAGGCGACCACCCCAGTCAAACTACCCACCAATCAATGTCCCCGTTCCACGGGTTAGAATCCAAACAAATAAAGGGTCGTATTTCAACAGCGGCTCCACAAATACTGGCGTACCTGCTTCAAAGCCTCCGACCTATCCTACACATCACGTGCCCAGATTCAATGAT
>ENA-OQAR01000412-OQAR01000412.1-human-gut-metagenome-genome-assembly--contig:-NODE-412-length-13024-cov-2.249283_pt1 | contig 13024 bp, 12 predicted proteins | sample MGYA00242738_ERZ504533 | MGnify/ENA primary metagenome ERZ504533 (study PRJEB26092, sample SAMD00036276) | human gut metagenome | host: Homo sapiens | study: EMG produced TPA metagenomics assembly of... | reverse complement strand
CTTCTGGCCCGCGTGGGCCTGGCCGACAAGGCCGATGCCTACCCCAAGAGCCTTTCCGGCGGCCAGCAGCAGCGTATTGCCATTGCCCGTGCCCTTGCCATGGATCCGGACGTGATCCTGTTCGACGAGCCCACCAGCGCCCTCGACCCCGAAATGGTGGGCGAGGTTCTGGAACTGATGAAGGAGCTGGCCCACACCGGCATCACCATGCTGGTGGTCACCCACGAAATGGGCTTCGCCCGCGAGGTGTCCAACCGCGTCATCTTCATCGACGACGGCAAGATCCAGGAGGACGAGCCGCCGCAGGAACTGTTCACGAATCCGAAGCATCCCAGACTGAAAGCATTCCTTTCCAAGATGCTGTAATACTTTTTCCACAGAGTAAAAGGGGCTGTTGCATTGTGCAGCAGCCCCCTTTTTACTCTGTATTATTCTTTGATGCGGAACACAAACAGCTTGCTGAAAATGTAATTCAGAGCCATGACGATGAACTGTACCGCAAACTTAGAGATCCGGTCATTCCAGTGCAGAATATTTACCAGCAATGTCATGCAGGCCATTTCGATAAGGAGAGTGGAAATCCTCGCACTGAAAAATTTCAGCATTTCGCGCAATTATCAGTGCTTTTACTTTCAAAAACGAAACTTCGGTTGTGATATAAGCAAAAGAAACTGCGCAGATCCATGAGAACGTATTGGCAGCCATCAGTTGAAATGGGTCTTGCGGATCCAGAAAGGCTGTAGTGAAAAAATAGTAATTGTCAGACTCACTACCGTAGTCAGACCACCTACGATCACATAGTTGATCAATTCCTTATAACGAAAATAAAGTTGCTTTATTGTTTGTATCATACGCAGCGCCCGGAATTGATTTCCTTTTCCACAATATAGATCGGACGGTTTTTCAGCTCTGCGAATGCAACGGAAAAATATTCACCCATAATTCCGACCAGCAAAAAGAGAACAGCAAATAAAACATTGAATGCTGCAAGAATCACCTTATACTCGCGGAAGCCGCACAGTGCACTTATAGCAAAAAGCACAGCAGCAAGAAAACTTACAGCACCGGCATAGAGGCCGAGTTTCAGTGGAAAATCAGAAAACCGACTATGGTGCTGATTGCAAAATTCATCAGTTTTTTTAGCGTATAGTGGCTGGCACCGCCAGCTCTTTCCGCAGCAGTGTATTCCAGCGTTGTTTTCCGGAAACCAACGCTTTGTACATATCCACGTAGAAAACGAGTTTTTTCACGGTAATTTGTACGTAGAACATCTGCCACACGGCTACTGATGGCAAAGAAATCCGATGCATTTTCCTCCAGCTTTACTTGATCAGACAAGGCGTTGATCACCCGGTAGAATGCTCTGGATGTAAAGTTTTTGATGGCACCTGCCGATTTGTTGGAGGTTCGGACCATGCTGATAACCTCATAGCCTTCCTCAAATTTCGCCATGATGGGGGCGATGCATTCCAGAGGGTGCTGCAGGTCGGCATCCATGCAAATGATCACGTCCCCCGCAGCATGATCGATGCCTGCAATCATGGCAGCCTCGTGGCCAAAATTTCGCGAAAAACTGATTACACGGACATTCTTGTTCTGCTGCGCAATCACTTCCAGAATATTCATACTGGCATCGGTACTGCCATCATTTACAAAAATCAGCTCATATCCCCCTCCCCCGTATTCCAAATTCTGTTCGATGGAGCAGAAAGCTTTATAAAACTTTTCCAGAACGGCTTCTTCGTTATAAACTGAAATAATTAACGATAATTTTTTCATTTTAACTTCCCTGCTTTTTCGTAGTTCTTTACGGCTCATCTGCAAATTTGACAACAATTTTTCCGTTGATGCACCGGATCGAACCCTGATCCGGATAGCAGGGCATAGATGCTACCTCGGCATTACCGTCAAACTCTGCGGCATCTCCTAATTCCGGTGCAAAGCCACACCAAAACTCCATGGCTTCCTTCCATGCGTAATCATTGAAAATAGGTTCTCCTTTATATGTAGCCAGATCCAAATCATCGAAATATTCGCTGATTCCAACAAGATTTTTATCGTGCTTGTCATACTCCCCGATATAAACAACCTGCGCATCTTCAGTATACCTCGATACTTTCAATTCGCGTGATCAAAGTTGTGTAATAACTGATCATTTGTGTCTGCATCACGTCTGCTTTTAGGTAGAGGATATTGCTGTAACGAATATTTAGAGTCACAAGTACTCCTAATAGGGCAACAGCGGCTTTACATAGGGCACCTTCTACTTTTGTTCTATCTTCGGGATATTTATCAATAAACCATACAACCAAAGCAAAGGCAAACGCCTGTCCAAAAGTCATTACGGCATGAACATCCCAAGGCTCTACCATCAGGTATACAAAGCATGCTGCAATAGGATATGCGATTAGAATCAATAGGGTTTGACATCCTTTTGGGGTCTTAAGAATATACATTTTCCGGAGCACAAATATGGCAATGATCGCAGTAACAATGATCAACAAAGTATAGACATATCTTGCGCTGAAGTCTTCCACAGCAGTGCTTGGATAAAAGAATGAGCCGTAACCGCACAGTATCCGATAAATATAATTGCTCAGATTTGTTCTTCCAAAATGATTGATACCTTTGTAATCCGTCAAAACAACGCCAAACTGATTCAGAAAATATTGATTGACTAGAAAATATTCTGTAACAAACCCAATGCACACAGTTGCATTACACAGGGCCATTTTCCAAAACGTTTTTCCAGTTCATATCAGACTGCCGGATATCTTCCATCATATAAAGCAGCAATGTACAGATGCAGACCGGGATATTTGCCTGGTACACACCAACAGAGCAAGCCATCAAAACCGTGCAGAGTAATAGAGCGACAACATTCTTTTTCTGGTGAAAAATCCATGCTCCAACAACTCCCAGTAGGGATGCAGCATAATAGTATGGTGCAGTAAACATGTAACTGAATGTTCCCGTCACTGACGGAAATGTCACCATACTTCCGCACAGCAGAATAACAAGAGGCTTTGACTGGATCCTCAAACTATCCGCCAGCAGATATACGATTGCTGCAATGCACAAAATCGTAATCGTACCATTTACCACTGGCAGGCTGTAGTTTTTACTACCCAGCAAATTTGCACTCAGACTTCACAATACTGTCCAGCATCCACCGTCCAGATTCGTAAGTAGCGCCCACTTCATTGAAATACCGTACATCATCATGGAATGAGTATTTGTTGAACAGAACCATACCATGCGCCAACAATCCCCAAAAAGTAGCACTGCACAGTACTGTTTTTAACAGGCTCTCATTTACCTTTAGCTTTTCCGCAGTTTTTTCCATGTCTTTCTCCCAAACAAGGCATCATTCCCGAATTTAGCCAAAACTATACAGTTGTATTATACAATGTCAGCCTATCTCCTGCAACTACTTCTGCAGAAAACGATGCTCTGTGGTTTCTATTTTCCACAGAGCACAGTTCTCATCATTCTGTTTTGTTGCAACTTTTACAGCGCATTATTCGTACCATCTGTTTCCTGCTCACTGGTATAAAGCACCATCAGATGATTTGCGCTTTCTTCCAGCTGGGTCTTGGCCTGACGGAGATTGGCTTCCTCGTTTTCATTCATCTTTTCGGGCTTATCCTTGCGCAGGCAGCGGCGGAGGTTGGTGAGGTCGGTTTTGATGCGGTTCTTCTCATCCTTGTCCAGCTCCTTTTTGCATTTGGAAAGAGCCTCGTCCACCTTGTAGGCCAGCACTCGGCCTGATTATGCAGGTCCAGCCGCTCCTTGCGGCGGCTGTCCTCGGCCTCGTAGGCGGCAGCGTCTGCCATGGCACGCTGGATCTCATTTTCCGAAAGGTTGGTGCTGCCGGTGATGGTGATGTTCTGCTCCCGGCCGGTGCCAAGGTCTTTGGCAGACACCTTCACCACGCCGTTCACGTCGATATCGAAGGTAACTTCGATCTGCGGTTTGGAGGAGAAGCTTGCCCGAATGCCGGTGAGCTTGAATTTGCCCAGACTCTTGTTGTCGCGGGCAAAGTGGCGCTCGCCCTGCAGCACGTTGATCTCCACGCTGGTCTGCATGGGCCGTGCGGTGGTGAAGATCTGGCTCTTGCGGGTGGGGATCATGCTGTTGCGGGTGATCAGCGGGGTGGCCACGCCGCCCAGCGTCTCAATGGAGAGGGTCAGCGGGGTCACATCCATCAGCACAAGGCCCTGCGCGGCTGCGCCGGTGGCACCGGCCAGCTTGCCGCCGCCCTGCAGCAGACCGCCCTGCACAGCCGCACCCATGGCAACACACTCGTCCGGGTTCAGGCTGTGGCTGGGTTCGCAGCCCAGCAGCTCCTTCACCTGACGCTCCACCGCAGGCATCCGGGTGCTGCCGCCCACCAGCAGCACCTTGCCCAGCTGGCTGGCGGAAATGCCTGCATCCCGCAGCGCATTCTGCACAGGAGCCACTGTGCGGGCCAGCAGGTCGCCGGTCATCATCTCAAACTGCGGGCGGGAAAGCGAGATATCCAAGTGGTGAGGGCCGTCCTTGCCCACTGCGATAAAGGGCAGGTTCAGCTGTGCCGACGGCGCGGCAGAAAGCTCCTTCTTTGCCTTTTCGGCTTCCTCTTTCAGCCGGCCCATAGCTGCCGGGTCGCGGGAGAGGTCGATGCGATCCGACTTTTTGAACTCGGCCACGGCATATTCCACGATGCGCTGATCGAAGTCGTCACCGCCCAGATGGGTGTCGCCGCCGTGGCAAGCACCGTAAAGGTCCCGTCCTCGATCTCGATGATGGACACATCGAAGGTGCCGCCGCCGAGGTCGTAGACGAGGATCTTCTGCGATGCTTCGTTATCCAAACCATAGGCCACAGCGGCAGCAGTAGGCTCGTTGATGATGCGCAGCACGTTCAGGCCTGCAATGCGGCCTGCATCCTGCGTAGCCTTGCGCTGGCTGTCGTCGAAGTAGGCGGGCACCGTGATGACCGCTTCGGTCACCGGCTCGCCCAGATAGCTCTCGGCATCGCGGCGGATCTTGGCCAAGATCATGGCGCTGATCTCCTGCGGGGGTCAGGTCTTTGCCGTCGATGTGTACCCGGTAGTCACTGCCCATATGGCGCTTGATGCTGGAGATGGTACGCCCGGAATTTGTGGCGATCTGGCGCTTGGCCGCACCGCCCACCAGACGTTCACCGTCCTTCGTGAAGGCCACAACGCTGGGGGTGGTGCGCTCACCCTCCGCATTGGTGATGACCACGGGCTTGCCGCCCTCCACCACTGCCACACAGGAATTGGTCGTGCCGAGATCGATGCCGATTACTTTGCTCATACTGTCTGTTTCCTCTCCGGTGCTGTGCATCTTGGGCGCAGCTCTTCAAATCATTTCCGAGTATATCTTACCGTCCCGATATGACGATTTTTTAGTCCAATTGTAAAGATTCCATGTCGTAAGCTGTGGCTCGGGCAGGCAGTTCACTGGTCAGTTCCCGGATGAGCTGGTCGGCTTCGGCCAGCCACTGCTCTGCGTCCGGCTCGTGCTCACGGGCCTGATGGCAAAGCCCTGCCTTGCTTCTGCGGCCAGTGCCAGCGCCTTTTTGCGGCTGGTGTAGCGCGTTCGGTCTGGGCCACACGCAGGCACACCTGCGGAGTGTACTCGATATCCGGCATATGGGCTGCGTTGGAGCGGGCACGGCGGTAATACAAAAGTGCCCGGCCATTGTCGCCCCGGGCAGCGTAGTCATCGCCCAGTGCAATGTTGGATAAGATCTCGCCGCTGTCTGCTGCTTCCTTCCACATGCGGCGGGCTTGGCACGGTTCGTGCGGGTGCCGCGGCCCCTATAAATACAGTCTGCCAGCAGGGCAAGTCCCATGGCACTGCCAAGCTCGGCTGCTTTTTCAAAGCATTCCACAGCCTGCGCCCAGTTGCCCTTGCGGGCGGCTTCCTTTCCGGCATCCGCTTTCTCATCACCGGGGTCTTCCGGCGTATGGCCTGCGTGCAGCAAACCGTTGAGCAGAGCGCCGTCCAGCGTAGCCGAGTGGCTCCACGGGTCCAGCACCACGCCGTCGATCCCCTCAGTGGAAAGGGCCAGCTCCATGGCATCCTGCAGGGTGTAATCTGCCATTGGCGGGCAGAAGTGCTGCGGTCGGCGCAGGCCGCAGCTGCAGAGGTGAACATAGGCAGCCATGTGCGGCCCTTCTCGTTGCGCAGGGTCCACAACTGCAGGTCCTTAGCCTTTGCCGTGGGCACCGGATGCTCCGTCCACGGTGCAGGCGTGTTGTGCACCGTCAGTGCCGTGCGCAGCGGCACCAGAACATGGGTCTCCATTTCCAGTGCATAGTTCAAAGCGCCCATCAGCGTCCAGAAGCTTTCTTCGTTCTGGCCTTTATATAAATTTTCCACTGCCTGCTCAAAGGCCGGGCAGCCGGTGCCCGCCGGGCTGTAGGCCGGAGCGTTCTGCCGATGCTTGCGGGTGCCCACCGGGCGCAGCCGGATGCCGCCGTCTTGTCTTTTTGCCATCTGCTCACCATTCTTCCAGTTTCTAGTCAGTTTTTAGTATAGCAGGAAATGGCTTTGGGTACAACGCCTATCTGTATGTATCCATTTTTCCCTGCTCAAAAAAAAGCGGGGTGCCAGATCAGCTTCTTCTGGCACCCCGTTAAAATACATTTTCCTGAAAACGCCTTATTCCGCGTCCAGATCTTCTTCGGTCTCAGCAGCAATATAGATCGGTCTGTGCTTTGTTTCAAGATATGTTTTGGCAAGGTACTCGCCCGCAATGCCCGTACACAGCAGCTGCACACCACTGCACAAAAGGATAATGCAGACAAGGCTCGGCCAGCCGGAAGTAGGGTCGCCGAACATCAGTGCACGCACCACCACGATCATGATGCCTACAAACGCCAATACGCAAAAGGCAAGGCCAAGGCCCGCCGCCATCAGCAGCGGAGCTGTGGAAAAGCCCACAATGCCTTCGATCGAATATTTGAGCAGACCCCAGAAGTTCCACTTTGTTGTGCCCGCCACACGCTCTACGTTTTTGTAGTCGATCCACTTTGTTTTAAAGCCGACCCAGCTGAAAATGCCCTTGCTGAAGCGGTTATATTCCGTCATGCTCAGCACGGCATCAGTCATTTTGCGGCTCATCAGGCGGAAGTCTCTTGCTCCATCCACGATCTCTGTATCCGAGAGCTTATTGATGATCTGATAAAACTTTTTGGCAAACCAGCTGCGAACGGGCGGTTCACCCTCGCGTGTCGTGCGGCGGGTGGCCGCGCAGTCATATTCGCCGGAGAGCAGCAGCTCCAGCATTTCCGGCAGCAGTGACGGCGGGTCCTGCAGATCCGCATCCATCGTTGCTACATAATCGCCCTTTGCCGCTTTTAATCCGGCATAAATGCCTGCTTCCTTGCCAAAGTTCCGGCTGAAGGAGATGTACCGCACACGGGCATCTTTCCGGTGCAATTCCCGCGCGATCTGCAGTGTGCGGTCTTTTGAGCCGTCATCCACAAAGATGAACTCAAAATCTGCTCCGTGGGATATTCCCATCTGCTGTGCGATCTTGCTGGCCTCTTTATAAAAAATGGGAAGTGATTCTTCCTCATTGTAGCACGGAACGACCAAACTTATCAGCATTCCTGTTTCCCCTTTTGTGCAATATTTAAAATCATTGTAGCATACCCCCACCCTGGTTTCAACCGTTTTCGGCATTTTGCCCGGCGGTTTTCAGCACACTTTTGCAATAAAAACATTTTCTATGGCTTTTTAAGTTTTTGTACGCTATAATAAGTAGGATTTCATAAACCTTATAATGCAAGAAAGCAAGAAAGAAGGAGTATCGCCTTGAACAAGATGCTAGGCTATCTGAAGGACTACAAGCGCGAGAGCGTGCTTGCGCCCCTTTTCAAGATGCTGGAAGCCACGTTCGACCTGTTCGTGCCGCTGGTCATGGCGGATATCGTGAACATCGGCATTGCCGCCCACGACTTCCACTATATTCTTGTGCGGTGCGGCATTTTGCTGCTGCTGGCCATGATCGGCCTTGCCTGCACCTGACGGCACAGTATTTTTCCGCAAAGGCGGCCGTGGGCTATTCCACAGCTCTGCGCCACGCCCTGTTTGAGCACATCCAGACCCTGAGCTTTACCGAGATGGACACCCTCGGCACCAGCACCTGATCACCCGTATGACCAGCGACGTGAATCAGGTGCAGAGCGGCCTGAACCTGTTTTTACGCCTGTTCCTGCGCAGCCCGTTCGTGGTGATCGGTGCCATGGTCATGGCCTTTACGGTGAATTCCCGTGCAGCGCTGATCTTTGTAGTGACCATCCCGCTGCTGAGCGTGGTGGTGTTCGGCATCATGGCTGCTACCCGGCCCCTGTACAAGACGGTACAGAATCGCCTTGACCGGGTGCTGGGCCTGACCCGCGAAAACCTGACCGGCGTGCGCGTGGTACGCGCCTTTGATAAGGAAAAGAGCGAGGTAGAGCGCTTTGAGAATGCCAACGACCTGCTGACCAAGATGCAGCTCCATGTAGGCCATATCTCTGCCCTGATGAACCCGCTGACCTATGTGCTCATCAACATTGCCATTGTGGCGCTGCTATATGTGGGCAGCATTGAGATCAATGTGGGTGGCATGGCTTCCGGCGACGTGATTGCGCTGGTGAACTACATGAACCAGATCCTTGTGGAGCTGGTCAAGCTGGCAAACTGATCGTGCAGGTGAGCAAGGCGCTGGCCTGCGCAGGCCGCGTGCAGGCTGTGCTGGACACCACGCCCGGCATGGCCTTCCCGGAAAAGCTTCTGGGCGAGGTGCCCGCCGAAAAATCCGGCGATGCTGTGCGCTTTGAGCATGTAAGCCTGACCTATGCGGGTGCCGGTGCACCCAGCCTTTCCGACATCAGCTTCACTGCAAAGCGCGGCCAGACCATTGGTGTCATCGGCGGTACCGGCAGCGGCAAATCCAGCCTTGCCAACCTGATTCCCCGCTTCTACGATGCCACCGAAGGCACGGTGGAGATCATGGGCCGCGATGCCCGGAATATCCCCGCGAAGAACTGCGCAGCAAGGCAGCCATGGTCATGCAGAAGGCCCAGCTCTTTGGCGGCACCATCCGCTCCAACCTGCTGTGGGGCAACAAGAATGCCACCGATGCGGACCTGTGGGCTGCACTGGAAACAGCACAGGCTGCGGAGTTCGTCAAAGCCAAGCCCCTTGGGCTGGACGAGCCTGTGGAGCAAGGCGGTCGCAACCTGTCCGGCGGACAGAAGCAGCGCCTGACCATCGCCCGCGCCCTTGTGGGCAAGCCGGAAATTCTGATCCTTGACGACAGCGCCAGCGCACTGGACTACGCCACCGATGCCGCCCTGCGCAAGGCACTGGCTGCTCTGCCCGGCAGCCTGACCGTGTTCATCGTGAGCCAGCGCGCCGCCAGCCTGCAGCACGCGGATCAAATTCTGGTGCTGGACGACGGCCATCTGGTGGGCATCGGCACCCACGACCAGCTGCGCCAGATCTGCCCCGTCTACGAGGAGATCTACGAGAGCCAGTTCAAGAAAGGGGATGCGCAGAAATGAGTGCAAAAGCAAAAACAAAGCTGACCCCGCAGCAGCGCAAGGCCACCTTGACCCGTGTTCTGAGCAAGATCAAACCTTATTCCCTGTTTGTGGTGTGCAGCCTTGTAGTGGCCGCTGTGAGCGTGGGCGCACAGCTGTATATTCCCATCCTCTGCGGCAGCGCCATTGATATGATGCTGGGCAAGGGTGCCGTAGATTTTGGCGGTGTGATGCGCATTATCATCGAGGTGCTGGTGGTTGCCGGTGTGGCCGCTCTTGCGCAGTGGCTGCTGAGCGTGTGCAACAACCGCATCACCTTCCTTGTCAGCCGCGACCTGCGCAACGAAGCCCTGCGCAAAATTCAGACCCTGCCGCTTTCCTACCTCGACAGCCACCCCTCCGGCGATATCGTCAGCCGCATGGTGGCCGATGTGGATACCTTTGCGGACGGCCTGCTGATGGGCTTTACACAGCTGTTCAGCGGCGTTCTGACCATCCTCGGCACCCTGCTGTTCATGCTCAGCGAGAATGTGCCCATCACGCTGGTGGTGGTGTGCATCACCCCGCTGAGCCTCGTGGTGGCAAGCTTCCTTGCCAAGCGCAGCTATGGTTACTTCCAGAGCCAGAGCGCCGTGCGCGGCGAGCAGACCGCGCTGGTCAACGAGATGATTGAGGGCCAGAAGGTGGTGCAGGCCTTCGGCCACGAGGCCGAGAGCCTTACCGCCTTTGACGAGGTGAATGGCCGTCTGCAGGACGTGAGCCTGAAGGCCATCTTCTTTTCCAGCCTGACCAACCCCGCCACCCGCTTTGTGAATAACATCGTGTACGCAGGCGTGGGCCTTGTGGGTGCCGTGTACGCGGTGCGGGGCGGCATCACCATCGGCCAGCTGAGCGTGTTTTTGAGCTACGCCAACCAGTACACCAAGCCCTTCAACGAAATTTCCGGTGTAGTCACCGAGCTGCAGAATGCCCTGGCCTGCGCCGCCCGCGTGTTCGAGCTGCTGGATGCCGACGATCAGGTGCCGGAAGTCGAGAACGCCCCCGTGCTGCAGCCGGACGGCCATGTGCAGCTGGAGGATGTTTCCTTCCGCTACCTGCCCGACCGCCCGCTGATCGAGGGCCTTTCCCTCGACGTAAAGCCCGGCCAGCGCATCGCCATCGTCGGCCCTACCGGCTGCGGCAAGACCACCCTCATCAACCTGCTCATGCGCTTCTATGATGTGAACGGCGGTTCCATCAAGGTGTCCGGCACCGACATCCGGGATGTGACCCGCGCTTCCCTGCGCGGCAGCTACGGCATGGTGCTGCAGGACACCTGGCTGCGTGCCGGTACCGTGCGGGAAAACATTGCCTACGGCAAGCCGGATGCAAGCCTTGAAGAGATCGTGGCAGCAGCCAAAGCCGCCCATGCAGACAGCTTCATCCGCCGCCTGCCGGAGGGCTACGATACCGTCATCGCCGAGGACGGCGGCAACATCAGTCAGGGCCAGAAGCAGCTGCTGTGCATTGCCCGCGTGATGCTCTGCCTGCCGCCGATGCTGATCCTGGACGAAGCAACATCCTCCATTGATACCCGCACCGAGGTGCGTATCCAGAAAGCTTTTGCCCGCATGATGCAGGGCCGTACCAGCTTTATTGTGGCGCACCGCCTTTCCACCATCCGCGAGGCGGACGTGATCCTTGTGATGAAGGACGGCCACATTGTGGAGCAGGGCAGCCACGACGAGCTGCTTGCTGCAAACGGCTTCTACGCCAAGCTCTACAACAGCCAGTTCGAGGGCGTGGAGACCTGAGAGTCCTGATAATAATAACAAAAAGGAGCGATGCGCTGCATCGCTTCCTTTTTGTTATTATTTGCTTTCAACTTTCTGCACGATGGGTTCATCGGGCGGCGGCGTGAGGGTAGAGTGCTCCACAATGAACTGCTCCGCCCTCTCCCGGGCCAGACGCTGGCGCACCTTGCGTGCATCGTTGGCGGGGAAGGTGCGCTCGCCGTCCAGCTTGGCATCCCAGTGGGCAGCGGCTGCTTCCACCTCGGCGTCCGTGGGTGCAAGGCCCTCCTTTTCTGCCACCAGCAGAAGCCCCAGCCAGCTGCGCAGCTTGCGCTCTGCCTGCGCGTGGAGCCATGCACGGAACTCTTCCACCGTCTGGCCGCGCACTTTAAGGAACTGGTCAAAGTTGATGCCATTGGCCTGCAGGCTCAGGTTGAACTGGCGCTGCTCGGCAAAATAGTTACCGCCCACCAGCTGCTTTGGCAGCGGGCCTTTCACTGCATCGCCCAGCTGCCATACCAGCTCCTTGCGTGCCCGCTGCTCAGCCTGGGCACAGCGCTGTGCCCAGATCTCGCGGGCCACCTGCTGCCGCAGCGCCGCCTTGCCCGCTGCATCGGCTGCACGTTCTTCGTCGCCGTGGTGGCGGTTGATCTCCAGTTCAATGGTCAGCTGCCGGATGGGGTGCGGCTCAATGGGCTGCACGAAACCGGTGTATGCTCCCACTTCCAGCGGCGGCAGCGCGTAGAACTGCGCACCCGCCCGGAAGCCCTCGGCCCGGTTCACCGCCAGCAATTCAAAATCCGGGTCGGTCACCGGCACCACATGGTACTCCTGCACCAGCTGCTCATACAGCGCCGAAAAACCGCCAAGAATGGTGCGATTCACCGCCTCGGTCAGCAGACCATCCTCTTCCTGCGGCGCGTCCGGCTCCGCCTGCACCTGTGCAACGGCTGCCGCCAGTTCCTCGGCACCGGCTGTGAATACCAGACGGCAGTCGCCCGGCTCAGCCATGCCAAAATGTTCCAGTTTCATCTTCTTTTCCCCTTTCAGCGGGCAATGCCCACGGTCAGCACCAGCAGAGCCACACCTATCACGGTATACAACACCTCGGCTCCCAGCGTGGCCCGGTCGCCTTCCACGTACATCTTCTCCGGGTCGTCGGGGTCATAGTATAAGGTGACGGTATCCCCCACCGCAAAGCTCTTGCCCCGCGCAGGCTTCGGGTAGTGCAGCCGATGGCTGCCGCCTGCGGTGGTAAAGGCCAGCACATAGGCACCGCCATCCCGGCTCCGCACGGTGCCCTCCACCGTGGCTGTGACCTTCTGCCCCTGCGTGCACAGCCTGCGCCGTGCCAGCACACTGCGCAGAGCCATAAAGAACATGATGCCTGCTCCCAGCAGGAAAATAATGATATTGAACATTCTGCATTTCCCTCGTTTTCTCAGTCTGCGCGCAGGACACCCTCCCAGCGCGTCCTGTTTATTGTATCACACTTTGGCAAAAATTTCGCCCTGCAGCCGCCATTCAGAATGCATCAATTTTCAAGCAAAAATTTTGTCGAGAAAAATTAAAAATAATGCTTGACAATTCTGCCATATCTGGTATAATAACTATCGTTCCGAGCAACACAGCTCGCAAACAAAACAGAATATGCGGATATGGCGGAATTGGCAGACGCGTTAGATTCAGGTTCTAATCGGGG
>ENA-OQAR01000411-OQAR01000411.1-human-gut-metagenome-genome-assembly--contig:-NODE-411-length-13053-cov-2.160916_pt1 | contig 13053 bp, 15 predicted proteins | sample MGYA00242738_ERZ504533 | MGnify/ENA primary metagenome ERZ504533 (study PRJEB26092, sample SAMD00036276) | human gut metagenome | host: Homo sapiens | study: EMG produced TPA metagenomics assembly of... | reverse complement strand
GGCACAGCGATGACCACCTATGCCAGCCAGAATATGGGCGCAAAGGACCTGGACCGTGTGGACCGGGGTGTGTACACCGCCCTCGGCATCGGCTGCGTGTACAGCATTGCGTCCTTCCTCATCCTGCGCGTGACGGATAAGCTGCTCATCGGCCTGTTCCTGGATGCCAGCGAGACCGCCATCATGGCCAACGCCAGAGCCTTCATCTTCTGGAACAGCGTATTCTACATCCCGCTGGCGGTGCTCATTATCTACCGCTACACCATTCAGGGTCTGGGCTTCTCCGGCCTTGCCATGTTTGCCGGTGTGGCCGAGATGATCGCCCGCGCCATGGTGGGCTTCTGGTTCGTGCCGCTGTGGGGCTACTTTGCGGCCTGCATCGCAAGCCCGGTGGCATGGTTCTTTGCCTGCTTCTTCCTCATTCCGGCCTACTTTGTGGTGCGCAAACGCCTGCAGAAGGAAAAAGGACATCGAGAAGGAACACGATGCCCGCACCGCAAACGCTTAAAAAATGTTCGCAAGCTCTCCTGCAAAGGGGAGCTTTTTTTGCTGTTTGGGCTGTAGAGTAGGCCGCGTGCTGGGAGCTTTCTCCGCGAACAGCCCGGAACCCACGGTTCCGCCCCTGTGCTTACGCACGGGGCCCCACTTCCCGGACATTCGCTGAAGAAACTCCCAGCCCTTGGTTTCAGGGAACTTTATCAGGTGCTACTGTGGGAGCGTTATCTGAGAAAGTTACTGATTTTGAACGATATGACGATTAAAAAGCAACTTTGTCAATGTGACAAGGTTGCTTTGTTCTGAGAAAGTTCCAACTTTGCCAAAATGTCCGAACTTTGTCAAGTTGACAAACATCGAATTTATGACGTAGATGGGTTGTTAAATTGGAAGTTTGTCGGATATTTCTCCACGGTAGAGCTGCACTGCAGTCTGCCCGGATGATTTACAAATCCCGCCAAAAGCGTTATACTACTTATGATTGTGTAATTTGGCAGGAGGTGAGCGCATGGCAGAGCAGCAGCTGGAACAGATCGAGGGCACCGTGGAGGACATCATCTACGAGAACACCGACAACGGTTATATGGTGTTCGAGGTGTCCGGCGGCGGTGTGGTCACGGTGGTGTGCGGCATTGTGGGCGAACTGCACGCGGGCGAAAGCGTGGTCTGCCGCGGCCGCTACGAGAACCACGCCACCTATGGCCGCCAGTTCCACGCACAGGAGTGCGAGACCGACATGCCCAAGGATCTGGAAGCGGTGTACGCCTTCCTTGCCAGCCGGTCACTGCCGTACATCGGGGCCAAGACGGCGGATAAGATCATCGACCTGTTCGGTGCCCAGGCGCTTGAGGTGATCGCCAACGACCCGGCCCGGCTCACGCAGGTACCCGGCATCTCGGCGGACAAGGCCGACCGCATCCAGCAGGAGTTCAAGCGGATGTTTGGGATGCGGGAGCTGATCGCCTATCTGGCGCAGTTCGAGATCAGCCCGCGCCGCGCGATGGAGGTGTTCCGTACCTTCGGCCCCGGGGCCATGCAGGCCATTGCGGCAAATCCCTATCTGCTCTGCGGCGAACCGCTGCAGCTGGATTTCCGCCACGCGGACAGCATTGCCCAGTATTACCACATGGAAGGCGACTGCGCCCAGCGGCTGGAAGCGGCCCTGCTGCGCACCCTGCGCCACAACGCGGGCAACGGCCACACCTGCCTGCCGCGCACCCAGCTGCTGGAAACGGCATCCAATTTTATCCATCAGCCGCCGGAAAAGCTGGCTGCTGCGCTGGACGAGTGCATCCGCACCGAAGAACTGCGGGTGAAGCTGTTTGACGGCACACCGTATATTTATCTGCCCGACCTGCTGGAAGCCGAGGAGGACATTGCTGCCCGGCTTGCCATGCTGACAAAACGGGGCAAGAATACCGCCCACGGGCTGGATAAAAACATTCAAATTCTGGAACTGACGCAGGGCTTTGCCTATGCGCCCCTGCAGAAGGAAGCCATCCGCAAAGCCATGACCGAGAACTGCCTTGTGCTCACCGGCGGCCCCGGCACCGGCAAGACCACCACCGTTAACGCCATTCTGCAGCTGCTGGAAGATCAGGCGGAACGGGTGGCCCTGTGTGCGCCCACCGGCCGCGCGGCTAAACGGCTGAGTGAGCTGACCGGCCGCAAGGCCAGCACCATCCACCGTCTTTTGGAGGTGGACTACACCGGCGGCGTGGTCAGCTTTATCCACAACGACAAGAACCTGCTCAAGTGTGATGTGGTCATTCTGGACGAAATGAGCATGGTGGATGTGAAGCTGTTTCAGGCCCTGATCGCAGCGCTGCGCTACAGCTGCCGCATTATCATGGTAGGTGATGCCGACCAGCTGCCCAGCGTCGGCCCCGGCAATATTCTGGGCGAGATCATCCGCTCCGGGCTGGTGCCCACCGTGTGCCTGAACGAGATCTTCCGGCAGGCAAAGCGCAGCCTGATCGTGGAGAACGCCCACCACATCATCTCAGGTGAACCGCTGCAGAAGGGCGGTAAGACCGACGACTTCTTCTTTTTGGAATCGGACGGCGATGCGGCCCAGCGGTTGGTGTGTGATCTGGTCACCACCCGCCTGCCGCGCAGCTACGGCTTCGATCCGATCCGGGACATTCAGGTGCTGTGCCCCACCAAGCTTGGCCCTACCGGCACACAGGCACTGAATGTGGAACTGCAGAACCTGCTGAACCCGGAACAGACGGGCAAGCCCCAGCTGCAAAGCGCCGCCCGGGTGTTCCGCGTGGGCGATAAGGTGATGCAGGTGCGCAATAATTACGAGATCATCTGGAACCGCATTGGCGGGGAGCAGGGCGTGGGTGCCTACAATGGCGACATCGGCATTGTGGAGAGCATCAACACGCGGGATCGCTCCATGGTGGTGCGCATGGATGATAAGCGGCTGGTCTACCCGGCAGAGAACCTGGGCGAGCTGGAGATCGCCTATGCCATCACGGTACACAAAAGTCAGGGCAGCGAGTTCCCGGCGGTGATCCTGCCGGTGGCGCAGGTGCCGCCGCGGCTGTGCTACCGCAACCTGTTCTACACCGGCGTACCCGTGCACGGAAGTTGTGCATTGTGGCGGGCCGCAGGGACGTTGTGAACCGCATGATGGGCAACATCCGCCAGAACCTGCGCTACAGCGGCCTTGCCTATCTTTTGCAGGCAGAGCTGCGCCGGAACAGACGGAAACAGAATAACTCCTTCCGTCACCTTCGGTGACAGCTCCCTCGGAGAGGGAGCCTCTGGCGAAGAGGAAAAGCTTTCTGCACTGCCAAAGCCTCCCTCTGGGAGGGTGGTGGATGCGAACAAAGTGAGCAGACGGAAGGAGCTCAAAACCGGTATACTTTTTACGGAAACTATGCTATACTGTAAGTTGGTATGATTTCGGCCTGCATCAACAGGCCGTTGTTTCGATAGAGGAACCAGAGAAAGGAAAAAAAGAACTTATGGCACAGAACGATATCGGTATCGATCTTGGTACCACTACCATTATCATTGCGCAGGAGGGCAAGGGCGTTGTGCTCAACCAGCCCAGCGTTGTGGCAATGGATACCCGCAAGAAGACCGTGCTGGAAGCAGGCGATAAGGCCCTTGCTATGGTGGGCCGCACCCCGAACTATATTTCTGCCATCTTCCCGCTGAAGGACGGTGTGATCAGCGACCACACCATGACCCGTGAGCTGATCTGCCGTTTTGTCAAGCAGGTGTACAGCTCCCACATGGTCAAGCCCCGCGTGGCCGTCTGTGTGCCCGCCGCCATTACCGGCATTGAAAGCGATGCGTGGTGGAGGCTGTGGTGGCCGCTGGTGCCCGTCAGGTGTACCTGATCGACGAACCCATTGCCGCTGCCCTTGGCTCCGGCATCGACATCACCCAGCCGGAGGGCCGCATGATCATTGATATCGGCGGCGGCACCACCGATATTGCAGTGCTTTCTCTGGGCGGCAAGGTCAAGGCCACCAGCGTGCGCGTGGCCGGCAACCACTACGACGAAGAGATCCTCAAGTTCGTGCGCAACAAGTACAGCGTTGCCATTGGCCAGCGCACCGCCGAAGAGCTGAAAAAGAACGTGGCCTGCTGCCCCCAGAAGACTGATTTCCACGAGACCATGGAGATCAAGGGCCGCAGCCTGCTCACCGGCCTGCCGGTGCGTGTGAATGTTTCCACTGACGACCTGTACGAACCGGTCATGATGCTCAGCGAGCAGATCGGCACCGCGGCCCATCAGGTGCTGGAAAAAACCCCTCCGGAACTGGCAGGAGATATCTTCCGCAATGGTGTCATGCTGACCGGCGGCGGTGCACAGCTGCACGGCCTTACCGAATACCTGAGCGAAGAGCTGAAGGTGGAGGTGACGGTTTCGCCCGATCCCGTCAACTGTGTGGCACTGGGCACTGCCATGAGCCTTGGCCTGAACGACAAGCTGGAAACCGGCTTTTTGGATGCAACGCCCCGCATTGGCCGCAGATAATCAAAGCTGCACCATTTATCCATGAATCTGAACAAAAGCGCCAAAAAGAAAAAATATCTATTTTTGTTGAAATAAATTGGAAAATAAGGTATAATGTACCCAAATTGATTTTCTGCTGACGATCTTGTATCGGACGCAGTATACAAGAAACAGGAGGAAAACCATGGATTTAGGTTTTGACGTGGTCGTTACCATTACCGGCATCGTACTGGTGTTCTTGATCCTTATCCTGCTGATGGCGATTATCACGCTGGAAGGCAAGATCTTCGATTCGATGAACGCAAAGAAGAAGGCTGCCAAGGAAGCCGCCAAGCTCCCGCTGTACAGCCCGCTGCACCCGTGCAGCAGGCCGCAGCTGCTCCCGCTCCTCAGGTGGAAGAGGGCATTCCCGGTGATGTGATCGCCGCCATTATGGCAGCAATCCATGCAATGGGCAACGGCAAGTACACCCTCAAGGCTGTGCGCCGCAGCAAGAACGGCTGGGGCAATGCGGGTGTAAACGACACCACCGCACCGTTTTAACAGAGGAGGAAGAGCATGACACAGTTTATTGATACTCTGGTCGGTATTTTCCAAAGCTCCGGCTTTGCGAGTTTGGCGAGCCGGGCGGCTACCTGTACGCAGTTATGATCTGCGTGGGCTGCTTTTTGCTGTACCTGGCCATCGTCAAAGAGTTTGAGCCGCTGATCCTGCTGCCCATGGCATTCGGCATGATCCTGGCAAACCTGCCCGGCAGCGGCGTTATCCACATGCAATATTTCGTCGGTGACGGTCTGGAACACCCCATGTGGGTGGAGATCCTGAACAACGGTGGTCTGGCCGATATGCTCTACATGGGCGTTAAGCTGGGCATCTACCCGCCGCTGATCTTCCTGGGCATCGGCACCATGACCGACTTCGCACCCCTGATCTCCAACCCCAAGAGCCTGCTGCTGGCGCTGCCGCTCAGTTCGGCATCTTCGGTACTTACATGGCGCTCGTCTGCTGACCGCTACCGGTCTGGTGGACTTCACCCAGAAGCAGTCCGCTGCTATCGCCATCATCGGCGGTGCAGACGGTCCTACCGCTATCTTCGTTACCTCCCGTCTGGCACCTGAGCTGCTGGGCTCCATCGCTGTGGCGGCCTACAGTTACATGGCGCTGGTGCCTGTTATCCAGCCGCCCATCATGAAGGCACTGACCACCAAGAAGGAACGTACCGTCGTGATGAAGCAGCTGCGCACCGTCTCCAAGACCGAGAGGGTCATCTTCCCCATCATGGTCACCATCATCGTTTCCCTGATCGTTCCGGATGCCGCTGTTCTGGTGGGTATGCTGATGCTGGGCAACCTGATGAAGGAATGCGGCGTTGTGGATCGCATCCAGAAGACTGCCGGCAATGAGCTGATGAACATTATCACCATCTTCCTGGCACTGTCCGTTGGCTGCACCACCTCTGCAAACACCTTCCTGAACACCCGCACCCTGTTCATCATCGTGCTGGGCCTGATCGCATTCTCCTTCGGCACTGCCGCAGGTGTGCTGTTCGGCAAGCTGATGTATGTGCTGACCGGCGGTCAGGTGAACCCGCTGATCGGTTCCGCAGGCGTTTCCGCTGTGCCTATGGCCGCTCGCGTTTCCCAGAAGGTTGGCCAGAGCGAGAATCCCTCCAACTTCCTGCTGATGCACGCAATGGGCCCCAACGTGGCCGGTGTTATCGGTTCTGCCGTTGCTGCTGGTATCCTGATCAACATTTTCAGCTAAGCGCTTTCTGAAAAGCATTTTTTCCGCCCGTCGGTTCGCAAGAGCTGCCGGGCGGTTTTTGTTTTACGATTTGAAATGCCCGCCGCGTTTGCTTTGGGCATAAAATAAGGAAATTATATTATTTATTTCGTGTTTGTCGCAGCCTGCGGCTGCTCCAAACACATTTTCACAAAAAGGCCGTAACGAAAAACGGCTGCTGTTTTATCAGATGCAATTTTTTCTCTACGACCTCTTTCGTGAAAAAGTAACTCCGAAAAGACCGCAGGCTTTTCGGAGTTACAAATTATAAAAATATTTTTTTCCGCTGAAAATAGCCAGAGCGAAACGCGGCGGCTATTCTCAATCGTTTTGAAATGTGGTATACTGTATTTTGATAGTATAAACATAAAAGGAACAGGGGAAACCATGGCAACAGATCGTCACACAGGAATTCTGCGCTCTGCGCGATACCTATATCGAAAAACAGTTTGGCCGCCTGAACGATATGCAGCGGCAGGCAGTGTTCACCACCGATGGCCCGCTGCTCATCCTTGCTGGTGCAGGCAGCGGCAAGACCACCGTGCTGGTAAACCGCATTGCAAACCTCATCCGGTTCGGCTCGGCCCACGGCTCCAAACAGACACCGCGCCCGGCCACGGAGGACGATATCAAGGCTCTGCGCAACGCCATCATGACCGGCACTGCCGCCCCCAGCTGGCTGGACGGGATGCTGCGCCAGAACGCTGTGCGCAGCTGGAACGTGATGGCCATTACCTTTACCAACAAGGCAGCAGGGGAGCTGAAGGAACGTCTGCGCCGGATGCTGGGCGGCGAGGAGGGCGATGAAGTGTTCGCTTCCACCTTCCACTCGGCCTGTGTACGCATCCTGCGCCGCTGGGCGGAGGAGATCGGCTACCCGCGCAGCTTTACCATCTACGATACCGATGATTCCCAGCGCGTGATGAAGGCTGTCTACAAAGACCTGAATGTGGACGATAAGTTCCTGCCCATCAAGGCTGCGATCAACCAGATGAGCCGATGGAAGGATCAGCTTGTCAGCCCGGAACAGGCCCTTGCCAGCCCCGCAAAAGATACCAAAGGCGCGCTGACGGCCCGCATCTACGCGGCCTACGAAAAGCGCCTGAAGGAAGCCGGAGCATTCGACTTTGACGACCTGATCTACCAGACTGTGCAGCTGCTGGCCGAGCACAAGGATGTGCGGGATTTCTACCAGAACAAATACCGCTATCTGCTGGTGGACGAGTATCAGGACACCAGTGTGGCGCAGTTCCGTCTGGTGAGCCTCCTCACCGGCCCGGAAAAGAACATCTGCGTGGTGGGCGATGATGACCAGAGCATCTACCGCTTCCGCGGCGCTACCATTGAGAACATCCTTAATTTCGAGCGCATTTACCCGGGCACCAAGACCATCCGTCTGGAACAAAACTACCGCTCTACGTCCAATATCCTGAACGCTGCGAACTGTGTCATTCAGCACAACACCGAGCGCAAGGGCAAGACCCTGTGGACCAGCAATGGCGAGGGCGACAAGGTGCAGGTGTACACCGCCGAGAACGAGCAGGACGAGGCCAGCCACATCGCGGATGTGATCGGCCAGCACCTGAAAGAGGGCGGACATCTGGCCGACCACGCTATCCTCTACCGTATGAACGCCCAATCGGCCCCCATCGAAAGCTACTTTACCCGTGCAGGCATCCCCCACAAGATCGTGGGCGGCCAGCGCTTCAACGACCGCAAAGAGGTCAAGGATATTCATTCCTACATGTCCATCGTGGCGAACCCCCGCGATGATGTGCGCCTGCGCCGCATCATCAACGAGCCTGCCCGCAAGATCGGTGCCACCACCGTGGAGGTGATTGCCGATCTGGCCGCGCAGGAGGGCGTGAGCATGCTGGACATCATCGGCCATGCCGACCAATATGCAAAGCTCAGCCGCGCCGTAATGCCGCTGCTCAAGTTCTGGCAGATCTATCAGCGCCTGCAGGATTCTTTGGAGACCCGCACGCTGGACGAATTTGCAGCCGATGTGATCGAGCTGACCGCTATAAGGCCATGCTGGAAGCCGATGCAGCCAAGGGCCACGAGGATGCGGCTGACCGCCTGCAGAACCTTGGTCAGCTGGTCAACAACGTCAAGAACTACTGCGACCAGCACGGTGAGGAAGCCACGCTGGAAGGCTATCTGGAAGATATCGCCCTCATCAGCGATATCGACAGCTATAACGAGAGCGCCGATCAGGTGGTACTCATGACCATCCACTCCGCCAAGGGTCTGGAATTTCCGTATGTGTTCCTGATTGGCATGGAGGAGGGCGTATTCCCCAGCGAGATGAGCAAGTATTCCGAGGCCGATCTGGAAGAGGAGCGCCGCCTTGCCTACGTGGGCATCACCCGCGCAAGAAGGAGCTGTACATCTCCAACAGCGTTTCCCGGATGCTGTATGGCCGCACCCAGCGCAACGAGCCGAGCCGCTTTTTGCGGGAGATCGAGCCGGAGTATATCGAGGAGACCCGCAGCCCGGTACTGGAACAGCGCTCCCGCTTTGGCGGCTGGGGTGACAGCTATCGTGATACGGTGCCCGGTGGTGCGTCCGGTTACTCCGGGCCGTCCGGATGGGGCCGCAGCGCCAGTGGGTACGGTTCGGGCGGCTACGGAAGCGGCTATAGCAATCGCAGCGGCTACCTGAACCGCGAATACAACGCGGGCGAGGGCCGCGGCTTTGGCTCGGCCTATGCAAACCGGGGCAGAGCCAGAGCGGATATGGTTCCGGCTATGGCCGCAGCGGCGCAGGTACGGGATATGGCTCTGGTTACAGTTCTGCATATTCTGACGGAACAGCGCAGAAAAAAAACCTGCAAAGCAAAATCTCCTTTACAGGCACACCGGCAGCAAAAAACCGCTGCAAAAAGGCGCAAAAACACTATGAGCCGGGCGATCTTGTGGAGCACAAGGTGTTCGGACGCGGTCAGGTAGTGGCTGTGAAGCCTGCCGCCGGAGATCAGATCGTGGAGATCAACTTTGAAAAGGTGGGCATCAAAAAAGACCATGGCCAATTTTGCGCCCCTGACCAAAATCACTGCGGAGGAATAACACACTTATGATGACTGTTCGTTTGATCGCACATACCCCGGAGCCGGAAAAGGTGGTGGCTGCAGCGGCAAAGCTCTGCTATTCCGATGCGCACATCACCGACCTGCTGGACGGCCTGACCGAGGAAAAGACCGCGAAGTTCCTGACCATGCTCAGCGATCTGGGCCATGCCAGCCCCATTGAACATGCCAGCTTCACCTTTGGCATCGAGGGGGTCAGCCGCACTTTGCTGGCGCAGATCACCCGCCACCGTATTGCATCCTTCAGTGTGCAGAGCCAGCGCTATGTGCGGCTGGACGATTTCCGCTATGTGGTACCGCCCGAGATCGAAGCTATCCCGGAAGCAAAGGAAGCTTTCCTTGCCAGCATGGAAGAGGACGCAAAGCGCTACCTCGACCTTGCCCACAAGCTGGAAGAAGGCCACACCGCCCGCCTGATGGCTGAAGGAATGCCGGAAAAGCAGGCCCGCGCCAAGGCCAGCAAGCAGGCCAACGAGGATGCCCGCTTTGTACTGCCCAACGCCTGCGAGACCAAGATGGTGGTCACCATGAATGCCCGCAGCCTGCAGAACTTTTTCCACCTGCGCTGCTGCAGCCGCGCCCAGTGGGAGATCCGGGAGCTGGCCGAAAAGATGTTCGAGCTGGTGTATCCGGTGGCACCGCATATCTTTGCAAAGTCCGGCCCGGCCTGTGTATCCGGCCCCTGCCCGGAGGGAAAAATGTGCTGCGGCAAAACCGCCGAGGTGCGCGCAAAATATGCATCCATCAAGGAGGCTGCAGGCGTATGAGCAAGGGAAAACTGATCGTACTGGAAGGGCTGGACGGCAGCGGCAAGGCCACGCAGGCAAAGCTGCTGGCAGCACATTTAAAGGGGCAGGGCTTTTCTGTGCGGGAGATCACCTTCCCGAATTATGAGAGCGACTCCAGCGCCCTTGTAAAAATGTATCTGGCCGGGCAGTTCGGCCAGCACCCGGACGATGTAAACGCCTATGCACCTCCAGCTTTTATGCGGTGGACCGCTACGCCAGCTACAAAAGGACTGGGGCAGTTTTTACGAGAATGGCGGCATCATCATTGCCGACCGCTACACCACCTCCAACGCGGTGCACCAGTGCTCCAAGCTGCCGCCGGAGCAGTGGGAGAGTTTTCTCGGCTGGCTGTTTGATTTTGAATTCCATCTGCTGGGCCTGCCTGCGCCGGATGAGGTGATCTACTTACAGGTAGACCCCGCCGTGAGCCAGAAGCTTATGACCCAGCGTTACCACGCGACGAGAGCAGGAAGGATGTGCACGAGAAGGATACCGAGTATCTTGCCCGCAGCCGCTGCGCCGCCGAGTATTGTGCCGCGCACTTGGCTGGGCCGTCGTGCATTGCACCAGCGGGGGACAACATGCGCAGCATCGAAGACATTCAGGCCGAAAGTGCAGGAGATCGTGTTGAAGCAGCTGACATAATTTTCGATAAGAGGGGGCATCCTGACAGATGTATCGTTTGATGCAGCCGGAAGATAAACCGGCAAGTGCTGGCTTTATGGCAGAGCCAGCGCAATGAATCAGAAGAATTTGCCAAAAAGGCCATTGAGCAGTTTGCAGGCGAGCAGAACGTCTATGTGGCCGAGGAAAATGACGAGATCGCCGCGGTGGCGCTGGCTGTGCCGGTCACGCTGCAGGGCCGCAGCGGCACCTACCTGTACGGTCTGTGCGGCGAGGGCAGCCTGATCCTGGCGGGCCTTGTGGACTATCTGTGTGCCCAGCAGAAGCTGCGCGGCGCAGGGTTTACGGTGGCAGTGCCCACCAGCCCGGAGCAGGCCGCACTGCTGCAGGATAAGGGCTTTGCATGGGCCTTCGCCCTGCGCTGTCTTCCCCGCGAGGTGGAGCGCAACCTGTGGAGTCAGGCGGAGTTTGATTCCGTCACCGCCAAAAAGCTGTGTGAGCTGCGGGAGCGCTTCTGGCCCGATACCGTGCAGCTGACCCCGGAGCGCATGGCCGTGGTGCTGGGAGATCTGTACTCCTCCGGTGCCACCATCGTTTCCAGCGCCCACGGCTATTGGTATTTATTTCCGCAAGGAGGATACGCTTTACTTTGTGGAGCTGCAGGCCGACAATGACCGCGCCGCCGAAGTACTGATGGAAGCGCCCGCGAAAAGGAAGTCATTGTGGAAAAGGCGGTCATTACCGTGGGCGCATCCCAGCCGCTGTTCCTCGGCGAGGGCACCCGGCAGGACTACGGCATGATCCGCTTTGATGCCGAACCCTTTGATGTAGCCGAAAGCTACATGCGCCTGATGCTGGAAAACTAAGATAAAAGGAAGGTGCTTATGGCACACGAAAAAAAACACCCGCAAAAAGGCGGTGTAGGGAAGATCCTGCTGGTGCTGGTGGTACTGCTGGCGCTGGCCGTTGGCGGGGCGCTGCTGTTTGCGCACAACGAGATCAGCGGCAATGGCAGACCCGGCACGGAGGTAACGGTGAGCATCCCGCAGGGCAGCGGCGTTTCCGTCATTGCGCAAAAGCTCAAGGATGCGGGTGTGATCCGCTCGGCCTATCTGTTCCGCTGGTATGTGGGGCAAAAGGGCGCGGCATCAAAGCTGCAGTATGGCGATTTTACCCTGCAGAAGAGCGCCTGCTCTTACGATGCCATTATTGCGGTCCTGTCCACTTACGCTAAGGCCGAAACGGTGCGCGTGACCATCCCAGAGGGAACCACGGCCATTGCCATTGCCCAGAAGATGGAAGCCGCCGGGCTGTGCAGCGCCGAGGATTTCCTGAAGGAAGCCAACGAGGGCGATTTCAGCGAATACACCTTCTGGCAGTACGTGCCGGACGATGCCGACGCGCCGGACCGCTTTATGAAGTGCGAGGGCTATCTCTTCCCGGAGACCTACGAATTCTTAAAGGACGACACCGTGCACAACTATGTGGCCACCTTCTATGCCCAGTTCGATGCACAGATCACCGATGAGATGTATGCAGAACTTAAAAAGCAGGATATGACCCTGCCCCAGCTGATCACACTGGCATCCTTTGTGCAGGAGGAAGCAGGCAACAGTCAGGACTCGAACGTGGCACAGGTGTTCCACAACCGTCTGGCTGCGGATTCGCCCTACCCGCGCCTGCAGAGCAACACCTCCAGCTATATCCAGAGCGACAGTGACAACAATTACCTCTGGAACTGGGTGGCACCCTACTATGGCGGCTGGGATAATATCCCGGAAAATATCGTGGCTGCGTATGATACCTACAGCTGCAAGGGCCTGCCTGCCGGGCCGATCTCGAACCCTGGCATTGCGGCCATCAAGGCAGCGCTGGCCCCCCAGCCCAATGAGGAGGCCAAGGATGCCTATTTCTTTGTGACCGACCTCAAGGGCAGCTATTATTATGCCCACACCCTGAGCGAACACAGCGCAAACTGCCAGAAGGCAGCACAAGTGAACAAAACTGTGAATACGGAAAAATGAGAGGAATTTGAACTATGCTGCAAATCCCGGAACTGCTGGCCCCGGCAGGCGATCTGGAACGCCTGCGCTATGCCATCAACTACGGTGCCGATGCCGTTTACTGCGGCCTGCCTGAATTTGGAATGCGGTCTGCTCCGGCCAACTTTACGCCGGAACAGCTGGCCGAGGGTGTCATCTACGCTCACGCCCGCGGCCGCAAGGTCTACCTGACCATGAACACCCTGCCCACCAACGAGGAAGCCGACCGCCTGCCCGAGGCCATCAAGG
>ENA-OQAR01000410-OQAR01000410.1-human-gut-metagenome-genome-assembly--contig:-NODE-410-length-13056-cov-2.715137_pt1 | contig 13056 bp, 16 predicted proteins | sample MGYA00242738_ERZ504533 | MGnify/ENA primary metagenome ERZ504533 (study PRJEB26092, sample SAMD00036276) | human gut metagenome | host: Homo sapiens | study: EMG produced TPA metagenomics assembly of... | reverse complement strand
ATCGACGGGCATTCTGCGCGGACTTCTGCGCAGCAGTTATCCGGTACGCCCGGTTTTTAAGGTGGCCGATTATAGACCCCCGCAAAGAGGAACTTTCCAACTGTTTTCTCATTTCGGATAAGGCCCGCTGCATCGCGGGCAGTGTGCTGGAACTTGTCTGCGCTCAACTGTGGAAATAAACCTGTAAAAAGCAAAAACCTCCGCTTCCCCAGCGGCAGTACCGACAGGGAAGCGGAGGTTTCTATTTTTCATTTCAGTTGCGGTAGCAGCGGTCCTGGCCTACCAGCCAGTCCTCACACAGCGCTGGGCTTCCTCCAAACTGCGGCTCTCGCAGTCGAAGAATGCACCGTGCATCGAGCGATAGGAGTAGTGAACTCTCGGAATACCGTTGCCATCCTTGAAGCGTTCGCAGCGTTCTTCACCGGGCATCAGAAAAAGTTGTTCCATGGTTCCTTCTCCTTTGATTTCAGCATTCCGGAGCGGCGGCCGGGTGCAAGCCGCACAACGCTTGCTATTGTAGCACGCAGGGGAGAAGTTTGCTATTGCCTTTTTGGCCAAAGATATGTTTTGTTTTTCTCTTGCGGTTGTGGCACAAAAGGTCTTGACAAGATCATTCGTACAGGATGCATTCCTGTTCCTGCATTTTTCTTTTTTTGCCGCTGACGCTTTGCAGGGGCAGCTGCCTTGGCGTATGAAAAAAACCGATGGAACGGATGAAAATATTTTGTATACTTTTCACAGTTTTCTTCTCGAGATTTTGGTGGTACAATAGAAGCATTAAAATATATCCTTTCAGGAGGAGCACATGGCAGAAAAGAATATTGAACTGGATAGTGTAGAGGTCGCCGCAGCTGTTTTTGGCAACTGCGACCGGAACATCCGTCTGCTGGAGAACGAATTTTCTGTTACGGCGGTCTGCCGGGGCACGCAGCTGCGGCTTTCAGGCGAACCGGCCAATGTTGCCGCGGCCAGCCGCGCTGTGGAGGGAATGCTGCTTCTGATCGAGAATCATACACCGCTGGAAGACCAGACCGTGCGCTACTGCATCAGTCTGGCGCACGACGGAGCAGAAAAGCGGGTCAAGGAACTGACCGAAGATTTTGTTACCGTAACGGTCAAGGGACGGCCGATCCGGCCCAAAACACTGGGCCAGAAGGAATATCTCAATGCCATCCGCACCAATGCCATCACCTTTGGCGTTGGCCCGGCGGGTACCGGCAAGACCTATCTGGCCGTTGCCATGGCGGTAAAGGCTTTTAAAGCCAAGGATGTTTCCCGCATCGTGCTCACCCGCCCGGCAGTGGAAGCAGGTGAAAAGCTGGGCTTTCTGCCCGGTGATCTGCAGCAGAAGGTAGACCCTTATCTGCGCCCGCTGTATGACGGCCTGTTTGATATGCTGGGTGCCGAAACTTACGAGCGCCTTGTGGAAAAGCAGATCATTGAGGTTGCACCGCTTGCCTATATGCGCGGACGCACGCTGGATGATTCCTTTATCATTCTGGATGAGGCACAGAACACCACACCGGAGCAGATGAAAATGTTCCTCACACGTATGGGTGTCGGCTCCAAGGTGGTGGTTACCGGTGATGTGACCCAGATCGATCTGCCGGAACGCACCCGCAGCGGTCTTGTGGATGCACTGCACGTGCTTAAAAATGTAAATGGGATTGCACAGTGCTATTTTACTGAGAAAGATGTTGTGCGCCACCGTCTTGTGCAGGAGATTATCAAGGCTTACGAAAAGGCTGCACACCCTGAAAAATAAAATCACCAGAATTCATATAAAGCCATCAAAAACAGAAAGGAGTGGACTGATTTATGTCCAATAAAGTTTTGATCACCAATCACAGAAGGCCGTCAAGGTTCCTTCCGGTCTGCGCATTCTCATCCGCCGTGCCTGTAATGCCGTGCTGGAGTATGAGCATTTTGAAGCTCCTGCAGAGATCAGCGTGACCTTTGTGGATAACGCCGCCATTGCTGAGCTGAACAACCAGTACCGCAACAAGCCCATGCCCACCGACGTGCTGAGCTTCCCTCTGGGTGTAGACGGCAAATATGATGTTGACGAGAACAACGGCTGCAAAATGCTGGGTGACATCGTCATCAGTATGGAGCGTGCACAGGAGCAGGCAAACCTCTACGGCCATCCGCTGCAGCGTGAGGTGGCGTTCCTGACGGTGCACTCCATGCTGCACCTGCTGGGCTACGACCACGAAAATGGCGGTCTGGAAGCCATGCGGATGCGTGAGAAAGAGGAAGCTGTTCTGCTGCAGCTGGGCCTGCCGCGCACCGTAAGCTATACCGAGTAATAGATTCACCGTGCGGTTGCCGCACAATACAGACAGGAGCTAGATTTTGAGTAACGCTACACCCATTCAGGGGCATTATGATACTTCTTCCGTTTTTGTGGCTGTCATTGGCCGTCCCAATGTAGGCAAATCCAGTCTGACCAACCTTCTGGTTGGCGAAAAGGTAGCCATCGTCACTTCCAAGCCGCAGACCACCCGTACCCGCATTACCGGCGTGATCACCCGCGGGCCGCTGCAGTATGTGCTGCTGGATACACCCGGTGTGCACAAGGCACGCAACAAACTGGGTAAACGGATGGATAAGACTGCCAGCGATTCCATTGCAGATGTGGATGTTTCCATGATGCTGTTTGAGCCTTACGGCGCACTGAATGAATCGGAAATGGTGCTGGTGGATATGCTGCGCAGCAGCGGCGGCCCGGCAATTGCAGTCATCAACAAGACCGACCTTGTCAAGGAGCCTGCTGATCTGGAAGCCCGCAAAGAAGAGCTGAAGGCATTGGGTGTATTCGACGATATCTACACCATCAGCGTCCGTGATAACGACGGCTGCGAAGTGCTGTTCGATGCTTTGAGCCGCTATGCTGTGGAAGGCCCGCATTATTTTGATGATGATGCCTACACGGATATGCCGGAAAAGGAGCTTGTGGCGGAGGTCATCCGTGAAAAGGCCCTGCTGTTCATGCGCGACGAGATCCCCCATGGCATTGCTGTTGTGGTGGAGCGCTTCAAAGAGCGCCCGGGCACCGACCTGATCGATATTGATGTAAATATCTACTGCGAGCGCGAAAGCCACAAGGGCATGGTCATTGGAAAAGGCGGTGCAATGCTGAAAAAAAATTGCCAGTGCTGCCCGTGCAGACTGCGAAGAGTTTTTGGGCTGCCGCGTCAATCTGCAGTGCTGGGTAAAGGTAAAATCCGATTGGCGCGATAACGAGTTCCTGCTGAACAACTTTGGCTTCAAGCAGAACACCAATAACCGCTGACACTTGCCAAAGCAGGACAGAATTCCCTTGGATGAACGGTTAAAATAAACCTGACACTATCCGTAACAGGGAAGAGGTGCTGCAAATGGATGCACAAGCAAGCTGGCAGGCGTTTTGCCTGCACGGGAAACATTCTTCGTTATCTCGATTATAAACAACAGCGGCCGGAAGAAACCCCGGCAGAGGACCAAGAAAATGGAAGCCTTTGTAACCACGGGTCTGGTGCTGAAGGAGACCCGCTATAAGGAATCGGACCGCATTCTGACGATCCTGACACCGGAACTGGGCGTGATCTCGGCAGCAGCGCAGAGCAGCCTGCGGCTGAAGAGCAAGCTGTTCAGCGCGTGCGGGCTGTTCTGCTATTCCGAGTTCACACTGGTGCCGGGCCGCAACATGTACACTGTGCGGGAAGCGGAAGTGAAAAATGTCTTTCACGGCATCTCGTCCAGCATTGAGGGCATGAGCCTTGCCATGTATATGGCTGAAATGGCAATGACCCTTTCGCCCACCGGGCAGGAGGCACAGCGGGAGCTTCGGCTGCTGCTCAACTGTTTCTATATGATCAGCGAGAGCAAAACGGACCTGCGGGTGATCAAGGCCGTGTTTGAACTGCGCACCATGAGCGAGTGCGGCTTTATGCCGCAGATCGTGTGCTGCCGCGATTGCAGCGCCTATGATGGTGCTACGTTCTATCTGGATGTGCAGGAAGGCCATCTGCTCTGTGCAGACTGCGCCGCAAAAGCAGGAAAGACCTGCAACCTTGATCAGGGTGCACTGTATGCGCTGCGGCACATCTGCCTTGTGGACGACAAAAAAATATTTGCATTCAAAATTTCTGTGGGCAGTCTGGAAAAGCTTTCCGCAGTGGCAGAGCGCTATGCACTGACCCATATGGATAAGCCTTTTGAAAAGCTATGACTTTTTAAAAGACCTGCTGCCCTGAGCATAAAAGGGAACCTATGGAAACAAGTTACTTAAAAAACTCTGGAACTGGATAAGATCATCGCCCGTGCCGCAGAGGGCTGCGTGTGCAAGGAAGCGCGCGAAATGCTGCTTGCCACTCAGCCGCAGTGCGACCCGGACGAGGTGCGCTATGCGCTGGAACAGACCGATGCCATCAACACCCTGCTGATCAAAAACGGCTCCCCGCGCTTTGGCGGCGTGGAGAATGTCAGTCAGCTGGCGGCCCGCGCCGTAAAAGGTGGCGTACTTTCAATGGGCGAGCTGTTGATGGTGGCTGGTGCACTGCGCAATTTTCAGAATCTTTCAAGCTGGTATGGTGCTTCGGAGCACGACGCTCTGCCTACAGACGATCTGTTCTATGCGCTGGCACCGCAGCCGGGCCTGGAACAGCAGATCTCCAGCGCCATTCTGGCACCGGATGCCATGGCAGACACGGCCTCTCATACCCTGAACGACCTGCGCAAAAAAATCCGCGCAACGGAGAACAGCATCCGTGACCGTCTGGAGAGCATGGTCCGCAATATGGATACCTCCAAGTATCTACAGGAAAGCGTGGTTTCCATGCGCAATGGCCGGTATGTTGTGCCGGTCAAGAGCGAATACCGCGGTGAGGTGAGCGGCATTATTCATGATGTTTCGTCTACCGGAGCCACCGTCTTTGTGGAGCCGCAGGCCGTTGTGGAAGCCAATGCCCGCATTTTGCAGTACCGTGCGCAGGAAGCGCAGGAGATCGAGCGCATTCTGGTGGCCTTTACCGCACAGGTGGCCGCCATTGAGCCGCAGTTCCAGTACAGCTACAAGGCTATGCTGGAGATCGATGTTCTGCTGGCAAAGGCACGGCTGGCTTTGGATCTCAAGGCATTCAAGCCTGCTGTCCGCACCGACGATTCCTTCTCGCTGATCCGTGCGCGCCACCCGCTGATCGATCCTAAAAAGTGCGTGCCTGTGGATATTGCTCTGGGCAGGGATTACGATTCGCTGATCATCACCGGACCGAACACCGGTGGCAAAACCGTCACCTTGAAAACAGCGGGCCTGCTGTGCGCCATGGCGCAGTGCGGCTTCCTGATCCCGGCTGACGAGCGCAGCGAGATCTGCGTATTTGACGAATTTCTGGTGGATATCGGCGATGAACAGAGCATTGAGCAGAGCCTTTCCACCTTTTCCGGTCATATGAAAAAGATTACCGGCATTCTGGAGCTTGCCATGCCGCACACACTGGTGCTGCTGGACGAGCTTGGTGCCGGTACCGACCCCGCCGAAGGTGCTGCGCTGGCTGTGGCCATCATTGAAGAGCTACGCCGCCGCGGCGTGCTGCTGATGGCCACCACTCACTACGCTGAGTTGAAGGTGTTTGCTCTGGAAACAAGGCGTGTCAATGCCAGCTGTGAGTTTGATCTGGAAACGCTGCGCCCGACCTATAAGCTGAGCGTCGGCGTGCCGGGCAAATCCAATGCGTTCCTCATCAGCGAAAAGTTGGGCATCCCGGAGCGCGTGATCGAAGCGGCACAGCAGCATCTTTCCGCAGAGGATAAGCGTCTGGATGCCGTTCTGGGACAGCTGGATGATCTGAAGCTGCAGCTGAAGGAAAGCCAGAACGAGGTGGAAGAGCTGAAAAATGAAGCTTCCCACCAGCTGGAAGCCGCGCAGAAAAAGCGTGATGAGCTGATCCGTCAGGGCGAAAATGAACTGGAAGCTGCCCGTGCCAAGGCTCGTGCGTTTGGCGCAGCAGGTGGAAAGTCAGGCTTACGCCCTGACCGACGAACTGCGTCAGCTGCAGAAGGACGAGCGCATGAGCACCCAGCAGAAAGCTCAGCGCGCCCGCGAGATCGCCAAAAAAGAATCGGAAAAGCTGTTTATCGGCTCCGAGGCTGTGCATAACCCCGTCAAGGAATTTGTGCCGCTGAAAGAGGTCAAGGTAGGGCAGGAGGTCTGCATTGCAGAGCTGAACCAGCTGGCCACCGTATTGGCCCTGCCGGATAAAAACGGCGATGTTCTGGTGCGTGCAGGCATCATCAAGACCAAAGTTCCGCTCAATGGCTTGAAACAGCCGGAAAAGCTGGTCAAGGAAAAGAAACCGCAGACTAAAGCACAGCAGCGTTATTCTCGCCTGACCGGCGATGCCAACCGCCCGAACGGCAGGGTAGAGAGGGTACAGCGTTCCGCCAAGATGGAATGCAATCTACTGGGCCTGACGGTGGACGAAGCGCTGCCGGAGGTGGATTCCTTTATCGACCGTGCCATCCTGAACGGACAGACAGTGGTTTATCTGATCCACGGCAATGGAACCGGTGCGCTGCGCACAGCTATCCACAAGCATCTGCGCGGCAACCGCATGGTCAAAAGCTTCCGTCTGGGCCGTTATGGCGAGGGTGAAAGCGGCGTGACCGTGGTAGAGCTGAAATAAAGAAAAAGCTATCCGAAGGATTTTTCGGGTAGCTTTTTCTCACATTGAAGGAATTTGCAGAGCAGGATCGTATTCTATAAAGAATGCTAATATAAGGATGTAAGCCAAAATGGCAAAACGATATTCCAAAGCCGCGCACTCAAAAAGACGAAAACAGACTTCTCATGTGCTCAAAAATACGGTCATTCTGCTTTTTTGCGCAGTGGGCATCTGGTTTGGCAGCTCGCTCTGGCATGCAGCGCTGACTCTGCAGACAGCTCAGCCAGCGGAAAGCATCGCCGGTGAAGAATTCCGTCCGCAGGTCGGTGATCCTCCTTACCGCGTGGTGATCGATGCCGGGCACGGTGGAGCAGACCCGGGTGCAAGGGGAGTGATCGAAGAAAAAGATATGACCGCAGCAACCGCCTCGGAACTGATCCGGCTGCTGCAGCAGGACTCTAATTTTATTCCGCTGCAGACCCGTGACAGCTTTGATGAAACCACTACACCCGCCCAGCGTGCTGCCAGAGCGGACGAACAGGCACCGCAGCTGCTGCTTTCCATCCACGGCAACTCAGCTGCAAATGGCTCCACTGCATCCGGCTTTGAGTGCTATCCGGCAGTGCCGGGCCGGACTTGGCATCAGGAAAGCTTTTACTTTGCGCAGCTGCTTGCCAAAGGAATGCAGGCTGCAGGAGCATCTCTGCGTGGGCGCGGGGGAGTCCGATACATTTATTATCTGGAAAACGATCAGAAGCAACTGGTGGAAAGCACCCACACCGAGGTGCGTGCAGAGCGAAGCTTTACGTTGCTGGAAGATGTAAATTGTCCGGCAGTGCTGGCAGAGCAATGCTTTGTAACGAATGAAGCAGATGTTGCACAGTTCGGCAGTGAAGAAGGTTGTAAAAAAACAGCCCGCGTTTATTACGAAGCGATCTGTGCATACTTTGGCACACAGCCGCAGGCCGAGCAGCTTGCCGGGTTCACTTTAAATTAAAAAGTATTAGCATAGCATCACCAAGGGAGAAGAAGCGATAACATTCTGAACCCAACACCATACAGCCATCAGTATTTTAAGACCGCTGAACTCATAACCAGAAGAGAAGGGCGGTCTTATTTTTTTGAGCGTATAATTTTCGTATAATGCACGTTATGCGAAACATAGGGAAGTGAAAAATCTCTATTTTCCTGAATCTGGCCTTTTTCCGCGACCTGCGGATCTGCAGCCATCTGTAATACCGTATGATTCAACTTTTGCGTTTTTTATATTTTTGTGTCTCATTAGTATTTTGGTGCTACAATCTTTTTATGGACTTACAAATTACAAAAGCTGCACAGTCTGCCGCTGCCATGCGCGATTGCATTTTATTTTTCCAGATTCTCTTTTTATGTTGATATAAGTTCTGTGGTCATTCTGATCTTTTTATTTTTCTGCGCACGACCATTTGCTCGTACGATTTCAAATCGCTGGCCAGATCACAGCTTATCATTCATTATTTATATAAATATATCTATAAAAAATACCGCCGATGACATGTCCGCACCTTGGACGCGTCACAGACGGTATCGTTTTCATTTTTATGGGTATTTCTTATGTGGTTCAGGAATTTCCGTTTCCAGCGTTCGCATCAGGCTTCATTGCAAGCACGGAAGAATCCAGCCCGATGCCATCCTGAGCCGCACCCTCAAAGGCTTTCATGGGCGCAGACGAAAGTTCCTCATCCAGAGCTGAATCCTCTGCTGTCTCCCCTGTTTCCTTTTCTGTTGTATCCAAGATGTGAGAAGATGCTTTGGGCTTTTTGACCTTGCCCAGCGGGTTTTCTTCAATAGCCGCGCGCACCTGAAATTCCTGTAGGTGCGTATAAATTTGTGTGGTAGACACGTTGCTGTGGCCCAAAAGCTGCTTGAGTGTAAGGATATCTACATTGCCGGTCTGATACATCAGAGTTGCGGCAGTGTGGCGCAGCTTATGTGTGGAAAAGCCTTTTAATCCGGCTGCTTTCATTGCACCGGTCACTAGCTGTTCTACCCTGCGGTTCGAGATACGTTCTTTGCGCCGTCGGGTAATAAAGACCGCCTTTTCCTGTGGCAGAAGTCCCTCCATCGTATTGCGTTTGCCCAGATACAGCCGCAATGCTTCCATGCAGGCATCATTCAGATAAACCATGCGCTCCTTGTGGCCCTTGCCAAACAGGCGTATCTGGCGGTTTTCCAAATCAATGTCGTCCAGATTCATGCCGACAAGCTCTGCCAGACGCATTCCACAGTTCAAAAACAGCGTCACCATGCAATAATCCCGCTCCGGAAAATCGCTTTGGGTCTGCGTGCTTTCCAATAACTCCATGGACTGCTCCGCCGTCAGATATTTGGGCAGTACCTTATCCTGTTTGGGTGGGTGGATGGCCGCAGTCGGATCAGCATCCAGCCGGTTGACCTGATTGACCAGGTAATCATAAAAGCCGTGCAGGCTTGCCAGCCGCCGGGCCGTTGAGGACTTTTTGTTGCCGCACTCGCGGTTTAAAAAGTACAGATATTCGTAGATATCCTCCTTTGTTACGGAGGCCCAGAATGCGGTGTCCAGCCCTTTGGGGTCGATATCCTTCATCTCGCTGTCTTCGGGCACAAGCCCACGGCGGCGCTTCATAAAACGGCTGAATCCGCGCAGATCACAGTAGTAGCTGAACGCCGTGTTTGCGCTTTTGCCCGCGATCACTTCCAGATAGCGGACGTATTCTACAATGTCCGGCGCAGCATCATCGAAGGGCTTGTGCTTGCCGGGATTTTTCTCGTCCAGATAGATCGACATTGTTTTTCCTCTTATAAGCGGTCAGATTTCAGGGCATTGATCGCATCGGTGATATAAGCCGCGCCGATCAGCTGCATTCCAGGATAATCTGCCGGACTCAGATGATTCAGGCTGTGCTTCGGGATCACCGCACGTTCAAAGCCGATACGCTCTGCCTCATGCAGGCGCTGTTCCAGATTGGGTACGCTGCGCACTTCACCGCCAAGGCCGACCTCGCCAATGGCAATCAGCTTATCGCTGACGGGCCTGTCCAGCAGCGAGGAGACCATACTCAAGCAGACAGAAAGATCACAGGCAGTATCACGCAGCGCAATGCCGCCCACGATGTTGATATATACATCCAGGTTGCCAAAGAAATACCCTGCACGCTTTTCCAGCACAGCGATCAGCAGATTCATGCGGTTGTAGTCGTAGCCGCTGCAGGCACGGCGCGGTGCTGGAAAATTGGTTTTGGTTGCAAGGGCCTGAATTTCGCTCAAAATGGGACGGCTGCCCTCCATGGTACAGGCCACACAGTTGCCGGAAACGCCAAGAGGACGGCCTTCCAGCAGCATCTGTGAAGGGTTTTCGATCTCAGCAAGGCCCTGCCCCGTCATATCAAACATGCCCAGCTCATTGGTGGAGCCATAACGGTTCTTGGCCGCACGCAGGATGCGGTACGGCAGCATTTTATCGCCCTCAAAGTAAAGCACCGTATCCACGATATGCTCCATGACTTTGGGGCCTGCAATGGCACCGTCCTTGTTCACATGGCCCACAATGAACATGGGGATCTCCTGCTTTTTGGCCACGGCCAGCAGGCGGGCCGCACTTTCCTTGACCTGACTTACCGTACCGGCGGAGGACGAGATATCCATGCAGCGCATCGTCTGGATGGAGTCGATGACCACGAGATCCGGCTTTTCTTTTCGATCAGCCGCAGATCTCGTCCACATCATTCTCCGCTGCCAGAAAGATGTTATCCTGCGGCACTTTCAGCCGGGCAGCGCGCAGCTTGACCTGCCGCACCGATTCCTCGCCAGTGATATACAAAAACGCTGTGCTGGTTGGAAATGGCACCGCACAGCTGCAGAAGCATAGTAGATTTGCCCACACCCGGCTCACCGCTCAAAAGCACAACGCCGCCCAGCACAATGCCGCCGCCAAGTACACGGTCCAGCTCCGAAATGCCGGTCAGAATACGGCTTTTTTCTTCGGTCATGCTGATCTCAGAAAGGCGTTTTTGCGGTCAGGGTGGTCACCCCTTCCGGGCGGGCGGCTGCCGCCTGTTTGGCTGCGGCAGTACCTGCTTTGGGGGCTTCCGCTACAACGTCCTCGTTCATCGTGTTCCAGCTGCCGCAGCTTGGGCAGCGGCCCATCCAGCGGGGGCTTGTCTCGCCGCAGTTGGAACACACATATACAGTTTTCAGTTTTGGTTCCTTCATCAAAAAAAGCTCCTGTTACATTGTCTTGGCTTTATTATTCTCTATTGTAGCATATAACAAGCAAACCCGCAAGAAAAGCCCTTGCTCAAAGCCTGCTTCCAATGCTTGCAAGCGCTGCAGAAATGCCGCACAGCGGCACAAATAACGTCAGCGTCAACAGATACTGCCGGATGAATCCATGTGGCCGGACAATCTCCCGGTCAGGCCCTGCTGCAAAAAAGGAACAGACGCGGATCTGGCTGCTCACCCGCAGAGAATCTGTGCCGAGCGTGCACAGCCCTGCAGAAGCAGCTGCCGCAGGCAGAAATGCAAGCAGCAGAAGCCACGTTTCTCTTTTCAGCGCCGTGTCGGAAAGCAGCTGCACAAACAGCGTCCCGTTTCCCAGCCCATAGAACATCGTAAACAAAAAGATCAAAACCGGCCCCAGTGCGGAAAAGCCCATCAGGAACAGAAGGGTCGCGGCCGCAGCCAGCGTAAGATATTCCATTCCGAAAAGGCTGGCCGCAGTATGTGGATCTGCAGCGGCAAACAGGCCGCGCCAGCTTGCAGGTAATATTGCAGCCAGTCCGGCTGCTGCTTTTCGCAGAAAGCCAGAAGCACGCCAGCTGAGCCAGAGCCGATCAGAAAGGCACAGACGAGCAGCCAGCAGGTTTTCTGCCGGGTTTCCGTATTATGTCTCTGCAGCGGTGAAGGCACTTCCGGTGCAGATCGTTCTGGCGGCAGCGTTTTTCTGCGGCTGCGGCAGAAGCGCAGCTTCTGGCAAGTGCGCTGGCGTTCCTGTTTGCTGATAGACCCACATGATCGAACCTCCTTGTTTTATTTGTTCAGCTGCGGCGCTTTTTTCTCCCCGGGTCACCATGCCCAGCAATCCGCCAATACTGCCGCACAGGATCAGCACAGCAAACCGCAGCAGCGGCGGCTCTTCCGTAAGCGTACCGGAAGGAACGCTGAGCACCACGAGCAATGCCGCATAAAACAGGCCCTGTACAAGCCCGCACAGCAGGCCGCGTTCCTTCTTGCAAAATGCAGCGATCCAACCGCTGCAAAGGCTCCCTGCACCAACGGCTGCTGTTGCCAGCGGCGGTGCGGCGGCACCAGAATAACCCTGTGCTGTCATCAGCGCTGCCATTGCGGCCAGCCCGCCCGCTGTGACCATAACGCCGACTGCCCCAGCCAGCAGAGAACCCGGAGTTCCGCGGGAAAAGTTTTTTCTCAGACATAAAAAACGCGCCTCCCTGCCAGTAATCTATGCAGGAAGACGCGTTTGATATGCTCTTAATTGTTTGAAGAAAAAGCTTACTTCTTGTCAGCCTTGTCCATGTTCAGCTTTTCAACAGCGGAAATTGCAGTCTTGGTGAAGCGGATCTTCACACGGTCAGCACCGGTCTCCAGAACAAAGGTATCGTCCTTGATTGCAACAACACGGCCAATGACACCGCCAATGGTGGTGACCTGATCGCCGATCTCCAGACTGCTGCGCATTGCGGCATCCTTCTTCTCCTGCTTCTTCTGGGGACGATAGATCATGAAGTACAGCAGAACCAGCATCAGAGCCAGTGTGAAGAACAGGCTGATGTAGCCTCGGAAGTGGTAGTCAGAAATTGCATGGGGCAAAATCTCCTCTCAAAATTCAGATAAGCTTATTATACCTTTTTAAACGACCTGTTGCAAGACTTATTCTCAAATTCGGGTATCCAGAAGCTTTACATATTTATCGTGGAAAGCCGTGAAGGTGCCTGCATCCAGCTCATCCCGGATGCGCTCCATCAGATGGTTATAGAACCACAGGTTGTGCATGACGGCAAGGCGCATTCCCAAAATCTCCTCCGCTTTGAACAGGTGGCGGATATAGGCACGGGAATAGCTGCGGCAGACCGGGCAGCCACAAGCAGGATCAATGGGGCGTTCATCACGCTCATACTTTGCATTCTTAATGTTGATGATACCGCCCCAGGTGTTCAGGTGACCATGCCGTGCGTTGCGGCTGGGCATTACACAGTCAAACAGATCCACGCCGCGGGCAACGGCCTCGATGATATTGCCCGGCGTGCCCACGCCCATCAGGTAGCGAATCTTATCCTTGGGCATGTGGGGCTCCACCTGACTGATCATTCATACATCACCTCGGTGGCTCGCCCACAGCCAGACCGCCGATGCGTAACCGTCCAGATCAAGATCTGCG